>Ga0302227_10000977_pt1 | contig 22061 bp, 21 predicted proteins | sample II_Palsa_N1_1_FD_193525 | JGI IMG/M metagenome (GOLD analysis project Ga0302227, IMG submission 193525) | Peat permafrost microbial communities from Stordalen Mire near Abisko, Sweden - II_Palsa_N1_1 | ecosystem: Environmental > Terrestrial > Soil > Palsa > Peat permafrost | place: Sweden... | reverse complement strand
AGATTGCTCAACGTGCTTCCCGGAAGGTGTCATTTTATAAGAGACTTTGGTCACAATGCGCTCAAATCCTTTTCTCGTGCCACTGAGTGAGACTTGATGGCTAGATGATGAAATTTAGGTCTATTCAAATGTATAGGATATCGTCAACAATAATGTGTATCTCGTAAGCGGGTTCAAGACTAACTGGAGCTTAATACATGCTAGATGGAGGTGACACAATCAAGTCAGACTACAGTTTTCAAATTTTCGGGAGATGCTGAAGAATTCCAATGGATTTGGTGATGAGGCCGGCCAGGATATGGCCACTCTGCCAGATTTCATCATGGGCCCCTGTCGCAGGTAGAAAGTGGACGTTGGAATTGGGCGCAAGGCGAGCGCGCTCCAGCATGTAAGATGCTTGAGCTTCCTCAACGAGTTCATCATCATCAGAGTGTGATATTACGACAACTCGGGCATCCTGCCATTTTCCAGTTTCGGACAGGCGGCTTTTGTTTGGAGAAGCCTCTTCCCATAAGCTTTTATCGGGAAAGGCATTCTCTATCAACGCTCGGTAGGCCGGAATTTCACTGTGGGATGTGATGAAAGCATCCAGATCGTAAATTCCAGAAATCCCAAGTATACATCCCGGTTGAGGTAGCTGAGACTTTGGTAGATAACAATTGTTGAGCTCAAAGGCCAAAGTGGCACCAGCACTGTGCCCTGCTAGGAGATATCGATTGTTGATCCGATATTTGGCGTCCAGGTATAGAAGAGCACGCGAGACATCCGAGAGGTGAGCAGGATAGTGGACATTTCTAGAGTTGTCGCCAGGAGAGCTGGGATGCTTGGGGTGTGATGGATACGGAGAGAGACGATAGTTGATGGATGCAAATCCAGCAATTGAGTGCTTCAAAGGAGCTTCAGAGAGCACCTCAACTGCGGGCAAAAAGCTGCTCGAGTCAACTTCAGGATCTCGCCAGGCTCCCCCGTGAACATATCTGTTGGGTTTTCAGTATGTGACGGTGATGCACAGTCGGATAATGGGGAAAGACGAACACAACCCAGACCCTTTCATCAGCTTCAGGAGCCTGTTCAGACTCAGAAGTCCAAACATCAACAGTATTGAGTTCTGTAGCATCAGGGCCTTCAAGATACACCTCTCTGCGGGAGATCAGATGAGTGCCGCTCATTTTGTTGCTGATCACTATGTACTTAGAAGTAGCTCTCGAAGACCTGACGAGGCTAAGGTAGGTTTGGCGGTAAAGACCCCTGGTCGCTGCAATGACGGACCTGTCTAAATTCGACCGCTTTTACTAGTACAATTGCACCCACGACCTGGGACTTCACGCGTCCTCGTCACTTCTTTGTTTTGAGCCAGGCACTTGGTCCCAGCAGTGGCATCGCATCTGTTTGACCAGTCTGTATCGTCCGAAAGCAAACACTTCGAGTGTTGAAGAGGCCTGCGCCACCCTTCCAAGCCCCACGAGCTCTGGACCACCTGTACAATTTCTGAAAACAGCTTACCTGCCCCTCCCAACCACCGTTCTGTTCTGCCCAGCGAGTACTTGCAGGTCATGCCACAACAACTAAGTGCGAAAGAGCAGTCGCTCTTCCGCACAGTGGTGCGCAACTATGAGGACAAGCAGTACAAGAAGGGTACGACATAGTCAGACCGTTTACAAGCAAGCAGCTGCTAATGACCCGCAGGTATCAAAGCTGCCGACCAGATCCTACGGAAGAATCCCAAGCATGGAGATACACTAGCTATGAAAGCTCTCATCATGAACTCCCAAGGGAAGACCGACGAAGCCTTTGCACTTGCCAAAGTGGCCCTGCAGTGTGACATGAAGTCGCATGTATGCTGGCATGTCTACGGGTTGCTATATCGGGCCGTCAAGAATTTTGAGGAGGCTATCAAGGCATACAAGTTTGCTCTGAGGCTTGAACCTGAATCTGCCCAAATTCAACGAGACCTGGCATTGCTTCAAATACAGATGCGAGACTACCAAGGATACATTGTCAGCAGGAGATCAATGCTGCAGGCAAGATCTGGGTTACGACAGAGTTGGACTGCACTCGCTGTGGCTCATCATCTGGCTGGTGATCTTGCTGAGGCAGAGCGTGTCCTGACGGCATACGAAGAAACTCTGAAGAACCCTCCCTCAAAAACGGACTTCGAAAACTCCGAGGCTGTTATGTACAAGAACTCCTTGATTGCCGAACAAGGCAATATTGAGCAGGCGCTAGATCATTTAAAAGCAGCAGGAAGATACAATCTTGATAGGCTCGCAGTTATGGAGCTCCGGGCAACTTACCTTGCGAAGCTAGAACGCAAAGAGGAAGCTATCAAATCCTACCGCGCTCTCATTGACCGCAATTCTGAATATAAGAGGTACTATGATGGTCTTATAGAAGTCATGGGGATTTCGCCGACGGACCACAAAGCCCGAATGGAAGTCTATGATGAGTACGCAGAGAAGTATCCTCGGTGCGATGCAGCTCGACGGTTGCCGTTGGATTTTCTAGAAGGTACGTACTCTAAACTTTCGGATTCATGAAAGGTGCTCACACTGCATGCAGGTGAGGACTTCCGAGAAGCTGCCGACAAGTACATCCATCGCATGCTAGACAAGGGTGTTCCTTCGACGTTCGCCAATCTCAAGCATCTTTATTCCAATCCTTCCAAGAAGAAAATTCTCCCCACTCTGGCTCAAGAGTACATCGACAGTGACAGAAGTGCAGTAAACAAGGAGCCTAAGAGGAATGGTGATACGTCGAAAGGTGCTTCCGCAGCTTATTACTTCCTGGCCCAGCATTATAATTATTACCTGAGTAGGGATTTGGACAAAGCAATGGAATACATCGACAAAGCCATTGAACTAGAACCAGAGAGTGTCGATTTTCACATGACCAAAGCTCGAATATGGAAGCATTACGGGAACACCCAGAAGGCCTCCGAAATTATGGAGCAAGCGCGAACGCTCGATGTTAGAGACCGACATATTAATACCAAAGCGGCAAAGTATCAGCTCAGGAACGATGAGAGCGAAACTGCTCTGAAGACCATGGGCATGTTCACTAGGGCGGAGACGCCAGGGGGACCTCTGGCTGATCTTCATGACATGCAATGCGTTTGGTTTTTGACCGAAGACGGTCAATCTTATGCCCGTCAAGGGAAGCTGGGACTTGCACTGAAGCGATTTACAGCTGTATACAATGTCTTTGATGTTTGGCAAGAAGATCAATTTGATTTCCACAGCTTCTCCCTTCGAAAAGGTCAAATTCGAGCATACGTAGAAATGATGAGGTGGGAGGATCATCTGCGGGAGCACCCATTCTATAGCCGCGCAGCTTTGTCAGCTATTGATGTCTATATCAAGATCCATGACAAGCCATTGACGAATGGAACGAACGGGTCCGCAGATGCCAACAGTGAAGATGTTGCTGAGAGAAAGAAGGCAGCAAAGAAAGCTCGGAAAGAGGCCCAGAAGGCTGAACGAGAAGCCGCTGCCAAGAAGGCGGAGCCTAATAAGGCAACACCAGTAGGAGATGCTGATGCAAAGAAGAAGGACGATGACCCAGATGGAGCCAAGCTCGCTGGTACTGCTGAGCCAATGACAGATGCGATGAAATTTCTAACACCACTACTCCAATTCAGCCCAAAGTGCATCAAGGCACAGATCGCTGGGTTTGAGGTGTACATCCGAAGAAGTAAGTCTCCTTAAACATATATTACTGCTTCACGCTGACTGGAGAAACAGGAAAGTATCTTCTCGCTCTCAAGTGCCTTTTGGCGGCTGCTGCTCTTGACAAGGACCATTCAAAGGTTCACGAGCATATTGTCACATTCAAGCTCGCAATCGATAAAGAGATCGAGGGAGTCCCCGCCAAATCTGCTGAAGTCATCAAGTCAGAGTTCACATTACTACCAGCATCCGTAAAACTCTCTCAATACAACGACGAGTACCGTTCCAGGAATAAGGATTGTGCGAGGCGAACAGTATCGGCTCTGAAGGTTCGAAAGTTGCTTGCGCCTGACTCGGCAGGGCAGTGTGGGAAAGATATAGTGGCAGTGTTGAAGCTCCCGACTATTACTTTGGAGGAAGCGACAGAAGCGCTAGAGCTTCTGAGCTCGTGGAAGAGCAGCGAAGTGGAGGGCTTTCGGATGGAAGCTGCAGCAAAATGGCCCAAAGCATCCGTTTTTGAGGCATCTGCATGAGAACTTGTCAAAGGCCTCCTCTGGCCTTTAGCTCGGAGTTGTAATCTCATTGACGACATGAGCTACTCTGATGTAAAAGGCATGACTTTTCTTAATGCATCTTTGAAACCCGTGTAGGAAGAGGGCCAGCATTCTCGCATGATGTTATGATGGAAAGTAGATAGACAAAAGTTTGCATGGCATAGAACGAAGTGTATCAAAGTGCAGAGGGATTACTTTGTATTGTTTGATCGTGGTAACTATGCGATGTTACCGATTTAAGCAATACAAAGTCAGTTTCGTAAACTCGGGGATGTAGTCTTCAGGGACTTTGACAGACCCCACATCTGCGCCTGTGACTGTACTAGATCGACACAAGCTGGTAATGCGATGTAATATATTCGCAAAGAATGATTGGAGTTAAATGTCAGATATCATAGAACGGAGCCACTCATTCAAGTACATGATCAACTGTCAACTGTGGATACTCTATTTCTGCAGAGGAGATTAGTTTTTATTGTTTGATCTTGGAATCTATGGTACATTATCCAACGGGCTGTGCCCCTGCTTATTATACAATGCATGCAGCAAAGGTATCAATCACTTGACTATCCTTCAACGTCTCCATTATTTTCATACAACGGAGCTGTCACTCCAGTACCTCCTCATGCTCAGTCCGGGACGCCTTGTCTTTCTTCCCGAGTCCAACAGCATCCAGTCCCATTCTGCCCAAGCTTCTCAGGCCCCCTTTAATCCAGCCTTCGACTTCTTCTTCTGGCACCACAATACTCCTCGCTCGAGCTTCGTCTTCTGTGGTGAGCTCGAATCTTCGCATTCTAGACGCAATCCGTGGATCTAGCACAACTGGCTCTAACCACGTGCGTTCCCTCTCCCCTTCGACGCGAACCCGTGTGCTCTTGTGCCACTCCTTCTCTTCTTCAAACAAGGCCATTTGCTGCTCTGCTACCTGTGCATTCTCCCGATCTTTGCTTTGGGGAGATACTTCTGTATCGTCCGAGGAGAAAGGGGTTGCCGGTTGAGCTGTAGATGTGGTGTAATATGGTCGATAGGTTGCGAGTATTATAGCAGCTGTTTCACGGCCAATCTGGTCTGCTAGAACACGCCTGTTAAGAAAGCGGTAGAGTCGCCTCGGCGTGTTGAGGAAGCCTAAAATGTGTGGGAACGAGATTGGTGTTGACGGACCGATTTCTGATGGGAGATTTGATGGTGTGGCGGCTGATTGGTATTGAGAGGTTGTGATAAAAGGTGCTGGCTGTGGTGGTTTCGAGGGTTTTTCGTCGGGTTTGGGCTCAGGCTCGGTGGGAGGTGGAGCTTGCTCAGAAGGGGAACTCCCATCTTCCTCTGTTGCGGAATGTGAAGTGATTCCAGGCGCATTTTCTGTAATGGGTGGCATCTGTGATTCTGTACTGTTTGTGTCCTCTATAGTTTTCCCGTCGCTCGGTTTGGGCGGTTCTGTGAGCGGGCCCAGCCAGCCTTCGTGTAAACCCCTCACGTACTCCTTCCAGGTATGTCGCCCAATAACAATGTCACCTCCTACCCCTTCAAAGTCCTTGATACCACTCCGCCTGCGTACTTCGTCCACAACACTCTCCTCTGTCCGCTGTTCAGGAGGCGTCCTATAATTTCGAATTTTCTCCGCTAGCTCGGCACGTACATCACCTTCTTTCCTGCCTTGTATGAATTCCCAATCCAATCCTGAAGCCACCAAAATTGGCTTCACATATTCCTTGAAGTGGTCCTGAGCTGTACGGAGCCCATCACTAGGAGGACTTTCCAAGAAGACAGTAAGCTTCCTTGGCATTTCCTGGCGGCCCAATGGCTCTTTTGCTATATGCTCAACAAGCTTGCACCATTTCCTCTGCGCTCGTTTTTTCTCCCTCTTGTCATATATCACAGCAGCGGTGAATGTGCCAGTGATAGAGAGGAAAATCATCCAATTTCGAGATGGCAATCTGGGGCGAAAGTTTTCTCCAAGGCCCATGTACTTCCACATTGGATTTGGTGGCTTGACGTTCTTTGTTGCCTTCGTATCTAGCTTCATCTCTGCCTTGGAAGTGGGAGCAGTCTTCTACGTTGTTGTCAGTCACATGGACCCATGCAATGAATGGATAGCTACCTCTGCTCCAGCTCCCTGCGAGTCTGCCATTGCGACTAGAGACTATACTCTCCTTCTCGAAGTCAAACTGCATCCATAGAACCAATGCAAGGGAGTAGCTTGCTTGGATACCGTTCGCGGAGGTTGAGCGTCAGTAAGTCTAGAGATGTGTGTAGTCCTTTTTTTGGGACCGTGAGTAAAGCTTCAAACATCTGAGGTTGAGATGTCGGCCGCTAGGACCGCTGATATCCGCGTCACGAGAACGTGAGTGGAAAGTGCTTCTGAGCCGAAGTCAAAAGACAACTCACAGAAAGTCATCTGAAATCATAAATTTCAAACAATAACGTACCCAGGGTAGTCATGAAGCTTGCATGAAGTTGTATTGTATCGACAGACCATGTCTGCATGATGCTGTACTTTTCCTACTCGTGTCACCCTCTGTGCAAAAGAAAGGCCTCGTGCTTGCATTGAGCTGAGAAAGAACATTCTTGCACTTCTTTTGAGTGAGACAGAAGAAGATGAAGGGGCATAGTGCATTTCCCTCCCGAATATTGAGGCTGAATATCTTAGAGGAGGTTGAAGCGCTCAGATCTACCCGGCCTTTTGTTCTCTACTAACAGGGGCTCGCATTCCTTTTCGAAACCTTCCAATTAGCCCAAAATAAAAGCCGAATCCTGCAAAGAATACTTTGGAAGTGTATCCTCAGAGGAATCTTAGCTGAAGAGTTCTAAGCATGTTTGTTGTATAGCATTGAGGGGATGATATAGCGATACAAGATAAAGAGCCTATCGGCCCAGACTCCGATATACTTCGTAATAATAATGTCTCCCACTTGCATTCGTCACCACTTGGGGATCCGTTTCCTGTAGCAGATATGCATGGCATTATGAGGCGGTCAGGAGGCAAGTCTGGTGAAATACCTGGATGGCCTAGCTAAGTCCTTTCTTCACAAGCGCTAGAAGTTCCGAACCCCTTTTATAAAGCGGCGATACCCCCCTGCTCCCCACTATTTTAGCGGCCTTCTCGAAGCGAAGGTCGAATCGGCTTCACCATCTTTCGAACTTCAGTCCCTTTTGCCAATTTACCGGATCAATCAACTCCAACTTCTACAGGCTCGGCGGATCACTCATAATTTGGGTGGCTGTCTGAGAGTGTCGGAGCCTTTTCGATCCTACAGTCCAACCTACGAAGCGGTGTAGCGCCAAGCACGTCCCCGCGATCTGTATCGGAAAAGCAATTGGGGCACGAAGACGACGCGGTCCGTCAACCTTCCTTCGAAGTCTGGCGACATAGATCGACATCTGCAGACAAGATGGATAGTAACAACAATGGCAACCGATTCTATCTGAACCTGAATAATGACCGCCCTGCATTCCCTGATCGAGCCTATCCAACTACACCTTCAACCTTCCCTAACCCGATCTTCTCAAATCAGGCACAAAGCAGTGGACAAGGCCAGGCTCAGGGATCTCAGCAGCAGCAGCAGCAGCAGCAGCCATACTCGACTGGCTTTGCTCCCTCTGGCTACTTCATGAACAATCCATACCCACCTTCTTACCCTCAACAGCCTCCTGCTTCCAACTACCAAGGTGTTCAAGCTCCGCAAGCTTCGTTCCAGCAGCGACCAGCTCCCACCAACCCCAACGATGCTACTAATGGTCTTGTGCACCAATTCTCTCACCAGAACCTAGGTGGTCGAGCCTCCCCTTATGGTGGTGTCCGTCAACCCTCTCCTTCGCAGAGACCCCGCACTGCTGGTGCTACAGGACAGCAAGCAGGCTATGGTAACTACTTGAACGCCCCAATGCCCGCCGCTCCACATCACCAAAACTTGCCCGAGTTTCAACCGGCCCCAGAGAGAAACCCAGATAAGTATGGACCGTTGGCACAGACGAACCAAAAGCGCTGTTCCACCCTGGCCGAGTCGTTCTTCAAGGATAGCGTCAAGAGAGCCCGAGACCGCAACGTACGGTAAGTAACATCTCCTTCCCCCAAACAAAGTTTCGATGCCTTTAGAAATTAGCTCACGCCCATTGCCCAGACAAAGTGAGATGGAGCAGCGACTCGCAGATCCAAATCAGTCCCAGGCGAGACGAGAGCAGACGTGGTCCAATGCCGGAAAGCAAGAGGGAAAATATCTCCGCTTCCTCCGAACCAAAGACTCACCTAACAACTATCAAACAATCAAAATTATCGGAAAGGGCGCCTTTGGCGAGGTCAAGCTTGTCCAAAAGAAGCAAGATGCAAAGGTCTATGCAATGAAATCTCTCATCAAGCATGAGATGTTCAAGAAGGACCAGCTGGCACATGTCCGTGCAGAACGTGATATCTTGACTGAGTCGGACAGTCCGTGGATTGTAAAGCTCTACACAACCTTCCAGGACGCAGACTTTCTGTACATGTTGATGGAGTTCTTGCCAGGAGGTGATCTTATGACCATGCTCATCAAGTATGAGATTTTCTCGGAGGATATTACACGGTTCTACATCGCTGAGATCGTTCTGGCCATTGATGCGGTTCATAAGTATGGCTTCATTCATCGGTAAGTTATATCAAGATTCGACAAGCTTTTCAACTGCTTTGATCACCGCAGAAGAACATATGGGCTAATTCTGCACAGCGATATCAAACCTGACAACATTCTGCTCGATCGTGGTGGACATGTCAAGCTCACTGATTTCGGTCTGTCTACTGGCTTTCATAAGCTGCATGATAGTTCCTACTACCAGCAACTTCTTCAAGGAAAGTCTACTCGACCTACCAACCGCAACTCTGTCAACCTTGACCAGATCAACCTCACTGTAAGCAATCGAAGCGTCATCAATGATTGGCGAAAGTCTCGTCGAGTCATGGCTTATTCCACCGTTGGTACTCCTGACTACATTGCTCCGGAAATCTTCAGTGGTCATGGTTACGGTCAGGATTGTGATTGGTGGAGCTTGGGTACGATCATGTTCGAGTGCCAAGTTGGATGGCCCCCTTTCTGTGCTGAGGATGCTCACGACACCTACCGTAAGATCGTCAACTGGCGCCAATCTTTGTACTTCCCTGAAGACATCCAGTTGGGTCCCGAAGCCGAGAATCTGATTCGAAGGTAAGATGATGTTACATAAGACCTTGAAATGGAAGCTAATCTGCTATAACAGCCTTGTTTGCAACACTGAACAACGTCTGGGTCGCGGAGGTGCTGAGGAGATCAAGGCTCATCAGTTCTTCCGTGGTGTTGAATTCGATCAATTGCGTCGCATCCGTGCACCCTTTGAACCAAAGCTGACCTCCAATGTCGACACAGCGTATTTCCCAACTGATGAGATTGATCAGACCGACAATGCAACCAGAATGGCTGCAGAGTCCGGCAACCAACCCCGCAATGAGGCTCCGGAGTTGAGTTTGCCGTTTATCGGCTATACCTTCAAGCGCTTCGACACCTTCAACAACAACCGCTGAAGTTCTGAGGCAAAAGCCGCGATGTGGGGTCCAGAGCTCTAGGTTCTCGACTGAACTTAGACTGGATGATCCTCATACATCAACTCATTCGACTGTAGTTATTATTGCATGGCTTCATACAAAGACCGCACGAGATACCAATTTGCAATGCTTGCTATTTTCGCAGGCAGGGGCATAAATTTGCTCATCAGATATGATGCCCATAGATGGTAGCATGAGTGCATAATGAGCGTTTCGTCTAGATCACGACTTCTAGCATGGTTTCTTTTACGAGGAGAATCCTGATTTGCATTATGAAGGCGCTGGTCTTAGATTTGCTGAACCTCCTGATAGCTAGCAGAGCCCCAATATCAGAAGACAATAATGAATACAGCCTCCAAGCCTATGATAACATGTCTCCCAGTGACCTTTAACTCCATGCCGCTCATTCCGCATTATCGTCTTGAAGGAGCCAAACCCGGAACACCACTGTACCTCTCCTCTCTCTCCGTCTTGAACATAACCTGCACCCAGAATTCCTTGAGATCAGGGTCCCACCAGGTGAAATATCTATCGTTTGTTCGGTCAATCTCCCTTGCCTGCAACTTGAATCCACAAGTCTCATACGGTTCCGCCGCCACAAGCATGTATTGGAAGTTCTTGTCCGGGGGATCATCCACTTTCTGCTCAAATGCACTCATGAATCTGACCTTCGGCGTAACATCTGGCGATATCTCGGGATATTGGAGCTGGAATATTAAGCCTTGCTGTCTCGTAACCTGATCTCTTGTCTTCGTAATCTTGTATCCAGGTCGTCCAATCTTTACCACATTTCTCTTGATATTGACTTGAGCTCCAACCATGCCAATCGGCATGCCAGTCACCGGATCGAGACCAGCTCTTCCCTCCTTCTGCTCCTTCGCAGCACGACGGGCGAGGTTCGTTTGATGCTTCCGGCCTTGGGTATGGGCGAGATAGGAGCCATCGTTTTGGTGAACTGTCAGGCAGAGTCGACATTCGAAGGATCCGACGTGATTCTTGAAGAAGTAAGGGTCCTTGTCAAGGTCGATGGTCTCAAGGGCGAGTTTCCGCAGGCGCTCTCGTCGGTCCGCATTCGTTGCTGAGGTCGATGCTACACCTCCGCCACCAAATTTGGAGCCAGCGCGATTCTGGTAATCCATTTTCAGGGGACTGGATATCAGAGTGCGGTGATGTGCTGAGAGACAGCCCAGTGATCGAAGAGGGTATTTGGCGTTGAGCTTTGCGAGGAAAAGAGCTTTAGACGTTGTCGAGGAAAACTTCGGCTACAACATTCAGCCTTTCCACCAAGGCTGCCAAATACTTCTTGTACCTCAATGCGTACCCAGCACTCCACGCAGCAGATCATCATGCTTCAAACACGCAATGCTGGACCACGTGTTACATCGATAACCCCTACATATTACATAGGTCAACGCGTGTCCTTCGAATCAAATATATGTACAATCCGCTACATAGGTGCCGTCGAAGGTACTGACAGAGAATGGCTTGGAGTTGAATGGGATGAACCTTCACGTGGGAAGCACGATGGGTCCCACAAAGGCAAGAGATACTTCAAGTGTATGTGTCTCTCTCCTTCCAGCAAGGGCTCGGCAGTCTCATATGAAACTCAGGCCAAAGTCCTTCTCCAACTGCAGCGTCTTTCCTCCGCACAACCAGACTGAAGGATGAAGAACAGACTTTCCTCGAAGCTGTCCATTCGAAGTATGCAGAATATACGCCCTCTATATTGACAGACCCAACGGTAGTTCAGATCTCTGGAAAAGTTGTCGAAGAAGTGGGCTTCGATAAAATCAGGGAGCAGCAAAGTCGACTTCATAAGTTGAAAATAGTTCTCGTAGACGGTATGAGAATTAACGCAGGGCGCGACTCACGGAGACATTCAGCCATATCGATAGTGTGCCCCAGCATATTGGAGCTTGATTTGAGTCGAAACCTGTTCGAGAGATTCCAGCAGATTGATGACATTATTGGGCAGCTCGGGGAGCTGAGGAAATTGAGACTCAAGTAAGCTGAAACTCCAGGAAGCTCTAGGCTTTCTCTTCTGCAGCTAAATGGCTCAGTGGAAATCGGCTCCAGGACTTGGGGGATAATTCTTCGTTGGCCAGAAATGTTAGGCCTGGAACGCCTCACACCAACGAAATTACAGAATTGGAACTAGATAATATGCTGGTTTCCTGGGACGCTATCAAGACAATAGTCACGCAATTCCCAGTACTGGTAACTCTCTCTGCGTCATCCAACTACTTCAATTCTCTGAGCTGTCCTCTTCCGACCGGTATAAGGTCTTTAACGTTGGAATACAACGAGTTCACCATGATCTGGGATATTATTCTCTTACGACAACTGGAATCTCTGGAAGTGTTGCACCTCAAAGGGAACAAAATATCGGGCATTGATAAGGAAGGATATCAATTGAGCTCATTTCACGCCTTCGGGATGAAGTTGAGATACGTCGACTTGTCTTATAATGCAATAGCCAGTTGGAGTTTTATTGATGATCTCCCGCAGGTTTTCCCAGGGCTTGAAGAACTTCGACTGTCTCACAACCCTATCTACTCCTCTAATGGCTCTTCCAAGCAAAATGAGAGTATTGAAGAGGGATATATGCTCACCTTAGCACGGCTTAAAAGTTTAAAGTCGTTGAATTTCAGTAAAATCACTGCGGCGGACCGAAACAATGCCGAGATGTTCTATCTATCAAGAATAGCCAAGGCAATGGCTGAAGTTCCAGAGAGTGAGGAGCATGTTGTAACTTCACAGCACAAGAGATTCGTCGAGCTTACCGAGCAATACGGAGCTCCAACAGTTGTTCGAAGAAGCGGAGAAACCATCAACCCCGACTTTCTCGAGGCTCGGTTGATCAAGTTCACATTTTACTTGCCTGCGAATACACGAGCCCACCAAGCAGATGCAATTACCATTGTGCAGGAAATTCCCAAGACATTTGACGTCTATCGGGTGAAGGGCATTGTGGGAAAGACGTTTGACATCCATCCCATGAAAATACGTTTGATCTGGGAAACTGGAGAGTGGGATCCCGTTGCTGGGTATGGGGAGGACGAGGAGGATAGTGATGATGAGGATGGAGGCGTACCCTTGAATGAAGCTCAACGAGATGGGACAATAACGCCGAACGGTAGATGGATGGAGAGAAAGACGGAAATCGATGACAGTACTAGACAGATTGGATTCTGCGTTGATGGTATGGAGGCAAAGGTTCGCATTGAGCTGAGATGACTTGATTTGGACGTTGATACCCTTGTACGAGTATGTGTGGTTCGTAGTCACGTGATACCATGTGACTAGAACTCACGTGTCAACTCTGGAATCTTTCTTTGTCTTCTGTTTGTCTTGTGCAGTAGCTTGCCGTACTGCAGTTTCTTTCAGGCATCTTGTATTTAGCTTAGAGCTTCCACCTTCTGTGGATCTTTTTTCTTTCTCTATGGTCAATGAAGCACTTTGCCTGAGAACAACTGTATGCAATCCAGCTTATTCTGTTTGTTGCCGCTGCTACGAAAATGCCCGCAGTATCAATCAAACATCGTTTGTGCACGCATGTAGCATGCTCATGATATCGAAGTTTCCGTTTGCTGCAATGTTCCAGACAATTGTCTACATTGTTATTCACTAGTCCTAGCAAACGCTATGCAAAGGGCAAAGTCGCATTTCTAATTGTATATGTAGTCGGTCATTGACTTCTTTCTACAACTTTACCTACAGCAATTTGCTTTGTATTGGGACCGTGTCTGCGCTCGAATTACAAATTCCCCTGACGAAAACCTTCAGAATGCCTCCAATCCCGGTCGAGGTTCACACAAAAGGCAAGCCATGGCCAGGCTATTTCCTCGTCCGTAGTACTGGAGAAGTTGTCCCACTCATTGCTGTCGACGAACTGCCTCCCAATATTGAGCTCGTCAGTGTTCCTCGTTCCCTTGACTTGGCAGAAACAATCGGCATGCTCAATCTCGGACTCCAAAGAAGTACTGGGGGATTCTACCAGTTTACCCAAGGAGAGGAAAGCAGAACAGGAGGCAGCGAAGAAGTTGGTAAAGCCAAGTAAGTGAAGCAAGGAACCCTTGAAGAACTCAACTAATATGTCCTCCCAAGCAGGTCCTCTAACGTTCCAGATCAGCCTGCGTCCCCATCGAAGTTTCCCCACGACTCTACCTGTGAAACCAGCTCTCCAACCCCAAAAGCTACAACAGCTGCCAATCCACCCACCTCGCCCGCAGCAACCCAACTCTGCCGCCACTGGTGCGCATACGGCATCTGCAAATGGGGCCAACAGTGTCGCTACCGCCACATCATGCCCATGACTGTCCGAGGCCTCGAAGAGGTAGGCCTTCCTGATTGGCCTTCCTGGTTCCGCAAGCAGAACCCTGGATACTTCGTTAGTGACTCAAGAGGTGCCGGCGCTCCTGCCTGTAATGGGAGAGCCAAACGGATTCTTGGACGTCCCGGTGTCTGCTGTGGTTCTTTGCATGGTGTGAATGGCGTTTGTGGTGGCAGAAGTGAGAGGTTGAGGGGCAATGGCCGGGTTACTGTTAGAGAGAAAGCGACTGGTCGGATCTTGAAGAACGAAGAGCTGGGAGAGCAGATTGTTGCTAGATTAAGGAATGTATCGAAGGAGGGGACGGTGATTGGTGAGAAAGCTGTGGGTGCTCAGGGAGGAAATGCGAAGATTGAGAGAGCGGCGGCAAGGGACACCAAGGCTTGGGAGGATGAGAGTGAGGGCGAAGTTGAAGATGATGAGATTGAGGGTAACGAGGAGGTGAAGCAGGTGGCTCATAGAAAGCTGGTTGATGTTTAGGTTGTGGAGCTGAAAAATTGACGGGACATCTCTAGACCTTGCCACTCGTTGTTTAGAAGCATTAGTTGTTACTGTCAAAAGCTGCGTTCAAATTAATGACTGAATTTTTGGGGAAAAGGTTGGTTTGTTTCCATGCAATTAACTTAACGCAAATACTCTATGGGTATCAATTGTGTCCATCAAACCGGCGGCTTGTCATGTTAGCTTCCTGTCCCTCACTCAGGAGCAAATCAAGTCAAGACAAATTTGTGCATTCAGGAGGCCCTTTGCACTGGCACAGGAAAATGAATGAAAAACACGCCAACGAAAAGGGGAAGACTTCAAGTTCAGTTGTGATTTGGCAGTTCCATGTGGTAATGGTGTAAAGCCATAGATGTTCTCGACATCTTTTGGTAATACATACTGTACAAAACCTTGAAGAGGCATACTAACTCCAGTCCGCCCTTTCCCATTAAACAGATGCTTCCCATCAAGCCTGGTGCAAAGATGCCAAAACCGCAGCTGCCTCTCGTTGATCCTCAACAGGTTGGCCTTTTATTGGTGGAAGACCCGGAGACATCCCTCTGGACGGTGACAAAACATTGCTCCACGCTCGTTCAGCTGCTGCCTTAATCTCATCTGCACTTGGTAAATCTGCTCTGCCTGCCAAAACCTCACTTCTCCTGACATGCCAACTGATCTCGTTCTTCATTGTCTGGTCCAGCAGGATCTCTTTCTCGAGCCACTCCTTCTTCCGCAGGTCTTCCATCATCTCGCATTGCCGCTTCAGCGATTCTGCTTCTTCTTCTGCCCAGTGCAGCTGTCTGCGTAATAGTCGCCATAATTCTTTTGGGCCTCGAGCCTCTTCTTCTGCTGTGAATCCAAGCTCTGGAGGGTAGGATGATATCCAGTCATTGGGGTCACTGCCACTGACAGCGCCATTAAGAAGTCCTGCGAAGTGCCCTTCGGTGTGAGGTTGAGGCGGCTTCATCATATCCTTGATTCGTGAAGTCTTGTGCAAAGCTTGCATAGATTTGGGTATCGGATCTGACGGGCGCAAAGCTTCGGTCTCGTGGACTGTTCGATGATGCTTGGCCAGCGCATCTGAGCGTGTGAAGGCACGATCACATTCTATGAAAGTTAGCAGAGAACGCGAAGGGCTGCAACAAGATATACCTGGCAATGTACAATAGAATGGCTTCTCTCTGGTATGACTTCTCATATGCGATTTCAAAGCATATGCGCTTGCATGAGATTGACCCTTCCGTGAACAATCTGACCATTCGCAATAATACTTCTTGCCCCTCGTCTCAATGTGTTCATTTTGGATGTGATCTACAAGCTTGTCCATATCCCCTAAATCTCCCGCGACGCAGTCCGTCCAGGAACATATTGTCACTTGCTCATGTGTATCATCGTCTTCGGGTCTGAGGTTGCTGGGAGAATTGGGCACTTCGCCCTCGCTGTCGGAGGATATTGCAATTGTGGAGAAAGTATCATCTTCGAGATGGTGAGTAGGAGTTGCGCGCATGGAATCCAGGGAGGCATCTCCGATCTTTTGTCTCTTTGCTGGAGGCATTGGGGCTTCAACTGCTATGTGGTCATGTTCCTCCTCCGCTTCGAAGGCATCTGAGGAGAGGGTGGAGAGAGGAGAGCCGCCGGGGGAGGACAGGGAGTCAATCATGATGATGTTTGTACATTCACTTTGTCGTTGCGGTCTACTGTGAGCTGCGTAGGTGTGTTTGAATGCACTGTCCCTACGGCTCCACGAAGCTCTCGGGAGATGCCGATTCAGTGCTCCACGGTTCGCACCTTGTCTTCTCGGCGTCGGAAACTTCTCAACCTTTTCCCATACTCACCGCCTATTTCACTGCGAATGCCCGCTTTCCAGAAGCATCGCACAAGCTACGAACTCGCTATACAGTAAATGCGTGAGTTGACGTTGTAGAGCGAGCCTTTCACTTTACAATGGCATTCGATGTCCCCGATATATCTAGAGGAGTATTCCAGATTTATGCCCCTCGGTGGCCACCTGCGACCCGTCTAGAGAAATCTTCAAAGCTGGACGGCTTAGGCTGATGACTTCTCATATATGTTGCACATTCCAATCAAAATTTAGATTCAATATCTCCATGCTGTGGATGGCCCAGACGCTGCTAACTTCAAGGGACCAGCTGTCGGCCCTCTTCGCTATTAAGGTGACATTCTGCTTGCTAGGCCTTCATCGCCATTTACGAGAATCAGGTTATACATGAAGAGGAGAGTATGGGGGTTTGAGGCTCCAATTGCTGCTGTAAGATTCCTATCCTTATACCTCCTTCAACTTTCCACCACTCTGTGCAAAAGATGAATATCAAGAGAGTTCTGCAAATTGGAACCAGCTTTGCTGGGTATGTCGACTTCTCAAAACGTTACACATTCGCTGAACAATTATTGCACAACTCCAAGTCACAGAGCACGAAATAATCTTTCTGGAATTGTTGCTAACTCTCGAGAAAGAGAAAGGCAGGCACTCAACCCTCCATATGTGCCTTAGCCGCCCCACCATACCTGTCGCCCTTTACTTCAAATCTATTTAGTATCGAATCAATCTCTGCGGTGTCATCGGCGTTCAGGATGATAACCTTCCCATTTTCTTGCACACGCTCCTCCTTCGTTGCGCCAGGAATTGGAATAATCTCTGGATTCCCGTTCTTCTTTGAAAGATGCCGAACCCAGTTGATGGCCAGCTGAGCTGGAGTACATCCCTTATTTTTTGCAAGTTTTTGAATTTCCGAGACAAGCTCCAAATTATGGTTGAAGTTCTCCTTGCTGAATCTGGGCATCATTCTACGGATATCTCCTTCTGGGATATCTTCTGGCTTTGTGATGTCTCCACTCAACATCCCGCGCCCAATAGGTGAGTACCTTGTTTTTGTCAGTCATTTTAAGGAAGTTGGGATAGCTCTACATACGCGACAATAGGAATGTTATGCTCAGCAGCTGCCTTTGCAACGCCGTTGCTTAAGATATCTTGTGACCACAAGGACAGTTCCACTTCTATGGCCACAATTTTCGTGACCTTGACAGCCTTCTGAATAGTAGCAGCGCCAACTTCAGACAAGGCAATGCCTCCAATCTTGCCGGCCTTGACGTACTCCTCAAGAGCCTTCAGCGTGACCTCAAAAGGAACATTCTTGTCGACTCTTGCTGGTTCGAAGATATCAATGCTCTTTTTACCATCCAAGATTTTCAAGCTGTTCTCCACAGATCGCTTCACGTTCTCTGGACTTTGCTCAAAGTCGTCAGCCGACTTTTATTCTCTTCAACACAGAATTGGAGCACTTCTGATTCAACGGTATGCAGTGAACTCTTTAAAAAACTTTTTACTACACACCTTCCATCTGGATGCATGTTAACCAGCACGCCTTTGACTGAGAGAACAACTTTATCTGCATCCTCTGGATACTTGGTGAAATACTTGTTGAGCAGATGGAGAGAGTTGTAGGACTCTGTCCCGTAGAATTCGCCAGCGTTCCAAAAGTTGCACCCTGCCGCAAGTGAGGCTTTCATAGCTTTAAAGGCTTGCTCTTCGGGCGCAGGTGTTGGTCGCCACGTTAGTCCCCTAGCCTCGATCAGTTTTGCCCTCGAATACAAAGACTGAGTGAGATAGTGACTTGGGAAGAATGTTCCCAAACACCTTACGGAGGCAAAAGTAATAGACATAAGAAGTAGCAGCAGAAACTATGAATACCCACATCAGACCGTAGCCAATTGGCCCAATTTCTTTTCCGAGGAGTTGAGGCATGTCACTGTATGGTGCCGTTTACCGACAAGAAAGTGGGAAAAGGTTGTAGCAGGACAGCCTTGCTGGATTTTGAGGAAGGAGTGCAACTTGAAGCAAATGAAATGTGGCTTCCCTTTTGTAGTTGGATTTTGAAAGGAGTTAAAGGTTACTGCGGGGCTGGTTGTCTGGACTTAACCAGTGCAAAATCCGATAGATCAATGACGGCAGTAAAGCTCGAAGGGTTGACGAGTTAGGCAAGGCGAGTGCAAGGTAGCCTGCAAGGTGGGGCTAAATCCAGCCTATCAATAAGCTCCCAATTAATAGAAGACCTTTCATGGCCCAGAACTCTTAGTATTCCTCATAATTAAGACAAGATACGAACGAGGAATTGCTAGTGAGGCAGTGCTCCATGATCCAGTTCAACAGCATCCTTGCCCATTCCATATTTACTAAAGATCCCAACCCTTTTCGGGTGTCGTTTGTACTTACTTAACCTCAATATTCTCCTAGCAAATGAATTTAGATTACGAGAGAATTGCGATTTCAAGTTTCTTTTGCTTTATTTTATGGACCATTACATACTCGTACAAACTTCTTGAAATCCTGCGAAATCGAAGAATCCCGTTTCCACTAAGTATCCGACCCTATCAAGATGACTTTAGAGGCCTTTCCTCAACTGCTTCTTCTTCGCAGAAGCAGATTCTTGGTTATTGAAGGGAAATCCGCTCGTTCTCTTATCTGCTCCTGTCTTCCTGCTAATGTGTCCCTGGCTGCTTGCAAACAGCAAAACCCAAAGCCCAATCGCAGCTAACAGACCGGAGCCAAGAGCGCCCAGCCCGAACGCACTTTTGCCGGTTGTGCTATAGTTTGCATAGCAGTAGAATGCCATGGCCGCATGGTAGGTAAAGCTGATTGTCAAGGTCGGCACAGCATAGGGTGCTTTCGGGTTCTCTTCATTGGTTGATGCATTCAGGGATGAAGTTAGAGGAACTGATCCCGAAAGAAGTACCACCAGCACTCCAACGGCTAGCATCGCTACGCCGAGAGATCTTGAGAAGTATTGCTCAAGCGCTGTGTTTGATTAGCCATAAATTCAAACGCGACGTTGACCGTACACTTACCACTGGCTTCTCTCACTTCGGTATTCAGTAAAGCCTATGAGAGCAGTTAGTTCGGCATTCTGATATGATAGAGGACCATACTGACTAAGATAATGGTTGGGGATACAATCAGGGGAAGAGCCTGCAAGGCCAACCATCCCACTGTACCGTAGGTCTGGAAGTAGGTTAAACTGCTGAAGAGAGGGCATTGAACAGCAGGGGCTTCCTTACGTATGCGTAAAAGACGTCCATAATTGAGAATGTATGATGATTCGATGTGTTTGTTGTGAATATGGAGAAGAAAAGGGATTGGAAACTGAGGAGATTGCCTGATAAAACAATTTCAGGAACAAAGCTGACGGGAAGAGCTAACACACGTCATATCCAGGTACTTGGCTTGTCTATACCACGCACTTCGGCTCCCGTAGTGCGGGGCCCCTTGCAAATAATCCTTGCAAAGGCAATTGCCACAATATGTGGGATCTCCGACCGGCAATCGGTCTTGATTATCAACAAATTTCCACAATATCTTCAAACTCCTACACTTCTCCTCGCAACGTTATTACGACATCTAGAATACGTCTGCTTGATAAGATCTTCACACAGAATAGGACTGCAACATATAGATTCAGCGGCGCGTTAAGCGTTCGCACGAGTGACAATGTCAGCCATTCTGTCTGCGGACGACCTGAACGATTTCATTTCACCAGGTGTTGCTTGCATCAAGCCAGTCGAGACTTTACCTGTGACAAAGCCTACCAATGCGAGTGTAAGACTTGTCGCCCCTTTCACTGTATTTCCCTAACATCTACAACCAGAATGAGTACGAAGTGAGCTTCAACACTGAAGCCCCACCCGCCGACCTTCCACCTGCCCAAATCTCCCTCACGGATTGCTTAGCATGTTCTGGCTGCGTAACATCCGCCGAAGCTGTCCTTGTATCCATGCAATCACACGCTGAAGTGCTCCATGAACTTGACTCGGGACCTGCACTTCGACTGCGTCGTATCACTGATGGAACTGGCATTGCAATAGAGAATCGGGAGAGCGGAGGACGGATATACATTGCGAGTGTCAGCCCACAGTCAAGGGCAAGCATTGCTGCTACATTTGGAGTCACTGAACGAGAGGCCGGTTACATGATTGAGCAGTTGTTAAGTGGGCCCCAAGGGATCAAAAACAGAGCAGTCTATAGAAACGGCTTTCAGTGGGTCGTGGATACGAATGTTGCCAGGGAGGCATGTCTGGTGCTTGGGGCCGACGAAATAATGGCATCCATATTGACAGGAGAGGGCAAGCCAAATGCACCAGCCCAAAAGCAGCCCTCAAAACCGATTTTGACCTCGTCATGTCCTGGATGGATATGTTACGCCGAAAAGACCCATCCTCACGTCCTACCGCATTTATCACGGTTAAAATCACCACAAGCGCTGATGGGCACTTTGTTAAAAACGACTCTGAGTCGAAAACTTGGAATTTCTCCTGATAAGATATGGCATGTCGCCATAATGCCATGCTTTGACAAGAAGCTGGAAGCTAGTCGAGAAGAACTCACAGATGCCGCATGGGAAGGAACTGGCACGCGAGGTGTGCGAGACGTCGATTGTGTGATTACCAGCAAAGAGCTACTCATGCTAGCAGACTCGAGAAGGGTGGATTTCTCCAAGCTGCCTCGTACGCCACTCTCTATACTAGTACCATTCCCGGATGCAAAGCTAGGTTCCTTCCTTTTCCCGCCCCCTCGACGGCGGAAGAATGGTGTCCCAGCAGCAGGGACCTCGGGGGGGAATCTTTATTACATCCTCCAATACTTTGCTTCCCAACACCAAGGTGCAATTATCCAGACAACTAGAGGCAGGAATGCAGACGTGTTGGAGTATACGGTGACATCCGGCGCCGGCGACACTTTGTTCAAGGCTGCTCGATATTACGGATTTCGCAACATACAAAATCTAGTTCGACGGTTGAAACCAGCCAAGGCTTCTCGAATGCCTGGTGGAAAGCCTGTTGGTAGCGCGAGAAGACCTGGTGGGAAGCAGACCGATTCTGATTTTGCCTACGTCGAAGTTATGGCATGTCCCGGTGGTTGTACCAATGGGGGAGGCCAGATCAAAGCTGATGATCCAGTGATCACAGGTCGCGAGATCAGTTTGGTCAAGCCAGGACCCCAAGAGCAGAAAGGGTGGTTAGCCCAGGTTGATGAGGCGTACTTCTCAGGAGAGGAGAGTAGAGAAGAAGCTGCGCTTCTGGATAACCGTAGTGATGTGGTTGATGGAATTTCTCCTTCGCATATTAGAGATACCCTGGCTCATTGGGCGGCCATGACAGGCATAAACTTGGAAAGATTGGTATACACCAGCTATCGCGAGGTAGTCAGTGATGTGGGGAAGAAGGTTGGCGATACCGAGAGAGTGATAGAGATCGCTGGGAAAATCGGTGGCGGTTGGTAATCTAGAGCAGAAATCAACTTGCTTTACCCCCCCTATTTGCAAATCCAAATCCCTTCCCGCTTCCTGGTGGTCTGGGTGTGCGAATTACTTGGTCTTCGTGGCCTGAACGTGAACCTTCTCCATTCCGCTTTTGAATAGTGACTCCTGGTTTGGGTGTATAGCTGGGGTCGAATAGCTCTTTGTTGCCGGGTTGAC
>Ga0302227_10000971_pt1 | contig 22118 bp, 30 predicted proteins | sample II_Palsa_N1_1_FD_193525 | JGI IMG/M metagenome (GOLD analysis project Ga0302227, IMG submission 193525) | Peat permafrost microbial communities from Stordalen Mire near Abisko, Sweden - II_Palsa_N1_1 | ecosystem: Environmental > Terrestrial > Soil > Palsa > Peat permafrost | place: Sweden... | reverse complement strand
TTTTCAAGTAAAAAAAAAAATAATAAAATTCAGATGAAAGGGCCGAGTCTGCCCGGACAAGGGCACGCTGAATCCACTCAAACACACATCCTCCTGGGGAGCTCACAGAGACAGGAACGGGAAGGCAAGAACAAACTGGTTTTTTTCTAGTGTTCACTGGGAAGCACACAATTTACGTCATCATTAACGTCATGGTGCCCAAAGAGCCGCCTGCCTCCGTCTTGTCGGGGACGCCGATTCTATTATGATACCCTCTCCTCCGTTTGTGCTAGCGATGATGCGCCCGCCGCGTTGTTTTGGCTCGATCTGAATTTTTCCAGTCTTCTTTTCTTTTGGTCTCCCCTAATCGGTTTCTCGCCGCCACGTGGCACATGTCTCACGGTTCCGTCACCGTCATGCAGTACCGACCATGCCGAGCCCATCGGCTATGCTGCGCTCCCTATGGCAGTTCATGAGGTCGTACAACGGCCAGGGCACGATCGCCTACTCGTACGCCTACATTATGCTCGGCCTCGTGGTACGTTCACCCGTGATTGTCACCATGCATGCATGCAGCTGATGGCTGGTTGCGCGCCAAAAACAGATCGCATCGCTGGGCCCCACGCTCACGCACCTCTCGGACCAGACGGGCGCCCCACTCGCTGATCTGGGCTTTTTGTTCCCGTGTCGATCGGTCCTTTACGTGATTGGCTCTGGTATCTCGCGTGTTTTTTCATGCAACGTGTATGCTAAAACGGACTGACTGACTGACTGACTGCAGCAATCGGAGGACCCATCTTTGACAGATTCCCCGGGCATCGCGTACTGGCTGTGTCGATGCTTGGTGCCGCGATCGGGACGGCTATCATCCCGTTCTGTCCAAATATTTACATGTTGGCAGCGTTTGCGAGCTTCCAGGGCTTCTGCTCGGGCATCCTCGACACGGGCGGCAACGTGTCCCTGGTGTGGATGTGGGGCGATGCCGTCGCTCCGTACATGCAGATGATCCACTTTGCCTTTGGTCTGGGCGCGTTCATGTGCCCGCTCTTTGTCGAAATATCGCTCGAAATCACGGGATCGTACAAGGCCTCGTTCTGGTTCTTTGCGCTCATGTTTGTGCCCATTGTCGCCGCGTTTGCCTACCTGCCCAGCCCCAAGCCCGCAGCTGCCAGCAAGGAGCGCATCGTTCGAAAGCGCACAAAGTTTGAGGTAGGCCTCATTGTCATCGGCGCATTTATCCTCGCCCTCTACGTCGGTGCGGAGGTGTCCATGGGAGGCTATATTTACAGCTACTTTGTTGAGCTCCTCGGCCAGTCGGGCAGCGATGGCGACTTCCTCACGTCGGCATTCTGGGGCTCCCTGGCTGTATATCCATATCCAAAGGAAAACATTTTATTTAGTTAATTTTCTTTTTTTTTTTTAAAAAAAAAAAAAAAAACCAGTTTGCCCGTCTGATCGCAATCCCCATCTCGGTCTACGTCTCTGCGCGCACCATGCTGATCGTCAACATGGTCTTTGCCGCCATCAGCTCGACGCTGATGTGGATCTTCACCGGTAATGTGACGATGGTGTGGGTGTGCACCATCATCTTTGGCCTCAGCATGGGCTCAACCTACCCGAGCACGCTCAACATGCTGGAAAAGTACGTCAACCTCAGCGGAAAGATCACGTCTGTCCTTGTCGTTGGTGGCGCCATTGGCGAGATGCTCGTGCCCATGCTCCTGGCTATCCTCCTCCAGAGCGGCGTGAGCTGGTCCATCCTCATGACTGTCCTTTCGCTGGACTCGATCATCAACCTCGCCCTTCTGGGTGTCTTTATCTACGTAAGCAAACAAACTGGGAACAAGTGGCATTAAATTGGTTTTAAATAAACAAAAAAAAAAAGGTTGGCAAGTTTGTGATCGCCTCGGGCTACTCGCAAATGGACGATGCCAACAGCAACGGGTTTCCTCTGTCAGAGGTCAACAGCAGAGCCGACTTGGTCAACAGCCAGTCTGTGGCCGATGGCGGCGAAGAGCAGGACCTGCACGGAGTCGACGACGATGAGACAGGTGCAGTGGCGGTGAACGTGAACGACGACGACGCCGAGACAAACCAACACGACATGAACGACGAGGAGAACCTCCTGAGCGCAAATGGATACAATCCGGTCGCCTTCGAGGAGGGGACAGGGCTTCCTCTGTCGTACGGATCAAAAAGTCGGTCAAGACACTCGAGCAATTGGAGCATTCAGTAAACCCACCATTGTTTTTTTTTTTTTTTTAATTATGGAGTAAACAAGCAGTTCATGTACAAAGAATATATCTCTTGTTTTTTTGGATTGGAGTCGCCCCCCAGGATGGAACGAATTTTTTAATTTTTATTTTTCAACTTTGCGCTTTTTGAGTAGCTCTGCAAGCTCTTCGGGAGATCGTGTGCTGCCACTGTTTCCACTGCTGGAAGGGCGCGGCGGCTGTGTGGACGTCGGCGTACCCAGTGCTCCAGGGGCCTTTCGTTTGACTGCAATCGACGTTGGCGTTGTCGCAGTCGGTGACGTTGAGCTGGACGGACCAAGCGATGAGGGGAACGGGGACGAACCAAGGCCAAACTCATTCGCGATTGGGTTGATCGCAGGGGCCTTGCTCGCAACAGGGGACACGTCGGTGGCAGGCTCAGGCACGGTGGGGATGTTGAGCTTGAGGGTCGGCGGCGGCGGCGGTGGGGCAGTCAACCTGACCGTCGGCAAGGATGGAAGGGACATGTTGATCTTCACTTTGGGCACTGCATCAGACTCTGCTGCGGTCGAGGCAGAAAGCTTGACGTTGATCTTTGGGGCCTCTGGCGCGGAAATGCCGATTTTTAAAGGCAGCGGTGCAGGCTGGTTCGGCGGCGGGGTTGACACACTGAATCGCATCGTTGGTGCTGCCGCGACTACAGGTGCTGGCGTAGCGGGCGCTGGTGCTAGCGGGGTAGACTCTAATTTTACAGGAGGTGCAGCCTCAGGTGCCGTTGCCGTCGGTGCTGGCGACGCCGCCTTTGGCAAGCTCAACTTTAGTTTGATTTCTGTCGGTTGGGACGCTTGATGCTGGGGCGCTTGCTGCTGAGATGGCTGTGGCGACGCATGATGCTGAGTTGGCGTAGTTGGCGTAGGTGGCATAGTTGGCGAGGGTTGGTAGTGGGGCCTGCTGTGCTGATGCTGCGGGGACTGGTACTGGCGTTGCCGGTCATCGCCACCACGATACTGGCCGGAAGGAATATTACTGGGTCGTCGTTGGTTGTAGCCTTGTCCGCCACTGTTGTAACCGCTCGGGCTGCTGCTATTACTTCCGCCGTTCTGGTAGTGCCGATTGCGCATGTGATCCTCCTGCTCGCGCTTGTTAAGGGAGCCCATGTAGTCACGGCCACCATCGCTGAGAGGTCGCTGTTGCAGGTACTTGGAGTCGCCTGGCCTCGACTGAGACAAGCTGCCGCCGTCATTGTAGCGTTGTGCCTACAGAGATTATTAAGACCAAGAACTCAATTAGCTCATGGGTACGTTGTCCGGAAGCTTCCACTCTTTGAGGCATCGATCGCGGACGTCCTCTTGGTTGACGGGGACGAGGTATTGATCCTCAATGTACTTGTAGATGTGCTCGAGAGCGACGACCTGGGTCTCGCCGATCTCGAGGTTTGTCTGGCGGATATACGCGAAAAAGGTTTTGTCCGCGGTGAGGACATCGACATCAATAAAGCTGAGCAGATCGACCGGGGGGTTGCTGGTTTTGAGTTGGTTGAAAGTTTCGTTGACCTCGAAAAGCTTGCTGATCACGGGCGGCTTTCGCTGCAGGAGCCCCTTGGCAACGACGTATCGCTCGGAATTTGCAGGACGGCTGGTGTACGGCTTGCAGATGGAGATCTCGCGAAAGTTCCGATACAAGATATACACCAGCGCGGCCGTCACAGGAGTGAACACGTCAAAGATCTAATGGAGAGCTTAACGAATGCTAGAAAATAAATTAAAAATAGTATACCTTGCAAACGAAAGAACCTCCCTCGCGCAAAACGCACAGCGCTGTCAAGAACTGGCCCAGCACGAGCTGTCGGAGCTTTTCCTCTTGGAAATTCTCGTCGCCATCGACACTGAAGCCCTGAAGAAAAAGGAAAACGACATATTTTTATCACAGCATCGTTTCTCCACTGCTTACGCCATCGGCAGTGATGAGGTCGAGACCGACACCGTTGGTCGCTTGGTCCGTGACGCTTGCAAAGGAGCGGATGTTGTCGCTGACGTAGATGTCGCCAGTGTTGTCAACGCCGTAGTGTGTCCTAAAGTTTGTCCTCACAGGAGCATCGTGATGGAACTTGTGCAGCTTCCAGTCATTATCGCCCTTGAGCGTGAATCCCCTAACAAAACGATATTTATTAATATTAAAAAAAAGGGGAGGAAGCGCTATAATACCATCCTCGTGCATCGTGCCGTCGTCGCCAGAGCATGTACTCGGAGAAACCACCTGGCCCGGCGCACACATCGGCAAAGTTGACCAGTTGGCTCTGCTCCGGGTGGACTGGTTTAAGCAGGTCAAAGAGGACGTCGAGATTGGCCATCTTGACAGCGGCACGGTTCTGGAAGACGCTCTTGCCGATCTTTTCGTAAGGGTTTGCCCTGGTGCGGGCAGGCAGGAAAAACGTCTCGCTGATGTTGTCAAAGCGTGACTTGGCCCGGAAGATCCTGTCGACCAGATCCTTCGAGGCAAACATGTCATAGTCAATGTCGACTCGCTGGGCACACGAAAGAGGAGGTTTAGTACGAGCAAAAAAAGAAGGCGACTGACGCGTGCCTCGCCGACTTTGATGTTGAATGGGATGTCGTTTGGCCCTGCGACGGCGTGGTCTGCCGAGATGTACACCACCTGTTGTGCGTGGGGCACAATGCGGTGGATGTCGATGTCCGTGTGCTGGCGGTACTCGAACCCCTTGTCCTCTGCCTCTGCGCCGAGACCGTGGCGTCCCTCACGGACCTCTGCCTGAATGGGCGCCACGATGCCCTGCTCGTCCTTGCCAAGACCCTGTCCCTCCTTCCAACCCGCGCCCTTCATCAGCCGCTTGGCCACGTCAGAGACCTGCATCGTGGAGCCAGCGTCGCCGGCCGAGGTGGTGCCAGCGTTCATCCATGCGGACGGGCTGCTGAACGAGGGGGCTTCGTGCTCGTCTTCCTCGCGCCTTCGCTTGGCGTGCTGCTGGTGTTGTTGGCCGCCGTATTGGTGCTGCTGCTGTTGCCCGTGCTGGCCATAGTGGTGCTGCTGCTGTTGCCCGTGCTGGCCATAGTGGTGCTGCTGCTGTTGCCCGTGCTGGCTGCGGTACAAAAGTCAAGCACGTAATCCCAATCCATACTCCTACTGTGGCTGATGCTGTTGAAACGGCTGGGAGGGCTGGCCTGTCGGCGGCGGGACGGGCGACCACGTCGGTGTGCTGGCGTAGAGCACGTCCTCGTCTGACGCCGGGCACACGGTTAGTTGGCGGGCTGTGCACCCGTGTATGTTTTACCCGTGTATCGACAGGTCATTCGATCAGAAAAAAAAAAAAATTATTTGGCTGCTGTTGTTCTCCTACTGCAGCTCGATGTCCTCGCACTCGCACCAAAGATCCATGCCCAAGGTGAACTGGTCGAGGATCAGACGGCTGGCACGGCCTTCCTTGGCAAACGCAAGCGCGGTCTGTCCGTTCCGGTTGGTTGGTCAGCGTCGGGTTGGCGCCGATGGCGAGCAAGTAGGAGAGGAAAAAGACGGCCTCTGGACTGGTACTGCGATTGAAGTGGTGCAGGACTGAATTGCCATCTGATGACCAATAGGATCCTAAAGTAATTGATGTGCATTATTATTACCGTCATCTTGCTTGTTCACATCAGAGCCCCTGGACACGAGAACTCTGGCGCAGACAAAGTGTTTGAATTGGATCGCGTACATCAATGGCGTGCGCCCCCTGTCATCCTGGGTCGAGTCATCGACGAACGCACCATACCAAAGAAGCAGGTCCAGTTTGGCTTCAGTCGACTCAGATTCTGTTTGAAAGCAGAGCGTATGCAGCGGACCAAACAATCTCGGACCAGCCTTGATCGGAGCACCAGCTTTGAGGAGGAACTCCAAGACATCCATCACCTTCATGCGGCTCTCCTTCAGACCCATGAATTTTACAAATTAATTTGGACTATTGGACATCATCGCCTCCCTCCTTCCGGCGTTGCTTTTTCTCCTTGCTCAAAACATCAACGTCTGCTTTCTTCACCGAGGGGGCTTCGGATTCATCGTCTTTGGCTCGCTTCTTGGCACTCGGGATGGGATCGACCAGTTGGCTTACGTTAAACTTTTTGAAGCGCTGGAAGTCTGTGACGACGCTGATACCGGCCACGCTCTTGTAGGCCTCGACAAGGATGACCTTTTCCGGCTGGGTCAGGTCGACCTTGTGTCCCTGGCCGACACAGTTTGCGAGCATTTTGATGACCTCGTCGCGCACGAGCGAGTTGGAGTTGCGTGCGCTGTAGACGACCATGAACGATGTGGGCGTCTTGGGCTCGGTGAGGAAGTGGGGCGCGAGGACACTCGTAGCCAGCTTCTCCAGGTCCTCCATGGTCGCCTTGCACGTCCTCGTGATCGGCGTGAAGCGCAGGCAGTAGCGAGTCTTGAGACGCTTGGTGGACGCAACATCGTTCATGATGCGCAGCACCACGTCCACGGGGTCCTTGCGTGCCGGCAGCTTGAGCACGACCACGCACTCGACATCGATTGGAATGGAAACCTACAATGCCACACACACACAAAACAAAAACAAAAACAAAAAGATGATGATGGTGAGAAACGGGCCCTTTGCTCCCGGCACGTACGATGGCCTCGTTCTTCTTGTACTTTTGAGGATCGCGGAGTTCATTGAGCTCCTTCTGCATCATTGCCTCCAGGTCTTCTTCCTCTTCCGCCTCTTCTTCCGCAGCCTCGTCCTCGTCCGCCTCCTCGTCGGCCTCGTCGTCTCCGTCCTTGCCCTCCCCACTCGTCGCTCGTGTGTCCGTGTCCTTCGCCATCGTCGCTGCCACTTCCACATACTCGGGCAGCATCGAGTACAGCTCCTGCACGGCCTGCGCCTCGCGGCCTCGTGGCGCCGTCACAAACAGCAGCGAACTCATCCCAGACTGGAGCTGCGCGCCCCCGTGCTGCAACACCACTTCAATGAGTCCCGCCTGCACGCCTGCACCCGTCCTACCTTTTGGCGCATGCGGTACAGCTTGGCCTTGGTCAGGCCCGCAGAGGTCGTCGCCATTCGCTGGGCAAAAAATGGAGCGCACTTTAACACCGACCATGGACTCCAGTCAGCACAAAAACCAACAGGACCTGCCCTACAAATGGGCCCAGACGCTGAACGACGTGACGGTGACGATCCCCGTGCCCAAGGGCACCAAGGGCAAGGACTTGGACGTGGTGATCGCCAAGCAAAAGCTCAAGGTCGGCCTCAAGGGACAGCCGCCCATCATCGATGTACGTCAATGAAATCGATCATTTATTGTGCTTATTTTGCGAACAGGGAGCGCTGCACAAGGCCATCAAGCTCGAGGACTCGACGTGGAGCTTGGACGCGGGCAAGGAGATCCTCGTCGAGCTGCAAAAGGTCACGACGATGGAGTGGTGGAAGTCGGTCATTGTTGGCGCACCCGAGATCGACACATCCAGTCTCACACCCGAGTCGTCCAACCTGAGCGACCTCGACGGCGACACGCGTGGTATGGTTGAAAAGATGATGGTACTACGCACACGAAGAGGAAAAAGAAATGGGTTTTTTAATTCTCGTTGCTTTCAGTACGATCAGCGACAGAAGGCCGCTGGACTGCCCACGAGCGAGGAGCAGACCAAAGCCGCGGCGTTTGAAAAGTTCAAGCGAGCTCATCCCGAGATGGACGTACGTATCCCAACTCCTCTTTCTTTGCGCGATCGAGTTTTAAAAAAATTTTTATTTTTCTTTTTTTTAAATGCAGTTTTCAAACGTCAAGATGCAGTGATTCGGGCAGCCAGTGTTAGGTTTAACCGGGGGGTGCACAACCAATGCGAAATCGGTCTATGTATACACACAGAAATACACACTAAAGTTAAACTAAATTTGTAAAACTAAATTTCCAAACCACCTGCTTTTCCTCGTTTTGCGGCCAGGTTTCCCAGGCGTACATCAAATATGAAATGGTCGGAGCCCCTGGATGAGGGAGGTGATATCAGAGGGAAGACTCGCTTCAACCTGTATGGCGACATTCGAAGTCGGGTGGAAGAATGAGACCTTTGCTGCGTGCAGTGCGTGCCTCCACATCCTCAATCGGGACTGCTCCTCGCTGGATAGGGCAGAGTTGAATTGTCCGGGGATCATGGGCCCCACCTGCTGCCTCGTGAGGATTGTTTCGTCAAAGCCGTAGAGCTTGTCCCCGACGAGCGGCATCCCGATGGCGGCGAGATGTGCGCGGATCTGGTGTTGCCGTCCGGTCTTGGGCATGCAGCGCACAAGGGTGAGTGGGCGGCCCTGCTTATCTTGAAATATCCGCTCGACCTTGCACTGCGTGAGGGCCGACTTGGCAGTCTTGGCCTCTGCTGCAGAAGAGCCTGCAGACAGGGCTCGCATCTTTGGGACGAGATCCGACGTTGCCTCTAGGCGCAGCGGCAGCTCAATGTCAAACGTATCGCCGACAACGAGTGTCTTCATGGTGGGCGTCGTCGTCATCCTAGTGCTCGTAGCAGACGTTGGCCTGTTCCCTTCGCATAGGGCCAGGTACTCTTTTGCCACCTGCCCAGATGCAAAGGCCGATGCGAGTCCGCACCCGCTCTCGGTGCTGAGCCCACACACGAGCACACCGCTGGTCTCGCTGTCGAGCCGATGCGCGGCCGTGGGCGTAAAGCCGTTGGGCAGCCGGTGGTGCCTTGCGAGCGCATAGTAGACGGTCGAGACGTAGTAGGACCGCGAGGGATGCGTGACCATGCCGGCGGGCTTGTCCACGACGAGTACGGCATCGTCCGAGTGCAGCACCCGCAGCGGATCGGGCTCAACCGTGCCGTCGCCGCTGTACGACTTTAGCATCTCGAACGACAGGCCCTCCCAGACACGCGTGTTTGGCTCGAGGTGCACGCCATCGGGGGCCACGAGGACCTCCTTGTCCATGATCAGGGCCGCTATCTGGGAGCGCTTCTTATGCAGGCGGGGAAGCTCACGGGCGACATAGTCGACCAGCAGCAGGCCCTCGGATGCCTTGTTCACCGTCAGCCGCAGCGACACGGCCAGCGCGCCCGTCTTTGCATTTCGCCTGGCCAGCCTCAGGGCCATCACTCAAAATGGGCTTTTTTGGCAAGTTTAATCCGTTTAATCCACAAGAAAGAGAAGAAGTTATTGGGGAGGGAGGGAGAGAGAGAGAGAGGAAGTTGCCCTGTTTTTAGAAGGATCACAGCAATAAAAAAAAAAAAAATCTTTAGGTGGTTTTGGACATGCTGCCTGCCGACGACGACGACGAGGCGGAGGAGGAGGAGGAGGAGGAGGAGGAAGACATGGTCGTGGAGGATGAAGATGATGATGATGATGATGATGATGAAGAAGATGATGTCGATAGAGGCGCGTTCAGGTTGGACGACGCGGACACGGACCGCGCGGACGCAAGCGGGTTTGACGGCAAGCTGAAACGCCGCGGTTGGGTCGACCAGGGGAACGAGATGAAGTGGCCCAGCGTGTCAAAATTCTCCAGAGGGACGTTGCCAGGAAGAAGGGTCACGTGGGAAGGCACAGTCATGGCGCTCAGGTTGACAGCTTTACAGGACGAGATGTTGAGCATGTGCAGCGAAAGGCTCTTCTCCAGCAAGGCCGACAGACCAGAGTTGGTCAGCTGGACACAGCCTCTCAAGCTCAGGCGCTTCAGATTGGGCAGCGTGGCAAGTTTTTGCACCGATTCGTCGGATACTGCGAGTCCGCAGAAAGACTGCGCATAGACATTTTTAAGGATTGCTTCCACAATGACGAAGCAAAGGCGTACCAAATCAAGGGTCTCCAGACGATGGCAGTGGGTGGCCAGAAACTCGAGTGCCACCGGGGTAATGGCGCAGCAAAAGGACAAATTGAGCACGCGCAACTCCTTGCACCCGACCGCAATGGACTCCATGGCGTCGTCCGTCAAAAAGCTGCAGTCAGAGAGAACGAGCACGACAAGCCGGCTCGTGACCTCGGGGTCCCTGAGCAGAGCAAACCCTTCGTCGTTGATGCCGGTGCACCGTTGGAGATTGAGGACGCGGAGGTTCCTGTTTAAGATATCGTCAATGCAATGCAAAGAAATAAAAGCTATTAAAAAATAAAATAAAAAAGAGTACCGGCCTAGCTTGATCACGCTCTCCATTGCTGCGTTGGTGAGGGACTTGCAGTAGGAGACTTTTATTTCCTCGAGGTTGGAAGCGGCGGCGAGAATTTTCCCAATGGTTGCATCGGTCATCTGCAAAACGACAGAAACATGTTTGAAAAACTGAACAGCAGGGGATTTGGTTACCTTTTTGCAGTTTGACAAGTCCAAGCAGCGAAGCTTTGTGCACATTTCAGCGAGCGAGGCCACGCCAACGTCTGTCAGCTCCCAGCAAGAGTGCAGGTCGATGATTTCGATTTGTGGCGACGGGCCAACGATACTTCTGACGCCGGCATCGCTGATGTGCCAGCAGTTGCGCAGGACAAGTTGCCTCATATGCTAACGGGGTTAAAGATACTGTTCTTAGACAGAAAACACAGAAATGAAGCATACAGGCTGGTAGATTTGGCCGACCGAGGCCAGGACGAGGTCGTTGACTTTTTTGTGCAGTGGCGAAAGATCCACAGAGTTGGCAAGAGGCGGAGACTGCAGTGTCTCCTTCCAGCGCTTACACACACGTTGGTAGACCAGACGCTCCCTAGAAACAAAACGAGAGAGAGAGAGAGCTTAAAAAACGAAGCAACAGCAAACAATACCCTACCTGGCACCAAAGTACGACAGAATGGACGTGAGAATTGTCAATGGCAAGTTTTCCATTGCCGACAACTCAACCAAGGGCTTCTTTGGTACCTCGGGAAAGGCTTCTGAATCTTCTGCGGGGACAGATATAGCAAGACTCGATGCGGCCGTTGCACTGGTTTATTTAGAGTTAAAATTAGTACGATTACAATTATCTTTGTATACGTTGCGCCGCCCTGAGAAAGCTCGAGCAAGCGCGGATCCGACCAGACAGCGATACTTAACCTGCGCTTCCTCCTTGCGGTTGCCTTTAGAGTGGCAACCGCCGACATTTTGGGGCCGTCTTGAGAGGCGCCAGAGCTGGAGCCATCCTCATCCTCCCCGTCTCCAGGAACGATTGCGCCAGACGGCAAGGTGGCTGAGCGCTCGCGTGGCGATATTACCGAAGAATCGTCGGAGGCAGTGGCGGCCGGCGCTGTGGGCTGAGTTGGCGATGTCGCGGCCAACGATTGCGACCTTGACCTTGTTGGGGTGTGTTGCACGTCTTCCGTACGCTCTTCGTCGTGCTGTGTGAAGCGCTCCTTGTGCACAGGAGTTGACGCTGCTGGCGTGCCGGTGACCGTAACGGGGGATGCCACATTCGACGTGTAAACCATGGACGTGAGCGAGTTGGGTGTGGTGAGGACAGAGTAGGTGGACGTCACAGGCGTCGAATCGACAGAGCTAGTTCCTGGCGGCGTCGACTCTATCGACGCCGAGTACATTGACTCGGCGATGATTGGGGCGGACAGAGACAGTGGCGACTGGATAGTCTCAATAGATAATGAAAGGGCGGGAAAGACGGTCTTGACAACAGGACTGTCCAAAACATTTAGCACGATGACATTCAGTTCAATCACACCTTCCGCGCTGTTGGCTGGCAGCGTTGGGTGAAGCGGGCACGCCGCCATCTGACGTGTGCGCTGGGGGCACCTGCAGAATCCCTGACGATCCTCGCTTGATGATGGGTGAGTGCGGTTTTGCATCGACTCCATCTCCGTACTAAAAACGTGAAAAAAAAAAAAATTTTTTTTTTTTTAATTACTTTATCGTTATTATTGTTTGATCGCACATAGGTCGGCGCTTGCATCGACGACGACAACGAGACATGGTCGGTGAATCTTGTCGGAGGTTTGAGGGCGTCTTTCAAGATCCGGGAGCTTGTGAACACGGGCACGGTCTCGGCGAGGAAAGAAGACCTTTGCTCGTTAGTTTCATTAATCTGCGCCAACGGTTATTTGCAGACTGATTTTAACAGTCAGTCACCTTGTGCATCGCAGATGCATGCGCGATTTCGGTCGGAGCAGCTGACGACAGAGCCGTGAGACTCACACGCGTGGACATGCCGTGGGACGGTGGCGACACCTCCACTTCCGCGCTCTCGTGCATACTGTGGTCTGTCAAAATGGCAACTAAGCCAAAACGAAAAGAAACGGCGGCATACTGCCTGCGCCGCTCGTCCTCCGCCGCAACGGGGTCGTTGAGACAAGCTCGGGCATGTCGGCTGCAACGTTTGACCGCGGCGGTGCGTGCCAAGTCGAGTCCATCTGTTGCTGCTGTGTCTAAAAGTAGGTTGCGTTTTCAGCACGGGCTTGTCGGTTTGCATCCTTACCTTGGCAACGAAAACGTCCATGGCCAGGCGGGTTCCAACGTCGACGGCCCCGCCTTCCTCTTGCTGTGCCTTGCTTTTGGGGAGGGTCGAAGGGAAGGACTCGTTTGCCTTTCCCTTTCGCGGATTGAAATCGCTGGTCGTTTTGCTTTGTCAACAGCACACACACCAAGTAATCGTGCCGGTTTGACAAACTGCTCCCTTCCCCCGCTGTGGACTGCGTGGTGTCGTCTCTCCGCTGTGTGGGGCACTGCAAGCAGAAGACAACACAAAGAGGGCGACCGTGAGGTGAGGCGCCTGCACAAACGAAACCCTCGATTAACAACTATTCAAAGAAAGCACCAAGAAGGCTGAACAGGTATTCCCTCCACAACCACCACCACCACAGTCCTCGCCCCGTGCTGGAACGCGACAGGCCGGCGAGGCAAACCAAAGCAAGGTCTTACGCACAACAAGGAAAAAACAGTTTGACCTGGGCATGACACTGATATGAGATCATTTTTGCCAGGGTACTAAGAGAAAATGATGCTTAAACGGCGGCCGCGGCGAGGAGCTCATCAGCGGCTGTCTGGATGAGGGCCCATGCCGCATGGATATGCGAGTCCTCAGTCCAGGGCGAGCCGGGGACAAAGCGCAGGACGTACTTGCCCTTGAGGGCCGTGTGCACAATGTAGATGCCGCGGGTGTTGACGAGGTTCTCGAGCTTTTGATTGAGATCGTTGATCTGCTCGAGGGTGAAGGTGGAGCCCTTCGGCGGCAGGGCACGGAAGCACACGAGCGCGAGCGATCGCTGGACAACGACCTCAAACTTGCCGTCGGCTCGCACGAGGCTTTCAAAGATAGCGCCTTGTTGGACGTGCTGTAATGAATTTGTATTATTATAAAGTTGATTAAAAAATAATAAAAAACAACAGAGGGCGACATTTTATAATGTCATACCTTGCGGATATGCTTCTGCAGTCCAGAGACGCCATAGCAACGGACGACAAACCAAAGCTTGAGGGAGCGGAAGCGGCGGCCCAGGGGCAGCTGCCAATCACGGTAGTCGGTGACGAGGCCAGACTCTGAGGCCTTGTTGCGCAGGTACTCTGGGGTGACTGTGAAGGCGTCGATGAGGTCGCTCCGGCGCTCGATCCAGAGCAGCGAGCAGTCAAAGTTGGTGAGGAGCCACTTGTGCATGTTAAAGTTGTACGACGTCGCGCCCTCCACGCCCTTGAGCAGGTGACGGAACTCGGGGCACACGGCCGCAGAGCCCGCCCATGCAGCGTCCACGTGGAACCACAAATCGTGCTTGGCGGCGATCGTGCCGATCGCGGTCAGGTCGTCGTACGCGCCCGAGCTCGTCGTACCGATCGTGCCGACCACAAAGAACGGAATAAGCCCCTTTGCAACGTCCTCCTAGAAAAATAGCTCCAGATCAGCTGAAGGCGCATACAAGACGTCTACCTCGATCGTGGCAAGAAGAACATTGGTGTCCATCGCAAAGCTGTTATCATCCAGCACCTGGATCTCACGCAAAAGCACGTTCGAGACCATTGCTGCCTTCTTGCCCGCCGAGTGCGTCTGTCAGCAGCAAAAGAAAACTATTGGCGCCTGTAGGTTTTAATTATTCGTACCTGGGTGGAGACGTAGGCCACCAGCTTTGAGTTTAGGATGCCCTGGTCAATGCCCGTGTGCTTGGCAAAGGTCCGAAAACGGGCCGAGAGCATGCAGAGCATGATGGCCTCGCTCGCCGTGCCCTGGATGACGCCGCCTCCCACGCCAGAGGACAAAAACTTTTCAGGCAGCTCGAGCAGGCGCGCCATCCAGTCCAGCACGATCGTCTCGAGCTCTGTGCACGCAGGGCTGCAGATCCAGTTGAAGCCGATGCAGTTGATCATGCTCGAGACCATGTCGCCGAGGATGCCTGGGTACGACGAGTTGGCCGGGAAGTAGGCAAAGAAGTTGGGGCTCTGCCAGTGCGTCACGCCCGGCATGATGTGGTCCTCGAGATCCTTGCGCACGTTCTCAAACGACGTCGGATCTGCGCTCGTCGTCAGGTTCCAACAGACGCAAATCCTAGTGCGGGTTTGTTGTTCAGTTACCTTGAGGGGCCTCGGTGGGCAGCAGCTTTCGCAGGTACCCGGGCTCGACATTTGCAATCACTTGTGCCCCCAGTCACCACCAAGCACGCAGCCAACACAAAAGAGCAACGTACCGGGATACTCGTTGCGCGCCAGACGCTCGTAGTAGTCGGCGATAAAGTCGACGAGCGCATGGCCTTGCGTGCGAAAGGCGGCAGAGTCCATTTTTACACAAGTGCCATGTCTGGGAAGGACGCATTGAAGGTCTTCTCGGCCTCGGGCAACGACCTCGCCACGGCCGTCGTCAAGGCCACCAACCACGACGAGGTCCCGCCCAAGCCCAAGCACGTGCAGAGTACGTGTAGTTTTCTTTTTTTTTTTTTTTTGCTTGCCGTTTGTTGTGTTGACGCTCTCTCCTGCTGCCAAACAAACGGAAAAAAAAAAAACGGATTATTCCACCTGAACAGCGATCAAGGACGCCGCCAACGACCGCAAGCAGCTGCTCGCCGAGCTGTTCGAGTACCTCGGCGAACGCTACAGCACCAAGAGCTGGACGGTCGCGTACAAGGCCCTCCTCGTTACGCACGAGATCATGCGTGAGCGGTACGTTGTCCGCAAAAGGAGACGAGGTAGTTGGACTCACTCAATGCAGCGAGACCCGGGCCATCAAGTTTGTCGCTCTGTCGCCGCAGATCCTCAACATGAGCTCGTTCCGCGAACGCTGCAACCTGGATGGTAAATTTATTTTTTTTTCCGACTATGAGATTGGATTTAATAATTACCATTTTGCAGGGCTTTCCCATGCGACGGGAATCACGCGCTATGCCGAGTACCTGGAGGAGAAGGCTGCGACGTACCGCGAGGCCCAGCTCGACTTTGTCCGCGAAAGGTGTGTTTTCCCCTGCTGTGTACAAACGTCTTCTTACTGTGACTATGCAGTCTGGACAAAGCAAACAAGCTCACTGCCAAGACCGACCCGCAGGCTCTGATCAAGCTCATCTTGCTCATGCAGCGACAGACAGCCAAGCTCCTCGTGTGCAAGTACAGCACAGCCGATCTCGACAACGTCATTGTCCTCGAAGTCTACAAGAGCCTCGTCAGGGACCTTCTCCGTCTGTACCACTCGCAGAATGAGGGCATCATCAACATCCTTGGTAAGCGAGGACCTGCTGCTGCTGCTGCTTGCCCTTTTCAAACTCTGTTCGCTTGCAGAGTTCTACTTTAAGACGCCTGTGAAGATCGCCAAGGAGGCTCTCGACGCGTACAAGGGCTTTGTCAAGCAGACCGCGGAGGTTATCCAGTTCCTCGACATTGGCCGCTCAAACCCCGGCACTCGGGGCCTCAACATTCCCCAACTCAAAAACGTACGGCCACTTTGTTGGAGTACTGGAATAAAAAAATATTCATCTGTCACTGCGTAGCCCCCGCCTGGTCTCGTCGATTCGCTGCAAGCATACGCTGATGGAAAGCTTGCCGGAGAGGACAACGACGCCGATCTTCCTCCGATCCAGCGTCTCAACATTGACACCAGCGACGGCTTTGACGATGCCTTCAACCCCACCAAGTCTGTTGCAACACCCCCAACTGCGACCAGCGCCGCGTCTGCAACGCCCAAACCATTTGCAGCTTTTGACGACTTCCCGTCGTCGACGTACAAGCCTCAGCAGCAGCAGCAGCAACAACAGCAAAAGCCCAGTGGACTTGGCGACTTTGGCGCTGCCCCGACGAACCGTACCGCTACGCCTCCTCAGCAGCAACAGCAACAGCCAAGACAACAGCAGCAGCAACCGCCTGCGAAAAAGACAGCTGAAGTCGATCTCCTCAGCTTTGACGACCCCTTGCCCGCTGTCCAGGAGACCAAAATGGCCGCCGTTCTTGCTGTCGCAACTGGACAACCGCAACAGCAGCCCTTTGGCACTCAGCCCTTTGGTGGTGCATCCGGCTTCTCGCAACAGCCTTTCGGTGCCTTCCCCCAGCACCAGCAGCAGCAGCAGCCATTTGGTGCCCCACCAAACTATTATCAACCGCAGCCCGCTGCCTTTGGCCAAACTGCCAACCCTTACGGCGGTGCGCCACAGCAAGGTTTCGGCGCCTTTGGTGCGGCCCCTGTTCAGCAGGGATGGGGCTCACAACCCGCCGCCTACGGAGCACAGCCCTCGTACACGTCCACAAATCCATTTGCACAGACGGTTCCGACAGCAGCATCGACCAACCCGTTCGCTTCCACAAATCCGTTCGCGTCTGCGGCACCATCGCAGCCACTGAACAAGACCAATCCGTTTGCTTGAGTCACTTTTGTATTCTTTTTTTTGGTGGGGGCCACAAAATCTTTGACTGAAAAACAAAAAACCTACAAAGAACACTTCTGAGAAGGAGAAAATCCTTAAAAAAAAAAACTGAACGAGGAAAACTACTCGATCTCTTCACCGTCCTCGGCAACAACCGTCTCTGCCTCGGCCTCTTCATCGCCTGTGACGGTATATTGTCCGTTCACCGTCCCATTGACTTGCTCGTCATCTTCGACCACCTCGTCATCTCCGCCGCCAATCACCGCCTCCTCCTCTTCGACCTCCTCGACAACCTGCTCGATAACAGACGCCTCCTTGACGGGCGTGGGGAGCTGGATGGGTTGCACGGGTGCAGCGGCCACTGGCGCTGGGCCGGCCTTTTCGCTCAAAACAGCGGATCCGTTGGTCTTTGGAGCAGCGGTCACGGGCGATGCGCTCTTGGTCACGGCCACGCGTGTCGACGTTGTCGGGGGAGGAATGACAAAGTCATCGTCCTGAGAAAAAAATAAAATAAGCATTTCCGTGAGGGAAAAAAAAAAATTCGTTTTACCTGAGGTTTCAAGGACAAACGTGCTCGGAGACGCTCGTTCTCGCGTTGCAAAAGGGCAGCACGCTCGCGTTCTTGCAGAAGATCGCGCTCAATCTTGGACGTTCCGATGAGGTTGTCCGTGACTTTGCTCTCAGAGTTGAGGATTTCGTTGCGGAGCGACTTGACACGGCCCTCGAGCTTTTGGATCTGGCCCTCGAGCAGGACCTTCTCCTTTTCGAGCTCGTCGTTCCGGAGCTTGGCATCCGTTGCTGTTCGCTCGGCTGCGCGCTTGTCCTTGACTGCCGCTGTGCGCGCAGAGCTCTCCGCATTGAGACGTGCTGTTGTTGTATAGTTATTATTTTTAGCAACTAATTAAGAGGAAAATGGGAAAAGGTACTCTGGAGTTCCTCGACCTTGGTCTCAAGGCGCAGAACGACGCGCTGTGAGCCCGACGACTTGCCTGCACTGATGTCCTCGAGTTTGGAGGCAAGATCCTTGACCTGGTGCTCAAGGGCGGCCTTGGCTTTCTCGAGGGCCTGCGAGTTGTCAATCTCCTTGTGGAGGTCTGCCTGGGCCTGCTCGAGGAGATGCTCAACGTCGACCTTTTTGCGTTCAGCCTCGGCCTTGTTCTCTCGCTCCGCGTCCAGTTGCTCTTGGATCGATGCGTGCTCCGTCAGGAGGGCCTTGTACTTGTCCTCGGTCGTGGCCTTGAGACCTTCGGCGATGCTCAGTTTCTGGTCGGCGTCCTCGCACTCGCCCAGGAGTAGCGTGGCCTTCTGTTGTGCAATCGCGAGATCCGCGACCGACTTTTCGTACTTTTCCTTGACAGAGCGCAGCTCCACACCGACGGCACGGAAGCGGTTCTCGGCCTCGGTTTCGGAGACGTGCGCCGCCTCAAGTTGCGTCTGGATCTCGCCAACACGCTTCTGCTGCTTCTGGAGTTGGGCGACGGCATCATCGGCCACGCGCTTCTGCTTTTCGACGAGCACGTTCAACTGGAAAAAAAAAAAAAAAAAAGGACGGGCGCCCAGTGAGACACTCCGATTTTACTACTTATTTATGTTTACCTGGCTGAGGTCGCCTTCAAGAGCCTCGTTGGCCTCGCGCAACTCGGCAATGCGGTCTCCGCGGTCGTCAATAACCTGTTTAAGATCGGCGAGTTCCTTCGCGTGGCGGATGCGCGCCTTGTCAATCTCGGCCTGCAAATAAATAAATAAATAATTAGAAATAAACAAAAAAGAAAAGAAAGCAAATGGGACTGCGTACATCCTTGTCCAAGAGCTCGCTCTCGATCTGGGCCTTGAGAGTGTCCATTGCATCCTTTTGCAGACGCTTGAAGCCGCGCAGCTCGTTAAGTTCAGCCAGCTGCGAGTCGATCTTCTCGCGGAGCACGTCCGACTCGGCGTTGATTTCGCGGTTCTCGGCCTCGAGACGTGTGCGATCGCGGGCCTCCTGGGCCAACTGGAACTCAAACTTGTCGAGCTCGCCCTTGAGCTGGGCAGCCGAGCGCTCGGCGGCAATGCGGGCAGCGTCCGACGTGACAATACGGTCCTTGAGCTGATCGATGATGGCGTTGGCCTTGGCGACGCTACGCTCCAGCTCGGCCTTGGAATACTTTTCGAGCTCTAGGCGAGCGACCGAGTCCTTGAGGTCGGAAGACAGCTTCTTGCGCTCGTTGAATCCGTCCTGCTGCAGACGCGACGCCTCGGTAAGACGTGCATTCAACTCTGCAATCGACGCGGTCAGGGTGTCCTTGGACCGTGCAAGCACCGCCACTTCCTTCTCCTTGTCGTCGAGGCGGGCCGAGAGCTCGATAATCTGGCGCTCGGCAATGCGCTTGGCTTCTTCGACCTTTTGCAGCTTGACCTGGTGGTCGCTGTCCTGGCGCTTCTTGGCGAGCTCGTTCTCGTTGACTTGCTCACGAAGCTGCAGTACGTATTTATTTATAACAATAAAAAAGGGAAAAACTCCTCACCTGAGCCTCCAGGTCCTCCTTTTGCGAGTTGGCTTCCTCCAGGGAGTCGGCAAGGCGGCGGACCTCGTTCTCGAGCTCACGCTTGTTGGTAAGAACCTGGCTGCGGGTGCTGTCGCTGTACGCGGCGGCCTCCTTGAGATTGTCAATCTCGATCTCGAGGCCCTTGCGGGCACGCTCCTGGCGGTCAATCTCTCCAGACTTCTCCTCGATCTGAGTGCTCAACTCGACCATCTTGGCCTCGGTGCGCTTGAGCAGCTCTGCCAGACGGTTCTTTGCGGAACTGAACAAACCAAAACCATATCAGGAATTTTTTTTTGTTGACCTTTTTTTATTTCTTTCATTTTTTGACTCATTTACCGCTCCTGGTCAAGCTCGTTTTGAATCTCGCGGAGCTGCACCTCAACCTTTTTGCGGTACTTGAGCAGATCGCCGCGAGCCTTGCTCTCGCCGTCCAGACGACCCTCGCGCTCGGCAAGCTGTGACTCCAGGTCACGCTTGGCACTGACGGCAGCATTCTTGGCCAGGATCTCCTCTTCGAGCTTCTCGTTGATAAGACCGAGTTCACGGCGAAGTTCGCGCTTGGTCTCCTCGAGTTGGTCGTGGTTGGCGGCAGACTCACGCTGCAGGCGCTCACGTAGGTCAGAGATCTGTTTGTCCGCTCGGACCTTTGAATCCTCCAGCTGGTTCAAGAGTTGCTCGAGTTCAGCTTCACGGGCCTTCATCTATTTATTTTATTTTCATTGTTTTTTTTTTGTGTGTTTTTTTGTTTTTTGCATGTTCGCTTCGATACCTTTTCGATCGTGGCCTCGAGGCGCTTGTTGGACTTGATCGTGTCGGTGTGTGACTTGCCACCCTCGCCGAGCTCCTCGGTGAGCGTGGTGAGCTGGCTCTCGAGCGAGTTCTTGGCACGGCGGAGCGAGTCGTTTTCAAGGCGCGATTTTTCAAGGTTGTCCTGGGTCTCATCGACTTGGTCGCGGAGTGCCTTGCGCTCACGGTCGGCGAGCTCGAACGAACGCTTATCCTCGGCCTGCTTAAGCTGCGAAGTCTTGAGGTCGTTCTCGAGCTTGCGCTTGCTCTTTTCCAGATCGGCAGAGGTGCGACGCTCGTCTTCAAATTGAACGGTGAGGAGGTCCAGCTCACTGCGCAGCTTGGCACGCGTCTTCTCGAGGTCCTCGTTGTTACGCTGGACCTCGTTGAGGAGTGCCTCGGTCTCCTGCAGGTTGCTCTTGAGACGCTTCTCCGAAATCTCGAGCTGCTGCGCACGACCGGCCACATCGACATCACTCTTGGCCTCCAGTTCGGCGAGCTGTTTCTTGGCGGCGCTCAGCTGGACCTCGATCTGCTTGCGCGAGTCCTCCTCCTCTTCGACGCGATCGCGCAGCTGGTCAATCTCGCTCTCGAGGGCCTTCTTGGCACGATCGATGGAAGACTTGGACTTGTTGGCTTCCTCGACTTTGAGGCGCATGTCCTCGAGCTCGGCCTCCAGCGTCTTTTTGATCTGGCTCACGGCCGACTTGGACGACTCACCGTCGGCAAGACGGTTGTTGATGGCGTCGATCTGGCCCAGAAGAGCGCGCTTGTCCTCCTCGAGACCCTTGCGGACGGCGGCCTCCTCGGCGAGCTGGCCCTGGAGCTCCTTGAGATCCGACGTCATCTTGCGGCTGTTCTTCTCTGCGGCATTCTTGGCCTTCTCCGACGCCTCGAGTTGAGCAAGGAGTTCGTCCGCTTCGCCCTGGGTGGCCTCATTCTCCTTTTTCAAACGGTTGATCGAGACCTGGGCAGCGTCGAGCTGCTCCTGCAGAGCATCGACTTGCACCTTGAGACGCTTGCGCTCGGCCTCAAGGCTCGTCTGGAGACCTTGGTTGTCGCGAGATAGCTTGGACTAATTGAGAAAAAATGTGTGTGTGAGTTTGCAAACGGAGGAAGACAACAACAAGAAAAAAATACCTTGAGATCTTCCAACTCGGCTTCCTTTTGCTTGCGAACTTCCTCGACAGCTTCGAGTTTGGAGCTGTCATCTTCAAGGGACGAACGGAGCTGTTCAACCTCTTTCTCAAGCTGAACAGGGAAAATCCGCAGAACGTTAGACAACAAGCGATGAACAAATGAGTCTACCTTCTTCTTCGCTGCCTCGGCCTGGAGCCGCGACTTCTTCTCACTGTTGAGCTCCTCGTCCTTGCCATCCAGCTCGGCCTTGACAGCCTTGAGGTTCTTCTCAATAGCAGCACGCTTGATCTCGAGGTCAGCCAGCTAAGCACAATGAAAAATTAAATGAATATCAAGCAAACTTGCGTACATCAGCGCCGGCCTTGGAAACCTCGGCTTCGCGCTTGGACAGCGAGTCCACCAGCTGGGACTTTTCAGCTTGAAGAACCGACAGCTGATCACGGAGTTTCTTGATGTCGTCGTCGAGCTTCTTGCGCGACTTGTCAACCTCACGCTTGTCGTTGGCCTCGTCCTCGAGACGCTGGTTGAGACGCGCAATGTCGGTCTCGAGCTGCGACTTGGCCTTGTCAGCCGCAGTCTTTTGCTTCTTCACGTTCTCAATCTCCTCATTGAGCTGGAAGACCTTGGCGTCGGCAGCCTTCTTGTCCGCCAGAATGGCCTGAGCGGCACTACCCTCGGTCGAGAGACTGCGCTGGAGCTCTGTGAGCTGCTTCTCCTGTTCGCGCATCTTCTTGATCTGCTCGTCACGAGCGTTCTCTT
>Ga0302227_10000970_pt1 | contig 22126 bp, 25 predicted proteins | sample II_Palsa_N1_1_FD_193525 | JGI IMG/M metagenome (GOLD analysis project Ga0302227, IMG submission 193525) | Peat permafrost microbial communities from Stordalen Mire near Abisko, Sweden - II_Palsa_N1_1 | ecosystem: Environmental > Terrestrial > Soil > Palsa > Peat permafrost | place: Sweden... | reverse complement strand
ATCTCGAGAAAAACCAAGCGGTCATGGCAGCGTTCGCTTCTCGCCTTCCTCTCGGCAGAGCCGCCAAACCGGATGAAATCGCCGGCGTGATTGCATTTCTCGCGAGCGAGGATGCCGTCTTTGTCAACGGCGTGATTCTGCCGATCGATGGTGGCATCAGCGCGTCCAATGGGCAACCCAACTTCCTCTCTCTCCTGGGATGAGGCTACGCTCCACATCCACCTTAGACATGCCTCCCCTCCTCCTCGCTGGGATCAGCGTACCGGTCTAACACCGCTCATCTTTCAGGATCTTTTCAAGAAAGAGGAACAAGAATGTATGACCACATGATTTGGCCTCACCAATTTGACCCGAAGACCTCGGCGATCTACGCACTCAACGCCAGGTACAACGTTTCCGTTTCGCAGTAATCGACATACCGACGCCTCCAATCCGGGGGCGTCGCAATATGGGTCGACTACGGAAATTCGACATCGAACTGCGTTCGGCCAGAGATGGTCACTCGCTGGACGCTTGCCGCAGACGTTCGAGCGGTCGTTCGAGAGTTGCTGGACACGTCGCCTCTTCGGCCGGAGCCGTCATCGGGGAGGGCTGGGGTCTACGTCAGCAATGTGGTGGATTGCTGACGGTGGCGGTGTCGAGCAGCTGGACGGCAGCTTCTCGCATCGGCGAACTCACACTCGCGACCCTGAGCCGACATTGGGGCGGGGCTCAGCCTACGTCAGCAATGTGGCGGATTGCTGACGGAAGCGGCGTGGAACATCCGGGTGGCTGCTTCTTGTATCAGCGATACTCACACTCCCGACCCGGAACGGCCGTTGATTCATCAACTTTAATCGGCCGCGTACGGCGTGCGCAGTTAAACTTGAGGCGATAAGCCCTTGCTGCACTACGAATGCTTAGATTACGTGATTCGTAGCTTTTTATTGAATAAAGGATAGGCAGATGAAAATTGAAGATTTAAAATTCCAAAATATCACGCAAAAATATTTAAAGCCGTACGCTAAGAGGTCTCCAACCGAAAGCGCGCAATTTCTGAAATGGTTTCTCGAGAATATCTTTCGATTGGACGCCCAAGATGCGGACGATGCCTGTGTTGATCAGAAGCAGGATAAAGGAGTTGATGCTTTGCTCGTCAACGACAGTCTAGAAACAGTTTACATATTCCAATCAAAGTTCAAAAATTCCGACAAAGCCACACTGGGCGATACAGATCTCAAAGAATTTACTGGCACACTGGCTCAGTTCCAAAGTCCTGCCGGCATAGACACCCTGTTGGCCGGAAAAGCGCACGAAGGATTGAAAGGGACAATTCGTCGAATTGGTTTGAAAGAAAAAATTGAGGCCGGATATTCAATTGAGGGTATTTTTTGCACAAATGTTAGCCTCAACAGTGAGGGTGTTGATTACCTCACAAACGTTGATGACATCGCAGTTTATGACGCAGAAAGAATTGTTGCAGAGTATGTGGATCTCGATTCAAATGCGGGCATTGACGGTGAATTCGAATTCAATACATCTGATACTGAAGTTATTGACTATCAGACAGCCGACGGTGTAACTGCAAAAATATTTCTGGCAAATGCTCTCCAGTTAACTCATATGAAGGGCATTTCCGATAGCACCTTGTTCAGCAGAAACGTCCGCTACTCGCTTGGCAATACCAAAGTCAACAAAAGCCTGTTGGAAAGCATTAAAGACAAAAAAGAGCATAAAAACTTTCCGCTTTACCATAATGGTATAACTGTGCTTTGCGATCATATGGAAGCACTTACCACCGATAAGTTGGCAGTGTCCCGTTACATGGTTGTGAACGGGGCGCAGAGCCTTACTTCCTTATTGAACGCGAAATCAAGCATTTCGGCGGACCTTAAGGTGTTAGTGAAAGTTATCGCTCTCGGCGGGGATGAGGTGCTAACGGACAAGATCACCCAAAATAGCAATAACCAGAATGCTATCAAGGCTCGTGACATGCGCTCCAATCATGGCATACAGCAACGGCTAAAGAAGGAAATATCATTGGAAAAAAGTGGGACGTATTCTTTGGAGGTTAAACAAGGTGAAATCCCCTCGAAAGGCACCACAATAATATCGAACGAAAGTGCGGGTTTGGCCCTACTCGCTATGGATTTAGGGGAGCCGTGGAATTGTCATCAAAAATACAAAGTGATGGATGATTCATACTCAAAGATTTTCGGTAGACATAACGTTACAGGTGAGAAAATCATCGCGCTATACTCGGCGCTAGATGCCGTATCAGAGACACTTTATTCATTTGACGACCAGCTTTTTGGCCACTATACGCTAACCAAATATTTTCTTGGATACGTGGTTTCAGAAATAATCAAAGACGATGAAAAATGTAAGAAAGTATATCAAAACATAAAAACCGTTGTTGAAAATGGAAAGTTAGATGAATTTTTGAAGATTTTTGAATCACTCGCCGACACTACTGTTTCTGATCTAAACGCAGAAGTTGAGGAGCTTATCGATAGCGAGGAAGGATTTGACTATAAGCGAGATTTAAAAAGTCAGAAATGGTGCAAGACTATGTGTGGGAAGCTGAAGGCAGCTTACAAAAAAGACGTTAAACGAAAGAAGGCGGATCCGGTTTCTGATCTTGTCGCAAACCTACTTTGAAGCGCGATGCGGTTTGACCTTTGAAGCCATCAGTCCAGTTGTATCGTACGAGCACTGCGTCTCAGTCTCGGCACCGGGATGACCGACACTGACGCGTTGGAAGTTTGCGAGTCACGCGATTGTCGCCGGTTTAGGCCGAGCAGGCGAATGTCAGTTGTTGGCCGGCTTGTGCCTTTCAGGCAGGCGTCGAGCGCGCAGCTCCGTGTCGCATATATCGCGAAACCTGCGATATATAGCGGGCACCATGCCGTGCAATTTCTCCATAAATGGCGATGACTTCTGGGCGCTATGCGGTGCCTGGTTGGCGAGCGAGGGTTCGGTATACGGTCGGACGCGAAACCGGAAACAGCCCGGCCAGGTCACTGATGGAATGGTTGCCGCCGTCATGCATCCGGCGCAACTCTTTCTGTTGTTTGAGGGAGAGTTTGGGCTGCTTCCCCCGAAGTTTTCCTTTCGCGCGGGCAATGGCCATTCCCTCACGGGTGCGCATGCGGATCAGGTCGGCTTCGAACTCGGCGAAGGTGGCAAGGATGTTGAAAAACATTTTGCCCATCGGTGTCATTTTCAGAAGACGATTGCACGGAATGTCAGGAGCTGTCTACACTTGCCGTTTGCAGAGCCGCATAGAGGGCTGTCTTGCCAATTTTGAGTCGAGCAGCCGTCTCGCGGACGTTTAAACCGTTGGCAATATGTCTCGTGCCCGTGGCAACCTGTCGGGAGTAATGACGGGCTTACGGCCACCTTTACGCCCACGCGCAGCGGCTGCGGCCAAACCTGCTTTGGTACGATCTCGGATCAAGTCACGTTCGAACTGGCCCAGCGCGCCGAAGACATGGAAGATAAGCCTCCTGCCTGGGGTAGTCGTGTCGATGACCTCTGTCAGCGACCGAAACCCTACGCCAAGTGCTTCCAGTGCACTAACGGTTTCGATCAAATGGGGCAAAGAGCGCCCAAGTCGATCTAACCGCCAAACGACCAGTGCATCCCCCTCACGTAAAAACTCTAAAGCCGAAGCCAAGCCGGGTCGCTCCGCTTTCGCGCCCGAAACTATACTTCGTAAATTCGTTTGCAGCCCGCTTTTTGCAGCGCATCTGTTTGTAAAGCTGTGTCCTGTTCCGCCGTCGATACTCGCGCATAGCCAACCAATATCATTATTGGCTTTTTGTCCGTCAACTTGTCCGACTATCTTAAAGTCCGGAAACTCAATAAGCAAGTATGTTTTCGGACAATATCCGGTTTGGCCATTTAATGATCGTTTGACGGACAAGGCGACACCCAATAGTCGTGTTATGTATAGCCGCTCGTGTTTCAAACTAGCCATGCTGGGTGACCGCAAAACCAAAAAAAACAAACACGCGGTATCCTTGCAACACACCCCAAGGAGAAACTGGCATGAGCATCAAGTGGATATTGGAGAATCAAGACAAAACAATCCTCATCGTAGAGGGGCAGCCCGACGATACGGCACTTCCCGTTACCGGAGCCCCCTTAGAGCATGGGGTTGCGTGTTACAAAGTGACGGACATTCACAATGGCGGTGGCGGCGTAACCCCGGAGGTAACTGCTGTTTGGGTTGAGGGCAGTACCAGTGTCATCAGTGGCGGTGATTTCCCAAAGCAGGTGAACACTGAGGCCCCAAGGCGCCCTGCAAGGAGAATTTGAGTACGGCCCCGCTGGTAAGCCTGCATTAGCAGGCATGCGTTGACGCGGGTTTTAGAGCGGTTTACGCCGGCTTTACGACTCTCTGGCCGCGTCGCCAGTCAGCAGACCGTCCAAATGTCGCTTATTGCACCGTCGCTCAATGGAGCCATTATGTGTAGCGGCTCGCGTTTCACGGCCGTGTGCTCGAATTACCGGCAATTGACCGATGGCCGTAATCTCGTCTCGTTAGGGTCTAAGCGCTCACGCGAAAGCGTCTTGAAAACGTAAATTCGACCTTGTTGAGACGCGTAATCGTCTCGATGGCGGCGTCTCGGTTGGGTAGACCTATACGAGGCATTGAAAAAAGCAGCCAGCATAGTGTTGCGCAACTTAGTAGTGTTGCGCAACTTAGTAGTGTTGCGCAACTTAGGAGTTACGCAACATACATGGGGCGGCTTCAGAAAATAGAATTTGAAGCACTTTAATATCAAACAGTTGTGCCTGGCTGGCAGTAAGCCCAAACTAGGGAAGCTCTGATTTATTCCCGGTGATCCGATTCAGTGCCAAGACCATGAAACAAGCTACGTTTCCCTAGCTGGTCGAGTACTCGACCACTTAATCCTCAGGAGTTTACTAATGCCCATCAAATCGGATCTCTCTGGACTCAAACGCCTGGCCGAAAACGTGAACGCGTTGGATGGCTCCCAGGAAGTCCTTTTTCTTGAAATCATGAGTCCAGACTTCATCCGCTCTGTTAGCCGCTTCGACAGTTTTGATAGCTTCGCAAAAGGAGCTGGCTACATTGTCCTGACTGAAGATGACCTAAAGGCCATTCCAGACGAGCCCTGGGATGATTTTATCCGTACAGAAACCAGCTTCGAGAGCTGGTTGGAAATGCAGAAAGCCGGTTTTGCGCAACACATGAAACGTAAACTGCTTGCAGGAATCGGTAAGTAATCGCCATTACCGGACTTGATTTGCCATTGTTTTCACAGCCAAACCGACCATGAACACCGTCATCATCGTTATCCTGGCCGTGCTGACAGCGGCATCGGGTTTCTACGCCGCTAGGTTATGGTACGTAGCCAGCAAGAAATCGGTGCGTCCGCTCTATGCGGACCTAGGGACCATCGCACCGGTTGGCGATCAAGCGTCAGAGGCAATAGACTGGGTTATCGGAATCAATAACTACGTGAACGAGAGTGGCGAAGCCAACCAAGTCGCTGCCAAGTGGACGGCTATTTCGGTTGGGTTAGGTGCGGCTACAACCGTTATGGGCGCGATGTTGCCGCTTGTACTGCCTTGGCTCATGCCCCGCTGACGTTTTGCCGAGCGTTGGCCGTGCACAGTCAATAACTTGAGGCCGGATGTCCTAAACCGTCCGACAACGGAGATAGCAATGGCACGATGCACAGCACCAGTTCGAGGGCACCACTCGGCAGCCGCGCAAGCAGCCTGCCCTGCATGTAGTTCCCGCTACGGCGGGTACCGCGGCAGCTATGGCAGCGGGTACGATAGTGGCGACAGGTCGTCCTACTCTTCTGGCGGCGGGAGCCGCTACAGCAGCGGTGGCAGGTCCAGCGGAGGCAGCAGTTCAAGGCCGCGCTGGTCGCGTGCCGGTTCGTCCGTTTTATACACGCCCGCTCAGGTGGCGTCCCTCACACCGATTCGCGAGGCTGTTGAAAAAGAAGCGGCGGCGAAACCGGACCTTCGGGATTGCTTCCTCTGCCATGCTTGGGATGACAGGCAGGGCGCCGCCAAGGATCTGCACGATTTGCTCGAGGCGGTTGGTGTCAAGGTTTGGTTCAGCGAGAAGGATCTTGGCCTTGGCGTGCCGATGATGCGAGCCATAGATAAAGGCTTAGTGGCCTCGAAAATTGGGCTTGTCCTGGTGACCCCTGCATTGTTGGCGCGCCTTCCGAAAGAGGGCGTCGCCGACAAAGAGCTTTCGACTCTTCTGCAGAGTAACCGTCTCGTGCCCATCGTGCACGGCACGACGTACACTGCGCTCCGCGATGTCAGCCCCATGCTTGCTTCGCGAAGCGGACTTGACACGTCGGAAGACACGATGGCAGTGGTCGCAAGCAAAATTGCCGAGCTGGTCGCCATCTGGAGCTGACGGGGTGAGGCTTTCTTCGGCTGCGTCACCATTGACTGCCGCGAGTCTTCAGGTCTCCCTCCAAAGACCGCTGTCAGCCTGAAGCGGTCGATCAATAAAAAGCTCTGACTGGCCGCCGTTGGCCGGCTACTGCCCTACGCGGTCGGCCGTACACGACCCATTGCGGTCGATCGACCCGGCGTAAAAATTTGGGCGGCTTTCAAGGCACAACGGACGTTCGTTTAGTCGCATTGGAAGCCGGGAGTTCTGCCTTACGGGGGCGTGCGAGTGCGCGTGGACGGCCTAAGTGCCCGCGAATAGGTATGGCAAAATTAGGTCCGCATAAGGCCATCGGGAACCGGGAATGAGCGCAGCCACAGAAGACAATGAGGAAGCTAAACCGAAGGGCAGCAGCCTGCCGCCTATGTTCGGCCCGCTGGTGAACGGTGAGCGCACATGGAGACGCATAGGCGAGATCGACTACGGGCTGATGGGCTACCTGCTGTCCTGCCATCTAATCATCGAGCACTACATGGACGCCTACCTGAAGTCGCATCACCCTGAGCTCGAATGGGAAGCCGCGCGGCTAACGTTCGGGCAGCGTGTGGCGTTGCTTTCCTCGTGGACCATACCGAAGCCGTTCAATCCAGTGGAAGGCATCAAGCACTTGAACAGCTTGCGGAATCGTCTAGGACATCGGATGGATTACAGGCTGACCGCCGAGGACATGCTGCCGTTCGTGCACCACATGCAGGCCATACGCGAGCATGTGGACGCCAATCGCGGCAAGGACGCGCCAGAAGATACTTGGACCACAGCCGAAAGACCTTAGCCCAATGGCGCTTCTCGAATTGTTCACGTCAATGACTGCTGCGTGCTTCGCCGGGTCCGTATCTCGGACGGATGCCAGCAGAGGCGTCACGAAGCGCACACGCGGCTAGGCGGATCAAGTTCGGGCGCGATGCTGTCTGACTCACTTGTATTATCTAAGGCTGCACATCACCGCGTGAGGCCACCGTGCTGTTGGAACTATTGAACACTGCCGGGAATTACCTCGACCCGCTCTCGAAGATCGGAGCGGGATTCGCCGCTCTGCACGCAAGCTGGCTGTGGCTAATGCGTCTATCGCACGGTGTTTACAGATATTGCGCCACATTTCTGCAGTGATCGCAGAATTCAAGAACGTCAAACTCAGCGATTGAATCCGGGGTCTTGTTTGGCTTGTCGACGTTGATCACGAACACATGGCGGCTGTTATCAATTCTGAAATTCGCCGATTGATGATGGCGATGCTTTATTTTATTAAGCAATTTTTCGAGAGTTATCGAGGCCGGCTGACCAGGGAGTTGCCCTTGCCCGGGCCCAGCAGCGACCATTGCTTGTTGCTGTGCGGAAGTGACTGGTGAAACCATCCGCCCGCGCACAATATTTAGTTGTGACTCAAGCGGTGTGGCCGAGTATGTGCCTCCAGCCATGTTGGTGTCCCGCGCCCGAAGAATTTCATTAACTATGTGATCTAAATGCTCCATCGCATCGGCGCTAACTCGCGCTGCTCGACTCTGGTCACCACGCGACCATGCATTACAAAAGAGCACAGAGGTATTTTCTAGCCCGTATAAAGACTCGTCAATCGATTGAGAGCCCGGGCTATTGGTTCCGGTGAGATAAGAAAGATTTCCCATGAATTTTCTTTAGGTTGTTGAAGTGATTCACCACGCGATTGCACAAGAACACATAGCGGTTACATCGCATCTACGGCTATTGAGCGTGAAACTTGAGAAATCGACTGCGTGACCGCTTTTCCAGCCGCTTCCGCCACTTGAATGTCCGTCCGACGCTTCCGGTGACCGTCTCATGATGGCCGGGAGCCGCGGTTTACAACATTTGCCGAAAGCAGCCGTCGAGTAGACTGCGAATTTCGGTGAAGGTCAGCTTTGCCACGCCAGCAACCACAGGCGGCCAACAAGAGACGGTCTATGCGAGTATCCAAATCGTCGACGGTGAAACCCAGGTAGTTAAGATGACTGCTCGCTGGCTAATCCATGTGCTCGATGCCCAGGGGCATTTCAACCCAGAAGTGCATGTGTTCTTCGTACACGGAGAAGTTTGAGGCGGGAAATGTCGGGGCTGCGAATGACCCGACGGTGATGATGATGCGGTCTTCACGTTCCTCATTGGTGTAGTACACCGTGGCACCGCATGTGGGGCAGAAATGGAACGTGCTCGTGCTTCCGCCGTCACCAACCCGAACAAATGTGTTTGAGGTACCGGCAATGGCCACCGACCTTGCGAGAAATCGTGCCTGTGCATCACCTTCTTTTGCCTTTTCGATTACCCCCGATAGGGGCTGGAGTGTGTCTCGTACCACCCTTGGCAGAATTGCCTTCGATGGGCGGTGCAAACGCGAATTTATGTGCAAGGGCGCCTACCGTCGCTCCGGCCGCGGCGCCCAATGCTCCACCCAAACTGGCACCGAGATATCCGCCGACGCCCAATTGCGCGCCCCATCCGCTGCCTAGACTGTCCAAAGTCCGCCCAATGTGCGCACCAACGGCCATGCCGCCGGCCGCTCCAATACCAGCGCCCCATCTTATCCAGCTGGCGTTGGATTGCGGGGGCGCTGTGGCACGATGACTATCACTGCGATCGGCGCTACTACGGCTATTGCTGTTAAGGCCACCGCCATCGCGACCACTATTGCTACGGCCACCACTACTACTGCTAGCCCCCCCGCTTTTCCCACCGTCTCCCAATTCTGGGAAATTACCTTTCGACTTGTTCGTTTTTTTTGCTGTAGAACGTTCAATGGATGGGAACGTGGCACTGGCACGCGGCTTTTTCTCGGCCGTTTGGGGGGAGCTTCCACTATCCTCATGTTCCAGTGCGGCGAATGGATTATATGTTTTCACCAGCGATGGATCGGACGGCATCTTTTTTGCCGAATCGGAGCGCTCCCGGGGTTTCCATGTGCCTCTCTGAGGTTGCAGGTTATGTTCATACAAGGGAGTTTTCATGCGCCCGTACGTCCGGCTGGGTGCCTTGTCGCCCTCGTAACCATAGGTTTGATTGTCGCCGCGAGTGGAGAGATGCGGAGCCTGAGAATAATAAACGGAGGACTGCAAAACGGTTCCGTGTGGCAGCATCTCCGCGAATTTTGTATTGGCCTTTTCAAATCGCCCCTGGCAATCTTCGCAAGGACCGTGATTGCCATGGTATTCGACTTTCACACTGCGAAGATTATCTGGATTACCTCTCGCATTGCGCAGCGGCTGCTTAAATGCATCGAGCGCCTCAGCCAACACATGGACTTCGGCATCGTTGCTGGAGTGTTTCTCGCGCGCTTCGCCAAATAATGCCTTTGCGGTACCAGATGGTAACTGCCGCCTCTTATCCGTATTTACCAGATCGGTGTAGTGTGCTGAACCGTTGATTTCAAGTCGTGCTTGGCTACGGATACCACCACCGACGGTTGCGTGGACCTCATCCATTGAGTTGGAACGTGAGCGCAACGGTGCATTCGATGCCATGGTTTATTCCTTGCTAAAGAGCCCTTGCCAAAAGCATAAATCGATTAAACTGAAATAATATTTTTTATAGAATAACTCAAAAAATCAGTTTTCTATCGAATTTTTTATGTGGTTGGAAATTTAGTTTTGAGAATTAATTAGATTAATTGATTTAAATCGGTATGTCGTCTTGGACGTTGTATCGGCTGCCGAGCGTCCGGCCGTGTGCGCATCAAGTCGGCCGGCGGGTGCGGCGCTAAAACCGCGCTGCGCTGTTGAGCGCTTGCGCTGATCAGCACTCCTTGTGCATGTTAGTTCAGTCATCGAGACCTGCCGCCGGTCGCGACAGCCGATGCCACATCGATTTTGATTTCTTCGATACTGATTGCCCCAGCGTCGTAGGGCGAGATTTTCTTCCCGTCCGTCCATATCGAGTCGACCGGGATTCCCGATAGCGGGCCTACCGGAACGACGGTATCGACAAGGCTCGGCTTGCCGGAAGCGTGGTCAAGGGACTCAAGGGTTACCGAGATTGTCGGCTGGCTATAGGGCCGCGTCTGATAGTGAAAGGTGACGTCACCAAGCCATGCAACACGCCAAGTGCCAGACGGAAAAGAGAGAAGTCTGAAATCTCTATTCAGCGTCACATGGGCCATAGGCTGGCGTCACTCGGATTGGATTGGATAGGCGCATCGAGCGACACGCCTTTACATCCGTCCGCCGCGGCGAAGAATCCATCCGCTACGGCGTAGGCCGCACAGGCGTCAAATTCTCCGCCCCTGACGGGGACTCTTACAACCGATTGATTTACCTTATGAAATCCAATTTATGGCTCTATTTTTGGGCCGAAATTATCAAATAGCACCACCAAATTTTCAAATAATTTTGTAAATCTACGCGATATTTTCAAATAACAATGTCCATCACTCCCGCCTCATGCGCCTGCACATCCGCATGATAGCTGGAACGCACCATCGCCCCCACCGCGGCATGGGTGAAGCCCATGGCGTTGGCTTCGGCTTCATACATCTTGAAGGTGTCCGGATGCACATAGCTGCGCACCGGCAGGTGATGTTCCGACGGCTGCAAATACTGGCCCAGGGTCAGCATGTTCACGTCATGAGCGCGCAGGTCGCGCATCACTTGCAAAATCTCTTCTTCGGTTTCGCCCAGACCTACCATCAGGCCGGACTTGGTGGCGACGTTCGGATGCGCGGCCTTGAAGTTCTTTAATAAGGTCAACGAGTGTTGGTAGTCCGAGCCGGGGCGGGCTTCGCGATACAGGCGCGGCACCGTTTCGAGGTTGTGGTTCATCACGTCGGGCGGAGCGGCGTTGAGGATTTCCAGCGCGCGGTCCAGGCGGCCGCGGAAATCCGGGGTGAGGATTTCGATGCGGGTCAGCGGCGACAATTCGCGCACGCGGCGGATGCATTCAACGAAGTGGGCGGCACCGCCGTCACGCAAATCGTCGCGATCGACGCTGGTGATCACCACGTATTTCAGTTTCAGCGCGGCGATGGTTTTTGCCAGGTTTTCCGGTTCGTTGACATCAAGCGGGTCCGGACGGCCATGGCCGACATCGCAGAATGGGCAGCGGCGGGTGCATTTGTCGCCCATGATCATAAAGGTGGCCGTGCCCTTGCCGAAGCATTCGCCGATATTCGGGCAACTGGCTTCTTCACAGACGGTATGCAACTGGTGTTCGCGCAGGATCTGCTTGATTTCCGAAAAGCGCGAGCTGCCGGTGGCCGCCTTGACCCGGATCCAATCGGGCTTTTTCAGCTTTTCGATAGGAATAATCTTGATCGGGATCCGCGCGGTCTTGGCTTGAGCTTTTTGTTTGAGGCTCGGATCGTAAGCGGCCGGCGCCGCGACGGCGGTTTCCGTGGCAACGATTGCGGCTTCCGAGCTCAATGCTGAGCCCAAGTCTGCGGCCAATTTTGTGGTTTCTGCGGCAACGCCTGTGTGTGCTTCGCTCATATCCAGTCCAGTCGGTGCAGCCCGGGCATGCCGGGCGACACACGGTTTTTACCAATAATGTGCCGTCTTGGCCCATGTAGCGCAGCACCCCGGCCTTACCGGCGGTGCGGCACTTTAATCGTACAATTCCGCCTCAAATTGCCGGCCGAGCTGATGGGCCAAGGCTGAAGCGGCATCTTCCCAGCTTACATCGACACCCGCACCAGCCAGGTCGATGGTCTGCAAGCCCACATAACCGCAAGGGTTAATTTGCAAAAAAGGCCGCAAATCCATCCGCACATTCAGGCTCACACCATGATAACTGCAGCCTTTGCGAATCTTCAGGCCCAATGCCGCGATTTTGGCGCCGGCGTTGGGTCCGGCATTCGGCCCCTGCGCCAAATAGATTCCTGGCGCGCCCGCCACGCGTTCCGCAGACAAATTATACGCCGCGAGCGTTTCCAGCACCGCCTGCTCGATCTTATGCACCAATTCGCGCACCATCAGCCGGCGTCGGCGCAAGTCCAACAGCAGATAAGCCACCACTTGGCCCGGACCGTGATAGGTGATCTGCCCGCCCCGGTCCGTCTTGACCAGGGGAATCGCATTCTCGGGATTGAGCAAATGCGCCGGGTCGCCGGCCAGCCCCAAGGTGTAGACCGGGGGATGTTCGACCAGCCAGAGTTCGTCGGGGGTGTCCGCGGTGCGGGCGTCGGTAAACGCGCGCATCGCATCGAAGCTGGTCGCGTAATCTTCGACGCCGCGCCGGCGCAGCCGTATCGGATTGGAATAAGTCGGTGCAGCGGAAATAAGGTCCATCTGGCAAGTGTACCGAAACGTCTCGGTTTTACATCACGATCTTGACCATCGGGTGCGCGGTCAGGGCACGGTAGATATCGTCCAGATGGGCGCGGCTGGTAGCGCGCACGGTGCAGGTCAGCCCGGTATAGTTGCCGCCGCTGGACGGGCGTATTTCAATGCGCGAGGCGTCGAATTCCGCATCGAATTGCTGCACCACCTGGGTGATGGTCGCCGCAAACTCCGGATTCGATTTGCCCATCACCTTGATCGGGAAATCGCACGGGAAGTTGAATAAAGCATCGATATCCGCACTCATCATCCACCTCTTCGCGCCGGATTTATGGCTAATGCCGGCTGTAGCGCCCATTTCGGGGCCGAGCATCCGCTCATTGTTGACCGCCATTCAGTTGGCGAATTTTCATTTGTTGGTAACCGGCGTATAGCGCCGCGTAAACCGGGCCCGGCCGGCCTTGACCTACGGGCGTGCCGTCCAGCAGCGTCACCGGCAGCACTTCCTTGCTCGCCGAGCTGAGCAAAACTTCATCGGCAGCGCGCAATTCCGCCTCGCTGATGGCACGCGCTTCAAACATAATGCCGGCCAAGGCGCACAATTCTTCGATCAGGGCGTAGCGTATCCCTTCGAGTATCAGGCTGCTGCGCGGCGGCGCCAGCAAGCGGCCGTCTTTTGCGATCCAGACATTCGATGAAGACGCTTCGGTGAGATAACCGTCGCGTATCAGGATGGTCTCGACCGCATCGTTTTCAGCCGCATGCTGCGCCATCAGCACGTTGCCCAGCAAGGAGGTGCTTTTGATATCGCATTGCAACCAGCGCCGGTCGGCTGAGGTGACGGCGGCGACACCCCGTTCGCGCTGGCCGGCATCCGGCAGCAGCAGCGGATTGCACATAATGAATACAGTAGGTGCGGTATCGGCCGGAAACGCATGGTTGCGCGGCGCCACACCCCGCGTCACTTGAATATAGACCATACAATTACCGCTGCCGCTATCGCGTTCGTCCGCCGGATTTTCGTCCAGCACCCGCTCGATCAGCGAACGCCATTTGGTCGCTGGGAACGGGTCGGCAATATGCACTTTCTCCAGGCTGCGCGAGAGCCTGGCCAAATGATGCTCAAGCCGGAACGGCAGGCAGCCCTCGGAGGTCAGATACGCCGGCACGACTTCATAAATGCCGTCGCCGAAAATAAAGCCTCGGTCCAATACTGGCACCCGGGCTGCGGAAATCGGGCCCCAGTTTCCATTCAAATACACCACGGGTTCGGTTCTTACGGCTTCCACAATTCAACCCTTATTTTTTCTGGAACGACAACAACAAGGAGTCCCACAGGCGTCCGAACATGCCCGCTTCCGGCACAGCCACCAGCGCCACCACCGGCACCGAGGCCAACTCTTTACCGTCAGCCGAGATCACCTTGGCCAAACCCACCTGCTGCCCCACCGCAAGCGGTGCGACCAGCGGTTCATTCAGCGTAATGGCGGTCTTGAAGTTACTGGCGGAACCGCGCGGCACGGTGACAAATTGGTCGGCCTGCACCCCCACCTTGACCTGGACCGCCGTGCCTTTATACACGCGCGGCGTCGCGACCGCCTGACCGCCGTGGAACAGGCGCACCGACTCATAGGCCGAATAGCCGTATTCAAGCATTTTCAGGCTGTCTTGCACCCGGTCATGTTCTTTGACTTCACCCATCATCACCGACACCAGCCGGCGGGTTGCGCCTTCGGCGGCGGGACGTTTGGCGGAAGCGATCAGGCAATAACCCGCAGCTTCGGTATGGCCGGTCTTGAGGCCGTCGACGGTGGGGTCGATCCACAACAAACGATTGCGGTTAGGCTGCTTGATTTTGTTGTAGGTGAATTCCTTGATCGAGAAAATCGAATAATACTGGGGGAAATCGCGAATCAGCCGAGCCGACAAAACTCCGAGGTCGCCCGCCGAAGTGTAATGCTGAGGGTCCGGCATGCCGTTCACATCGGCGAAATGGGTTTGCGCCATCCCCATTTTCTGGGCCGCGGCGTTCATCATGGTGACGAAATTCGATTCGCTGCCGCCCACCAGTTCAGCCAGCGCAATGGCCGCATCGTTACCCGACTGGATGATCATGCCGTACACCAGGTCGTGCACGCTCACCGGCTTGTTCGCCTCGATAAACATGCGCGATTCGTCGGTGCCGACGCGCCGCACCGCTTCGCTGGGCATCACCACCTGATCCATCGAGATCTTCTTGTCGGCCAGCGCTTCGAACACCAGGTAAGCGGTCATCAACTTGGTCAGCGAAGCCGGTTCGACACGCTCGGCCGCGTTGCCCGAAGCCAGCACCTGATTGCTGGTGGCATCGATCAAGACCCAGGAACGCGCATTCACCGCCGGGGGCGGAACCTGAGCCGCCGCCAGCCGCGGCACCAGGGCCAGGCTCGAACAGGCCATCACGGCAGTCACGGCAACCAGGCGGGAAAAACGGGGCAAATCATTTGGAAAAGTCATATCTTCTGTAACACGTGAGACGAAGGGGAAGGGATAGCGTCACCGGGCAAGGCGCGACGCCACCAGGGGTATCCGGGGCGCTTGGGGCGGGGTCCGATCAGACCGGCTCAATATAAAAAACTGCATACGGTGCAAATTCAGGCGCAATTATACGCGCCATGCCTCGACGATGATCCGCTTGAGCAGATGCAGCTTGCGATGGAAAAAATGTTCGGCGCCGGGAATCACAATGATCGGCAATTCTTGCGGGCGGGCCCAGTCCATCACCGCGCTCAGCGGCACGGTATCGTCTTGCTCGCCATGGATCACGATGGTGTCGGCTGGGACCGGCGCCACCTCCCAGCGGCTTGCGGCAGTGCCGACCAGCACCATCCGCAACGGCGCCGTACCCTGTTCCACCAGCCGCAGCGCCACATGCGACAAAACAAAGGTACCGAAGGAAAATCCGGCCAGCACCAGCGGCAAATCGGCGAATGCCGCTTGGCTGCGCAGATGGGCAATCACCGCCAGCAGGTCCTCGCGTTCGCCGACACCGTTATCGTGCTGCCCCTCGGTCTTGCCGACGCCGCGGAAATTCGAGCGGATCGCGGCGTAACCGAGTTGCACAAAAGTCCGGGCCAGCGTCTGCGCCACTTTGTTATCCATGCTGCCGCCGAACAGCGGATGCGGATGAGCCACCAGCACCATGCCCTTGAGCGCGGCGGCCGGCGGCTTCACCTCGGCTTGGTCTTCCGCGCGCGCGGCATCTGGCACATCGAGTGCAATTTCGATCTTGCCGACGGGGCCGTCGATCAAATAAATCTCGGTATGCTGGTTCATGCGAGGTAGGTGCGAGGTTGCATGCTCAGGTGCTTAATGGCGTAACTTGGTTGCGTAAATTAATGGCGTAACTCATTTGTGTCATCGATTTGCCTGATTCATCGCGGCTCGGGCGCGCAACAAAGTGCCGGCAGCAAAGGCAGGCCGCGATTATTGCTGAGGTAGACGCAAGCGCTCGACAATGGTGCCGTTTTGCAAATGGGACTCGACGATCTCGTCGATATCCGCTTCGTCGATATAGGTGTACCAAATGCCTTCCGGGTAAATCACGATCACCGGCCCTTCTTCGCAGCGCTCCAGGCAACCGGCTTTATTGATGCGGACCTTGCCCTGACCAGCAAGCCCAAGCTGCTTGACGCGTTTTTTAGCGTATTCCTGCAGTTTTTGCGAACCGCAGTTGGCACAGCTTTGGCGCTCGCCGGGTTCGCGCTGGTTCAGGCAGAAAAAAACGTGATGTTTGTAATAGGGGCTCATGGTGTTCCAGTGTTCGGGGGAAACGCTGACAGTTTGCGTAGCCGCCGGGCCGGGCATCGGCAACTACGGATGCAACCAAGCCGCAATCAAGCCGATAAACGACATGATGCAGACCTCGCGCATGCCAGCAAGTTCATTATAACGAGTAGCGGGCGGACTTTTTCGATCCGGCCGCCGGTTCAAGGTTGCGCTTGCGCTTGAAACCAGGCGATCAACGCGGTGATCGCCGCATCGCTGGCCTGCGCCAATGCCTGCGCGCCGCCGGCCGCATCCGGCGTGCGTGCCGCCGCATCCGAGAAAAACTCGCGTTGCGCCACCAGCGCGCCATTGCGGGTCAGGGTGGCGCGCAAGCTGACCACCCCTCGGCCGACATTGGGTTGATCGAAGACCTGCTCGAACTGGTTCAACTCGACCCGCAACACGGGTGCCGAGGTGGTGCCGGAATTCGACAAGACGGCGCCTTGCCGGGCCAGGCGGGCGCGCAAGCGTTGCGTCACCAACTGGGCCGGGGTCATGGTCCAGCGGCTGGCGGCATAACCGCGCGCCAACTGGCCATTCAAATAACCGAGGCGATAACGAATCTGATCCGAGTCGAGATCGGATGGCGCCGTAACGTCGGGCACCACCACCGGCGCGTGAGCCGCCGCACCCTGGTTTTCGCTCACGGCCCGCGCGCCAGGGTCGCCAAAATCAAAGCGCGCCGGAGTCACGGGTTGGGTCACAGCGCAGCCGCCCAGCCAGGCCGCCAACACCGCGGCAGCGGCGCATTGCGCCAAACCAACGGCCAACTTGCGGCCGCGGCCGGGATCCGATCCGCGCGTGGCCGCGGGCTTCGCGGTTGCGCGCTCTTTTTGCGCCGCACTCAATACAAAAATTCGCTGCATCGACAACTCCTTCAGGGTCGGTCAGACGGCGTCGCGGCCGGCCAGGAAAATCCGCTTTCACCGGGGCCCGGCTCAGCCGCCGGCATGCCAAATAGCGCGCCGCGCGGATTGGTGCTCAGCACTTGCGCGGCGTGATCGAAACTACGGCTGGTGGCGCGCACATCGTCCGAGAGGGCGTTAATGCGCGGCAGCGTATCGTCCGCCACCCGCGCGGTGAGCATTTGCACCGCCACATCGAGGTGCGCCGCCGCATCGCCGGCACGATTCAAATTACCGATGACCGGTCCGTTGGGCCGTTGGTACAAATCCATCAGGCGCTCGGTGGCATCGGCCGCGCGGTCGAATTTAGCCAAGCTTTGCGGCAACTGCTGCAACGCCGGAGTCGCGGCGTCGGCCGCCTGCTGGATGCTTTTTGCGGTGGCCAGCAATTGCACCCGGCTGCGTTCGTCGGTCAGTTTGTCGAAATGCTCCGCCACCATCTCCATTTCCTTGAGCAAGGCATCGCCGCGTTTTTGCAATTGTTCCAGCAGACCCGCGTGCAAGGGTAGTTGCGCCACGTTCTTCAGCCCCGTTGCCAGCGGCTGCGGGTCGGCACCGGTGTCGTCAAGCTGCACAAAAGCGATCCCGGTCACGCCTTGAAAACTCAAGCTGCCGTAGGTCGAATGGGTCATCGGCGTACCGCGATTCACCAGAATGCGAATGATGATTTGCCCCGGATGCGCCTGGTCGAACTCGATGCTATCGACGCGGCCGACATCGAGGCCGCGATAACGCACCGCCGCATCGACCGTGAGGCCGGTGACGTTGGTGGTCGAGATCACATCGTAAGGCAGGCGCTCAGCCTGATCCCGGTTGAACCAGAACAGCATCGCGACGATCGCGCAACCCAAGCCGATCGTAAACAACCCCGCCCAGAACGCGTGCGATTTATTTTCCATCTTCGTTTCCTGGTGTGGGTCTTGAAGTTAACCTGGGCCCGGCTTCCGCCGGGGCCAGGGCCGCCTCGCAAAGCTGCCTGCGTCGCTCGGCGGGTAAGGCCTGCAATGCCCGCCGCCCGCGTGCGCCGAGAAAATAGTCGTGAATAAACGGATGATCGATACCCGCAACCTGCTCGACCGGCGCGCACGCCAGAACCCGCTGCTCCGCCAGCACCGCAACCCGGGTCGACAGCGACACCGTGGTATCGAGATCGTGCGTCACCATCACCACGGTCAAGCCCAACATCCGATGCAAGGTGGCGATCAATTGGACAAATTCCTCCGACGATTGCGGGTCCAGCCCGGCGGTCGGCTCGTCGAGAAATAACAGTTCGGGTTCAAGGGCGATGGCGCGCGCGATGCCGACGCGTTTGATCATGCCCCCGGACAGCGCGGCCGGCATCTTGTACGCATGCTTGAACGGCAGTCCCACCATTTCAAGCTTGAGCATCACGATATCGCGCAACAACGGTTCGGGCACCCGGCCCAATTCGCGGATCGGCTGGGCCACGTTATCGAACACGCTCATCGCCGAAAACAAGGCGCCTTGCTGGAACAGCATGCCGGTCCTGCAGCGCATCAAGCGCGCCGTTTGCGCATCGACGGAATTGATATTCTCGCCGAATACCTTGATGGTGCCCGAGGTCGGCCGCTCCAGCGCAATGATCTGGCGCACCAGCGTGGTTTTGCCCGAACCCGACCCGCCCACGATGGCCACGATCTCGCCGCGGCGCACGTCGAACTGCAGGTTTTTATGGATCACGGTTTTGCCATACGACTTGCACAGATCCTGCACCTCGATCACCAAGTCAGGCTCGTGCGCCTCGGGTGGATTGCGCGTCTGCGGCGTTACCTCGCTCATCTCGGTCATCATGAATACCCCACGCCCTGAAAGGCGATCGCAAACAAGGCATCGGCAATGATCACCACCGTAATCGAGACCACCACGGAGGTGGTCGTGCCTTCGCCCAGGCTTTGCGAGTTGGGTTTGATGCGAAAACCGAAGTGGCACGCCGCCAGTGCAATCAGCATGCCGAACACCGCGCCTTTACCCAGGCCGATCCAGATATTGGCGACCGGAACCGCGGCGGGCAAGGCTTGCAGGAAATAAGCGAAATCGATATCCAGGCCGAAATGGGCGGCCAGCATGCCGCCCGTCAGTGCCACGATGTCGGTCCAGGCAATCAACAAGGGCATGACGATGGCCAGTGCCAGCACGCGCGGCAGGATCAAACGCATACCGTGCGAAATCCCCATCACGCGCATCGCATCGAGCTCTTCGGTAACCCGCATGACGCCGATCTGGGCCGTGATCGCCGAGCCTGAACGCCCGGCCACCAAAATTGCCGCCAGCACCGGCCCCAGTTCGCGGATCACCGACAAGCCCAGGATGTTGACCACAAAAGTACTGGCGCCGTAGGCTTTGAGCTGTTGCGCCGAAAGGTAGCTCAGGACGATGCCGATGAGGAATGCCACCAGCGCGATAATCGGCATCGCGCTGGTACCGGCCGAATAGATGTTCGAGGAAATTTCGCGCCAAGGGATAAGCTTGGGATTTTTTACCAGGCGCAGCAGATTGAGCACAAACCCGCCCAGCAGCGTAACGCCTTCGACCAGTTGCCGGGCAAAGCTGAAAATGGCGAGCCCGAGCCGGGTTACCGGGTCGTTGCGCCGGATGCGCTCGGGCGCGTATTCGGCCGATTGGCACTCCGCCTCCAACTGCGCGATACGTTTGAAAATTTCCTGCTGCGTGGCGCTCAAGCTCATGGCCGGAGGCAATTTGCGGCCCCACACTTGCCATAACGCCTGGGCCCCGACATGATCCATGCGCTCGATGCCGGACAGGTCCCAGCGCGTAACCTCCAAACCGATTTGCCGCAATTTGACGGTGATACCGCCGCGAGCGTGATCGAGCGCCAGCGACAGCGCTGTCCATTGGCCGGACAATTGCACCACCGGACCGAGCTCGCCCGAACCCGAGCCCGAGCCGCTCACGGGACGGCCCACGATGGTCAGGCTCGGCGGCTTATCGTAGCGCGTATATTTGGGGGGAATGGCAGCTTTCCAGAGAAGGGTAGGCTAAGGCCTCATTGTAACGAAGGGGGCGCTCCAGGGTAGATTAAGATCGGGCTGTTTTTTCAATCCCCGCAGGGAGTGCCCTGTTGCGCAAATTCGTTCGATATGAAATTGTCCATTTATCAAACAATTTACGGAACAGGACTCCAGCGCGACTCGTTACAATACGCCTATGACTGCCCCCACCCATGCCCCGCAACGCAGTATCGATCGAGCCCGTCTGGCCGCTGGCCTGCCGCTGGCCTGCCAAAGCTGGCCGCTCGAGATTGTCGACACCACCGGCTCGACCAATACCGACCTGAACCAACGTCTGCGCGCATCGCGCGTGCTCAACGAAGCGCTGGTGCGAGTGGCTTATCAACAGAGTGCCGGCCGAGGCCGGCGGGGGCGGCCGTGGCTGGCTGCAGCCGGCGATGCCTTGATGTTTTCGCTGGCGTACCCGATCCGGCGACCGCTGGCCGAGCTGGCCGGATTGAGCCTGGCCGTCGGCACGGCCATCCTGGCCGGCCTGCGCACCGTGCCGGGGCTGGCCGCAGCGCCGCTCGCCCTGAAATGGCCTAACGATATCCTGCTGGATGGCGCCAAGCTGGGTGGCGTGTTGATTGAAACCGTATGGAGTGACGCCGGCGGCAGCGCCGTCGTGATCGGTATCGGCTTGAACCTGTACGGCGCTCAAGCGCTGGCCGAGGAGCTCGCGGCACGGGCTACGCCCGGCGCGCCGCTCAATGCCATCGCATCGCTCGACCAGGTGCTGGCCCAACCCGATATCACGACCATTCTGGCGGCGCTGCTGAGCGCGCTCGCCGAGATGCTGACGCGCTTCGAGCAGCAGGGATTCGCTGCGTTTCGCGCCGCTTGGCTGGCCGATCATGCCTACGCCGGTCAAGCCGTAGTGCTGCTGGAGAACGGCCAGGAGATCGCCCGCGGCACGGCGGACTCGATCGACCAGCAGGGGCTGCTGCAAATTACCGCCGCCGACGGCACGCTGCATTCCTGCGCTGTCGGCGATGTTTCGCTGCGCTTGCGCGCCGGCGCGGATCCCGCGGGGAGCCCTGTCGATGCAGCGCCGCAAACGGCTGCAGGGGTTCAGCATTGAGCGCCGCGACGGTCATGCCGCCTCTCGCTCCCTCTTTCTTGTTGATCGACTCGGGCAACAGCCGCATCAAATGGGCGCTGGCGGACTGTCACGGCAAGCTGGGCATCGGCGGCATGCTGCAACACGACGCCGATGCCGGCCTGGGTGACGCCGGCACACTGGCGGCCTTGCGCGAACTGCCCTGGGCTCAACTTGCGTCGGCCGGCGCCACACCGCATGGCATCTGGATTTCCAATGTCGCCGGCGCCGCCGCGGCGCAGCGCATCGAAACCCTGCTGGCGGCGTGCTGGCCCGCGGTACCGCGCCGTACCATCACCACCCGGCAGCAGCAACTCGGCATCAGCAATCGGTATCTGACGCCCTCGCAACTGGGCAGCGACCGCTGGGCCTGCATGATCGCGGCACACGCAGCCTACCCCGGCGAACATTTGCTGATCGCCACCTGCGGCACCGCGACCACCCTGGAATCGCTGCGTGCCGACGGTGTCTTCAGCGGCGGTTTGATCGTGCCCGGCTGGACGCTGATGATGCAGGCACTGGGACAACATACCGCGCAACTGCCGACCTTGACGGCGCAGCACGCGCGCGACCTGCTCAAGCACGACGCGACGTCTGCGGCGCATAATCCGGCCCAGCTGGATGAAACAGAG
>Ga0302227_10000969_pt1 | contig 22136 bp, 32 predicted proteins | sample II_Palsa_N1_1_FD_193525 | JGI IMG/M metagenome (GOLD analysis project Ga0302227, IMG submission 193525) | Peat permafrost microbial communities from Stordalen Mire near Abisko, Sweden - II_Palsa_N1_1 | ecosystem: Environmental > Terrestrial > Soil > Palsa > Peat permafrost | place: Sweden... | reverse complement strand
AGCAAGAACAATGTGGGTTATTCTGGTCTTCAAGCACGCACGGAGGTCCGTGGTCACCAGAAGGGTGTTGAAATGCGCCCATAACCGAGAGGTACGCCTTGTGTTCCTATGGTTTGTCTAACTGTACTGTTCGCATGCACGTGTGCCGTCAATCTGCACTCTCGCCTTCACACGTCCATTTCTGCACTCTTTTCTGGCTTTCCTACATACTTTTTTCTTGCTTTATAGGACCTAGGTCAGATGGTAATTTTCAAAAGAGTTTGATGTCTTTGTGCGACACGAACAAACTGCTGCTGCAAGGCCTGTTGGCCGAGCGCATTTGCTCCACCACGCGAGCCCGCGGACTGCTGGCCCAAGCCAAGGGCTCCTCTGACGGTACGTCGCCTTAAGCTCTCTCTCTCTGTTGGCAGGGCAGGGCGGGTCGGGGAGCGTGGTTCCCTTCTCTCTGTTTTTTTTTTGGCGCGCTTTTTTTGAAAATCGCTCGTCCACCTTAGCGACCGAAGCTGACCTGGCCCGCGCAGTCGATAGTGTCAACGAGCGCCTCACGCGCCTGGACATGCGGCTGCAGTTTGGCCTGAACGACATCACGGGCGAGAACTTTGTCGCCCTGGTACTACGTGCTTCTTGCACTCTTTTTGACTCGGTTCTTTTTCCGCCTCAGGTCAACCTCAGCGGAGACAAGGCCGCCCAGCTCGCGACCGACTTTACGGCGCACGAGATCACGTTTATCCAGAAGGCCGTATATGCTTTGATCTCTTTGGTCTTTCTTAAATTTCCTCGTACAGATCGAGCTCATCGTCAAGTCCCAAGAGGACAAGACCAAGTACCCGTTCCAGTATGAGAAGATGAAGCTTCTGAACGAAGCCTCGGCGGTGAGCAGCTGGCAGCTGTTGCTGGAATCTGACTTTTTTTGTTGTTTGCAGAAATCCAAGGTGAGCAAAGCGGATGGCGACAAGCTGATCCAGCAGCTCATCGAGAACAAGTGGCTAAAGTATGCTCGTTTAGAGAGTGCTGCCACTGACGATCGCTGCTTTTTAGGTACGACGATGACAGCTTGACGCTCGGGCTACGCACGCTGATCGAGCTTAAGACGTACCTGCGCGACGGCTTCCCCGATCAGGTCTTCAACTGTGCCTTGTGTTCCGAAATCGTTGCTCTGGGCGAGACGTGTGCAAACGAGGAGTGCAACGCAGGCACACACGACAACCCAGCGCCCACGCGCCTGCACATCCGTTGCAGCCGACAGTACTATCAGAATGCACCCAATAAGCTGTGCAAGACTTGCAGGCAGCCCTGGGTCTTCCTCGACCGTATGTGTCTCTGTCAATCGTAATAAAAATAAATAAACCTGAAAAAACGGTCAGAAAATTTCGAGGTCCCCCTATCCGGCATGAACCAGGGCAACGTGCGCCAGCCGACAACTTCAGCAGCGGTTCCGGCGGCCGATGCCGCCTCGGCAAATGGCAACCGACGAGCAAGCAATGAGGCATCCAAGCGCCAGCGCGTCACTGTTTCTCAGGACAATGACGATGATGACGGAGCGGCAGCAGAAGAGGAGGAACCTCAGGGCGGATCCAGCAGTTCATCATCGAGCCGACGAAGCACACGACGACGCTGAAAAAACTGTGACTTTTTTTTCTTTCTTTTTCTGTAGTTTTCTGCTGTTTTTGACACGTACACATAACTCTACGAGTAATTATTGAAGGAGGAGGGGCAGCAGAAGGACGGCCACAAAAATTAAGAGGCCGCCAGTCGTCGGGTCGAGTTCGAAAAAGACAGCAGGTTGTGATTCCAACAGCAATCTCGGTTTCAATGTGTCCTCTGGGGGAGGCCGCAACGCCCCAGCCCGAGAAGCTGCCGCTTTCACTGACCATGACGCTGCCTCGCGCACGACTTGATATGGCGTCAGCGTGACAACATCGTTGCTCACTTGCACGCGTTGGACAGCGCCGAAAAAGTCTGTCAACAGGACCCTACATGCAATAAATTTTTTTTTTTTAATATTATTAAACTATTTCCAAGGTACTTGTTCAAAGGGCGAGGGAACAAATCACTGCGCACTGCCGAGTTGGACAAGAGCAATTGTGGTTTGAATGACGAAAACTGAGAGAAAGAAAAAAAAAATTTTTTTTTTTCAAAAAACGAAGAAAGATATTTTGCATTTTACCAGAGCCTGGAGTGACTTGCTCTTTCCGCTGCCGGGCTGAACGTGCTCGAGATACTCGAGCGCGTAGTAGGTGAATCGGTCGATGACAGAGACGCCGACAATGTTGTCGGTGTGGTGCTGAGTATGAACATTTAGTGCCTCAATCTAACAAGGCCAAAAAGCTACAGCATAGGAGTTCTCGCCCTTTTCTGCAGATCCGATGGCAACGATGCCGCTCGAGTAAAACTGCTTGTAAAGCGTGGTGGCCTGGCACGTATCTGCCATGAACAATATCTCGTTGTACCTAGGCATATAAAGTTGAAGTGACATCTCACTGGCTCATGAGGTTTACCGCTTCTTTTGGCGCATCTGCTCAAAGGTGTCTGCGAGGTCAAGACTGGACATCTCCTCCGCGTCCTGGAACTTTATGAACTCGTCTCCTCCGTGCCCCGTCATGTACACGAGCACGTTGCTGTTTTCGTCGGTCAGCAGCCGCTTTGAGCGCGGTACGTTGTTGCCCACACGATCCGTCAGCACGCGGATAAAGTTCTCCACCGTGACCTCGTAGCCGCGGTAGTCGACCTCGACGTTGTCGCCGTACAGATCGAGTTTTTGGTTGGCGTTGTTGAACACGGTCCCGGGGAATGCTACAATGAGCCTTCAGTGCTTCAGCTCGTAGATTGATACTGTTACGATTGCGCGGGTTGCACGGGATGTCGTCGGGCAGCATGAGGATAATGTTCGAGTCTGGGATGCCCAGGCGCTTGACCGTGCGGTAGACGGACAGCGTGTTGGCCATGTGTCTGTAGTTGAACCAGAACCGCGATGTGCACACCTACCGTTGTGCTCTGGTGTGAGAAACGCCTATCAATGCGCTTTGTTACCAGCACGGCCCAGTTGTTTGTGTGGTTGGAGGCAAGGAACGCTGAGGCCGCGGTGGTCGTCGCGACATTTGTTTGCGCCTCCCATTTGAGTTCACCCAGCGTTATTCTCCTTGTCCCCGCTGTTGCCGCCGTTGCCGCTGTTGCCGCCGTTGCCGCTGTTGCCGCCGTTGCCGCCGTTGCCGCCGTTGCCGCTACTGCCACTGCCAGGAGCAGAATCGACGAGTGAACTAACGGTAGTGGCATTCTCGAGGTGATCAAAATACATGTATTTTCACTGAATCCTTTTTTTCACTGAAACGTTTGTTTTTTTCCTCGCAATGAGTGCACAACGCTGTTCATTCGTCGTTGTCATCGTCATCGTCGTCACCGTCACCGCGGTTCAGGAAAGCATCCAGATAGGAGGCATTGGACTCATCGAGCTCAGCCGCCTTGCGGTAGACTTCCTCGATGTGCTTCTCGTTGGCCTCGACGTCGTCCAGCACAAGATCCATCTTGATCACGAGAGCCTCCGCAAGCTGGGGGGGGGGGGGTTGGTGAGACGAAGGGAAAAAAAAAGTAGAGGGTCAAAACGATACCCAAATCATGTAGCGCGACTGTTGGTCGGGGCTGTGGTCCTTCTCGGCTTTGCTAACGGCGTCCTTGAGCTTTTCGATCGCCTTGTCGACAAGCGTAACAGTCTCGTCGGCATTCGTGTCCTCGGGAAGAGAGTAGCAGATTGAGACAAAGGTAAGGCCAAGGCCTGCGGTGGCCAGGTGGTTCTCTGGGTCGACCTCGAGCGCCTTGCGGAAGAGCGCGTCGACATCGACAAAGACCGCCTTGGAGGACTCCTCGTGGTCATCGGCAAAGTCGAGCAGCTGATGCCCAAAGGTGGCAAAGAGATCGGCGCGTGCCGCGTTGTCGGCCACGGCTGTGACAACGTTGCTACTGGTCAGGCCCGTGATCGCCTCGCGTACGGCCGCCAGCATGGCCTCGGGCGACTCCTCGAGCGAAGCCTACACCGTCGTTGATTAACACTCGACTGCACCTTCACACTGCACGTACCAGGAGAAGGTGCGACGTGGCAATCGACGCGATCGCGCTCGCGTTGGTTGACTCCTGCTCGAGTGCCGTGTCGTACCGCAGCAGGGCCGCACGCACATGGGCCTTATCCTTGAGGAGCCGGCCCAGCTCTCGCAGCGCATCGCCGTAGAACCGGTGGAACTCGCTGTCAAACGTGGTTGCGCTATTGTCTGCCGCCGCGCCCTCCTCTGCGGCCAGTCTGATCATGCGGTCGTACTCGTGGACCGCGCCCTGCAGCAGCATCTGTGCCTGCTCGACATCGCCCTCGTCTGCACAACGCGTCGTGCCTTAGTCCTAAAGAAGAAAGAAAACGGCGCACGCACCGACGAGGGACTGCGCCGCCGTGACCATCGTGTGGGCTTCCTCGACTTCGTTGAGCTCCTGGCCGTCCTCGTCCAGCGTCGGCAGCATGATCTCGGCCGTGTCATCGTCGCCGTCCTCCCCCTGGTGCACACGCGCCCGCTTCACCTGCTCCTGCTCCTGCTCCTGCTCCTGCTCCTGCTGCGCCTCCACCTCGCTTTCCTGCTGTTGTTTAAGGCCACGAGGCCGCCTGGGTGCCATATTTCTCAAGTGTTGGTCCCTGCAACTCAAGTTGGGCAACAGAACCGGCGAACCACACGATGGACCTGACGTTTACCGAAGGTACAGCACAAGCACGCCATGCTGACCATGCAGTTCAGTGGCTCTATCGTGAGGGCTTGCTGGTCAGTGTGAAAAAAAGAGAGTCTCCACCCCCCACTCCTTGCTATGCCGTAACGGCTCGCTCAACGCACCTGTACAGACTCGGCCACAACGGGCCACGTCGCCGACACGTGGGGACGGCTACTGTCGGAGGAGGACGCATACCCGAGCGTGGACCTGACCGCAGACACGGTCTGGTTTGGCCGCCAGCCAGGTATTTTATATTCTGCTTGCCCTGTCGCAATCCCCTGATTGACGAAAAAAAAAAAACAACCACCACCACCACCACAACAACAACAACAACAAGCAAACACTGTCGTGCTGGACGACAAGCGCGTGAGCAGCAAGCACTTTCGCCTGTTCAAGCACGGGGGCGACGTGATGATCGAGGATCTGTCGGCCAACGGCACGTTTGTGAACGAGACCCGGCTGGTCAAGGACAAACCCGTGCCGATCCACAACGGCGACCAGGTGGGACTCCTCCTCGAGATGAAGCAGGCCGGGACCAAGCCCAGTAAGAGAAGACAGACTGGGAGGTTGTGCGATCTGCCCCCCATTGCTAACCGTCGGACGAAAAAAAAATATGTGTATATATCGCAGAGCCAAAGTATACGTTCCAGGACAAGCGGCCCAAGAACACTGTGGCTGCACCTGCCGTTGTGGCCGCGACAGCCACTGTAGCGGCGGCTCCCGCGGCTGGCGGAATCAAACGGCGGCTTGCGAGCGGAGAGGACGGCGAGGACGACGACGACGCGGATGCCACGACCAAGAAGATTGCCGTCGAGTCGTCCTCTGGCGCAGCGGCGCCCGTGGCAAAGGGCAAGGAGAAGGAGGAGGCTGTGGATGACGACGACGAGATCGAGGAGCAGCTCGTGTGCGGGATCTGCCACGACCTGCTGTACAAGACGGTCTGTTTGATCCCGTGCATGCATTCCTACTGCGGCGCGTGCTACTCGGACTGGATGGCAAAGTCAAACGAGTGCCCGCACTGCCGCACCAAGGTCGAGAGGTGAGGAAAACATAGAAGAATTATCATCATTTTTCTTTTATTAAATAAAAAAGGTAACCCTCCAGAATAAGCCGACAGCACACGCTCAACAACCTCGTCGACGCGTACCTTGCCAAGCACCCGCACAAGAAGCGCTCCGAGGACGAGATCAAGGACATGGACCTGCGCAACAAGATCACGACAGACATGATGAAGCCGCCCAAGCGACACGGCTACGATCCCGACGAAGACGAAGGAACCGACGACGAGGACGAGGAAGACGAGGACGAGGACGATGATGACGACGGTGGCAACGCAGGACCTGCCATCCAGTTTAACCAGTGCCCACAGTGCGTGCCCGGGAATGCCACCGGCTACGTCTGTCCGCCCGGTTCAAACCACCTGTACTGCTCTTTCTGCGCTCGCCGGTTTGCCGACCGACGGAATCAGGCCAACATTGTGCAGGCATGCAAGGGGTGCACCCGTATTTGCTGCCAATTCTATGACGGGCAATGCCAAGTAAAGCTCCTTTTTTTTTTTTTTTTTTTTGAGGTGCTGACCTGTTCTTACTCTTTGCAGTCCCTCAACGTGGATCAGCAATGCAACGAGGCTCGTAATTTTGACATGCCAGCCATCCCTGACGGAGCCACTGGGGCGTTCAAGGGCAACACGTACGAGCTTCAAATTCTCAAGGATTACCTCCAGAGTAAGAACGTCACCTCCAAGCAGTGCTACGACGACTGCATTGCCAAGCTCGACAACGGCACCTACACAGTCAGTAATGCTACCCCACCACCAAAAAAAAAAAAAAAAAAAAAATCGTTGATCAAAAAAAAAATTTTTTTTTCTATTTTGGTTGCAGCCGCCGTACCCAATTTGCGATCGACAGACAAGATCTGCATCAACTGTGCGAGAAAGGCCTTTGCCGAGCTCTGCTTCAAGTACCGCATGGACATCCCCAATGCGGATCTCCCTGCAGCCGTCACCAGCCGCCCAGACTGCCACTGGGGCTCGGACTGCCGCACTCAGTACAACCCTCAGAATCCCGGCCACAAGGAGCGCTACAGCCACATTTGCAATCGCACACACAACTAGCGTGTACAATAAGTTTCTTCTTCAACAACAGCAACAACAACCAAAAACACTTTTTTTTATTTTATGTCGACGCGATTACCAGAATGGACACCAACCAATGTAGCACTGACATAGATTCTCCAGTGAGGTGGCCTGCTGGATTAGTCGCTCGACCTGTGACGGAACGTCCAGGACCTCGTTCTGCTTGAAATCACGGCCCGTGAGCTTGTTGGACACGCGGTTGATGACCGCTACGGCACGCTGGTTGAGCACCTCGGGGCGATTCAAGTTGTCCTCCTCCTGACCAACAAGCTCGTTCTCGTTGCGCTGCAGGACCTTGCTGCGGCCCACCTTGATGTCGTCGAGCACGTCGCCACCGCTCTTGTCTTTGCCCTTGGTCGAGTCTAAACAAGTACACATCCATGTTCAAAACCTTTCTAAAATAAAAATAAAAAAAGTTCCTCCTTCTTTACCTTGTTGTGGTGCATCCTTGTTTGTCAAGAGACGCCAGTTGATCAGGGGGTCGTACACAAATGCCTCGAGGACGGCCATGAGGGACTCCTTGTTGTCGCGGAGGACGCGCATGACGTTCTCGCACGTCGTCCTAAAGTTGCCCTCGATACCGCTGACCTCCATCGCGTTCACGAGCATGCGCGTGAGGCGGAAAGGGAAGCGCTCAGGGAACTTTTCTCGCTGCATCGCCACCTCAAAGCAGTTGTGCACGACGAGGCCGCCGGCGAGGAACGACGTGTACGTGTCCACCGAGAGGTCGTACGTCGGTGAGCGGCCCGCGGGGACGATCTCGACGACCTCGAGCGAGTAGCTCGGCAGGGTTGAAGCGGTGCGTCCGTTCGAGGACCGAGGGTTGCCGCCCGTCACGTTCCAGAAACACAGAGCGTCGATGTTCTCCATGTACTTGAAAGGCGACAGACCGATCTTGTTCACGCTGACGCCGTGGTTGCAGTTCTTCGCGTGACGGGAAACAACATACGGTTTCGGGATGGCGTCGGGAAGCAGAGTCTTCCTCGTGCCGTCCGCTTTGAAAGCATCGACGGCCTTCTGGACAGCTGCCGTGCAGGACAGCGAGCCGTCTTCCTTGAGGAACGAGGCCGCGAGGTCAAGAAGCGCGCTGTGCTGCTCGGCCAGGGTCTCCTTGTAGCGCCAGAAGGAGGTCGCGGCGGCCAGGCGGAGCTGCTTCTGAACGCAATGACGGAAACCGACGTGCGTGCCAAAGGCAGAGTTGGCCGGAAGTGTGAGACGGATTTCCACTGTCGTCTCGTGAGTTGAGGGGCCTTTCTCGCTTCGTTTGGCCTTGATTGAGTTTTCGGCGACTCCTCCAGTAACACCACAGAGAGCGAGAAGCATTGCGACGTCTTTCACGTACTGCTGCATGCTCTTCTCGTGAACACGCTCGGTGTGCTGTACAAGCTTGACTCCTTTCAGGCGGAATCCGACTGGATCGAGAGGATTATCCTTCGTGCTCTTGCCGTCGTTGATGAGGACGGGACTCCATCCATCACCTCCAAACAGGCCGCCCAAAAATTCGCGCACGATGGATCGAGGACAGACGGGGTCGAGGACGTAGACAGGAAGCGCAGCAGCTTGATCGATCTTCCGCCCAACAGGGTGACCAACGTGCACAAGAGCACGCATGATCACGGAGGGCAGCGCAACGGTAAACACAGACCCGGAATCAGTGACGTTGCAGCACTTGGTGCTCGCCAGCAACTGGCAATCGGCGACGAACGAATCGACGTCGAGTTGCGATCCTAAACAGCAAGCAGAGCCCGCACAGGCACTCTCGATCGTACCGTCGGACAGCATGTAGCCCGAAACACGAGCAAAGGCAAGGGCGCGGTCGCGAGCGGCAGGCGTGTCCATCACGAGCGGCTCGAGTTCGTCACCGAGGTCGAGTGACCAGCCCATCTCATCGGCAGCGGGCTCGTCGAGCGGACCGCTCGGGCCCACGGCGACTCGCTGGTTCAGGAGCTTTTGGATCTCGACCCACTCGCCCGAGGCGGTCATGAACTTGTGCTCGGGCGTGCATGTGACTGTGGTGCCGTCCGACATGGTCACGCGCACGACGTCGCGCTCACCGCGGACGAGCATGCGGGTCTGCTTTCCGACGGGGACGCGGACGCCGTCGCCATTGGAGGAGGCGGCGAGGACAGACGCACCACCAAACCTCGGGAAGGACTCGATCGGGCGCGAAAGGCCGCACTGGAGGGCGACGGGCGTGCCCGGGCAGAAGCAGTCGCCAAAGTCGATGTGGATGACCTTGCCTGTGAAGCGGTCGAGCATGAGGTTGGACGGGTGCCGATCACCCAGGCCGAGGATGTAGCCAACCATGGACATGACGGCAAGCGAGCGCGTGTAGTTGGTGCGCCTATCCAGCCAGGCCTCCGAGTTCTTGCTCTTGAGCCAGAGCACACGGTAGACGTCCTGGCCTGTCGTGTTCTCGAGGGCATACTGGAACACTTCCACCTTTTGCATCAACGTCAGGCTCTCGTAGTTGGGCGCCATCTGCTGCATCAGGCGATGCTCGATGTTGAGGAGGATCTTGCGCGACTCACGGTAGTCGCGGATGAGCGCGTGCAGCGTGTCGCAGTGGGGCACCCAGCCAATCAGACCCGAGTTGGGGGACAGGGGGATGACGGGGTAGCGGTGGATGGTGAGATGTCGCTTGAACGTCTCCATGTCTCCCGCGAGCAACGTGTTGACCAGGCCAAACAGCTGCATCACACGCTCGTCCTGACGCAAGTCTTCGTGGCCCTTGAGCAGGTAGTGGTACTCGCTGCCGTCGGAGCCCATGATGGTCAGCTTGCGCGGACGTTGCTTGGACGAGATCACGTTGAGTGTCGGCACAAACGACCCAATCCGCACGATCGGCTCGCCACTTCGGTAGGTACCTGGACAGACGAGCATGCAATAATTAGTCTTTAAAAAAAAAAAAATCAAAATTTTTATAAAGTATTGTACCAGGGACGGCAAGATCTAGGTCGCGAGCAACAAGGAGCTTGGGAGAAACATACTGGAACTCTAGAGTTGTGAGCGTGGGCAATTGCTTGTTGATGCGTTTGAAAACCTGGACAGAGCAAAAGTTAGTTTCTTTTCAATGAGAGGAACAAAGCGGCATACGAGGTAGTAGAGGTCCCAGGCCTGGTTGAGGTCGTTCACGTTCTGGCTGCGCTTGTATTTCTTGCACCACTCGTGGGCCTCCTGGAGGTCGTGGCCAAAGGCTTGATTGAATGAGATCTCACGGAGGGTCTCTGGGCCTCGTTCCATCATTGCGTGCAGGGGCTCGAGCGTAGCGAGCATGCCCTCAATGTTTTTGTCGCCAAAGAACTGGCGCGACGCCTCCTCGAGACCCTCGTGCCACATCTCGTGCCACAGGATGGCCACGCGGATGAGCTCCTGGCTCACAAGAATAGCCTGGTCGACCAGGGTCGCCGAGTGCTGACGCATCTTGTCGAGGATTGAATTGGCAGCGTTCTTGCGTGCGACCGATTGAGACTTGGAGGCGACGGTCACAGGGTAAATCAGGGCCTACAGCAGAATTTGAGCGACGACTAAAACGAGCGCACGTGCTGGGTACCTGAGGATGCTGTTTGCCGACGTCTGAAAGCAGCTGGTGGATGAGCCGCCTCACATTGGCAGACGGGGCATGGATACGCGCGATCAGCTGCGGGATGACTTGGAGCCAGGTATCGATAGTGACACTGGTGAGGCCGTCGTTGATGGCCGCATGAACTTCCTGGGTGTAGCCATACTTGAACCAGAGCGTGAGCAGACGAAGGGTGTCCTGGAGCGAGTTCCCGCTCGACAGGGCCACCGATCTGAAAAAGCCGTGGATGGCTGGAACGACGAGTTGCGACTGTACCATTTTTTTAAAAAAAAAAAAGAGTGAGTGAAATAAAGAAAAGGAAAGTCTGCTTGCTACCTTGGTTGCGGTCTCTCCTTTCATCTCATAGTGCGAAATAACCTCAAAGTTGGCCAAGGCCCACGAGTGCCACGCCTTGTACCACTTGCTGTCAAACTGAGTTGCCGCGTTGAAATATTTGAGCATTTGCGGAATGCGGTCCTACGTCAGCAGAATCCCACTTAGTATTTTTTTTTTTTTTTGAAATGGAAAAAAAGCGGCACGGCATGCTTACAGACGTGAGGTTGTCATCGAGGGCAGTGTACCACTGACCGAGCTTGAGATGGCAGCGTGCGAGCAGCTGTGCGTGTGTCACACGGAGTTCCTATTGGTAATTTTTTTAGCACTTCAACTTTGCTAGCACACTCACCTCGTGCTCGGACAGGCGCGCAGTGAAGCCGCTAAGGCGAGTGAAGGCCTCATTCTTGTGTCCCGACGACCAAAAGTACTTGAGATACGAGTAGGACACTTGCGGGAAACGGAAGATAAGGTTGGGATCTTGGGAGGTCTCAGGGTCGGCGCCATAGAGAGACACGAGTGTTTTTTGGCAGAGATTGTAACGACCAGACTTGCGGCACAGGTTGGCAAACTGGGGCGAATTTTTTTTTTTTTTTTGTAAGAGGGAATTAAAAAAAATACATGTAATTTACCTTGATCCACATCTCCATGTCCTCTTGCGACGAAACCACGAGAGAGTGGATCTTGAGGATACGCTGCCATACATCGACGTTTCGCTGAGTTCCCTTGAGTCTTTTTTTTTTTTTTTTTTTTTTGGGCAGATACATAAATAAACAACAGAAAAAAAAAAAAAAGAAGTTTCCTTACCGCTTATTCCAAGTGGCACGGATAAACTCTTGCGCCTCTGGATTTTCGTGCAGCTGCTTATACTGGACGATCTCTTCTAGTTCAGCGAGCATCTGCACGCGCACGACGACACTGGAAGGGGAAAAAAACAACAACGTCTGAGTGACGAAACTGGTGAAATCGTACTTGAATGAACGGTTGTAGCTCTCGTTCATGAGGGCTGTGAGCTCAGCGTCCAGCAGGTCACGGGTCTTGTCAATATACAGCTGGGACGTGGCAAACTGATTGCGATGAAGAGACAAGATGGCCCTGTTTCGAACGATAAGAAACTGACGCGGCGACACAAAGTTACCGGAAAAAGGCGCCATCGGGAGAGTTCTCGTTCATGGCGGCAATGTAGTCGTCCATGAGCTCCCATTGCCAGAGACCCCACGCCGCAGCAGCACCCATGGGAGCGATCTGCTTGCGGATGTCGTCGGTCGCGTTTTGCCATTTCTCCTGGGTCACTTGTGAGAGACGCTCAAAGTCTCCGAGCGCCTGAAGGCAGCGCATCCGACCGAGCGTGATGTCAAAGTTGAGCGGGTCCTCGCGCTGCTTGGCGTCGTACGCAGTCAGGGCGTCCTCCCACCTGTGGAGTTTCTCATACCAGCTCTCCTTGAGCTCAACGTTGTGGTGCGTTTGCGCAAACTGAGAAACAAAGTCAACAAATTGTATGTTTGGTTTCTGATGTGCGTACCGTTAGGATGCCCATGGCAGCGTCCGGCTGTTGGAGCTGGTTATTGATCGAGATGAGGTTCTCGATGACCTGTGTCGACGTGCTCGAGTGGAACTCGACTTCCTTGTAGTGGAGGGCTTTGGCATACGCGTGGCACTTGGTGCTGTAGGAGCTGAGTGTGCGGATGGGGATTGGCAGGGGCTTGTCGTCATGCTCCATAAACTCGGCGAGGTTGAGGAGCGTCTGCAGGATTTCAGGAGGCACCTGTGGTGACGTGAGGGCAGTCTCGAGCGACTTGACAAGCTCATCCTGGTACTGGTCGTAGAGCTCTGTCCAGCAGGAAACAAAGGCGGCGTTGAACAGCTCACGAGCAAGCGGGTAGTACACGGCCGCAAGGGCGGCGCAGGCGCGTAGTGCGTGCGATGGCGACTCTTTCAACAGCTCGACAGAGAAGCGACGGATCCATTCGATCCAGTCGTCCTTGGTGGACCGTTGCGACGCCTCCCAGGCCTTCTTGAGTTTCTGCTGGTTCACAGTGAGTTTTTTCACCGCCGTCGTTTCGGCTGCTGCGGTCTCATCGGGTCCGGGCTCGTTCAGACTGTCGTCGACATCGACGCCGAGCTCTTGTGGCATTGACTCGTTTTTCAAGAGCTTTTGCACAAGCATGTCGTAGCGAGGGTGAATGATCCTGTTCTTGACAATGACCTATATTTTTTTTTTGTGTGTGTGTGTGTGTGTCAGGAAACGGGAGAACTTTTTTGTGAAGGGTATACCTTGTTGACCATCACCACAAATGTGATATAATCGGGTCCCAGCTGGTAAGCAAGGGCGGCGAGCGTGTCCATGATGACAGGGCGCAGCTCGGCGACGGTCTGTGGATTGGAGATGACACGCGTGAGCGGATGGATGATGCGCGATGCGTAATCGGAGAAATTGATCTTGCGGCAGAGCTGGCCGACGGTCTGGATGGCGGCCTTGCGGAGTGGGACGGGGACGTCGGGTCGCTCAAGGTAGCGGACAATCACAGGGATGACGAGGTGCAAGTATTCTTCCAGGGTGGTGCCAAAGCGCTTGAATGCCGTGAGAACCTCTTTCGTGGGCTGCTTGCTGTCCTTGTCCTTTTCCTTGTCGGCCTCGGTCTCAAAGACGACGAGCATGAGCGGGAGCAGGGACGGGAGGTAAATTTTGAACTCGCCCTCGAGGGACACGGCAATGGCCGTGATGAGCGAGACACTGGTGACCTGGATGCTGCTCGACAGGTTCCAGTTGTCCTTGATCAGGGCAAAGATTTCGTCGAGGTAGTTGCGGATATGTTGGCGCACGATCGACACGAGTTGGGCCAGGTTGTTAAAGTGGAACTCGACCATGCCCTGAGGGCACGTCTGCATCATGTTGAGGTACGGACGCATGATCTGTGGCAGGAACGGCACACACTTGAGTCCGAGGGTCTTGAAGATGAGCATGACCGCCTATAGAAAGGAAAGAAAAAAAAAAGGAATTTTAGGACGGCCCGATTTATAAAAAAAATAAAAAAAAATTCAAACCTGGATGACAGATGTGTGGTGCGAGGCCAGAGAGGGGTCACGCAAAATCTTCATGAGCGCATTGATAACCACCGTAGGATAGTAGTCCTCGTGTGAGGGTGACATGTTCATCAACAACTGCTCCGTGGCAGCGTCCTCAGTTGCCTGGGTGTCGGTGAACGCCGTCTTGGCCGATGAGGTCTCCAATAATCCCATCTGGAAAGAAAAAGGAATTCAAGTTGTTTCCAGAGGTAATGGCGTACCCGCTGGCGATAGGGGTCGAGGGCACCAAGGATTCCGAGGACCTTCATTGCCTCGCGGCGGAGCGACATCTGCTGTTCCGTCTTGAGGAAGTTGATGAGCAGGCTGAGCAGCTGCGGGTAGCGCAGGTATGGCTCGATGACATAGCCTGTTGCTGTGACCAGCTTGCCGAGTGTAACAAGCGCAGCCTCGCGCTTGGCGGCCGAACTCTGGTCCTGGAGCATCTCAATTATCAAGGGGAGGAGCAAGTCGAGGAACTGGATCATGTCTTCCCCTGCGACTTGGGACAGCTCGCCCAGGGCAGCGAGGACACGGGCCGACACACCGGGGCTGGGGTCCTTGAGCTTGGAAAGAAGTACTTTAAGAATGGGCGCAGCGTAGGGCTTGATCAATCGCTTGGCAGCTCCCATGAGGTTGCCCAGTAATTGGGCGCTCTCCTCCTTGTTTCGGCTTTTGGAGGCGAAATGATTAGTGTTATGCGCGACAGAGGATGTTGTCAATACCTCACACTCGAAAACTCTAGTTCGGTCAGCAATTGGATCAGGGTCTTGCGAAGACTGGGCATGACGTAGGCTGGGTTGTGCACAGTCAGACGACCGATAATGCCAATCGCAAGTTCCCGGATGGCGAAGACCTCGTCATTCAGGGCAATAAACAGCGTGCGCACATTTTCGGCCTGCGCGAGGTAGTTGTCAAAGCCCTTGTCGAGCGACGAGAGCACAGTCTGCCTGATCGTGGGCTCTGATTGCAAAGAGGCTTGTTATAAAGACAGAAATGGCACAAAAAAAAAAAAAATTTTTTTTTTTTCTGTGCCTACCTGGATCCGTGATGCCAACAATGAGAAGTTTTTCGAGGACGTCTCCGACGATCTGAGTTGTCCGTGAAGACGAGCCTCTTACGACAGTGTTGTCGCGAGCCAAAAGGTGACAGCAGGTCTGAGCGGCTGCCTGGCGCACCTCCATGTGGTCGTCTTCGAGGTACAGGACCACCGACTCGCGGACAAACTCGTGGAGCGAATGGCCGGAAAAGTCAAACGAACCGAGCGTGCGCAGGGCGAGGGTGATGGTTTCGAGGTCCTTGCTGGCAGCATCCACTGAAATAGATGCCTGGGATACAGAGCTGGAGTCTGGCAAGGGCGCACCGGGATAGCGGTACGTCTGTCCAGACAGGGTGACCGAGAGCATGTCCAAGAGGTTTGCTGATTTTCGATAATACGTATGAGGATACGAAACGCAAAGAAAACAGGCCGTACATTGAATAGACGGCAAGAGAGGGGCAATGTGCACGGCGAGGTCCACGAGAGCCACGGTCAGAGGCTCGGATAGCCCCGTTGCAAACATTTGCTCGAGGAGTTGGTGCATGTGCTTTGTGAGTGCTTGGCCTACAGCACGTGCAAGCATTGAAATGCACTGGAAGACCGACGGGTCCGTGACGATGCCGCCCTTTTTGCTGTGCCAAAAAAAAGGTTAAAAAGGCTGGAAGTGGTGAGACAATACCTCTTGGGCGCGAGATTCTCTTTGATGTTTACGAGGATTGGATCCAGATAGGCGCTGATTCCAGCCTTGACAGCGATGGCTACCTCGCCGATGGCAAGGAAGGCTGTACACGGAACATGAGCGCGCGAGTTTCAATTGCCTAAAATACCACTCGAGCGCTCCTTCTCCTTTTTAAGTGTCGCGAGCAGGTGGACCATGCAGGTGGACAGATACTGCTGCGCAAAGACCTCTGGATTGAACGTAGCCAGGAGAGGCATGAGCGATATGACGGTCTTCTTGACGAGGGTGTCGCGGTGGTCCTTGTTTTTGATGATGACATCGCAAATGCTGCTGTATCTCCCTTGGAGAAACTGCAAGGCATGTCAACGACGAAAAGTTTAAAAAAAAAAAGTTCTTACACCGCCGAGGCCTCCCGTGTGCTGCAAAAGCTCACGCGTGGTCAGGAGGGACCCGTGGACGCTCTCGGTTGTGTTCAGTTTGAAGCCTGACGTCGCACTTTTATGAGCACCCACTAATAATCTTTTTTTTTTTTTTTGGGAGCAGTACCTTTTTGGGCCTCCTCGTAGAGCTTGAGATACCACTGCTGACGTAGTGAGCTCTCGCGTTGGTAGATCAGTAGGAGGCAAGCGCGCACGGCATCTGCAGCGCCTTCGCGGATGTTGACCTTGTTGTCGCGCAGCGCACCCCAGATGTTGTCAAAGAACGGTGCGACGTACGGGTAAAACAAGATCGGGGCGTTCACGGCGAGTTCTTTCAGTACGAGGACGGCGGCATGCCGGCGCGCGTCGTTGCGGTCTCCCTGCAGCCACTCGAGCGAGCGCTTGATCTCAAACTCGACAAACTCGGGCGTGAGTGTGCCACCGGCCATCGCCAATCGTCCTACAAAAAAGTCCGGCATAAATCCACCGAAAAGCAAAAAAAAAAAAAACAGGGTCTCGCACCGAGAGCTTTCGCGGCGAGGGCCGAGACCTGCGGATCGATGCCTGGGAGGACGATGCGCAGGTAGTTTGCAAAACGGGAAATCTTGGTCGTGTTGTCCTCGCCGTCAATGTCAATGAGCTCGTCGATCGCGAGGATCCCGCCCAGCTTGTCATGGTAGTCGTTGCTGTTGACGAGCTCAAAGATACGCCTGTTGATGTCGTTGATAAACTTGGTGAAGTTCTCGCCCGAGAGCTCGCGCGAGACAGCCGAGACCTGTATAAGGGGAGACCGTGGGTGAGAGGAGGAAAAAAAAAAAGGGAAACGCTGTGTTACGTGTGCGCGCAGCTCTTTGGCCGCCTTGGCACGCACGTCGTCGTTCTTGCTGCGCAGCTCGGGCAGCAGCCGGTTCAGCGCGTCTTCTGTTTTTGCGGCCTTTTCCATGCCAGGAGACGCTAAACACAAAAACCGAAACGGGCATGATTACGACACTTTGCTGCCCTGACATCTCCTTTTTCCCGGCAAACATTGCGTGTGCCGCAGTGAGTGGGCTTGTGTCGGGCTGGAGGAGTGGCGTGTCGTGCGCTTGAGTGGAACGCTGTGTGTGCGTGTGTGTGTTTGCTTGTTTGTGCGTGCGCGTCGTTGGACGCTTCAAGAAGACGTCCGGCAGTTATGTCATTGCCGTCCAGTCAACAAAGGCGGCTTTTCACTCACAGGCACCCCACCACCACCACCACCACCAAATAGCAGCGAGGAGAGCACCATGGACCCACCCAGCGACGACGACGACATCAGCGAGGTCGACGGACCTACGACAACACAGCCGACAACGGTAAAAAAAAAAAACATTGGGGCGGTTTGTGTCATGTTTCTCAAGAAGGTCGCATTGCTGCAGAGACCCTCCTATACCGTGGACGTCAACTCGTCCATCTACGGAGGCAACGCAGCAGATGCCGGAGACTATGTAAGCAGCACGCACGTGCTCATTGGATGTGGGTTTCTGATGCGCTTGAGCCCAGGACGACGAGTTTGAGGGCAACGCCAACGAACAACCACTCTTGGTCGAGAGCACGGGCGGCAAGGACTACCGTTCGGTGGTCACGATTCGCAGGCCGCGCGATCTGTTCTTTGCAGTCTTTTATTTCGTCGCCCTCTTTGCCATGGTCGTCAGCGGCATCATTGTGCGGGCGTCCTCCAGGGTATGCATACTGAAAAAAAATAATGAACTAAATAAACAATAGGCACCAATCGACCCAATTGCGGGCTCGCTGTCGTACATGGTCTACGATGCATTGCGGGGATCACTGGGCATTCTGACGGCAGTGATCATCTTGGAGTCTATCGTTGGCGCCGTATGGTTGCTGATTGTCCGTGCACACGTCAAGGTGACCGACCATTTTTTGCAAGTACTTCTTCCAGTCTGTAGTAACGTTTTGATTGCAGGAGTGTGTCTGGGGAACAATGATCATGACGCCGTTCTTGCTGTTTGGGTTTGGTATTTGGACGCTGAGTCTCGCGGTGCCGCACACTGGCACAAATGTGGTAGGATGGATGTCAATTGTCGGAGGCGCCGTCTGCATCTTGTCGCTCGTGTTCATGGTGAAGAAACTCAACGTCACTGTCAGTCTTTTCAAGGTAAATTCAACGCACTGTGCTTTTCTTAATTTTTCCTCCTACTCAGTTGGCAACGTCGGTGCTGATGGACCACATCGATATTTTCTGGGTGGCCATTGCGACGTCGGCCGTCTTCTTGGCGTTTTCGGCTCTGTGGATCTTCCTGTTTGGCTCGCTCTTCCTCCTTGGCAGTGCCGTCATCGACCCGACGACGGGATTGGCGTCCTGGTCAGTGGACCCGACCTCGTATATCGCCTTGACGTTTTACGTCTTGATGTACCTCTGGACGATCGAGATTGTCAACAACATCCAAGTCTACACGATCTCTGGTGTTACATGCCAGTGGTACTTTCATCGGTATGCACATGCTTTGTCACGGCTTTTTTAAAAAAAAAATAATTTGCTGACAACAACAGAGCAAACTATGCCAAGTCAGACTACAACGCAGTCTTGGACTCGGCTGCACGGGCAACGTCAACGTCGTTTGGTTCCATTTGCTTTGCATCGCTTATTCTCGCCATCGTCCAACTGGGACGACTGATTGTGCAACGACTCGTCCGCGTACAATTTTTTTTCAAAGAGAATAAAAGCAATACATTTTTTTAAATAAAATTCATAACTCAGAGGGACCCCGAGGGCCATATGGACATCTTTTCGCGTCTAGTCCTGAACTGCGCAAATTGCGTCGAGGCGATTGTGACGCAGGTTTCGCATCTCGCAGTGGCCTATATGGCGCTTACTGGAACGTCGTTCCTAACGTCCACCCGCTCGGTTGTGGATATTCTCAAGCGAAACTTGCTGGATCGTGCAGTGATCGGTAGGTTTTCTTGTTTCCTTTCAGATGGCCCATGAAAAAGTGTTTTGGTAGATTGGGCGGCACACATCGTCCTCTGGGTGTGGTCGGCCGCAATTTCGGCGTTTTGCGCCTTTGGTGTGTACTTGTACGCCGTCAACGTGCTGCAGTCACCATACAGCTGGGTGACAGCTCTCGTTAGTTTCACCGTCGCCCACTCTGTCATGCGTTTCTACTCACGCCTCCTGCTCGACGTGTATGTGATGCAAGCAAAACAACAAGAAACTCGACTTTTTTGACTCTCTTTTCCGCAGGATTGATGCACTCTTCCTTTGCTACGCGCTGGACTGTGACAGCGGTGTCGGCCAGAGTAGTGCCGAGTACGAGAACGCCGAGGTCCATGAACTCCTCGGAGCGTACTTTGATTCCCAGCGACAGGCGCGACCCATTTCTGTCTGAAAAAAAAATTTTTTTTCTTCTGCTGTATTTTAATTGAATGACAAAACAAACAAAAACATAACACTCCATCCAGTATTCAGTAGTGATGAATTCAAGAGCTCGTCGCGGAAGGGGTGGCAGATGATGATGAGCTTGCAGAGTCGGCTGAAGATATAGGTTTGGTGATGAGTTCATCGATTAGTTCCTGCAATGCCGCCAATTAGCCAAAGAAAATAAATGAACGAATTGCGCTACCTGCATCGGCTGGTACTCCTTCCTGTCTATCAGGTCAAACTGCTGTGCAAATAGTACAAAGTGGGTGAAGAGCGTGTTTAGGTGTGCCTCCTCCTGCAAGTAGTGATGAGCCTTTTACTCCTACCGAGACTAAAATGACGTACCCCAGTTTGTATGATTCGGTCAAAGTGCGAGTAGTACAGGTGCGCAAGGACGCGGAACAATCGCTTGAAAACGAGCTTTACAATCTCGTCAAACTTGGGTGGGAACTCGATCCCTGTAATGTATTTTTTTTGTGTGTGTGTGGTGAGCACCAAGGGAGGACGAAATGGGTGGTGGTGGTGGTGGTCGTACCGGCCTTGGTTGGGAAGATTGCTTCACTCTCCACTTGGGATCCGATCCACACCATGGTCAGATCAATGTACTGCGCCGCTGGCATCTTGGTTTGCCTCGGTTCGCCCCAGTAAATGTACTCGCAGCTTATTTTTTAATTTGTGTTTAAAATCAAGTGTCCCTGGGGAACGAGCATACTTTTCGCCCGCGCTCATGGTGGGACATGACTGTGGGATGCACACCTCTGAGACAGTGCCAAAGAACAGGTTGACTTGGTGGAAAAAGTCATATGCTGCACCAAAAAAAACCCATGTAATTAGCGTCGTGTGTGCTGTGTCTCGGAGTGGTAGGTACCATTTGCAGCTAGCCACTCCTTCTCGTCCACGTACTTGGGCTTGACAACGAGCTTGCGCATGTCTCCCGCGACCAGTCTGCAAGCGGAGATTGCGTGATTGGTTTGTTGTGGTAAGAAAGACAGAAGGACGTATGGCGAAATAACGACAGTACCTAGCGTTCACAAAAGGCTCTTGCAAGAACAGCTGCTTGGCATTCTTGTTTGCCGGGGTCCTGTACCTCATGGTCGCATGCCTCCGGTTGGTCAGCCTGGACGGGAGGTTGTGTGATGGTTTTGTCATGATTACATTTTGTTTGTTTTTTGGGGGTGGGGGTGGAGGTGAATCCGTCCAAGGTCAACGAAGGACAAGGAGTAGAGGAAGAGGAAGAGGAAGGAAGGACAAAAAACGGTTAGCCCCAGTTCGTGGTCGTTTTTGCTTTTCCGTACGTGAGGGTCTCGAACAGAAAGGTCGCCATTCCGCGACGCTGGGAAATAAACTCGTCGGCCACATTTTTGACAGCCGTCACACCCAACCGTGAGCCGGATCATCGCCGAGTCCTGACCCTTCTTTGTGCTTTGCAGGTTTGCACGCTTTTGACGGCAAGACACGCAGTCCATACCCACCAACCATGGAGCAAATTGGCGCCGCTTTCCTCCAGCACTACTACAACACGTTTGACTCGAACCGAGCTATGCTGGGCCAGCTCTATGTAAACGACCGTCCAACACGTACTGTTTCGCTAACCCGTCGCCCTCCCACTAGCAACCACACTCGATGATGACCTTTGAGAACTCGCAGTGCCTCGGTCAAGAAAAGATTGTGCAAAAGCTTTCCGTATGCACTGAAATCTGCGGTTGTCTCTTTTTTCGTGTTGACGCATCTTTCGCGCTGTGCAGAGCCTGCCTTTCACTCAAGTCATTCACAAGGTGATCACGCAAGACTACCAGCCTGGCCCTGTGCCCAACTCGATCGTCATCTTTGTCACTGGCCAGTTTGTGGTACACTATTTTTCATTTTGGGTGTTTTGGCAGGAAAACGAATTTGATTTTGGTTGGTTGTTTCCTAACAACAGATTGACGGCGAGATGGAGAAGCCGCATTTCTTCAGCCAGTTCTTCACCCTCTTGCCAACACCGGAAAACAGCTACTACATCTTCAACGACATTTTCCGACGGGTTTCGGTTGTGTAAATATGCGACTACCTTGTTGTTGTTGTTCTTCTTCTTCTTGCTCTTTCTTGCTCTTTAGGCTGTTAGATCCCTTTACATCGTTCATACCTGCACGGATCGATGCATATTGTTGAGTCGTCCGGGCAAAAAAAAAAAAGAGAAAAAAAGAGACGTTTGAACGTACGCACGCAGATGAGCAGCGGATTCGAGTTCCTCGCGGCCACGCAGGGCTCCGACTATGAGTTCTCGGACCTGTCTGTGCCGTCGCAGACGAGCAGCCAGGCGGGTGCGAGCCAGGCCGACATGTCGGAGAGTGGCAGCTCGTACGGCGGGTCGCAGCGGGTAAGCCACCTCTTGACGCCGTGGCTAATCATTCCCGTGGCTCCAATAAAAAAAAAGGACGACCTGGCTAGCGTCGTGTCGGACCTGTCCCAGCTCAACTTTGAGGACACCGAGGACGACGTGGACCTGTCGCTTGCGCAGCGCGACCTGCCCGAGTGGGCCTGCAAGTACTGCTCTGTGCACAATCCCAACTGTGTCGCGCGGTGCAACGTCTGCAAAAAGTGGTTCTGCAACTCCACGCAGAACACGTCGGGCTCGCACATTGTCAACCACCTCGTTCGCTCCAAGCACAAGGAGGTGTTGCTGCACCAGGACGGCCCCCTGGGCGACACCGTGCTCGAGTGCTACCAGTGCGGCTCCAAGAACGTCTTCCTCCTCGGCTTTATCTCGGCCAAGTCCGAGTCGGTCGTG
>Ga0302227_10000968_pt1 | contig 22178 bp, 13 predicted proteins | sample II_Palsa_N1_1_FD_193525 | JGI IMG/M metagenome (GOLD analysis project Ga0302227, IMG submission 193525) | Peat permafrost microbial communities from Stordalen Mire near Abisko, Sweden - II_Palsa_N1_1 | ecosystem: Environmental > Terrestrial > Soil > Palsa > Peat permafrost | place: Sweden... | reverse complement strand
GTTGCCGTTGGCGATATATCCAACAATAACAGCAGCATACCTATAAAGGCCGCCAGCAAATTATACTACCATACTTTTGTGGAGATTTTAGGCTTTTTGCCCAATCACGCCGAAGATCTTTTCAATACCGCCCTCGGTTTATTAGCCGAATTTAAGCCTCAGTCATCATCCATAACACCGCATGCGCCTTATTCGGTATCAAAGGAATTGTTCCGCCTCATAAAAAAGTATTGCGATACCAACGAAAACCTGCTGAGCATACATAACCAGGAGTGCGAAGATGAAAATAAGTTTTTCAGGTATAAATTAGGCGCGTTTAATGAATTGTATGATTTTTTTGGTACGGATACCAGCCATTTTAAACCACAGGCCCGCAACTCCATGCAATCCATCATCCCATTGCTAACCAGCAAGCAGGATATTTTAATGGTGCATAATACCTGTACCAACCTAAAGGACATTTACTTTTTAAAGCGGTTCGACCGTAAAATAAACTGGTGCTTTTGCCCCAACGCCAACCTGTACATCGAGAACCGCCTGCCAAAGGTTAATTTATTTATCGATCAGGGTTTTAACATCACCCTCGGTACCGATAGCCTGGCCTCCAACCCCGGCCTGAGTATTTTAAGCGAGATGCAGGCCATCCAGCATAAGTTCCCGGCAATTAGTACGGCAAAGCTGCTGGAGTGGGGCACCGTTAATGGCGCTAAATTTTTGGGTATCGATAAAGAAAAAGGCACGCTGGAAACAGGCAAAACCCCCGGCCTTAATTTAATAACCGGCGTTGATGGCATGAAACTTACACCAGATTCAAAAATAAAACGTTTGATCTAAGATCGCTCATATACCATTGACCGAAAGGCAATAAACCGTTAATAAATTATGCTGTCTATCTTTTCAAAAACCAGGTTTGCTTTTGCCATACTGTTTTTTATCACTTTAAAAACATTAGCGCAGGTTAATGCTGTTGTTAAAACCGATAAAGGCTATATCAACGGCGTAACAGAGAATGGTATTTTGGTTTTTAAGGGCGTTCCGTATGCCAGTGCGCCAATAGGTTCACTGCGCTTTATGCCGCCTGTGGAGCATAATACCTGGAACGATACCCTCCAAACCACCAAATTTGGCGCCATAGCCACGCAATTTTCCAACAATAAAGTAGTAGGCTCCGAAGATTGCCTGCTGCTGAACATTTATACCCCAAAAGCCGATAACCATAAACGCGCGGTGGTGGTTTGGGTACACGGCGGCAGCATGACCAGCGGCGCGGGCATGTACATGAACGGCCACGCCTTTGCCGATAACGATGATATTGTTACCGTAACCATTAATTACCGCCTGGGCGCTTTTGGCTTTTTATACCTGGGCGATGTGGATAAACGCTACGCCGAATCGGGCAATAACGGGGTGCTCGATTGTGTGATGGCCCTTAAATGGATAAAACAAAATATAGCCGCCTTCGGCGGCGACCCAAACCGCGTTACCCTGATGGGCGAGAGCGCGGGGGCAAAGCTCATCAGCGCGGTGCTGGTAAGCCCGCAAGCTAAGGGCTTATTTCAGCAATATGTGGCCGAAAGCGGCTCGGTGCAGTGCATCCGCGATACCGTTACCGCCAAAAATGAACGGGCGCGCATCCTGAAGCAAATGGCTTTAAGCCCGGCGGGTGCAGCCCAACTCTTAACCCTCCCGGCTGATTCCATTATGAAGGCGCAGGGGATAGTTTGCGCGGGTATAGGCGGTAATTCCTTTTTCGGGCCGGTGTATGATGGCAAGGTGATTGTGCAGGATGGGTATAAATATGCGGCAGGTAATAACATGCCGCCCATAAAAGCGCTCATCGGTACCAATGAATCCGAAGCGGCGGCGTTCACCAGTCCTAATGATGACCTGGCAAAATCAAACGCGGCAATTTTGCGTGCCTTGTTCGGCGACGATTATGCCCCGGTTTACGCCAGCTACCAAAACCTGTTAAAAACAAACGATGCTTACGGCGCTGCGGTAAAAGTGCTTACCCAATACATGTATCAAATGCACTCCTACCGCTTTGCCAGGGTGCTGGCTCAAAATAACATCCCGGCTTGGATGTTTCGTTTTAAATATAACAACGGCAAACCGTATGGCGCAGCGCACGGCGATGAGCTCAAATTTATATGGCGCAATTCAAGCGCGTTTACCGATAGTGCCAAAAAGCAGATCGCGGTAAGCATGCACAGCGCATGGGTAGCCTTCATCAAAACCGGCGACCCCAATACTGCCACCATACCCCAATGGCCAAAGTACAATGCCGATACCCGCCAGGTAATGGCCTTTGATACGGTAAGTAAAGTGATGAGCCTGAACGAAGTTTTTGATGATAAGAGCTTCCCATCCCAGGTTTTTTTGTTGAAATAAAATCATATCAGCCCAAACCTTCTTCCTAATTTTGCCTAATGCAAGCCGATCACTCACTATTGACCACTCACCACTCACCAAATGACCAAAAAGCATCTTGATATAACCGTTAAAGGAAAAGTACAAGGCGTATCGTACCGGGTAACCACCAAGGCAGTGGCCGATCAGCTTGGCGTACGCGGCTACATTAAAAACGCCGACAATGGCGATGTACTCATAGCCGCCGAAGGCGATAAGGCCAGCCTGGAGATGTTTTTAGACTGGTGCAGCGACGGCCCCGAAAAAGCCGAAGTAAGTTCTGTCGAATCGCATGAAGGCGAATTGAAAAACTATCGTAATTTTGAGGTAGTAAAAAAGAATTTTTTGTGGTAATAAATTCTTTTGCTTAATTACACATATATCATTGTCAACAGCTAAAAAATTTGCCGGGCAAACGGCCGTGTATGGTGTAAGTACCATCGCCAGCCGGGTGCTAACGTTTTTCCTTACAACGCTTTACACCTGGGCCTATCCCACAGCTGCCTATGGTATACTTACCACCATGTACAGCTATGTTTCCATGACAAATGCCTTGCTGTCGTTCGGTATGGAAACCACGTTTTTCAGGTACCTTAACAAGCATCCCGATAATAAGCAGCGTGTTTACAACAATGCCTTTGCATCGGTACTGGCGGTAACCATTCTGTTTTTGCTTTGTACTATACCGCTTATAGGCCATATTGCCAATTTTGTTGATATCAGCAACGCCGCCAAACATAAAGGCATACACGCACGCGGCGTTATCGGCACCACCCATGCCGATTATATAAAATATGTTTACCTGTTCCTGAGCATTGTAGTGATCGATGCCTGGTGCGCCATCCCTTTCGCTAAGATACGGTCGGACGGAAGGCCTTCCCGTTACGGCCTCATCAAACTGGCCAGCGTGCTTATGTTTATTGTGTTTAACATTACTTTTATAGTAATAATCCCTTTTTGGCTAAAGCATCAGTTGCTGGGTTCGGGGTGGATAAGCACCTGGTATACCGAAGGCTGGGTGGGCTATGTGTTTGTATCTGAACTGATATCGAGCATTGTTACCCTGCTGCTTTTATTGCCCGAATTATTAAAGATCAGGTTTGACATAGATAAACAAATGCTTTGGCAAATGTATAGCTACAGCTGGCCGGTACTCATCGCCAACCTGTCGTATTTGGTTAATGAGAATATGGATAAGATACTGCTGGGTAAGCTATTGCCGGCAAACAGCGCTAACGATGTGGGTATTTACGGGGCCTGCGCCAAAATATCCTTGTTCCTGAGCATATTCGTCAACGCTTTTAGGCTGGGTGCCGAACCTTTCTTTTTTAATCATGCCAAAAATAAAAACGCGGGGCAAACCTATGCCCGCATAATGGATTATTTTGTGATAGCGGTTTGTATCATCTTCATCGCACTCATTGCCAATATCCAAATATTAAAATACTTTATACATGGCGGCAATCCGCAACAAACCGCCCTGTACTGGACGGGCCTGCGCGTTATCCCGCCGCTGGTTTTTGGTTATGTGGCCCTCGGCATTTACATGAATTTATCCGTTTGGTACAAACTATCCGATCAAACCAAATACGGCCTGTACATTTCGGGCATTGGCGCAATTTTAACCATTGTGCTAAACGTGCTGTTCATCCCCAAATACAGCTACATGGCCTCAGCATGGATATCGCTTACGGCCTATGCTACCATGATGGTGCTATCCTACATTTGGGGGCAAAAAAACTATCCTATTCCGTATAATATCAAAAAGAACTGCGTTTATATCATTTCGTCCATCGTACTCGTTTATTTATCGTTCTATGTGTTCAACCGGAATATTTATATAGGCGATAGCTTGTTGTTATTATACGTATCAGTCGCATTTTATTTTGAACGCGAAAACTTAAGGGGTATATTTAAACGATGATTATCAGGGTAATAAATAAATCAAATAACGGCCTGCCGGCCTACGAAACTTTGCACGCCGCCGGTATGGATCTGCGGGCCGATGTACAGGAAACTGTAACGCTTAAACCTTTGGAGCGAAAATTGGTCCCAACAGGGTTGCATATCGAATTGCCCGAAGGTTTTGAGGCGCAGATACGCCCGCGAAGCGGCCTGGCATTTAAGCACGGCATTGGCATAGTTAACTCGCCGGGAACGATCGATGCGGATTATCGCGGCGAAATTAAGGTGCTGCTCATCAACCTGTCAACCGAAGTGTTTGAAATAAATACCGGCGACAGGATAGCCCAGATGGTTGTGGCGAAACATGAAAAAGTAAATTGGGAAGAAGTGGAGGTTTTAAATGAAACTTCGAGGGGAGTTGGTGGTTATGGACATACAGGCATTGGGTAAAATAAAAATGAGAATCAAGCTGTTCATAGGTATGCTGCCTTTACTGGCGCCGCTGTTTGTTTTGGCGCAAAACGATGTTAAAAGCGTTGCGCCTGCCAAACCTATGACCGAGATGGACAGCGTTATGGTTAAGGAACTTTTCTTTTCGGCCATGCGGGCCAAATTGATCGATGATCTGCCGCAGGCCTCCGAACTGTTTACCCGCGTACTCCAAACCGACCCCAATAACGATGCCGCCCTGTACCAGCTGGCCAGCCTTAAAATAGTACGGAATAATTACACCGATGCCCAGGTGCTACTGGAAAAAGCTGTTACCGTAAGCACTGACAATGAGTATTATTGGCTGGCCCTGGCCGATTGTTACGAAAAAAATAACGATGCCGCCAAACTGGATACGGCCTTTACCCACCTGCTAAAGATAAACCCCGATAAGCCCGACTATTATTTTGATGAGGCCAACGTATACGTGCTCGAAAAAAAATATGATGAGGCCCTGGCGCTGTACGACCAGTTGGAGCAGCTAACCGGCATGGATGATGATATACTGGCCGGGCGGCAGAAGATTTACCTCATCCAGGGTAAAATTGATAAGGCCGCTTCTGATATTGAAGGGATGATAGCCGATAATCCAAGCGAAACACGATATTCCCTGCTGCTTGCCGAGCTGTATAACTCCAATGGCTTGAATGATAAGGCGCTTAAAATACTACAGGCTGCCGAAAAAACCGACCCCAGCAACGGGCAGGTGCATTTGGCCCTCGCCGATATTTACCGCGATAAAAAGGATAACGAAGCTTGTTTTAACGAAATTAAGCTGGCCTTCGCCATTCCCGATGTGGATATCGACCAAAAGATCAAGATCATATCAGGCTATTTCCCGCAGTTCCCCAACCCGGATGCCGAAGCCAGCGCATTGGTACTGGCAAACATATTGGTAACCACCCATCCCGATGATGCCAAGGCTTATGCCGTATATGGCGATGTGCTGATACAGAACGATAAGGTTAAGGAAGCCGAAACAGCCTACCGCAAATCATTGGCGCTTAACGACCAGCGTTACGAGGTATATGAACAACTGGTGCGCATCGAAATAAGTAACGATGAAACCGAGCAGGCAATTAAGGATAGCGAGTATGCCTTATCGCTGTTCCCTAACCAGGCATGGCTCAATTACCTGGCGGGCCTGGCTTACCTGCAAAAAAAGGAATACACTAAAAGCTTATCCTACCTCAAAAATACCACCTCGCTGGAAACTGATGATAAGGACCTGCTTAGCCTGTGCTACTCATCCCTGGGCGATTGCTACCACGAGTTGAACGATTATACCAATTCCGATAGTTCCTACTCCAAAGCATTAACATACAATCCCGATAATGCCTTTGTACTGAACAATTATGCCTACTATTTATCATTAAGGAGCGCGCAGTTGGATAAGGCGGCGCAAATGTCGGCCCACTCCAACGAATTAGAGCCCAATACCGCCTCGTTCGAGGATACTTATGCCTGGATCTTGTTCAAACAAAAAAAATATACCGATGCTAAGGTTTGGATAGAAAAAGCCATCCTGCACGATAAAACCAACAGCGCCGTACAACAGGAACATTATGGCGACATTATGTTTTACCTGGGCGATACCGATGCCGCCGTACAAAACTGGAAAAAAGCAAAATCATTCGGCGAGCAGTCGCCACTATTAGATCGAAAAATAAATGAAAGAAAATATATTGAATAAGCTGCTGATAGTTTGCTGCCTGCTGGCCCTATGCAGTTGCAAGGCCCGTAAACTTGCCGCTAACCATGCTGCCCCGGTAGCCGCTGTGCCTGTGGTAAAGCCTGTTAATGATATAGCCATTAAGCTTAGCCCCATCCGCGCGCAGCAAATTACCTTCAATACTTTTTCGGGCAAGGCGCGCACCAGCTTAAACATCAACGGCAGCAGTAATGATTGCACGCTGAACATCCGCATCAGCAACGATAAAAAAATATGGGTTTCCATAACCGCTATACTGGGTATTGAAGTGGCCCGGGCGCTCATCACACCCGATAGCATCCAGATTGTAAACCGCCTGCAGGGCTTATACATCAAAAAACCGTTCAGCTACATCTACGCTTTTGCCAACAGGCAGGTTGATTACAGCATGCTGCAGGCCCTGTTGGTTGGCAATGCCATCCCCTCGCTGCTGAACGATAGCACCAAATACCAGGCAGCCGATAACAACATCACCCTGAGCGGTAACCTGGAGGATATTATTTACAAACTGGTGCTCGGTACCGATATGAAGGTTACCCAAACCAACTTATCAAACCAGGACGAGGGGCAGTCGCTGCAAATAAGCAACGCCTTCATCCAATCAGGCACGCTGAAGGTGCCATCGCAAATAGATATTGCCTCGGTAGCAAAAGATAAAAAAATACAGGTTAATTTGCATTATATTAAGGTTGATTTTAACCAGCCGCAGGATTATCCGTTCAATATCCCGGAAGATTATTCCCCGGCAAATTAAATTGATATTTTTGCGTTGAAGCGGTTGCCTTCCTCTCTCGAGCGTCATTGCGGGGAACGAAGCAATCTCAACTATACAGGGCAAATGTGAAGATCAACCGGCTAACCATACAAACATTACTATATCTGATGCGATATTTAAAAATACTACTCTTTTTGCTTTGCGTATTTTCCGTATTCAGCGCGCATGCCCAAAGCAGCGCCGAACTGAAGCGCCGCCGCGATAAGTTAACCGAAGAATTGCAGCAGCTGAACCAGGAATACCAGGAAACTGCCAGCAATAAAAAAACAACCCTAAAACAGCTCAGTTTGCTAAAGGAGCAGATAGGCCTGCGCGAAGAAAAGATCACTGTGATCAACTCCAGCATAAGAAACTTAGATGATCAAATCTCTGAGAGCAATAATTCCGTACATAGCTTACAAAGCCAGCTGGAGCAGCTGAAAAAAGAATACGCCGCGATGGTGTTATTTGCTTACCGCAACCAAAGTGCCTACAATAAGCTGATGTTTATTTTTGCATCGAAGGATTTTAACCAGGCTTATAAGCGCCTCAAGTATTTGCAGCAGTTTGGTACCTACCGCGAGCGCCAGGCCAATTACATACAAGGCACCGAGCAGGATCTGCATGTGAAGATAACCGAACTGGATAAAACCAAGAAGGAAAAAGGCGATCTGCTGGTAGACCAGGAAAAGGAAAAGCAAACCCTGGGGCAGGAGAAGGATAGTCAGTTGCTGGTAGTAACCGGTCTGTCCAAACAAGAGGGCCAGCTTAAACAGCAGCAAAAAGATGTGCAAAAGCGCATAATTGCTACCGACCGGGAAATTGACGAGGCGGTGCGGCGTGAAATTGAGGAAGAAAGGCGCAAGGCCGAAGAAGCGGCAAGGGAAGCCGCCAGGATAGCCGCCGCCAAAGCCAAAGCCGAAAACAAGGATGTACCGGTTTTAAAAACAAAGATCATAACTGAGAAATCAAGTTATAGTGAGGTTTTGAATGCCACACCCGAATCGGCCAGGCTCTCGAACGACTTTTTAGGCAACCGTGGCCGTTTACCATGGCCGGTGAGCAATGGTTTTATATCACAAGGATTTGGGATATATTATAACGAGGGCATAAAAAGCGAAAGCGATGGTGTTGATATAAAAAGCAACCCCGGCGCAAATGTGAGGGCGGTGTTTGAGGGCGAGGTAATAAAAGTGGTTGATGTAAGCGGTACCTTTTTAGTGATCATAAAACATGGCGAGTATTTTACAACTTACTCCAACCTTAAATCGGCCGTTGTAACAAAAGGAACCAAGGTAAGTACCAAGCAAATTATAGGTACGGTAGCAACCGATGCTACCACCGGCGAAACTAATGTACACTTCGAGTTGTATAAAGGAGTAACCCCGGTTGACCCTAAAGAATGGCTGGTGCCTAATTAGGCAGAAACTTTATAATATTAAAATTGTTTATATTTGTAACCTTAAAAATAATATCATGTTCAGTTCAGTTCTTTTATTTTTTGACGTAGGCGGCGGCGAGATATTGTTTATCATGATGGTAGCCTTATTGCTGTTCGGCGGCGATAAATTGCCGGGCTTGGCGCGTGGGCTGGGAAAAGGCATCCGCGATTTTAAGGATGCGTCCGAAGGCGTAAAACGTGAAATAAACAACCAGATTGATAACTTCGAAACTAAAAAAGCGCAGCCAGCTACAAACGTGGCCGAAACTGCGGCCGCATCGGCAGTAGTTGCCAATAATTCAGTACCGGTAGCCGAAATAAATTCGGATGCCGTGCAGCCAAAGGAAAATGAAACAGCGGCAGACCTGGGCCATTTAAATATAGACCATAATGCACCTCAGGCTAATACGGAGCCCGGTAACGAACCTGCACACCAGGAGTATAAATCATAGAATAATATAAATCATAATATAAAAACTTAAAATCATGGGATTAGATTCACCAGTAGTGCTCATTTTAATATTCGGCGTAATATTATTAATGTTTGGCGGCAAAAAAATTCCTGAACTAATGAAAGGTTTAGGAAAAGGCGTTAAAGAATTCAAAGACGCTTCGAGCGGCGATGGAACTACTACAACTACAAATACAGACGAAAAACCGAAGGTTTAATTTGAAGATTTGATAATTTGAAAATTTGAAGATGCAATTCATTTTCAAATCAGCACATTTTCAAATCTTCAAATCAAATAATCTTCAAATTAAAACTTATCTGTTGATAATTTCTGATTCAACGGATAAGTTTTTTATTTTAGCCCCATGACTAAGTCCTATTCCTCTTTAGTTGAAATAAAGAGCGGTTTGAAAAGCGGGGTTGTTACCGTTGAAAAGCTGGTAATTGATTATTTAAATAAAATTAAGCTCAACGCGCACTTAAATGCCTTTAACGAGGTATTTGACGAGGAAGCATTAAAACGGGCTAAAAATATCGATGCCCGCATTCAATTAGGTACCGCCGGCAAGCTCGCCGGTATGGTTATTGCCATAAAAGATAATATCTGCTATAAGGATCACCAGGTTTCTGCCTCATCCAAAATATTAAAGGGTTTCACTTCCATTTATTCATCAACCATAGTTGAGCGCCTGCTGGCCGAAGATGTAATTATCATAGGCCGCTGCAATTGCGATGAATTTGCCATGGGTGCCAGTAACGAATCATCGTACTTTGGCCCGGTAAAAAACTATGCCGATCAAACCAAGGTATCCGGCGGTTCATCGGGTGGCTCGGCGGTAGCGGTGCAGGCCGGTATGTGCCATGCCGCCATCGGTACCGATACCGGCGGCTCGGTAAGGCAGCCTGCTTCGTTTTGCGGGGTTATCGGCCTAAAGCCTACTTATGGGCGCATATCAAGGCATGGCATCATCGCTTATGCTTCCTCGTTCGATCAGGTGGGCCCCATCACCCGTTCTGTTGATGACGCCGCGCTGCTGCTCGAAGTAATGGCGGGCCCCGATGAATACGATAGCACACTGGCGCAAAAAGAAGTACCTGAATTTAGTAAGTACCTACAGTCGCCGTCAAAAAAGAAGATCGCCTATTTGCAGGAATCATTATCAAGCCCCGGCGTTGATCCCGAAGTAAAAAATACGCTCATCAAATACATCGATAAGCTGCGTGCCGATGGCCATACCGTTAAGCCCATAGCCTTTGAATACCTGGACTACCTGGTGCCAACTTATTATATCCTGGCAATGGCCGAAGCATCATCCAACCTGGCGCGGTACGATGGGGTACATTACGGCTACCGCAGCCCCGCCGCTGCCGATCTGCAATCCACCTACAAGCGTTCCCGTTCCGAAGGCTTTGGCAAAGAGGTTAAGCGCCGCATTATGCTGGGCACCTTTGTTTTAAGCGCCGGTTATTATGATGCCTACTACGCCAAAGCGCAAAAAGCCCGCAGGCTCATTAGGGAAAAAACCGAGCATATTTTAGCGGAATACGATTTTATTTTAACCCCAACCGCCCCCGAACCCGCCTTTACCATCGGCGAGGGCGCGCAGGACCCGGTTACCTCCTATTTAGCCGATATTTTTACCGTGCAGGCCTCATTGGCGGGCGTTCCGGCTATTTCTTTGCCTGCCGGCAATAATAGCAAAGGTTTGCCGTTAGGGTTACAATTATTAACCCGGCAGTTTGAGGAGCAGGAGTTGTTAAATTTCTCCAAATATTTCCTGGGGCTATAAAAAATTGCTACATTAGTAAAAATATTGGCCCCGCAATACGCCTTAGTTAAATCCCTAAGATGAAGAGATTATTTACTGTTCTTATTTGCTTTTTATCCATCGCTTTAGTTAAAGCGGCTCCCGTTTCTACCGGGATAAAGGCAGGCCCGGTAAATACCGCTACCACAAAAAATTACCACGATACCACATTTGTTCATGCTGCGGGCACAGTTCCGCTTACCGGTTATGAAACATTAATTCAGCGCCGCCTGGATTCTATCCGTAAGGATGTGCCCCTGGATTATAACGAATACGTACAAAACTACATCGATCTGTATATACAGAACCGCGAAGAAATGGGCCGTGTGGTAGGCTTGTCCAAATACTACTTCCCCATTTACGAAAAGGCTTTCCGCAATGCGGGCATCCCTGCCGAAATAGAATACCTCTCGATAGTAGAATCAAAACTTGATCCTAATGCCGTATCACGTGTAGGCGCTACCGGCCCCTGGCAGTTTATGACCACCACCGCCAAGTTGTACGGCCTAAACATGGATAATTATGTAGATGAGCGCCGCGACCCGGTACGGGCCAGCTATGCCGCCGCCGCTTACATTAAGGATGCTTATGAAGAATTTGGCGATTGGCTGCTGGCCATCGCATCGTACAACTGCGGCAAAAGCAGCATCGAATCAGCTATTGCGCAGGCAGGCGGCGCTAATGATTTTTGGTCCATCCGCCAGTATCTGCCCGCCGAAACCCGCAATTATGTACCTGCCTATATTGCCGTGGCTTATGTAATGAATTATTACAGCAAGCACAATATTTTACCCCAGGCTTGCAGTTTTTCACTGAATATCGATACCGTTTTGGTGGATAAATTTGTTTCGCTTCGCACTATTTCCAGCGTCATTAATGTCGATTTTAGCTTGCTTTCGCTGTTAAATCCTGCCTATAAAACCCAAATAATAAACGGCAGCACAGCCAACCCGCGCAGGCTCATACTGCCGCAAACCACCAGGGAAAAATATGCCGCTTTGTACGATGCTTTGAACAATTCGGGCATTGTGGGTGCAATTTCACGCCATGCGGTTTATATGGCGGATAATGAAAGGGCGGGCCATTCGTCAAAATATCATAAAGGGAGAAAATTAAGGTCAAGCGGGGATGATGAAACATCAGGCAGCAATAAGCATGACTTTATAACCTATAAAGTTAAACGGGGCGATACACTGATCATGATCGCGTCCAAATTTGATGGCTCCTCTGTTGAAAAAATAAGATCGATGAACGGATTGAAGCGAGTTCGCCTGCAACCCGGCATGACACTGAAGATAAGCCGTGGTTAAACCTATTCATAACTTCTTATTTTTTTCAAATTAGGACAATCAACCCCCGGTTAAAAAAGAATCGTAATTTTGAGCCTTGAATTGAGAAGATGAATACTAAAACCAATCGTAAACAGGACGCTTTAAATTACCATTCAAAAGGCCGCCCGGGTAAAATACAGGTAGTGCCTACCAAGCCAACCCATTCGCAGCGCGATCTTTCCATGGCCTATTCGCCCGGCGTTGCCGAACCCTGCCTGCGTATTGCCGAAAATGTAGACGATGTATATAAATACACTGCCAAAGGTAACCTGGTAGCGGTTATCAGCAATGGTACCGCGGTGTTGGGCCTGGGTAATATAGGCCCCGAGGCCAGCAAGCCGGTTATGGAAGGCAAAGGACTGCTGTTCAAGATATATGCCGATATTGATGTTTTCGACCTCGAAATAAACGCCAAAACCCCCGATGAATTTGTAAATATTGTTAAAGCGCTGGAGCCAACCTTCGGCGGTATCAACCTGGAAGATATATCGGCCCCCACCTGCTTTGAAATTGAGCGGCGATTAAAAGCCGTAATGAACATCCCCGTAATGCACGATGACCAGCACGGTACGGCCATTATATCGGGCGCGGCGCTTATCAATGCCTGCGAGATCCAGGGCAAAAAGCTCGATAAAATTAAAATGGTGGTTAATGGCGCGGGCGCGGCAGCGGTATCCTGCTCAAAAATGTACCTCTCGCTCGGCGTAAAGCAGGAGAACCTGGTCATGTTTGATATCAACGGCCTGCTAACACCCCAGCGTACTGACCTGGACGAAATGCGGCTGCAATTTGCCACCACACGCGCCGATATTAAAACGCTGGCCGATGCCATGAAAAATGCCGATGTATTTGTCGGCCTTTCCGCAGGCAACGTAGTAACCCCCGATATGCTGAAAACTATGGCCAAAAACCCTATAGTTTTTGCCATGGCCAACCCCGATCCCGAAATTGCCTATGATATTGCGCACGATACCCGTAAGGATATCATTATGGCTACCGGCCGTTCCGATTTTCCTAACCAGGTAAATAATGTTTTGGGCTTTCCCTATATCTTCCGTGGCGCGTTGGATGTACGGGCAACCGCTATTAACGAGGAAATGAAAATTGCCGCCGTTAAAGCCATAGCCGGCATTGCCAAAAAACCGGTGCCCGAAGCCGTTAACCTGGCCTATAACAGCACCAACCTTAAATTCGGCAGGGATTATATTATCCCCAAACCGATGGATCAGCGGCTCATCATCGAGGTATCCACCGCGGTAGCAAAGGCCGCTATGGATTCAGGAGTGGCCCGTAAAGCCATAACCGACTGGGATGCTTATATCGAAGAACTGCGCGTTCGCATAGGCGCTGATGACAAGTTGCTGCGTAACCTTACCAATAAGGCCAAGCAAAGCCCTAAACGCGTAGTTTTTGCCGAGGCCGATACTTATAAAATTTTAAAAGCGGCGCAAATTATAAAGGATGAATGTATAGGCACGCCAATTTTGCTCGGCAACGAAGACAAGATAAGGCAGATAATGCGGGAGAACGATCTTTACCTGGGCGATGTGCAGATCATCGATCCGCAGGCCGGTACCGCGCCACATGCGGCCAAATATGCGGAGTACCTGTACAAAAAACGCCAGCGCAGGGGAATAACTTTATACGAGTCGAAAAAATTAATGTATGATCGTAACTATTACGGTGCCTGCATGGTGCAATTTGGCGAGGCTGATGCCTTAATATCCGGCCTTACCAAGGATTACGTTGCTACCATTAAACCCGCGCTGCAGATCATCGGCACCGAAGCCGGCATTAACCGCGTGGCGGGTATGTACATGATGATTACCCAAAAAGGCCCGGTATTTTTTGGCGATACCACGGTAAACGTTAACCCCTCGGTGCAGGAACTGGTTGATATTACCGTGCTGATAGACCGCTCTGTTAAAAAATTCAATATCAGCCCGCGCGTTGCTGTGCTTTCCTATTCAAATTTCGGTTCAAATGAAGGCGCTATACCCGAAAAGGCCCGCGAAACCGTACGTATTTTGCACGATAAATATCCCGATATGATAGTGGATGGCGATATGCAGGCTAACTTTGCCTTAAATACCGATCTGCTGGCCGATAATTTCCCGTTCTCAACCTTAACCGGCAAACCGGCAAATACCTTAATATTTCCCAACCTCGAATCGGGCAATATAGCCTATAAGCTTTTGCAGGAAATGGGCGGCGCCGAAGCTGTTGGCCCCATACTTTTGGGCCTTAAAAAACCGGTGCATGTATTGCAGTTGGGCAGTTCGGTACGCGAAATTGTAAATATGGTTACGATTGCTGTTGTAGATGCGCAACAAAAATCAGAAATTGCAACATAAAATAAAAACTTAACCAAACCTTATTATCGAAAAAACATGTACGCTTATATTGATGGAAAATTAGTTTTTAAAAGCCCTTCTTATGTGGTTATTGATGCCGGGGGAGTTGGTTATCACATCAATATATCCTTAAATACCTATTCACTTTTAGGCACTGCCGAGCGTTGCAAGCTATACACCTGGCTGTACGTAAAAGAAGATGCCCACAGCCTGTACGGCTTTGCCGATGAAGGCGAGCGCCGCTTATTTTTACACCTCATATCCATCTCCGGCATTGGCCCAAACACCGGGCGCATGATGCTATCCTCCATCACCCCCGAAGAAATTCAAACCGCTATTATAAACGGCAACGTTTCCTTAATACAACGTATAAAGGGCATCGGCCCCAAATCCGCGCAGCGCGTTATACTGGAGCTGCAGGATAAGCTGCGCAAAGAGGGCCCCGATACCTTAACCAAAATACCGCTGAATAAAACTATTAAAGATGAAGCCCTATCGGCATTGGTGATGCTGGGTTTTGCCCGCAATGCCGCCGAAAAAGTGCTTGATCAGGAAATGAATAAAAAAGACGAAGATTTAACAGTTGAACAATTGATTAAATACGCCCTAAAAAACTTATAATTACGTATAATTAAATTTGACTTTTGGCCAAGACTTTTACGTGTAAACTTATTGTAAGTCTATTCTTTATTTCCGCATTTTGCGGATTACAGGAGGCCTATGCACAACAATTACCCGGCGCAAAAAAAGATTCTGTTACCATACAACAACCCTACAATTTTCCTGAATCGAATAATGTACGCCTAAGGGAGGGTATTTTTGATCCCGACCCGCCAAACCTGATACGTACCATTGAATATGACGCGGCTACAAACCAGTATATATTGTATGAGCGTGTTGGTAATATGCTTTACCGCCCGCCGCAGTACCTAACCTTTACCCAATACCTGGCCTTAATTCAAAAAGAAAACGAGCGCGATTATTTTAAGCAACTAGCAGATTCTTACGCCTACCAATCACAACAACCCGGCTTTATACCGCAAATAAAGGTGAGGAGCCAAACCTTTGCGCAAATTTTCGGCAGCAATGATATTAATATAAAGGCCCAGGGATCGGCAAATGCTACCTTCGCGGGGCAGATAAACAAAAATGAGAACCCGCTATTTAACGCCCAGCAGCGCGATCAGTTCAATTTTAACTTCGATCAGCAAATTCAGCTGAACGTTGATGGTACCATCGGCACCAATTTAACTTTTAATACCAATTATAATACCAATGCCCAGTTCCAGTTCGATAACCAGATAAAGCTGGATTACAAAGGTAAAGATGATGACATTATACAGGAGATACAGGCTGGTACGGTAAGCATGCCCTTGCCTACACAGCTTATTACAGGCACACAAGCCTTATTTGGGGTAAAAACAAAGCTCAAGTTCGGTAAGCTTAATATCACATCCATTTTATCGCAGCAGCGTTCGCAATCAAAAACCATTACCATTACCAATGGTTCCGAGCAGGGTAACTTTAAGCTCACAACCGATGCTTACGATGCCAATAAGCATTACTTTTTATCGGAATATTTCAGGAATAATTATGATAAGGCGCTGGCTAATATCCCCATTATCAGTTCAGGCGTAAACATTACCAAAATTGAGGTTTGGACAACCAACCGTATCAACTCTACTACCAACTCCAGGGATATATTGGCCTTTTTGGATCTGGGCGAAAACAAACCTTACAACACCCGTTTGGTACAGGGTGGCAACGCGTATTCGGGTTTGCCTGCCGGTACCGATATTCCGGGTTTCACGCAGCAATCAAACAGCCTGATCAAAAACCTGCCTGCCGATGCGCGTTTAACCAACTCCAACGCTATTGCCACCTATTTTAACAGTACCGGCAGTACCGATAATTATGCCAAACTAACCTACGCGCGCCAGTTAACCAGCAAGGAGTATACGCTGCATCCGCAATTGGGTTTTATATCGCTTAATTATCCTTTGAATAATAACGAGGTGCTGGCCGTAGCTTACCAGTACACCTACAACGGCCAAACCTACCAGGTGGGCGAGTTTTCGAGCGATAGGCCGGTTAATAACAATACCCCCAACGTATTGTATGTAAAGCTGTTAAAAAATACCATACTAAAAACCAACCTGCCTACCTGGCAGTTGATGATGAAGAACATCTATTCGCTGGGTGCTTACCAGATAAGCCCGACCAATTTTAAGTTAAACATATCAAGGCTGGATAATAGCTCGGGTATTGCCAAACAGATTATGGGCGAGGGGCAAAATACCACCGGCAAACTTTGGATCCAGTTAACCGACCTCGATAACCTCGATCAGCAGAATGAGAAAAAGCCCGACGGTTACTTCGACTTTCTGGATGGTATAACTATTGACGCGCAAAACGGCTTGCTCATCTTCCCGGAGGTGGAGCCTTTTGGGGCCGACCTCGCCGCCCGCTTCGCGACCGGCGAAACAAGTTTGATCAATAAATATACCTACCAGCCCTTGTATGATTCTATACAAACGGTGGCGCAGCAATTTTACCCGCAGCTTAACCGGTATGTGATACAGGGTACCTATACCTCGCAGGGTGGGTCGGAGTACCAGCTGAATGCCACCAATATTCCGCAGGGATCGGTAATTGTAACTGCCGGTGCCACCAAACTGGTGGAGGGTAGTGATTTTACGGTTGATTATAATGCCGGTACCATCCGCATCCTCAATCAATCCATACTTTCGTCGGGTGTGCCCATAACGGTAAACCTGGAGAATAACGAATTGTTCGGTGCCCAGCAAAAATCGCTGTATGGATCTCGGTTTGATTATAAGGTGAGCCCCAAACTGGCCTTTGGGGCAACTATTATGCACCTTACGGAGGAACCTATATCGCAAAATGAAGCCGTTGGCGATGAATCCATATCGAATACGATATGGGGTTTTGATGGTAATTATAACTCACCATCCAGGTTTTTAACAAAAATGGTTGATAAATTGCCATTTATACATACCAAAGTACCCTCCTCGGTAAATTTAAGCGGCGAGTTTGCGCAGCTGTTACCCGGTACGCCCAGTGCCTTAAATTATGCCGGCTCAAAAAACGGGACGGCCTACCTGGATGATTTTGAGAACAGCCAGTCGGATATCGACCTGAAAAGTGCCATCAGCTGGCAAATCTCCGGCACACCGCAGTTGTTCCCCGAATCGCAGCGCTTTGACGATCTGAGCTATGGCTTTAACCGCGCCCGTTTAGCCTTTTATAATATCGACCCTGTTTTTTACACCTCAACGTCCATCCCGGTTTCGCGTGCAGAACTGTCAAAGCCTTACGTGCGCGAGGTTTTGCAAACAGAGGTGTTTCCTTACCAGCAATCAGTAACCGGCCAGCCGCTTATATTGCCTACTTTAGATCTGGCCTTTTACCCAAGCATACGCGGCCCCTATAACTATACCACAACCGGCTTAAACAGCGATGGTACCCTGCAAAACCCAACCAGCCGCTGGGGCGGTATGTTCCGCGCTATACAAACTACCGATTTTGAGGCGCTAAACGTAACCTATATCGAATTTTGGGTGCTCGATCCTTTCATTGGCAAACCTAATTCGGCAGGGGGCGACTTGTATTTCGACCTGGGTAGTATTTCAGAAGATATATTAAAAGACGGCAGAAAAAGTATTGAGAACGGCCTGCCCGTTAATGGCGACCTGAGCACGGTTGATACCACCGCCTGGGGTAGGGTAGCTAAACTACAGCCCGTGGTTGAGGCTTTTGATAACGACCCTAATTCGCGTGTTTTGCAGGATGTTGGTTTGGATGGGTTAAATGATGCCGATGAGCGCACCAAATTTGCAGATGTGGTGCAGCGGGTTTCGTCAGAAGTGAACCCGCAGGCGGCAAAGGCATACGCTGCCGATCCGTCTACAGATGATTACCAGTACTACCAGGGCCCGCAGCTCGATCATGCAGGCGCAGGCATATTACAGCGTTACGCGCAATATAACGGCACCGAAGGCAACTCTAAAACCTCGCAACAATCAGAGGCATTGCTCGGCCTGCAAACATCGGCATCCACCTCCCTGCCCGATGCGGAAGATGTTGACCGTGATAATAACATGAGTACGGATGATGAATATTTTGAATACCATGTATCCATACGCCCGAAGGACATGGTGGTAGGGCAAAATTTTGTGAATGATAAAGTTACATCTGCCGTAAAGCTGGCCAACGGTACCACGCAATCCTATACCTGGTACCAGTTTCGTATTCCCATATACAATTATCAGTCGGCCGTAGGCGGTATACAGGATTTTAAATCGATAGGGTTTGTACGCACGTTCATGACAGGTTTTGCCGATACCGCTATACTACGTTTTGCAACTTTGCAACTGGTGCGCGGCGACTGGCGCGCTTATAACGCCGATAATAGCCCGCTGAACGTAATTGCCGACCCTGCCATCACCAATCCTATCCCCGATAATTCAACACTGGTTGTAGGTACGGTAAATATTGAAGAGAACGGTAACCGTACGCCCATACCTTACGTGGTGCCGCCGGGTATACAGCGCCAAACCAATTACAGCGGTATAAATGCCGATACCAAGTTAAATGAGCAGTCGCTCTCCTTAACTGTTGATAATTTGAAGGATGGGTATTCACAGGCGGCCTTTAAAACGTTTAATAATGATCTGCGCTCGTACAAAACCATCCAGATGTTTGTGCATGCCGAGGCGCTGCCTACCCAGCCGTTAAAAGATAACGACATCAGCGCTTTTATACGCCTGGGTGTTGATTATGTAAATAATTATTATGAATGCGAAATACCTTTAAAAATTACCCTGCCCGGTACAAGCAACCCAAATACGATATGGCCCGCCGATGATGAGCTTGATCTGCAGCTTTCCGTATTGACCAATGCCAAGCTGGCGCGCGATAATGCGAAGTACCTGGGGCAGCCCTGGCCCTTAACAAAGCCATATATCATAACGGTTAACGGCTATAAAATAACTATAATGGGCCAGCCCGATCTAAGCCGTTTAACTACGGTTATGCTGGGCGTGCGCAACCCCTATAAAGGCAATAATCCATCGGGTGATGACGGGCTCACTAAATCGGGCATTGTGTGGTTTGATGAATTGAGGATGACTGATTTTAACGAACGCTCGGGCTGGTCAGCCATTGGAAAAGCGGATGTTAAACTGGCCGACTTTGCGGATATTACAGTATCAGGCAGCCATACCACACCCGGTTTTGGCACGCTCGATTCAAAAATAGGCGACCGTACACTGGATGATAACCAATCCTACGAAGTAGCCGGAAACCTGGAGCTTGGAAAATTTTTCCCTCAAAAAAGCGGGGTGCATATACCAACCTATGTAGATGTATCATCGCAGGTGAGCACGCCTTTATATGATCCGGCCTCACCCGATATTTATCTGAGCCAAACTCTTAAATCCGCTACAAGTACCAAGCAAAGAGACTCTATAAAAAATGCCGCCGAAACTTTTACTCAGCGCAAAAGCATTAATTTTACCAATGTACACATAGACAAAACAAGTACCACGGCACCAAGCAAAGTTTGGGATATTTCAAATTGGAATGCTACTTATGCTTATACCGATTATAATTACCACGATTTTAGTACGCAAACAGATTTTGAACGAACCTATCACTTTAACCTGGCCTATAATTTCAGCAATAAGCCCAAGTATTATAGTCCGTTCGCTAAAATAATCAAGAATAACCTGCTAACCATATTTAAGGATATTAACCTCAGCCTGTTACCTTCCAGAATTAACTTTAGTATTGATTTTAACCGTTTCGATTCGCAAACCACTCTGCGTAATAACGACCCGACTAATATCATAACCATACCGACCACCTATAACAACACCTTTACCATCACCCGTATATTTGGCGTGGGCTGGAATTTGACAAAATCCCTAACGCTGAACATTGATGCTACTAACTTATCGGTGGTTGATGAGCCGCAGGGCCCCTTAACCGGCCTAAACCGCGATACTTTGCTCGATAATTTAAAACACCTGGGCCGTACTACCAATTATAACCATACCATAGGTTTAACCTACGCGGTGCCTATTAATAAAATTCCGGGGCTGGACTGGATAACCGCCAACGCCAGTTACAGCACACACTTCAACTGGCTGGCCGAACCGGGCTTTTCAATTGATGATCCGCAGTTTAACGTAGGTAACAGTATACAAAACTCGCGTACCATCATAGTTAATCCCACTTTAAACTTTATAACGCTGTATAACAAGTTCCCATTTTTAAAACGAGCGGCAAAACCCGATGCTACCACCGGCCTTACTAAGGTTTTATTGAACCTTTTAACCAGCATAAAAAGTATAAACGCCACATTTACCGAAACCCAGGGCACGTTTTTGCCGGGATACCTGCCGCAGTCGACCATTTTTGGTGAAGACCCGAGCTTTGGGGCGCCGGGGATAGGATTTTTATTAGGCAGCCAGGCCGATCTGAGGCAAAAAGCGGTTGAATACGGCTGGATATCAACCGATACGTTGCAAAGCCAGTTATATGCCAAAACCTATAACCAGGATATGCACTTTAACGGAACGCTGGAACCTATACCCGGCTTGCGCGTTATATTAACCGCCTTCAGAACCCAGGATCAAACCTATCAAACAAATTTCAGGTTTTTAAGCGAATCAAACAGCTTCGAAAACCTTTCACCGGCAACCACCGGCGATTACAGCATATCATACCTTACCATCGCTACGGCATTTTCCAAAACCAGCGGCATCAATAACACTTCGGCAGTATATAATAATTTCCTGAACGACCGGAGCATTATTTCGGAGCGCTTAGGCAAGAGTAACCCTAATTCGGGCGGCGTAGCTAATGGATTTGCCGATGGGTACAGCGCAAATTCGCAGGATGTGCTGGTGCCGGCTTTCCTGGCAGCTTATTCGGGCAAGGATCCGTCAAAAATAAGCCTGAGCCAGTTCCCCAACATTCCGATCCCAAACTGGCAGATCAGCTATAGCGGCCTAAGCAAACTGGCCTTTTTAAGCGATATTTTTGATTCTTTTGACCTGAAACACGCCTACTCATCAACCTATAATGTAGGCGGTTATACCACGCTGCTGCAATACCAGGAAACCAATGGCGATGTAAGCTCCAGGGATGTGAACAGCGATTTTTTACCGATGTACCAGTTTTCGGCGGTTACCATTTTTGAGCAGTTTGCGCCCTTATTAGGGGTTGATATGCGCTTTAAAAACAATGTAACCGCCAATATTAGCTATGTGCAAAGCAGGGCTTTAAGTTTAAGCCTGCTCAACAGCCAGTTGGCGGAGCAGGATGAGGACGACATAGTTTTTGGCTTTGGTTATAAAACCAAAAACTTTAGGTTCCCGTTTGGTTTGTTTGAAGATGTGATACTTAAAAACGATCTTACCTTTAACATCAACTTCGCGGTACGCAACACCAAAACGCTCATCTTTCAGCCTGATGTAACAGCCGCCCAAGTATCATC
>Ga0302227_10000965_pt1 | contig 22192 bp, 30 predicted proteins | sample II_Palsa_N1_1_FD_193525 | JGI IMG/M metagenome (GOLD analysis project Ga0302227, IMG submission 193525) | Peat permafrost microbial communities from Stordalen Mire near Abisko, Sweden - II_Palsa_N1_1 | ecosystem: Environmental > Terrestrial > Soil > Palsa > Peat permafrost | place: Sweden... | reverse complement strand
GAGAGGACAATTACAATTTTCCCGAAAATTTTCACTTGTGCAAAAACCTGCTGCTGCTTCATGGCATAGTTGATGTGCACAAGAACGCTTCCCTGGACTTGGAGCAGGCGATCTGGCTGCGTGTCACCGCTAGAGCCGTCGAGCTTGTCAAAGTGGCGAACGATGCCCTTGACGATCATCGAATCTACCTCCTTGCGTGTGTACAGGAGGATTTGGTACACCAGCGGAGGCAGTTCTTGGACGTCGACGCCCGTCATTTGTCTTTTTTTTTTCAACCTGAAGTTTAGAGTGGTGAGAATTTCGGTGCTTACGAAAAGATCTTGAGCAGGATGGCCCTGGTCTGTGGGACCGTGAGCTCGGCCTCGCGCAGAACCGTGGCGAGACGGACGACCTGTCGTTGTGGCCACCGGTGAGTGGCAATCTTGTTGAGGATGTGCGTCTTAAATTCTGGTCCTGAGTACGTCTCGGGCCCGTTGGATCGCATGACCGTCACGGTCTCGGACGAGGCCAGGAGCGCCAGCAGCTTGGGCAGGAAATCAAACACGGTCCCGTTGCCGCACTCGCCCGTCTTGATGCACTCGACGAGGATGTACGCCGACTCGACCAGTGCCATCTCGGGGAGACCGTCCATCTAATATCCATCCAATTTGCATCCATGCGCTTAGCATTGTCGCGGCGCCCAAAACGTACATCGACAAGCAGCAGGCCGAGTAACTGTGCGGCCGTTCGCTCGGCACACTCGGTCGCAAGCATGTGCCTGAGCGCCGCTCGAAACACCTGGCCGCGCAGCTTGACGCCCACGTCGTTCTCGGCAGCAGCAACCTGGAACGTCTCGGCCACAAAGGGCACGACTTGTCCCTCGTCTGCGGCTGCGTCGAAGCGTTGTTGCACCTTGTAGCGCCACCGACGAGGTCGTAAAGAGTTGGAGCGTTGGACGCAAGATATAATATAAATATAAAAGGGAAGAGCACATGAGCAGGAAGGGGGCGGGGAGGGGAACGTCATTACCTCGGACTTTGGCAGGGGCGTGGACGCTTCCAGCGCCGTTTGAATCGTTTGGCGCCAGGACATTTCAGTCAGCGGCGGGCTGGTCTGGAGGAAACACTGAACAAAAATGGAACCGCCATTTTTTCGATTCCGTGTCACTCATGCCGCACGAGTCCCACCACGAGGGGCCGAGCGCAGCCAAGGCCCGGCGGCAAGCGACCGTCCACGGCTTTGAGGTACGTTGGGGTATGTGGGAAAAGACTAACGTAGGTTGTAGAGCCGCAAAGTCACTCTGCACATTGTGCGACACGGCGAGGGCCACCACAACGTCGCGGGCGAGGTCAACCACCGAAACTATGAAAAGGAGGAGTACTTTGACGCGCAGTATGCTTTCCTCTTTCGTGACCTATCCTATCCTCCTTTCTGAAAGAAACTTAGCTTGACAGAGAAGGGTCAAGGACAAGCACGTGCTTTGCAAGAGCGAATGGCAGCGTTGTCGTCGCTGCAGCTGGCGGTCGTCTCGACCCTGTCGCGCGCCATCCAGACAGGCCTCCTCGCTTTGGAGAAGCGATCGGATGTGCCCGTGGTCGGCATTGAGCTCTCGCGCGAGTACTGCGAGCACTACCCATGCAATCGACGTCGACGCAAGTCGCATCTCGTGTCGACCTTCCCGACCGTGTCCTTTGATGAGGTCGAGTACGAGAGCGATCCCGTCTACGACCACGATAGGGTATATATTTATTGTCGTTTTTTTTTTCTTTTCAGTTCTGATTCAATTGATTAGACATACGATCAGTTGCTCAAGCGAATCAACCTGTTTGTCCGATGGCTTCACAAGCGGCCCGAGACAGAGGTCGTCATGTTTTCGCACGGCACGTTTATCCACCACCTATTGTATGCATTTCACTTTTCTTTTCTTTTTTAAATGTTTGCGTTTTCTCTCATTGTAGGAGCGAGCTCGACGTCCGATCCGAGTGGTTCCCCAATTGCCACATGGTCTCGGTGGACATTGAGTATAGTCCTCATCCAGTTGCTGCTTGATACCAAATTTTGTAGTACCATTTCACTTGGTTTGTCTTTGTTTGTGCAGCGGCATGTACCAATTGTCTACCGACACGACAACCTTGTGTCGTTGGCGTCCAGATCATCACTCAGACACCGATCGACTCAGCCACCTCAAACTTGTTCCGCCGACGTTCTGGGGCGTTAAGAGGACGTGAACGAGCTCTCTCGAGTCGGCGCCAGCGTTCGCCGGGCCTCGACTCCTCTCCAACTTCAGGTTCGCCGGGCCTCGACTCCTCTCCAACTTCAGACTAGTCCGATTTCAACCAAAAAAAAAAAAAAAAATTAATTTCAATTTTCACGTGAAAAACAATTTATCGAATCAAATCTCCGCTCCGCCGCACTTTCACCTGTTCGGACAACCACTGCTCCCACGACAATAAATGGACTCAAAAACCTGCACGGTGGCCCAGTGGCGACGGCGGTGGCTTCTCAATGCGGTGTGCTCGGACAAGCGCTTTGAGCTGTGCGCACAGCAGGACGAGACCTCCAAGTTGCTCATGGAGACGTCGTTTACAGTGGTCGAAAAGATTTGGCCCAACGAGCGACGGTCCGTCGAGACAAAGCGTTTTGTCGTCCGCTCGCTCCTCGGCGCCGGTCCCACCTTTGGCGCCGTCGTCCTCGCCCTCAACTACCTCTTCCGAGTGCGCGACCTTCTCGCCGGGCAATGGTAACCACAAGAAGAACAAAAAAAAAATAACTCATCCAGTAACCTATTTGTTTTATTTTAAAAACACAGCCCGCTGCATATGTGGGTCGTTGCTCTGGGTCTGGCGTGGAAGGTGTCGGCTGACGGGGCACTGACGTACTCGCAGTGGGCCCAGGTGACTGGACTCGAGCCGTCCGCTCTGAGTGCGGCCGAGATGCGCCTACTCAATTTGCTCAAGTTTGATGTCATCCTTCCGCAACAGACGTTCATCTCATGGGCCCAGTACATTGTCCTGTGCCTGCAGCATGTCCAGACGTCGCGAGCGGGAGCCAATGGCGTGCCGTTATCGGCAGTGTCGGCCCCGCCTGCAACTGTGGCGTCGACTCAAGGCTACCCGATGACGCCCCCTCCAGACTTTATGCTCCCCTCTTCGCCGATGGCGGCTTCTTTACCACCGCTCGTGGAAGTAGCAGCAGCAGCAGCGGTGCCACTACAACTTGTCAAGCGTCGATCGATCGCTGTCCTTGACGAGACCAGCGACAGCGACAGTGATGATGATGTTGTCCAAGTACGCCAAAGGCACCGCCGGATACGAACTCTCTGATGCTATATGATCATTATATTGTACTTTTCCCTCCCTCTCTCTTCTATGAAGCAGTTGACCACAGTGTGTGTGTTTGTAGTTTACGGCTGTGCAATGCCAAAATTTTGGAATTGACTTGGTGGTCCAGCAATCGGTGTCGAAACTCGAAAGGCGCTATAGCAGTCGCGGCATAGACAAACAGAACATGTAGTTCAGTCTCCGACACGGAGCGGCTTGAATCGGTTGTTTGCTGCTGCACCAAAAAGAATCTTTTACACTGTCCACATCGTACACCGGCTCGTAAAACTATGACCACGTTAGCGGCTTAGCCATCCCCCTCGATGAACGTGTACGTGTTTTCATCCACAAGCGCATTGAACTCGGCCTGCAGAGTCTCCACGTAGCTTGCGTCGATGAACAGGTGTGTCGTGTCGAGAATGCGCAGCACGAATTTTTTGCTCGCCTGCTCGTTCAAATGCAGCACAAACTCGCGGATAGTTGGGTCGCTACCAGCATGTGTGCCGTGTGAGTGAATACAACCCGCACTGTGTGTTACCATCGGAGCAAAACCCCTTTGAATGCTGCGACCATATCGGAGCGACGGGGCAGTGCCTGCGAAACTCTTTGACAAGGACAAAGACCGAAAACGAGTTTCTTTTTTTTCAATGAATTTTTTTTTTTCCAGTTGACAGTCAATTTCCAGTTCAACTCTAAACCTGAAGACCAGAAGCAAGGAAAAGCTTGGGGAAGGCCTGACCGGCAAACTGGTTGATTTGCTTGCAGTAGGCGTCGATTTGGTGTGTGACAAGGAGATAGTCGAGCCGTGAGGGCTCGACGTTGGGCTTAAAGTTGGGGTTTTCGAGGATGTCCGTCTCGGGGATGGGAGCATCGCCCTGTGCGGCACGTTGTTGGTTCTCGAATTTCTGTATGGAAAAAAAAAAACATATATTTAATAAAAAAAAAAGATACTCATTTTTACCCGCTTCTGGATAGCAAGCTGCAACTGCTGCTGCTGGCGCTGGACATTGCGCTGGTAAAAGATGTACTTGGTTTGTTCCTGGTTGATGTCCTCGACGCACTCAATCATAAACTCGAGGTTTTTCTCGACATAGGGCTCGTTTGTAAGCTCGAGGCGGTCAAAGTTGGACGGCTGGTAGGACTCGCCAAGCTGCAGCATCAATGCATTCACCAGTAGTGAATTGCGCACGACAATAGGGATCTCCTCGAAAATATTGGCCCGTGTAAGTCCAGTTGTTTGCAGACTATTTTTTTTTTTTTCAGTTTACGACAACAAAAAATACCAAGGAAATCAACGTACCTCTCAAATGTAAACTTTTTGTCGGCATACAAGTCCATCACCTTTTTGCTCAAGCGGAATGCGCGCAGGGACATTGATCCGTGGTTTGTTCGCAGAGGGTCTGCACGAGGGTTCATAAAAAAAAAAAAAAAAAACTTTAACAAAACAGTGGCGCCATTGCAAAAACGTATCGCACCATAGACGACGACAATCGATTTGGGTGAGTTGACCTGGTACTGGAACTGTGTCTCGATCATTGCCTGGCCGAGGTATGAACCCAGGTAGGTCGACTGATACCATCCGACCGAGTTGCTGTCTGAATTGACCTCGCGCAGGCATTTGAGCATCTCCTGCTGGTACTCTGAAAAAAAATATTTTTGTGGGTAATGTCAGCTGCCGCTTTGTCAAAACCTCGGCCATTACCAAGCTCGGCCTCCTCGTTCTTCTTGCTGCCATACGGGAAAGGGAAGCAGTCGGTCACGTCCAGGCGCTTGCCAATGTCCAGGCCGAGCAGCTGGCCCGTCGCCAAGTTGGGCAGCGCCTCACGGCAGTTCTTGACAATCTTGAACACGGTCTGGTGCATACAAAAAAAAAAAAAAAAAGGAGCATGAGTGGTGCAAGAGGGGCGTGAGGGAGAAAGCCGTCCGTACCAGAGCCTCCAACTGGACGACTTCAATCGTCGAGACATCCTCGACCGAAGGAGCAATCACGCTCTGCACAGCTGCAGCCGCGGCAACAGACGACAACGACTTGGCCATGCGTAAAACCTGACCGTTCAAGCAAACGTTTAGCATCGGCGCAGGGAAGGTTCAGGCGGCCAAACCACGTCGGAAGCCACGTGGGCGTGGGCCGAAATGTTATGGGAGCAAAGAACTGAGACAGCACACGTCACATCCATATTTCTGAAAATTGTGCGAGTGCGAGCCCTATAATGACGAGCCAAGATGTGGTTGTTGTTTTGCGTGTCCCGTTTCCGAGGCCGGCAAGCAAAAGTAAGCACGGCCTTGTTGCTTGTCGTCCACTGATGTGCCGCAGACGAGGAACAATGGACTGAGGACAAGGAGGCGACGTTGTGGCATTTGATGGGCTCGATGCCGCCGGGACGAATCAATTGTACGATCCTGCACATTGAGATGCAGACCAACCGTGGTACGCAGGGAATCAGGTATCGGTCGCGCTCGCCATACCGATCGACGAGTGCATGAAACGATCGGCGATACTCCTGCAGCGCGCACAAGACCAAGTCCAGCAGCAATCGACACCAGCAGCAGCAGCAGCGGCATCGGCAGCAGCAGCGACTGCCGCGACAGCGTCTTATACTTTGAATCCACCCCCGCCGCTCTATTTTGCCTCACCACATAGTCTCACCCCTCGCGCCTTGTTTTCGCCGGCATCACCGCTGTCTCCAGGCAAGCACTCCAATGAAATGTATTTTATTTAATATGAAAAATAATGTCATAGGGCCTGACGCCCAAGATCCCGCACTCACACGATCTGCCCTCGAGGAGGCTTTTCTATCTCTAAATCTACACCGACTTCCAACAGAGTGATTGAAACTTGGGGTAGAAATTTTTATTTTTTATTTCTTTCAGAAAAACCGTTTTTTTGAGTCCTTGTTGGCGCGGCAAAAGTCTCGGTCAATGTCAAAACCGTTCGACTTTGAGGACGAGGGCGCAGGCTCGTCGTCCGAGTCGACGTCGGTGGTCGCAGCTGCGGCATCTGTCACGCTGTCCCCAAAGGTTTTGCGAGTATAACGAAATAAACGTAACGGTCCAACTCTGTGTGCCACAAGCAGAAGGGTGTCCCGCCCAAGCAGCGGCCAGCGGCGGCCGAGTTGGAAGTGGGCGTGCGCGGACGGTAACTTGGCTCGCGAGCAAGCCATTTATTAATGCGACAAGTCGCTTCTGCATGCAGCCGCACGGGTGTCACTGCCAAGGCCAACGTCGCCAAGGATGCCGACCAGCTCGACAACATTGACGACTTTTTCTCGTCGCCGCAAAAGCCGTTGACGTCCTCCTCCTCCTCCTCGTCAGCTTCATCGGCTAGCAAGTCGAGTCGCAAGTCGCTCGGAGGCAAGCCACCCCGTACGCTGTCTGTTTTTTTTTTTTCGTTTATTTTATAAAAGAAATAAACGTTTGCAGGAGGATCTACGACGCCCAAGCCAACCCCGGCCCCCGTGATAGAACCAGAGCCGATGCTTGTTGATTTGCACGATTCCGAGTCGAAGTCAGCGCCTGTTGCCGACAAAGTCAAAAAGACTCCCGTGTGGGCCAAAAGGAAAGCGGCTGCAGCCCCGGCTGTTGTGGAAGACGAACAGGCCGAGTCTGACACGGCGGATCCGGACATGCCGTCGGCAGCACGACCGGCCGCAACAGCCAGATCCTCTGGTCGGAAAGCTCAGTCATCACAGGAGGAACCTACCAACGCCTCTGCCAGCAAGAAGAAAACGGCTGCCAAGGCCAAACCTGCGCCGGTTGTCGTCCCGGCCCCCGCGCTAGACGTCTCCATCCTGGACATTGCGGATGGGTTAGTTTTCGTTTTGTTGACTTGGCATTCTAAAATTAATTGCTTATTATAGACCGTCAGCCGTCCCGATCCGCACCAGCCCCTTGCGCGAGCCAAAATCCAAAGACATCAGCAAGATCGTCCAGCGCTTGTCCTTTGATGACGACGGCAAAGGTTTCTTTCGTGTTGGTAGTAACAAGCTAAGAGCATTCCGCTTCAGCAGAAAACAACACCAACAAGAGCAAAGCAAGGCAGGGCGCCTCATCGTCAGCGTCGTCGACAGCAGCCGCATCTAAAAGCAAGCCGGCAACTACAGCTGCAAAGAAGCCAGTCGCCGCGGCGAAAGCGGTTGCGAAAAAGGCAGAGGCACCAAAAGAGTCTCGGAAACGAAAGAAGAGTGGACACAACGACGACGATGACACGGGCGGGGACCAATACGTCGAAGAGCAGGTCGAGGAACCCAGCAAAAAATCGAAAGCCGGCGAGGTGTCTTTCTATCAAAGATTTTTTTTTTTTTATCAGACGTCAACTGTTTTGATATGCTAGGAGGACGACGGGTCGCGCAAGTCGTCACGCCATCGCGTTGCTCCGGTCGCGTTTTGGAGGAACGAGAAGATTGTGTACAAAGAGGTGGCGATTGGCGACGACCTTGACAAGACGTACGTCTCGACCGTGGACAAGGTCATCCGGTCCAAGTCGCCCGAGGTCGTCCGGAAGCCGCGGAAGCCGGCTGCGGCTCCTGCGTCATCTTCTTCATCCTCGTCGTCGTCTTTGGCGGGCAAGTCACCTGCGAAAAAAACCATCAGCACACCCGAGATCAAAGCAAAAGGATTCTCCAAGGGCGTAGCCGAGGTGTCTGTTATCGACCCGCTCTCGAAAACGGGGGATGAAAGGAAACTGGGTACGAGACTTCCCCTCGAGTGACTTTTTTAATAACGAGATTGCGTTTCCAGAGCTGGTGCAATCGGACGCACCATCGCAGTATTCCGACACGAGCTTTGGAAAGATGGTCAAGTACTTTGAAACCGATGCCTTTTCCTCGGGCAAGTTTACGATTCCCAAGGGCCGCGCCAAGAAGAGCACCAACAGCAGAGACAACTACATCGTACGGCGAGTTTTCATGTTTTTCTAAAAAAAAAAAAAAAAAAAAAAATTATTTTATTTTTATTGCAGCTGTTTGTCATCGAGGCCGGAGACGTGGGTGTGACGATCAACAAAACCAAGTTGGCTCTCAGCACCAACGACACGTGTTTTGTGCCTCCTCGTAAGTCACCATCCCAACTGATGCAATGCTAAATTAAAAAAAAAAATTCGTACTCATTCTCAGACAACCATTATCAACTCGAAAACCTCGGCAACAAGGAAGTGGCGATGCACTTTGTCTATGTACCGTTTGTCCCGAAAGCTGAGGCGTCGTGAGATTCTCTCTTTTTTTTGTGTGTGTGTAAATGTTGTCATGGGAAGAAACCAACGACGTCATTGGGTGTCACCTTTTTCTTGTCGTCATGTTTTGCTTGTGACCCTCACTTTGCTTCACCACAGACACACGCACAGCACACACAAATGACTGTAGTCACCAACCAGCCCGCGCAACTCGTCGTGACGTTGTCGGACGAGGACGTCTTCCACGACAGCGACGCTTTTGCGAGTGTCCCTGCAACGTCCGCAGCGGCGGCGGCCGAGTCGGCCTCGTCAGACCAGTTTGTCGAGAAGGCGCTCAAGGAAGCACTGGACTCGGAGGAGCTCAAGCAGCAGACGGAGACGCAGCAGCCGCAACATGTGGCGACGGTGCTGGCGTCGATCCGAACGGGCGTGCAGGAGGCCCTGGGCCACCTCGAGAGTGCCGCAAGCAAAGTCGAGAGCAACCCGCGCGTGGCCGAGTTTGAGAAGAAGACCGAGGAGGCGCTCAAGAACGTGATGACGACGATCAAGCCGCACCTGGACCATGTCCAGGCGCAGGCCCAGCCCTATGTCGAGGACGTCAAGCACAACGTGTCTGAGCTCTACGCCACGGCGCAGCCTTACATCGCCCAGGCCCATTCTCAGGCCGTCGACGCAGCCCACAAGGCCGAGCCCTACCTGCACCAAGCCGCACAGAACGCGACCGCTGCCGCACAGGCCGCACAGGAACACGCAGCCCCGTACCTCCAGCAGGCTCAGATGGCCACCGTCACGGCCCTCTTCCGTGCCAAGAGCTACCTGCAGTCGCAGGGCATCATCAGCAGCAACGCTGGGTCGTCTTCTCACTCGTAATTTAACTTGATTTCTCGTTGTTTTTGTTTGTGTAACTACTGTCGGACCGTGTGACTTGAAAAAAGAAAACGAAGAGAAAGAAGAGCTCGAAGGGAAAAGAAAAAAAAAAAAAGCGCGATTATCTCTGGCAATTACTCGTTACGACAGAAGGTCAGAGTTGTCCCAGGATTGCGTGCTGCCGGTAAAGGGATTCGATGGCGTGACAGGCTGGTGTGGTAGTGCCGACCCGGTGCTCGCACCGCTGTTGTCAAAGTTGAAGTCGTCGAAAAAGTTGGCATTGGACGAGGCGGCAGGGGCTGATGCTGCTGCTGCTGTGGTCGTGGTGGGTGCCCCAAACGAAAAATCGTCAAAGATACCGGACGAGGTTGTTGCTGGTGCAGCCGGGCCTGTGGTCCCAAAACTGAACGCGTCTGTCGAGCCAAAGTGGTTGTCTGTCTGCACGGCGGAAGACTCTGCAGCAGGAGCAAAGGCTGCGGGGTGTGTAGGGGTTGAAGCAGCAAATGCAAAGGGGTCCGCGGCGTAAACGGGCTCCGCAGCGTGAGCAGGCTCCACAGCTGGTGCAAAGGGGTTCACAGCTGGTGCAAAGGGGTTCACGGCGTGGGCGGGCTCCTGCGATGGGGCAACGAAAGCAAAGGGATCCTCGGCGTGCACGGGCTCAGGTGCAGGATGCGAGGCATGGCTGAAGGTCGACTCGGGGTAGGACGATTGGCCACCGAGGCTGTGCGTGGACGACGAATCGTGCGACTTGAACGGATCGTCGTGAGCAGGCTGAAAGGCAGAGGAGACATGCTCATCCCCAAACTTGGGTGCAGCTGCAAAAGAGGACGGCGCATCAAACTTGGCATCGAAGGTGGCGTGACCGGCAGACGTAGCCTCGTTGTCCGCAACAGTGGCAGCCTTTTCGGGATGCGCGTGCTGCTGTGGAGGTGGCGGCGTCAGCGAGGGCTCGCTAAAGATGGCGGGCAAGGGGACTTGGGCTCGGGAAACCGAGTTGCCATAGGCAATGGCAGGTGTGTGCACGTGGCTGGAGACGTGGCCGTCGCTGTCGTTCTCGTCTTGATCGTCACCGTCTCCTCCAGCGCCTCCTTCTCCAAGATCATCCATCCCAGTCTCGTTCTTGTTGGTTGCCGTCTGCACGCCACCGTAGCCGTATCGCAAGAGCACACGCCGCGCAATCAACGCCACAAACAGACCAAACGTCGACGTCAGCGCCAGACCCGAGATCACAGACCAGCCCTCTTGGTGACCCGTCGCCGCCTACCAAAAAAAAAAAAAAAAAAAAAAAAAATACACGAGTGAGACGTGGACCAAAGAAAAAAAAAAAAACTTTTTTTTTTCCGATTACCTGAGTGCCCATGTGGGTAACAAACTCAAAGATGCCGTTGACAAGACCGAGCTGCGCGATCTTGATGCCCACATGGCTGGAAATAGTCGCACTCAGTTTGGGGCTCTGAACACATTTTTTTAATCAATTTCAAATTCATATATTTTTGTAAACCTTGAACATATGACTCTCGACGAGGAAGACGTTTTCACCCGACTTGATAAAGAGGATGAGGGCGAGGGGTGCCCAGGCCGACCTCATGATCGAGCTGGCACTCTCGTTCCACATGAGGTACGGCACGCGGATGATGTTGACCAAGAGCGGGACGATCAGGAAGAAGACAAAGCCTGCTGCACCGGCAGCATACAAGTTGATCATTGCGACAAATATCTGCCAGCCCAGCCCAGCCAACAAAACAACGACAACAGCAGCAACAAAAAATTTTTTAAAACAAACAAGCAAAACAAAACACGGTTTACGTACGATGTTGATGAGCAAGTCAAAGAGACCCAAGGCGGCAATGAAGAAGAGGCCATTGTTGCCCTGTGGGTTCAGGGGCACGACGACGCGCTTGTAGATGACAAAGACAATGACGACAAAGATGGCGTAGATGAGGACTGACCATCCAGGGTGGTTGTTGAGGCCATACTGTGCTTGGCAGGCGAGGCCTGTGTTGGACGGAGCATAGCCAGAGACGCACAGGGAGCACGTCATTGCGCTGTAGGTAGTGTTCCAGGTGCACTGGAAGCAGTTTGCGGGGCACGCGGGTGTGGGCGTGGCGGTGGCCGATGCGGTGGCCGAGGCCGTGGCCGAATGCGTGTTGGACTGTGTGGCCGACGGTGTGAACGACTGGGTGTTTGACATGGTGTAGCTCGCGGTGGCCGACTCGGTGAAGGAGCCGGTCGCCGATTGCGTTGCTGAGACAGTATACGACTGCGTAGCCGACTGGGTGAAGGACTGTGTGTTTGACTCTGTGAAACTCTGCGTTGCCGAGGCTGTGGCCGACTGGGTGAACGACGCGGTGGCTGACTGGGTGAAGGACGCCGTTGCCGACTGGGTGTAGGTGATGATGGCGCACATAGCGCCGTACTGCGACTGGTCGCAGGTCAGCATCGCCACCGTGCCCTGGTAGTTGACAAACTCAGAGTCGCCCGGCGCGCCGACAAAGATGGCATTGCTGGTCACGGCAAGACCACTGCCATAAAAGACGGTCGAGTTGGTGGGCGCGACGACGTTGGCGGGGGTCGGGACAAAGTTGCGCTGGACACAGTAGACGGGGGAGTTGTTGCAGTCAAACACAAACACGTCTGAGAAGGGAAGTTTCGAGGTTTTTTTTTTTTTATTAGTATGTGAACAGGAAAACAAACAAACAACAAAGACATACAGCCGTTGTGACTAAAGGCCGGGGCACCGATGGCGAGGACAGGTCCATTGGCAGCAATCCTGAAGCCAAAGTACGAGTAGTCGTAGTACTGGCCGCCGTAGCTATTGAGGAGTTGGTAGGTTGTAAAGTTGCATGCGGTCGAGGTGCACGGGAAGACGTAAACAAAGCCCTCGCTGCCCAGCGTGAATGCACCCACAGCCAGGTACGTCGACGTGAAGGCCAGGGAGGCGCCAAACCCGTCTAGGGATAGTCTTTCTTAAAACCGTGCTTCTGTGTATACGACATACCGTTTGCGTTTGGATCTTGGTAGGAGCCGACGGACGTGCACAGCGACTCAGTTGTGCACGAGTAGAGGAAGATGTACGAGAGGCCCGAGCCTGCGTCGCCGGCTACCACAAGATTGCCGGTGGGGTTGATGGCAGTGGCATTTCCTAGGAACCTTCCGTATTGGGCGACGTAGAGGTGCTGGCTGTTGATTTCGTCGCACGTGCTCGTGCTGGCGCAATGGAGGAAATAAAACCCGCCGTAGCCAGAGGCTGCGTTGGGGACACCGACGACAATGTACTGCGCGTTGCCGACACTGGCGAGCGAGATGGACGTGCCGAGTTGGTAGCGGGTCGATGCAAACGTGTACGGCGTCCTGATCAGCGTGCAGTTTGTTGGCTGCGGGCAGTGGAACACGGCGAGCGCCCCATCTTGACTGTTTTTTATTTTTTATTTTTTCAAAAAAAAAAAAAAAAAAAAAAAAAAGAGACGAGATTACGTCTTGATCTCGTAAAAGGGCGCCGTGACGGCGAGAAGCGTGCCATCCGAGGAGAGCGCAACGGCCGCTCCAAAGGCCGACGTTTCAAACTTTGGCCACGTGCTTAATGGTGGCAATACGGTGTTTGCGAGCGCGCAAGTCGGGGGCAGTGCGGCCGGCTGGCACTGGTAGAGGTTGACGTAGCCGTTGCCGTACGAGCCAAACTCGTACGCGACGTCAATGTAAAACAAGTCTGACTGCGGCACGCCAACGGCGACAATGTTGTTGGCGGCTGCCACGGACGTGCCTGCAAAGTCGTATGCGACGGCGCCAGTGTACTTTGGCAGGAGCGTGCTCACGAGGGAGGGGTAGGCTGCATTCGCGACCGCGGCCGCCGCGGCCGCCACGAGGACCAGCAAAGTCGCAGCCATCTTGCTTTGCGGTTACCAAATTAGAAAAAAAACACGTGCGCGCTAGATCTGTGGGATTTGACAAGCGCAAGCGTCCGGGAGAGCAGCTCCTCACTTCAGCACAGCACAGCAAGCACCCAAGAAAGGAAAGAAAGCAAAAAGCGGTGGGTGCTCAGAGGTCGGTCGGTCGGACCATGCGTTCCGCCGGGTCAAAAAAAAAAAAAACGGGTTTTTTGTACGGTCGGCACACTTGATAAAATGTCGATGGATAAAGAGTACGCTGGCGGCTATGGCCTAGGAAATACGCCTGACCCCACCCCTACCACCAGGTTTGCGTCGGCAGAGGAGGCAGCTACACACTGGAGAACGGTCGCGCAGCAGCTGACCGAGGAGTTGGCCGAGTCGAAACAAAGCTTTGAAGAGTTCAAAAGTAACTTAGCGGTTATCGCTTTGCAGTTCTGACGCCGCTTTGTCATTTGCCACCAGCCGAGTCGCACGAGCTGGAGAGCGAGCTGGAGAAACTGCTGGGCGAATCGGAGCAAAAGGTCAAGACCCTTACTGCCGATGGGCTCAAGACGACGCGCGAGTTCAGAAACCTGCAGGACAAGCACGCCTCGCTGAAGGAGCAGCTGTCGTCGCAGATCCGGCAGCTGGAGGACACGGTGACGACGATGAAGACGCGCGAGGACGAGATGCGCTCGCGCATTCGCGTGCTCGAGCAGTCCAACGACGACATTGAGCGCGAGGAGCGCGTCACGCAGACGTCCTTGTCAGAGCTCGAGTCCAAGTACAGCAAGACCCTCGAGCGAAACGTGCTTCTGGAGCAGGAGCTTGAGGACAAGTCGGAGCAAGCCCTCGAGGTAGCCATATCCCTGATCCCTTGATCTCTGATCCCATGATCTCACATTTCTCGCCGCGCTAGCTCCAGCGGCTCAAGGACGACCTGCGAGATACGGTCAACGAATTGGAAGTGTACAAAAGGATGCTCGCCGAGGGCAGTACTGCGCCCACGCACCAACCAGCACCCAAGACGCCTGCGAAAAGGCCAAACAACGGCGGCACCAACAGCAGCGCAGATGCGATGGACGGCGTCACACCCGGCACCCCTGCCACGCCGGGCTCAAAGTCGATTGCCAGCATCGGCAGCGCGTCCGCGTCGTCCGTCGTCATGGTACAAGAGATGATCCAGCGCATAAAAAACATGGAGACCCGCCTGGCCTCATGCCGGTCCATAGTCGCGCCCCTCATCGCGCCCCCCACGACCTACTGACCACGAGCAAGTTTAGCGGAGGTTCTTATAAAAAGGAAAAAAAGAAAAAAAAGAAAAAAAATATTTCTGAAGAGGACGGGATTTGAACCCGCGCCCGAAGATCAGTGCCTTAAACTGACGCCTTAGACCGCTCGGCCACCTCTCCAACTTGATGCGCAGCGGGTCCGTTTAAAGGGGTGTTGGTCCGTTCTTTCAAAAAAAAAAAATATTTTTTTTTTCTTTGTCGCGCCACCAAAGGATGACGACCACCGCCACCACAGCGGCCGCCGAGCAGCGCGTGACGGACGCGCTTGCGGTCGTGGTCGAGTTTGTGCAGCTCGTCGAGTCGGAGATGGAGGTGTACAGCAGCCGTGACGAGCTGCGTCCGCTCGTGGTGGAGGCGCTGCGGCTGGGCCTCGATCCCACGTCCAATGTCGGCCAGCTCACGCTGCGCACGCTCCTTCTCCTGGTGGGTGGCTACGTCGACGTGTTTTACGAGGATGACGACGACGGCGAGGTCACCGACGTGATGGGGAGCATTGTGGCGCACGCATTGGTCCAGCGGCTGGTGGTGTTTGGACTGCGGTGGAAGCACGGGACAAAGGAGATTGGCGAGATCTTCAACAGGCTCCTCCAGAGCATGAGCACGGCGCGCTGCATCGACGTCTTTGGCGGCCTGCTCCTCGACGTCCTCGGCGAGATGGCCGTTGCCGGCACAGCGTCCCCGCCAATAAACAGCCAAAAGGACCCCATCCGTGCTGCCCTCGCGGAACAGAGGATGCTGCCATACCCTCACGCGCATCGCCTCCTGCTCGGCCTTGTTGCCGGCTACGTCCCACGTACGCGGGATGGCGAGTCTTTTCTCATGCTAAATAAAAAAAAAAAAAATTTTTTTTTTTCTCCGCAGAGGCCAGATGGGCACCCGTGGACAAGCTCGTCAAGGTCCTCACTGGTTTCGCGCCCTGGGTGTTTGACAGCGACAGCGACAGCGACCTGGACCTGTGCCTCGACTATTATCGCACCCTCATCGCTGTAGCCGAGCGGTCGTCGGGCGCGAGCAGCCTGCCCACAGCAGAGGTGGAGACCATCCTCGTAGGCGCCTTGCACCACGTCCGCGACGCCCCAGCGGCAGTTCCGGTCATTGCCAGGGCCATCAGCCTCCTTCTCCCATCCATGGCCACCTCGGTCGACTCGGTCGCGTGGGACAGGATCGTCCCTCTCGCGATCCATCTCGCTCTGGCGGGCAACGTGCACGCCGACCTCATGCCGCCTCTGATCCAGCTTCTCGATGCGGCCATCGCAGTGGACGCGACGATTCTTCGCGGGATCGACACGCCAGCGCTCTTCCACAGCGTGCTCTCGTTTGCATGCGCAGCGCATGAACTCGATGGTTCGACAACTACAAACATGAGAATCGCGGCAGCCTTTTTCCACCGCATTGCCAAAGTGCAGCAAGCCGACAAGACGGCCGAAAGCGAAAAGCGCCAAAGGAGGGATCCGTCCACGCCCTCAGCTCTCACATCCAGCGAAGGGGAAACCAACTCACTCGAGTTTTTGCGTCTCTGCCTGACTCGTCTCCAGTACGACACGGCGTCGGCTGGCACTGTAACATTTTTACGCTTTCTTATTTATTCATCATGATTATTATGCTTTCTGATAGTGGCACGCCGCAAATTGGCTCCAATTGGGGCTGCTCTCGACCGTACTGCCCCTGACGGACACGATCCCAATTATAGAAACAGCCCTACGGCGGCTCCTCTCCTGTGGGCGCTTTCTTCAAGTCCCCTACGAGGCCGCGATGCTCTGTGTCGAGCTCTTGCTGGTCGAGGTATCTTGCTTTTGTTTTATTTTCACACTATATTAAAGACATTTTCTTGAGGCACACGTTGCAGCAACGGTCGAACAGCCCATGCTTCTGTCCATGCACATTACGGCGCTTGTTTTCGCGTCTGTCCCATGGTGCGGCTCGGGCGTGTTTAATGATGTTGTTGCATCTGCGCACGACAGGACCTCCATCCTCAGCCTCGTCCACGTCGCTCTCCAGAATAGCGACGCTCCCTTTCCAGCCTTTGACAACAACTCTCACGATCACGAAAGGCTCAAGACAATCCATACAGCGTTCGAGCCCCTTCAGGCTGCTTCCCTTGGCATCATCGCGCTCGTGTCGTTGTCGAAACTGAACGAATGGCGTGTCGGCATTTTCTGCCATGTCCTCCTGAGGCCCAAAGGCGCAGTCCTGTTTGAGAGGGCCAGCAAAATGATCCCTTACCTCCAGTAAAAAAAAAATCGAACGCACTGTTTTAACAAGAGAAAATTTTTCTAACCAGGGCATCGCTGATCGACCAAAAAATCATGCTCAAGACTCTACTCGCAGCCCAACCGGCCAACGTGGCGGTGGCACCCCTCCTCGGATACATGTCCTGTCCCCTTGTTTTTCACACGATCGTGACCCCTGCACGCTTGGGCTGTGACTGGTCTGTCCTTCCGGGGATCCAATCCAGGAACGTATCAACCCCCATTTCGTTTGGCATCAAGTCGCTCGGGGTCGCGTGCCCTTGTTGTGACGAGACTGGCGACAGCTGTAACGTGGACGACGCCTCCTTTCGCACGGTGACCATGGCTAGTCTTGGGCCCTCGATGGGCCTTCTCAACCCCTCGAGCGATGTCGGCAATCGGCTCGCACTAACGGCCTCGCTCCCTCGCCTGGCTCGCCATCTCATCGTGCGTTCAACCACCTAAAAAAAAAAAAAAAAAAATTCCTTTTGTCGTGTATGTCTAACGTTCGATCTCCAGGTGACAAACGACTGGATCACCGAAAAGGGCTGGGTGTCGGCGGTGATGAACGGGGCCGAGGACCATCATCCGATCGTGCGCGAGGTCTGCGCCAACGCGTTCAAGTCGTTTATTCTCGCACTGGACGCCCCGGACAACCAAAACTGCACGATCGCCCTGACCGAGCTGTGGCGGAAAGTACAGTCGGACCCACCCGTTCTCGTCACGATCATGCAGCTGCTGTGCGACCTCGCCTGCTCGTTCGAAAGCGACGAGGACCCTCTCGTTTACTATTGCGTCGCCTCCCTCATCCGCTGCCTTGGGCCCACGAGCCCACACTGGATCCAGACAGCAGCCTGGACTCTCCTGAGGAGAGTCTGCGAGCGCCGCCAATCCATGATTGTGCAACTCCTGGCCGTGTTCCCCGCCGATGCCGCCGAGCTCCTGGCAGGGCTCTGCATCGATGTGAAGCTCGCAACCAGCAACGACATTTCCATCACGCTCGCACAGCTCGCCGCCCTCGACGGGGTCCACGTCGATGTTTGGCTCCAGCACAGCATGCGCATCCTCGTGCCGTACCTCATTGCCCAGCGCAACGAGCCTGCCCTCCAGTGGCTCTCGAAATACCTCGGGTAACGAGAACTTTTTGAAATGCCAATGTATTCATTTCATATTAGGATTCCAATTGCTGAAGTCGTCACAGAGGAAGAGGTTCTCGCAATCATGATCAAGGATCAGCTGCTCCTCGAGTTGCGTGATCTTACCCAAAGTAACCCGTTCACGCTCACTCACTCGCTCTCTCAAACACGACATTTTTTTCTTTAGTCGTCAACTTTCTTCAAAAAGTTTGCCAAGGCACGGTCAACGAGCTGGCCCTTTCGGATCTCTTCCGCAGCTGCGATGTATGTCTCTTCTCATTTTTTTCTTTCAAAAATTAAAGATCGATCCATTGATCAGTGCGAAATATTCTTGCAAGTCGCTCTGGCCATGACGACTGAGGCAACAAAACCGCAAGCCAAGAAAGCCTTGTACATGTACGCCCAGATCATCACAGAAAATAACGTGCACAGCAAGCGTCTTCTCGGTGAGGTCATCAAGGAGCGCTTCCTCTACGTCCTCAACAAGGAGCAAAAGACTCTGAACGATCCGCGCACCATGAAGTACCGCCGCAGACAGGCACTCAAGATGCTCACCGAGCTATTTCCTTTCATCGGCGAGTCGCTCCCCTCGTTCAGTCCCCAGGTAAACTCGCCTGCCAATGAAAAAAAAAAAAATATACTCTTTTTTTTTTATGTAGATTATCCAATTCCTTCAACTTGCCCTGGAGAAGCCGTTGCTGCAGCAAGTCACTTACGAGGCATGGGACGTGTTTTTGCATCATTTGCCGTCTGCTCATCTCGGTATCGTTTTCTCGCTAAACAATATGATATGTTTTAACGTGAAATGCCCAGGGCCACTCCTTGGTCAAATTGTCACGCTACTGCTGCTGCCCTTCACGGTCAAGGGCGTGGACGAATCCTCGGGTACGCAGTCATTCACAGGCCCCTCTCCGACTGACTAAATAAAAATAATAACAGAGGGATTGCCAAAGTCACTCTTGCACCTCCTTCAGTTTCTGTTGGTGCAAAAACACCACGATCACAAAGCGTATTTTCAGGATGTGTTTGTGACCCTGCCCGTCGACGCCAGCCTCGAACAAGTGGCCTCAGAAATAAATACACTCAGCCGCGAGGTGCGCCTGAACCGTATCGTCTACTATGGCCTGCCGCACGAGAACCCCCACGTTTGCCGAGCCGCTCTTCGCCGTCTCGCAACCATGCTCCGCTTCCAGATGATCGATTTTGCAGCGATGCCGTCCCAATCAAAGGGGGGTGTCCGCAAAGACCAGATCGTCATGGCCCTCCTCGAGACTGCGGCAAAGTACAATGGCTCGACCGAAAACGAAGTCCTCCAGAGTATCGCCGAGTGCTTTGGCGAACTCGGCGCCGTCAACCCGGATGACCTCCTCGACAGCAGCAGCAGCAGCAGCAGCAGCAGCAACAACAACAACAATAATGCCTCCATGATCAACCGCACCGCCGTCACTGCGGCCTTTGACCTCGTCATCCCCTGGAAGGAGCTCGGCGTCGCGATGGAGTCAGACCTGAGAATACCCTTTGCTCTCCTCCAGTCGCACAAGTCGTACGTCGCATTTAGCGTCCACCTCATCCGCAACCAACTCCTGCCGCTTCTTCATGCGCACAATCGTGCCGACACACAGAACCGCGCAGTCTTTGCAATTCAGGTAACAAGGAGACTTTGTTTCTTTCTTCAAAAAAACCGAGTTTTGTGTGTAGGAGATGCTCAAGTTTTGCTGCGGTGATCGTCGAGAACAGCTGGACGTGGAGACGTTTGATGTACCTCCAACGCAACAATTTTTTTTTTAATTGAAAAAAAAAAGAAAGAAACTAAACACCCTGCAAATAGGGTCGCCCGCTCAAATCCGTCATCGCATATGCCGACAAGAGCGACATTCTCAACGCACCCGATGGCGTGTGGTCGTTGTTTAGTCGTCAAATGCGCGAGTACCTCGTTCTGTTGCTGCGCTCGCAGTACACCATCTCGAACCAGAGCAAGTATGGTGTTTGAAAATAAGTTTCTGTTTTAAGTAGTTTTTTTTTTTTTTTTTTTTTTTTTTTTTTTTGGTTGTTGTTTAATAATAGCCTCGAGATCCCACCCCAAACAGCCATCTACGACACATGTAATACATACATCAAGTGGCTGACAACCTGGGTCGTCCTGCTCATGTCCAATATTTCGCGTACGGACTTTTTTGATTTTTTTAAATGCATTTTTTTTTTTTTTTTTGGCTAAAGTTTGCCAGCCACATTAGCCAACATGAGGGACGCGTACGTCGTGTTCACAGCCCTGTATGGCGTCGTGCGCGTGGATGCGTCTGTGGGCATGCACATTCTACCCCACTTGTGTCGTCTCATGATCACAGACACGACCGAGGCCAATCGCACGCGCATCATTCACGAGATCAACACGGTCCTCTCTGACGTTGCCAGCGCCAGTGCCAGCGCAAAGTCGCACGCGATGCGCCAGGGGGCTGCCCAGACTGTCTTTAGCATCATCGACTTTCTCACCAAGTGGCTCTTTGACAACAAGCCGCGCGAACGCAACGCTCAGGCATCGCCGGCGTGCATGCACATTGAGTTGTACGTTTTAGACAATTATTTTTAAACAAGTGAAAATATAATGTATTTTCCTTTTGCGCAGTGTCCTCAACAAGATCTTCCCAGACCAGATCGCGGCGGCAGCATACCGATCCCAAAACTTTGAGCGAGCCCTCAGGTACCACGAAAACTACATTCGCAAGACCCGGAGCGCCGCGATCGTCGCTGGTGGCCATGCTGGCGACCGTACCGTCCCCAACCTGATCCCGCTGGCGGCCTACCTTGACGATGACGGCTTTGAAGTGAGCACGACAACGTCGACAACCGTGGCAACGACCACGCACAAGCCCGCCGCAACCACCGTCGAGTCAAAGGCAGCAGCGAATCACGTCTTGAATGCGCAACTGCAAACAATCTACGTGCACCTGGACGAGCAAGACGGCATGGCCGGCATCGCCGCCCTCTTTCGTCCAAACTACCCGGTCGACCAACAGATCAGCGATCACCGCAGCCACGGCCGATGGTCGGACGCCCAGACATGCTACGAGCTCGCCCTGGAGCAGTCGTCGTCTGCCACCACCGCCCGTCACCTCTTCCAGTTTGGCCAACTCGAGTGTCTTCAGCATCTGGGCCACTTCCGTACGCTTTGAAAAGGCAGGACAAAAATGTTTTCTTAAACAAACTCCAGAGTCCATGCTCGCAAACATCCACGGTCTCCTCAACACGACAGCCTATCCATCTAGTGCCTCTGCCGACGGATCTGTGCAACAGGACCTGTGCGCGTACGGTGTCCAAGCGGCATGGCGACTGGGCCAGTGGGATCAGGTCGCGTCGCTGGAGCCGACGGCCACGGACAGGTTTGACGTAGGCCTCGGTCGACTGATGGTACGGTCTTGTGCTGCTATGCATCGCTTAACGCTTTTACCCAGCTGTTGCTGCACAGAAACGACGCACTCAAGTTTGAAACGGTGAGCTCGTCCATGCTTGCCACCCTTTCTCGCACGCTGGCCACGCGCGCCGAACGTTCGACGTATCAACAAGTGTACCCTGTCATCATCAAGCTGCACATGCTCACCGATCTCAAGCTGTTTGTCCACCACTCAAACTGGTTTACCGCTGCTGACATCCCCGGCCAAGAAAAGCAGTTTTCGGGCACCCTCGATGTCTTGCACGTATGATTTCTATTAGTTCTTCATTTTTTTTAATGCATAGAAAAATGTACAGGCGCGCTTGAATGCGACCCAAAAGACCTACCGCGCGCGAGAGACCCTGCTCGGATTGCATCGCACGCTGATCTTCCTCCTGCGGGAACGGACGCGGTCTGCAAGCATTGGGTCCTTGCTGGACAGAACTCTGGGGGACAAGTGGCTCATGACCGCCAAACTCGCACGCAAAGACAAACATCTCCAGACAGCGTATGGTGCAACCCTGCAAGCAATGGCCCATAGCGCCTCCTATCTCGGTCACGTCGAGCGAGCCAAGCAGCTCTGGATGCATCAGCAGTTTCCCGTCCGTTCTTTTTTTTTTTAATCATACTTTTCTTTTCTACAATGCACGTTTTTCCTTTTTAATGCAGGAGGCAATGAGCGAGCTCGAGAGTGGCCTCAAGGTTGCCAAGGGATTTGTCCCATCGACCATGGTCGCGTCTGCACAAATAGAGGCCGGCAAGATTTGTGTTCGTCTGGCGCGCTGGGCCGAGGAAAACAGTGCGAGCGAGACCAAGAAGATCCGCGAGTTTTACGAGCAGGCACAACCCAGGTCCATGACGAACGACCTGTATCACCTGCCCCGCCCCTCCCGGTCCCGGATACTGGAGT
>Ga0302227_10000956_pt1 | contig 22271 bp, 37 predicted proteins | sample II_Palsa_N1_1_FD_193525 | JGI IMG/M metagenome (GOLD analysis project Ga0302227, IMG submission 193525) | Peat permafrost microbial communities from Stordalen Mire near Abisko, Sweden - II_Palsa_N1_1 | ecosystem: Environmental > Terrestrial > Soil > Palsa > Peat permafrost | place: Sweden... | reverse complement strand
AAAAGCGAAAAAAAAAAATTCTAAACTTTGCAGTAGTGGCACAAGTACTTGCCCTGCGGTGGCTCGGAGAGCTTGGGCGATGCACAGTAAGTGTGGAAGCCGCGATCGCAGCTGTCGCAGATGAGCAACTTGTCCTCGTCGCCGGGGTCGAGGCACTTGTGGCAGTTCTTGTCAGTCCAGCAGATCCACTCGTACGTCTGGGCCTTGTTGAACACAGCCACCTTGAGCTTCCAGCACTTGCTGTGGCCCCAGCGCTTGCAGGTGCGGCACTCTAGGAGGTTGGTGAACGCGTCCTCCTTGTTGCACTTGAAGCAGATAGCCTTGCCGTTGGCCAGTGCTGGCAGGCTCGCAGACGACTCTGCCTCCTTTGTATCCTCTGCAGAAATGGATGATTTCGCTGCTGCTGCTGCGGCGGCGGCGGCCGCCTTTTCCGCTTTCCTTTCAGCTTTCCGCTCGGCCTTTTCGGCCCTTTCCGCTTCAGTGAGGACTTTCTTGGATGGCGAAGACGACGAGGCAGGCGTCGGAGTGCTCGGAGAAGGGGGAACCGCGGGTGTGCTCGCAGGGCCCGGGAGGCTCGGGTACGAGGGGGCCTGGCTGCCGAGGTTTCGGAGAGCGGCTCCAATGTGCTTGACGCAGCGACCGCCTCGCGTGTCCACGTGTTGCGGGCAGTGGAGCTGGCCGGTCTGGTCCGTACCGAGGATCTCGCCGCAGATGTAGTAGCCACCCTGCATACCAACGGCGATGAGCAAAAGAGTACACTGTTTTTAGTACTCCCTACATAACGGTGCCACACGCAAGGCTCGTCGATCGCGAGGTTGTCGCACTTGGAACCGTCGTTGCGCAGGACGCCACAAATGGGCTTGGCACCGCCGGCGGCCATGATGTCGGCAGCTGCCTGGGCAGTGTTGGCAATCTTTTCCTTTTTCGCCAAATACTCCTCCTCGGCAGCCTTGATCATTGCTGCAGACACAAAAAGGTAGATCAAGGTCAATAAACGAAATAAAAGACCATCGTTGGCGTACCGTTGCGACGCTCGATGCCAGCTTTGGATGTGGGCGGACGGCCGAGTCGTACAAACGTTGGAGGCGTGTTGGAGCTGGTGGCACGCGGGATGGGCATGGACGGCAGCGACTTTGGCGTGTACGAAAGCTTGGGGAACGTCTTCATTCCGTACTCGACGGGCTTGTGCGCGGGCTGCTGCAGCATCTGGCTGTGCAAAAGAAGCTGTTGCTGTTGTTGTTGCGCCTGTAGCAGCTGCTGCTGCCTGATCTCGGCGGCGGTCTCCTCGGGGTTCACCGTCGGCTTGACAAACACGACTTGGCGCGCCTCCTGGTACGTGTCGGCGCGGTACTCTTGGTACTGGTTGGGGGTGAGCGCGACGGGATACTTGCCCACGGGTGCCTCCTGTTGTTGTTAAAACGTGAACGTGAGCATGGGGGGGTTGGAGAGGGGGCGACAAAGGAATGCACATACGACAAAGACAGGCTGGCGCGCGTAGGGAACATGTCGTTGGCGTGTGTGCAAGTTGTACGCGACCTGAGTGTACTTTCTCCTCTGCAAACATACAGTACGCAGTTCAGTATACCCCCCCCCCTCCCCCCAAAAAGGGTTCCCCTTGTCCTCCTCCGCACCTGCAGCAACAGGCTGTTGAACGCCCGCGCCGACTGCTGCGCACCGCGGTGGAGCTTCTCAATGCGCTGCTGCTGGTACGAGCTCATCGGATACACCCCCGTGCTGGACACATGCTGCTGCTGCTGTCCCTGCTGCTCGTCTCCCTCGTCGTCCTCGTCGTCGTCCTCGTCCTCGGTCTGCTCGACCACGTCGGCAACGTCCATCGGATCATCGTCCATCGTTGCCGCCAAAGACCCAGTGGTGGCGGCCATGATTTGTAAAGTGTGGGTCCCACATGAGCCGTTTCACGACGCCAGCGCCGATCCTGACGTTCCACGTGGTCGGGGCGAGGGGGGACATGGTCGATGTCGCAGCCGTGGCGTTCATGTCCAGGAACCTGAACCAGCCACAAAAGTTTCATCGGTTTGAGACGGTTGCTGTGTCGACCCGCGCACAGGGCCTAGAGAACGTCCGCGATGGGCTGTGCGCGGCGCTGTTTGTCCAAGTGGAGCATCAGGACGAGCGCAACGTCGTGCCCGACGAGGACGTGCTCGCGCCCCTGCTATTGCAGATGGCGCAGTCCAGCTTTGTAAACAGCACACGCGTCCAGGCAGTGTTCACCATGCCCGACTACATCTGGTTTGGCGCCCTCCATCCACACGTCCAACACATGCTGTCCGATCCCCAGTCGGCTGCGCAGGTCCGTGTTCTTGGTCCGGCGCAGTACAAGGCAGACACACTCAACGTCCTCGGATCCTCTGTCACCTATGTCGAGGGTAATGCATTGAATATGGCAAAACAAACAATGTCCTCAGATTGCCTATGCAGTTGCGTCCTTTCACGAGGCTGCACATCGTGTTCGCCAAGCGGGGTCCGAACTCATTGTCGCAGTCGGTACCCCGTTGACGCTGCGTCTCTTTCAACTCTGGTGCATTGGGTCTCTCGTAGACAACAAGTCTATCCGGTACAGAGTGCCCCACTGCTGTGATTAACTCGTGATACCTGCCCAGTAAATACGCAATCATTACACGGCAAAACACGATCGAGTTCACCGCAGCCCAGAGCGACATGCGAACATCCACCGCATTCTACACCACAATTGCAAACGAAAAGGGCTCGTTGGTAAATCCGTTTTCCCCCATGCCTGAATGTTTTGCTTATTGTGGTGGCAGTACGGCTGTCTTTCGTGCTTTTACTTGCGGCAGATCGACGTGACCCACACGAGCCTGCACCCGGTTTTGGAAGATGGAGGAGTGTATGCACCGCAAAAAGGAAAACGATTTTTATTTTTATTTTTTTTTCTTTCTATGCACCAGACCGTTTATCGCAGAGACGGCAACAGGCTGCGTATTAATAGCAGAAGGAGGCATGTCCACTAACAATATGCAAATGGCCGTGGATGACATGAACCGAGGCACCATTGGGGTATGTCGGTCGATGGTTTTGCTTTTATTTTGATTGCCTTACTGCATGCAGGTGAGCGTGCTCGGCACCTTTGTGGAGTCTGACGTGTCCTTGAAGCATGCCGACTGGAATCGATGGTCTCCACCAAACGCGCACATCCCCGTCGTCACAAATGTGGATGGCATGGACATTGTCGGCTTGGTGCCACGCGAACTTGGCATTGAGATCCTCTTATTGGCGCTTGGGCATGGCAACTTGTCAATGTTTGCAACGCTCACGAGTGTCTCCAAGCGCTGGCTGTCAATCGTGCGCGACGACGCCTTCTTCTGGCAACGCCTGTGCGTATGTCAAAACTGGCGCAATCTCACTCCGGAATGGTTGGACGATCCAGACCCAGCAGTCAAGTCGCAGCTGGCCGACTGGAAAATGCGCAGCCAAGCACTGCAAAAGTACGACCTGTCCTACCGCAGTTCGACTTTCGAAACCATTGTGCAGTTTGACGCAGAGTATCTCTTCTAATTTTATGATAGTGTCATTCTTATTTTTTTGCTTTCTGTGCAGGTTCGTGTTCTTCAGTGGACTATACGACGGCCGGCTTATATTTATTTCAGACAAGGACAACATGTGCTTTGTCTTTTCCGTGCACGACGGTCCATCACAGGAGCGTGTTTTCAGCATTGAAGGCGCAATTCCCAGGAGCAGACTTCTTCGCTGCTGGGTTACGAACGAGCACATGATTGTACTGTTTCAAGAAGGACTCTGCGCGTGCTCGTGGAAAACTGGGATGACACTCTGGAGCATAAAAGAAAAGTACATCCGTTTACTGAGTACATCTCATGAAAAAAATTTTTTCTCCAGTGGTTTCCCTATTGAGACGCGTTTTATCGACTGCGACGATCGATTTGTTCTCTACTGCCTTCGAGATCACTGGCTGCAGATCTATGACAAGATGACTGGAGATCTGTATGGCTTTACTTTTGTGCTTTTTCGATGGTATTAACTAAAACATCTATGCAGTATTAGTGAGCAAGTGATCGACTTGACATGTTTGAGGATCGCTGGCTCCGGCCCGCACCTCGTTTTTTGGATGACAAACGGACTGCAGTACGCCAACATCGATTCCGTGAAAAGGGAAGCGGACAAACTGGCGCTCACCAACCTGATGTCGCTGCACAACAAGTTCAAGAGCTTTGAATTGGTAAAAGCACTTTTCGATACAATTTTTCAGACCAACGGCCCTGTAGCTGAAAGTGATCGGCGAATGGGTCTACTGTCACGTCGAGAATCAGGTCCTGCGAATGCACGTCCGTTTGTTCTCGGTCTACCAGCTATTCCCTTACGACTATGATTTCCCCATAATGTCGGGCATGACACGGCCTGATCGCATACTTCTTTTGCAAAGGCAGGCAAACGACCGTCTCCTGATAGGTATTGCTTTTTTTTTTTTTCTTTTCTTTAAGAAAAAAAGTATATGTATAAATAGTGTTTGAGCGCAACACCAGGGTGTACAAGCGCCTGCTCCAAGAGTCGACCGGGACGTTGCTGTCCAAGCCCTCAAAATCCTTCATGGATTATGACGACCGCGACGTGCATGCGGTCAGTGCCGATGGCAAATTCATCTCGCTCACCTATGAGCTTCTCCGTTCGATGAACACCACGCGTCGACTCATTGTCATGCGTGCCAAGTGAGAAGTGAATTTTTCATAGTCTATGCTCTGTTTACAAAAAAGCAAAAAAGGGTTAACGCTTGAACGAGGGCTTCTTTCCAGCGCTTCTCCCGCTGTTTGTCTTTTTCTTCCCATGGAACGACGATTTTTCGGGCGATCGTTCGAACGCGGGCTTCTTCTGTGGCTTGGACGTGACGATGGCCGTGCCGTTGCGGAACTTGTCGCCTGGGTTGAACTGAGGCTCGGACGACCGCTTCCTTCCACCGTCAGAATCAGAAGTATCCTTTGGTTTCACGTATGTCCCTTGCTCCTGCTCCCGAGCGCGCGTAACCTTTGTCTCAAAGTCGCGTTTCTTCTTCATGCCGTGCAGGATCGGCAGGGGGATCTTGTTGCGCTTGGGCGTCTTGCAATTGCCAGGACAAAGATTAACGGACCGCATGGCTTTTATCCTCTTTCTTACCTTGGCACCAAGCTCGATGCGCTTTTGTAGCTCGTACTTCTTGCGCGCCTTGCCCTCGAGATTGGATGCGTCTGAAAGTAAGAGGAGCCTTTAGCGTCGCGCTGCCTCCGCTCCGGAGAGACATTACTGAATGCTTCCACCTCCTCCAGCATGGCCTTGGTCACGGTGTGAATCGAGCCCTGGTCCTGCACCATCTGCGCCACCTTTGCATTGCCGGCGGGTGCCTGCGACGTAGACCCCTTTCTGAGACCGCCACTCCTAGAAGCGGCCACAGGGGAGTGCTTTGCCGTTGGGTCCTTGAACACGACGACTTGCGGAGGTCCTCGGCTGGTCATGATCAAGTTTGAGAACAAAAATTAATGGGATCCGAGTGCATCAATGTACAAGAAGGCAGTCCTCGACTCAACCCAGTGCGACCCACTGGATGCTGTTCTTGACGGCACGATCCTGCGCCGCGGCGAGACCCTCAAGGAGCGCTACGACCACCACCTCGAGATCGACACCGAGTCGTGGTCTGCCCGTGTCCGCTTCTTGAAAGGCGTCCTCAACCCGATCCCTACACGACCCGTCGCACGTCGCCGTCATCCGTCCACCGAAGATGATTGGCAGCTCGGCCAAAAAGTGGACGCTCCTCTTTTGTTTGGTTTATTGGAACTGCGTTTGCGCGTCTGTACAGTGTCTCCCTCTCTCGCATCAAAATATCACACAATCGCGGTAAAGCTTCACCCGATCAGCATCTTCACCCTGATTTTCGCTTGCGAATAGTTATGTGCACGGAGGAGTTGAGTCGCTCCTGGACAGATGGTAGTTCATCCTGACAATCGGTGAAAAAAAAATTTTTTTTTATTTTTTATTTTTTTTTATTTTAATTTTCAGTTTGTACCTGGTCCAGAGGATCAAGGTCGTCCACGAGCTTAACGGTTGATGTTTTCGTTTCTAGCTCAAGAAGACCGAGAGACTCACGCTCCAGCTTGAGGGCAAGCTCAATTGCTTTGACCATCGCCACGCCAAGCCCGTGTATTACAACGAGTGGCCTACGCGCATGGACAAATTTATCATCGCTTTCTTAAATTTGCCGAGGATACCTTCCATCGTTCAACAGCTTTTCAGCTCGTCGGTACTGTGCCATAAAATTGCTCTTGCTGGACACGTAAATGTCGTGCTCCAAGGTCGGCAATCGCTGCGGCACTCGTTTGCTCACTTTTCGTTTGACATTGCCGGCTGCGTTTCCAAGCGAGTTGCTTCTCTTGGATGGTATGACAGCATTGGCGCCTTGTGCACTCTCTCCTGGCGCCAGCACATCTTCGCTCTCCCTCCCTGCAGGTGTAAACTCAGAACTGAGTGCAGTGCGCCCAAAAAAATACCGCGTTTCGAAGACGCCATTTTGCAAGTGGGTTGTCTTAAACGAGAGCCGACCACGTGTAGTCTTGTTGGCCGACCTTTGACTAACATGCGCCTTTGCCGCAATGGCTTTTGCAGGAGGACCATTCATTCTACGCAAATGGCTGCTGCTCGTGGCTTGACCTCGACCATTGGTCGTCTCTCTGCGCAAGGCCCCTTGGTACTTTTTTTTTTTCCCGAGGTCATGGTCGTACTTCCGCTAACTCGCTCCCCCCCCTCCCCCTTTTTTCCTTTTAGACCGCTGCTCGCCTCCTGTCGACCGAGGCGGTATGTGCAGCGCTGTTTTGAGGACAAGATCTAACAACTAGCGTTTTCGTTTTTCTTGTCTCTCAGCGCGGTGTGACATTGATTCCTGGCGACGGCATTGGCCCTGAAATTTCGGCCGCTGTCCGTGAAATCTACACCGGTGCTCAGGTGCCCATCCACTGGGAGGTATCGTGCAAAAATTCGCATCGTGGGTGGCATCGCATCGCACTGACGGCCCTTCAACAAAAAATGAGTAGGAGGTCGATGTCACCCCCAAGAAGGATGCCTCGGGCAAGATGGTCCTGCCCAAGGAGCTCTACGAGTCGATGAACCGCACCCGTGTTGGCCTCAAGGGTATGCGTGAAAAGACAGAGAGAGAGAGAGAGAGAGCGTGTAGCGTTTTTAATTTAGTTTGTCTTATTTTTAGGTCCTCTTGCCACGCCCATCGGCAAAGGTCACGTCTCACTCAACTTGACCCTCCGAAGGGCTTTCAACCTCTACGCCAACGTGCGTCCCTGCAAGAGCATCGATGGCTACAAGACCCTTTATGACAAGGTCGACACCGTCATCATCCGTGAAAACACCGAGGGCGAGTACTCTGGCATCGAGCACGAGGTACTAGTCGTCAGCTTGCTTGCGACTTGTGTGAACACCCCCACCCCCCACCCCCCCAAAAAAATAGGTCACCAAGGGCGTTGTTCAGTCGATCAAGGTCATCACCAAGGAGGCTTCGCGCCGTGTCGCCGACTACGCCTTCCAGTATGCCGTTGACAACAACCGCAAGCGTGTTACTTGTGTGCACAAGACCAACATCATGTAAGGCACCTTACGTGGCTCTCCGTCGCTAATGGTTTTGTGTTGCGCTGTGTAGGCGCAAGTCTGATGGCCTCTTCCTCGAGCAGTGCCGCGAGGCTGCCAAGCAGTATCCCTCGATCCAGTTTGACGATGTTCTCCTCGACCGCGCTTGCCTCAACGTAAAAGCTCTCACATCCTTGTGCTGTTTGTTCACCTCTTTTTTTTTTTTTTGTTTTTTGTCATTAGTCGGTCGTCGATCCCACCCAGTTCGACGTCCTTGTCATGCCCAACCTTTACGGTGACATCCTCTCAGACATGTTCTCCGGCTTCATCGGTGGCCTGGGTCTCACGCCCTCGGGCAACCAGGGTTCGGATGGCGCAATCTTTGAGGCCGTCCACGGCACTGCCCCCGACATTGCTGGCAAGGACAAGGCTAATCCCACCGCTCTCCTCATGTCTTCCGTCATGATGCTCCGATACATGAAGCTCAACGAGCACGCCGACCGCATTGAAAAGGTAGACATATATTTCTTTTTTTTTTCTTTTGTCTTGATTCTGAAAAAAAAAACGGTATTTTCAGGCAACACTCAAGACCATCCAGCAGGGCAAGGTCCTCACTGGCGATCTTGGTGGCAAGAGCAAGTGCTCCGAGTATGCCAAGGCCATCATTGGAAACCTCGAGTGAATTGTTTCGCTCAAAAAGCAATAGGATTTCTTTTTCTTCTTCCACTACTTTCCCTCATCATCCTTATGTCTTCTTGCCTTCTTTGATTTTGATCAAACGACCAAAGTATTAGAATAACTTACAAAATCGTGGTGGGGATAAGACCTTGCACCTTGAGATACTCTTGTGCCATCAGGATTGTTTGAACACTGGGAAGCATCACCTGGCCCGACAGTATCAACTTTTTGAGCTCTTCCATGCCCACGTCCTTCACCTCGCTGAAAAGCTCTGTATATGCATCGGCCGTTCAAAAATAAAAAAGTAACTGAGGGATATACCATCCTGATCGCGCTCGGCAAAGGCGCCCTCGGTGTCGCGCACGGGATCCAGACACAGCCATGGATGAAACTTATTGGTACTCCACTTGAGTTCGCTCACACCGTCGTGCGAGCCGTCATCGGGAATGAGCGAGATCCACGTCCCCGCGGACAGTCGTGCCTCCTCTGCGAGCTCTCTTTGCGCGGCATCGAGAGCACTCGTGTGCTTTTTGCGCTCGAACTGACCCGCGGCAAGCGTGTACTTGAACTCGTTCGGCCCCTGAGAGTACTCGCGCACAAGGGTCGTGGTGCCCGTGGTCGTGCTGAACGGGAAGATGACCACAAAGACGGGATTCGGCTGCAGATGGCCCACAACATCCCAGTCCACATCGCGGCCGTCAGGGAAGCGCACAGTTCTGCTGTACACTGTCAGGTAGCGCTTGTACACCTTGTCCTCCTTGACGACCGGAACTAGACGGAGGGGCGTCGGTACAGAAAAAGGTGGATGGTCTTACGCGCAGTGCTCATTTTCCTCTGAAAAATGAGCGCGTCCTTCTGGTCCAGTTCACATTGGCAAGTACAAACGCAAACCTCCCTCCAGGCACTAAGAATTCCCTTTTGCAGCAACAACTGGCTGCTGAGTAGGCAAAAGGTCGCTCTTTCCCAACAGGACGACCTGCAAATCGTCAAGATGGAAGAGCTGCGGCAATTGCGACTGCACTACATCAGTGGTAAACGACCGTCACCGTGGCACCGTTTTTAGCTTACAGAAAGGGTGGTGGTGGTGTGTGTGGGGGGGGGAAACAACAGTGCTGCAATCGGCTGCCAAGATGCTCCAGCTGCGACAGCAAGTGCTGGCGACGGCGATCGTGTACTTTCGGCGTTTCTATGTGAGGTGTGCTTTTGTCCGTTGTGCAAAACGACAAGGCACTCATCCAAAACACACAAAACAGCAACTCGTTCCATGTGTGCGACCCCATGCTCGTTGGTCCAACGTGCATCTACTTGGCCTGCAAGGTCGAAGAGTGTCCGGTAATCCAAGCATCGGCGATGATTGAAAAGTTCAAGCAGTCACGTAAGAAAACAGCGTGGGTGCGTTCTCTTACTTGTCGTGACAGCCGAGAACGTGTTCAAGAGGTACCAGTACACGCCTGAGAACATCCTCGAATGCGAGTACTACTTGCTCGAAGAATTCGATTGCTACCTGATTGTCTATCATCCTTACCGGCCGCTCACGCAGTACTGTTTCCCCCCCCCCTCTCCCTTAAATAAAACCGAGTTAAAACAACAACAAGGTACATGAGGGATCTCAAGTTGGAGCAGCATCAACTTCAGGCTGCATGGAACATTGTCAACGACAGCTATCATACCGACGTGTGCCTGCTCTATCCACCTTACCTAACCGCCCTGGCTGCACTGTTTATGGCTGTCGTTCATACAGAAGACAATGCGGCATCAGCATCCAATGCAGCTGCAACATCAGCAAGTCTCGGCGATAGTTCATCGTCTTCGGCGGCGGCAGGATCAGCAACAGGAGCGGAGGATGGGTACGAGAAATTTCTGTACTTTTTTTTATATTTATATTTAAATCTTAATAGGCGCCCTCCTCAGGCTGTGGCCGTTGTAACGAGCATTACAAATGCAAGCTCGTCAAAGCTGGCCGATCTTCGTCGGTGGTTCTCAGAGTTGAATGTCGACATGGATGAGGTAAACGTTTGTATTAAACTGTCTGAGCAAGAATATGAATGGATCGTTGGTAGATCATCGAGATTTCTCAGCACCTCCTCGACTTTTATGCATTCTACACGCAGCAGTTCAACAACACGGAGCGCAGCAGCCAGATGAGCGAACTTTTGCGGCGGATTCGCGAAACTGTTGTGCCGGCCCCTCAGCCTCCCCCGCCCGGTCAGACAAGCCCGTTTGTCCTCGGATCCTCCAACTCTACGCCTGTCAGTTATTAGTATCGAAAAGAAATGTCGATGGTCGATGGTCGAAGGTTGCTGGTCGATCTTCCTTGATGTTTTTATTTTTACCGACACGCCGGACATGTCACAGCTCGTGCGGGACGTCTCAGCCGCTATCCAGCAGGGTACCGAGACTCTGTCCACACACCTCAGTAGACTCACGCGCATGTAACGACAGGCTCTGTGGACCCGCGCGAGGACATTAAGAAGGAGCGCACCAAGGCGACCTTCAAGGTGAGTGAGCTGACCGAGTTCTTGGCTGGTGGCAAGGAGGTCGTTGCGCGTCAAAAGGTGATCACAGACGCGCTCACGTCGTACGTTACCTACGCGTCTCTGCTCCCCCCACCACCTACTCTGATTGTTATCGTAGGAATCCCGTGTTCCGTCGTGACGACCTGTGCTTCCTGCCGCGCACCGAGCAGCACCGCCGCGCCATGAAGATGGCCTTGGCGCTGCCGCAGCTCATCAACAAGCTCAACGTGACGTCGGAGGAGGAGCGCTTCCTGGCAATGACTGTTGACACGGCCCTGCCCACCAACCTGCACATTTCCATGTTTATCAACACGGTCGAGGGTCAGGGCACAGAGGAGCAGAAGGCCTACTGGCTGCCCAAGATCATCAACTATGAGGCACGCGCCCAAAGGAAGGTCTCGTTGTTGCTGACACTCTTGTTGACCCTAGGTCATTGGCACGTACGCCCAGACCGAGTTGGGCCACGGCACGTTCATCCGTGGACTCGAGACCTTTGCGGTCTATGACAAGGCCACGCACGAGTTTGTGTTCCACACGCCCACAGACTCGGGCATCAAGTGGTGGCCCGGCGGTCTCGGCAAGACGTCCACGCACTGCATCCTCATGGCGCGCCTTGTCATTGAGGGCAAGGACCTTGGTCCGCACGCCTTCATCATTCAGATCCGATCGCTCGAAACGCACAAGCCCCTCCCTGGTGTGGAGCTCGGCGATATCGGACCCAAGCTTGGCTGTAACTCACTTGACACTTTGAAGGGCAGCATTGTTAACGTTTGCTTGCAGATGGGACCATCGACAATGGCTTTATGCGCCTGAGTATGCGCTTTTTTTTTTTTGGACTGCTTGAATTGTTGTAACCGTCTTTTTTTTTTTTTTTTTTGTTTGGCAGCCAACTACCGCGCCCCTCGTGACTCGATGCTCATGCGCTATTCGAGCGTCTCGCCCGACGGCAAATACTCTAGCCCTCCTGTTGCCAAGGCGAGCTATGCCACCATGGTCTTCATCCGTGCGCACATTGTCATTGATGCGGGCTTGTATCTCGGCAAGGCCATTACCATTGCCACACGCTATTCTGCCGTCCGACGACAGGGCGACAAGGTCGACAAGCACGAGACCCAAGTGATCGACTTCCAGACCCAGCAATGGATCCTCTTCCCTCTCTTGGCCACTTCGTTTGCCCTCTTCTTCACCGGTCGCTTCATGAAGAAAATCTACTATGACTTTATCGAAGCTCGCGACTCCAAGGTACGATCACATCGTAAGTTTGCCAAACTAAGCGGTTTTCCCCTCCGACAGGGCGATTTTTCTGCCCTCCCCGAACTGCACGCTACGTCCTCTGGCCTCAAATCGCTTTGCACGTATCTGACGGCGGATGGCATTGAAGTTTTGCGCAAGGCATGTGGTGGCCACGGGTAACACTACTTTGATGTTTATCTTGACTCAACATGGGAAGGTTTGCGGAAACAGATACCATGCATTCTCTGGTCTGACGCAACTGCTGAACGACTACATCCCCAACGCGACCTACGAGGGCGAGAACGTCGTGATGGCGTTGCAGGCTGCGCGCTATCTTGTGAAGGCAGCCCTGGACGGTTTCAAGGGCAAGGAGCCCGTTGGCAATGCCAAGTACCTCGGCAACCTCGGCCGCCTGGCGGGCGAGCGCTGGAACGTCAAAGAGCCCAAGGACGTACTCGACTTTGACAATCTTGTCGCCGCGTTTGCCCATCGTTCCGCCCGACTTATCGGCACCTGTGCTGAGCAGATCGGTGTCCTAATGGAGGTATTGCCCCCTTTTGTAAATGTTTTTGTTCACACCTTTTTGTCTTCGCAGAAGGGCGAGGATTTCAAGACAGCGTTTGACAAGAACTCGGTTGATCTTGTCATTGCCAGCAAGGCCCACTGCGCGTACATTCTCGTCCTCAATTTTGTCGACACGGTCAAGTCTCTGCCCAACACGGTGTCGTTTAAGCCCGTGATCTCGCAACTTTGTGCTCTGTTTGCACTGTATGAGCTTGAGAAGGCCATGGGCGACTTTATTGAGGACGGCTTTGTCTCGGCGCGCCAGGCCAGTTTCGTGCGTTCGCAGAGCCGTGCTCTCCTTGCCCTGATCCGCCCCAACGCCGTCGCCTTGGTCGACTCGTTCAACTTCTCCGACTACTCGCTCAACTCATCCCTCGGACGTCACGACGGCGACGTCTACCGTGACATGTACAAACGCGCCCAGCTGGAGCCGCTCAACGCGACTCCCGAGGGGCCAGCCTGGGACATCATCAAGACCGTCGTGCCAAAGGGACTCAATGCTTCAAAGTTGTAAAATCAGGAAGATTGGGCCAAGAAGAAAGATGCAAATTTACGAGCGTAGAGCCCATTTTCGAGACGCAGACGATCAGCGGCATCCTGCCAGACAAGGGCGTCAAAAGTGATTTTTGCTGCCCTGGTAAGCAAACTTGATAACTTGCAGTGTTGCGTCACTGTGACGTTATGCAGCAGCACCTCACCCCAGCCACTGCGTCGGCAGTCCCTATCCCCCCCGCTGCAACCGCCAGCTCTGCGACTGCGTCAACCGCCACTGCGACGACGACGACGACGACGAGCGCGGCCATAGGATCCCTGACTGCTGCGACGTCAGGCGAGGGCCCTCACTTTCTGGAGAGGCTGCGCGTGTGGGCCTCGGCGTCCACGACTGCGACCGGCGGCGGTGGTGTTGCTGCGACCACACTGGCGGCACCGCCCGCCTTGTCAGCAGCTACTGCCCCTGCACACGTACAACAGCAGCAGCCACCTGTGAGCACGGCCGCGTCGACTGGCTCTCTCGTAGGGATGTCGTCTACCGGGAGCATTACAGGCACCCTGGTCCACCCAAGCAGTAACACGATGATGACATCTTCAGGGACTGCCGCCCCAGCCGCTTCTGTGTCTACTGCTGGGCCCGTCAGCTTCCCAGATGCCCTAGACTCGTCTGCAGCAGCAGCGGCAGTGGCTACCACGTCGCCCAAACTCGACCTCAAAACGATCATCCACAACCTGGAGCCGTCCGCGCCTCTGGCACAGCGGCTCAAGGTTCTCAAGGACCTGTCGGATGCGGTCAAGGTGCAGCACATTGATGATCCCGTTCAGCTGTGGACTGCCGTGGAGACGATGACCGAGGTATTTGATGCATGTTCGCTTCACCCCCCTAACAAGGGTCCTCCAGTTGTCCGTGCCAGCAGAGGCAAGGCAAGTAGCCTACTATTTCTTGGCAGATATCATTGATGGCCAGTCCGAGTATCTCACCGACATCCAACGAGCGCTGTTCTACCAGAGCGTCGCCAACAAGGGCTCTCTGGGAATGACAGACTTGTATCCTCGCATCAGGTTCGATATTTACTTGTCTTATTCTTTTTGGCGGATAAATAAAAAACATTTTTTTTTTGGTGTAGAATCATCCGCAAGCTTACAAAGGAGGGCCGCGAAGTGGCGTCCTTGGACAAGGGCCTTTGTGGCCTGCTTTTGAGCTGGCTGTCTCTTCGTACGTAACATGGAATTGGCAGAACAGTCCACAAACGATCGATACAGTGACCATTGACTCGGCCAAGCGAAAGACGCCCTCGAAAGAGGCGAATGCAATCTACCTCATCCTTATCGGGTTGGTCAAAGTCAACTTTGCCCTGTTGGAGGAAAACGACGTCGTGGACATGATCGTAGCCACGTGCAGCGTGTGCCTAAAGGCAACCACAAACGATGACGTCTACAACAGCCTTGCACTCATGGATGTTGTCGTGCGCTATGCTTACGTTCCCTTTTCGTCCTTGGACGTCTTTGTGCAGACCCTGTGCCATACCGTCAACGTCGAGAGGTACATTAGTATGCTTCCGTTCAATATCAATAAATTCCTCGTCGTGTCAGGTTTACACAGAGCAGCTGGACCATCGTGCGCAATCTTTTCAGGAGTCACTGTGCCCACAATACAATACAAATTCTCTGCAAGTAAGCGATCTTCATCGTACTGGCAGAGTCTCACATTTTCATAGCACCCTGGAGGATCCAAAGCATAAGGAGAGCGGCAGTTTGTTACGAGGCGCAGTCTTCTTCATCGGCATGGCGTCGTGGAGTTCACAGCGGATCAACAGTCTCATCCACAGCTTTGTCAGCGTCCTCCCGTCACTGTACGCTGCTGTGATGTACCAAATCGTGGTGGTGGACTTGGAGGTCATCCTGAGTGTGCACCGACTCGTAAAAAAGTACGGCAAGGAACTTTCCGCCGTCGAGTGGGACATCATCCTCGATATGCTTATCCTCTGGGTACCCACAACACACACACATATATATTTTTTTTTTCAATCTCTAATACAAATAATACAAATAAAAAAATAAAAAACTACAACAGAGGAGGTACGTCCGCGACCGCCAGTCGACAGTTGCCAATGTTCAGTCTATCGTGAGCAAGTATGACTCCATGATCTCGCAACTATACGAGTACTATGCCAGTGGTCGCTTTGGCGGCTCGGCGGAGAGGTACTTTGACCTGCTTTCGATGCTGGGAGACCAGCTCGACGAAACGATGACGCTGCACCTGTTGACCTTCCGCGCGGAGGAGATTCATCCTGTCTCGCAAAGCTGGGTCGACGATTGGGACAACCTCATGTCCACCTTTTTCAGCAACGAGAGTCGCACGCTTGTCCGCTTCAGGGCACTCACGCTCCTCGCATCCATGTACTACTCCACTCGCGTCGTCCACGGAGCACAACTTGTCACGAGAGTGATAATTCCATACCTCATCGGCTCAGCGACTTCGGCGGGCGTGCGAACGAAGCTGCTCGAAGAGTCCCAAGCAGAAGTTGCAAAGTACAATACTTCCATGTTTACTTGATTGGCTTCTTACCGCGTGTACCCTAGCATGGCCGTCGACCTCGTCACGCAGATCATTCTCACCGACTATGACCTGGACGAGGCAACGACAGAGAAATTGTTGCAAGGAGTGATTGGCTGCGTCCAGAGCCCGATCGAAGCCACGTCGTTGAATGCCATTACTGTAAACGTTTACATTTTTTTGGTTCTATTTTTTACATTTCCACCCGCAGAACCTCACGCTCATTTTCGAGGCATCGCTTTACTGGAACACCTCATCGTACTGTCTGAGTATTTTTGACGAAATCATCAAGACTATTGGCATCTTTGGCGTAATAATTTTAAGAAAAAAAATATTTTTTTGAAGTATCTAATCACAGTGCAACCAGATGTTTGTCTCTGTACGCCAGCACGTGCTGGCAACACTTTTGAGGCTACGGGCTGTGGAGCCTGGCCGAATCTACATACTCGATGCTGGCGGTCACTACAAGAGGTCGGCACTACAAAAATCTGACCCGACCACAGCCGCACCTGAACCAAGCCCTACATCACCTGCTCCACCCATTGCTCTCGTTTCAACGGCAGGATCGGTGGCGACAATCACCGGAAAGGTGGATACACAACCTGGGCGCTCAGTGCTGGTAACTTTTAAAAATATATTTGCAAAAAAAAATGTTTTTTTTTATCTGATCCTTTCTTTTAGGAACATGGTAGTCCGTCGCCCTACATTGGCGTACAGGTGTCTGCCATCCGCGACGCGAGCGGTCTCTTGCCGATCTCTTCATACCTTAGTGCTGTGGTCGTGCTGCTAAAGAACGTTCAGCCCTACGACCTCGTGTACCCTTTTCTATCCAGCTTGCCTGCTCAGCTCGCCAACAAGGTGGTTTAGCTTCATGTATTTTTCAATTTTCATATTGAGCCTTATTCATCGCAGGCCATGTTCTCCAACGCGGCGGCGCAGATCCGTGAGCTCCTGCTCGCAGTGATGGAGGGAGTGCTGCAAAACTCGCTGCAGGACCGGGTGAACAACTGGCCCGCAAACTCTACCCGGAAACCGTCCGACATGTACTTGCTCGCATGCCAGCTCCTGACCGTCCTCCTTGGTTACAAACATTTGTTTACCAAGGCTCAACAAGACGACATGATCCTCTGCTTTGAAAAGGGTGTCGCCAAGCTCGGCAACACTGCCAAGACATCCATTCATGCCCTCAATCTGTGCAGTGTCGAGCTGCCTTTGTCGATGCAAAAGCTGCTGTCTCCCATTCTTGCCAAGTTTTCACAGGTATCAATGCTGGGCTTAAAACAAAAAGAAAACAAATTATTAACGCGCCGCTGCAGATTGCATCCAATCCGACAATGTCTGTCCACATTCTCGAGTTTTTGTCGGCACTGATCCAAGCCCCTGAGTTGCATGTCAACTTTTCCGAGATGGACTACAAGAGGATCTTTGGCATCGCATTGCAGCACATCACGTCGGAGGCGGCTGTTGCGTCGCGTGCCTCTGCCGCTGCTTCTGTGCCCTCGCAACCACAAGGATCCGCTGCAGCTTCAGATAAGGCCGCGCGGCCGACCATCATCACAAGCGCCTCTACGGTATTTTTTAGTTTTTTTTTTTTTGCTTCGTGATATCCTTCTTTAATGAGTTGCCTTTAATAGATGACGACCCAGCACGCAATGTACATTCGTGATTTGGCGCACCGCGTTTTGTGTGTGTGGTTCATTGGCTTGCGCGTGTCAGAACGACGCAAGTACGTGTCGTTCATCTCCAAGGGTCTTCTCAACGCGTTTGAGCCGTTCCGGAACAACAATAACAACGTTGTCCCCGAGCAAGTGGAGCTCATCCTGGATATGCTCGCGCGCCATTCGTACGCTGCCTGCCAGACCAAGCCGACCCGGTCGTTCGCCGCCGAACGTCTGCTCGAAAATTCCACCAGCAAGTTTTGGGCGTACGGCACCTCTGTCCTCGAGATCTCGTCCACGGGGAGCGGCTGGTCAGAGGTCACGCTGCGACGACCCACAGGCACCGCGGCGTGGCTTTGCCGTCTCGAAAATCGTCCTGTTGTGACCCACGAGGCAGACTACGTATCGTTGCCCGCGACGCTGATGATGCATTTGCCAGGGTCTACTCAGCCTTTTCAGCTTACCTCTGCTGGGGCGGACCATCAAGATCAACCGGCCACCACTCGTGATAAGGTGGGGGCTCCTGATGGTGCAACGCGCGGCCGGTCGTCCTCTGTGAACGTACGTCTTTTCTGTTTTTGGAAATCCATCCTAACCGTCACGGGTTGCTAACAGGAAGAACCGTTCCCGTCGATTGTCATTCAGAGTGCGGCAATCACGATTCCCGGTCCGCCAGACTCGCAGGTGGTGGAAGAGCCGTCAGGTTCAATGGAGGACCTGTCTGCGTCGTCGGGCAAGGACCTGCTGGACAAGCTTCGAATCCGCAGCAAAACCTTTTCTGGCGGCCACATGTCGATCGCGCGTCAAAAGCGTCGTACATCGTCGCCCAATATCGAGCCTTTGACAGCGATCCACGCAGCCAATGTCCTCGCTGATCCGACCATGTCGACGTCGTCGTCCTCGGCTCAGCAACAGCCCCCGCTTGAGCGGAGACACACGGGATCTTATCGACCTGCCCAACGAGACACGTACATCCTTCCGTCGTTCCAGTTTCTCCAAATGCTCATGTACCCTGGTGCGTCGGTCGTGACGCCGGTGCCTCTGAAAGAAGGCGAGGCGACAACGCGCGCACTCAAGAACCTCGATCGAATCCCTGCCGTCGATTTCCACAAGGTAAACCATTCTGAAAGAAAGAAAAAAAGTCATGTTTTTTTTAACAATGCTGTCTACAGATTGGAGTCATCTACGTTGGACCAGGCCAGTCGACCGAGCCCGAGATTCTCGGCAACTCGCACGGATCGCCCAAGTACTCTCAGTTTATCTCGTCTCTCGGCAAGCTCTTGCTGCTCAAGGGTATAAACGAAGCAACAAGTATCACACAATGATAATAAAAAAATTTTTTTCTTCTAGATTGCAAGGATGTGTACACAGGAGGCCTTGATATTGAGAACGGCGTGGACGGAGAGTTTGCGTACTATTGGCAGGATCACATTACTCAGATGATTTTCCATGTTGCCACACTGATGCCGTCGAACGAGTGGTTCATGAAGAAGCGGCACATCGGCAACGACTATGTGACGATCGTCTACAACGATTCTGGCGACGACTACCGTTTTGGTATCACTTGCTCCCTGCCATATTCTTTAATTTTTCAATGCAAAAATAAAAAAAAAACCACAAAGGGACTCTTGCCAGCCAGTTTGACTATATCAACATTGTCGTCAAGCCTCTGGACGAGGACACCGTGCAAGTCAGCATGCTGTCCAAGAACGACTTGCCCGACTTTTCTCCCCTCGTGACGCCAAAGGTTGTTTCCACAAAGTCTGCGCCAATCTTTGTTCGTCAAGTGGCGCTCCATGCGAATCACATGGCGAGTTTGCACGTATGTTAAAGCAAGGCAAAATGATCCTTTTTAATGATGTTATTTTTTCAGGGCCCAAACGAATACGTGTCCAACTTTCTGTCCCGAGCTCGTCAGATTCGTCGAATTGGGGAACGATTTTCCGAGCTCAACAAGACCGAGTCCGGTTCGAGCGGTGCCGCCAACTCTGCCCCTACCACCAACTACGCCGAAGCCGCCGGCATGAACGTCGTCCATGAGATTGCCGACTTTACCCTGTATTCTTAGATGTATTCTTAGATTTCTTACCGTAAAATTTTGCATTGTAACAAAAAAAAAAAAAAAAAAAAACATTTCTTTTTCAATCCTGGCGAGCACAAGGACTCATCCATGCTGCCAAATGTTGGTGCTGCCTTCAAAGCCGAGCTTCTCGAGTTCTGCGACCTCCTCCTTTGTCAGACGGAAGCCGAGGGCACCGGCATTCTCCTCGGCCTGCTTTGCATTTTTGGCTCCAGGGATCAGTATGGCGCCCTTGCAGATGATCCAGTTGAGACTGATTTGGGCCGGGGTCTTGTTGTATTTGGCGCCAAGCTCACGCAACTTTTCAATCAGCGGCTGAACTTGCTCAATGGACACATTTGCAAATTTGCGATTGGAGGGGGGCGGGTTGTTGACGTCAAACTTGCCCTGAAATAGTAGTTTTTCAGGGGTAAAAAAATACATTTTCTTTCAAAGTGAGGACGCACAGTGAGACGGCCCTGACCCAGAGGAGAGTAGGCCAAGATTGCGACACCGAGTTTGTGGGCCTCCTCGATCAAGCCACAGTGGTCAGGATGCTGATGCAGCAAACTGTACTCGACTTGGTTGACGGCGAGCTGTTTTGGTGGGTTAGAAAGTACAAGTGGGAGCCCAAGATAGCACCTGAATATTGTGCTTGGCAAGAGCTGCATGCATGCGACGCATCTCGGGGACAGAGTAGTTGGACACACCAACGGTCTTGACCAGGCCCTCCTTGACGCTGAGTGCGAGGGCGTCCGCGATCGTCTCGATGTAGGTGAGATAGTGGATGGGTCCGTGGACTACAGGGGGGGAGGGGGTGCGACGAGTTTTAGTTTTCAAACCTGACGACGCTAGTGCTACTCTGATATAGATCCACCTGCTTGAGCTGCAGACGCTCCAGCGAGCTCTTGAGATGCGATGTGAGCACGCCCGGGTAGCCCCACGGGCCCACATACAGTGGATTGGGGAAGAACTTTGTCGCCGTTACAATCTTGTTCTTGCCTGTTTTTGCGGCCTTGTCAGCAAGGTTGTTGACACCCGAGAACAAACCTTGGTCCGCGGCCAGAAAGTTGCCGAGGAAACGCTCCGACTCTCCGTTGGCGTAAATCTAATGGGTCAGTTTACACACATGCATACATACACACACACACACACACACACGTCCTGTCCATACCTCGGCCGTGTCGAAAAAGTTGACGCCCTTGAGCAGTGACGCGTCAAACGAGGCCTTGATCGCCGCGTCGTTTTCGGGGGTCTTGGTGTAGCCCCACGTCTTCGTCTCGCCCCACGACCACAGGCCCACGCCAAGCGGCGGCACCACAATGGCCTCGCCGCCGCCACCGCCACTGCCGCCGGCGCTGCCACCGAGCGTGAGCAGCGACTCGGCTGTCGGGATCTCGTCGCTGCCCAATTTGACCTTGAGTGTCGTCATCGTCGAATGGAATTTTCCGTCACGATGCTCCGGAACAGTCTGCTCCTGCCGAAGCGGTCCGCGTCCAGCGCTGCCAGCCACGCAGCCGCGGCCGCAAGTGCCCTGACGAAGGCGCACGTGGTCGGATCCACGGCTGTGCCGCTGCGGACCGACACGATTGGCGAGGCCTTTGACCAGACGGTATGTTTTTGCGGGATCTACAGCCAAAATAGAAAACACCCCCCACCACCACCACCAGGTCAAACAGTACCCCAACCACCTGGCCGTGGCCGTGCTCGACCAGCTGCACCCACAGCTTGTCAAGGACCCTCACGCCCATGCGCACTTCGTGCCCAACGGCGGCGGCGACCAGTGGTCAAAGTTTCTCGCAGACTCCACAAAGTTGTACGCCCGTCTGACCTATGGGGAGCTGGCGACGCTCGTGGACCAGTTTGCCAACGGGCTGCACCAGCTCGGGCTCCGCAAGGGCGATCGCCTTGGAGTGTGGCTGCCAAACACGTACCACTACCTAGTGGCCCAGGCAACGTATCATCCCGCTGTCCTGACAACTGAATGCACTGCGTAGATTGCGGCCGCCAAGCTGGGAATCCTCTTGGTTACGGTCAACCCCGCCTACCGCGCAAACGAGGCGCAGTATGCTTTCCGCAAGGTGGGCATGAAGGCGCTACTGATCGTGCCTGCTATCAAGTCGAGCAACTACCTGGATATCCTCAATGGGCTCTTCCCTGAGCTCACCGCGGTACTTTTTACCAGCGAGAGCAACAGCTGATCTTGTACCCCCAGCATCGTCCAGACAAGCCGCTCAAGTCAAAAGCAGTGCCGTCCCTAGAGTACATCATCTCGATTGATTCTAAGGAACACGCAGGCCTTCTTCCATTCCACGACCTGCTTGTGGAGAACCCGATAGATTCCAAGGTATTGCGCTGAATGGGGGTGTGTGGCTAATACTGACACCTGCGGTAGGATCTGGTGTCGGGTCATTTGCACTCGTCAGAGGGAATCAACATTCAGTTCACGTCGGGCACAACAGGCAATCCAAAGGGTGTGCTGCTCTCGCACAGCAACATCCTCAACAATGGTACGAAATCAGCGATTACTTGGCGTTTGTTTATTCTACACGATGTGTATCAGGGTACTTTGTTGGCGAAGGCATCGCTCTCACGCCAAACGATCGTATCTGCACGCCGGTCCCGCTGTATCACTGCTTTGGCTTGGTCATGTCCAACCTAGCCGCGATGACCCACGGATCTGCCGTCGTCTACCCTGCCGCGACGTTTGACCCAGGCGCCACGCTCGCAGCTGTGCAGACAGAGTCGTGCACAGCCCTCCAGGGCGTTCCGACAATGTTTATCTCGGAGCTCAACCACAAGCACTTTAGCTCATTCAAGCTCAATACACTGCGCACAGGCATCATGGCCGGTAGTGTATGCCCCGTCGAGACTATGAACAACGTAAGTGCGATTTGCAAAAAAAAAAAAAAAAAAAAAAAAAATCA
>Ga0302227_10000955_pt1 | contig 22273 bp, 19 predicted proteins | sample II_Palsa_N1_1_FD_193525 | JGI IMG/M metagenome (GOLD analysis project Ga0302227, IMG submission 193525) | Peat permafrost microbial communities from Stordalen Mire near Abisko, Sweden - II_Palsa_N1_1 | ecosystem: Environmental > Terrestrial > Soil > Palsa > Peat permafrost | place: Sweden... | reverse complement strand
AGGGTCCGACATCATTATGAACGAAGCTACCTCACTGACGGTGCTGCGTAATGGAGATACGGTCCAGCTGGCTATTCCGACGGGCTTCATCTCTTCGCTAAGCAAAAACAGGCTGGCTGGTTTTTACGGCGTCCGTTATCCGCAGATCATCGATAGCGTTACGCCTGCAGTCAAGGTGCTGGAGGGCAATGTGCAGAAGGGCGATACATTGATCGGCGTGGATGGACATCCTATCCAGTATGCAACGGACCTGGGCAGGGATACCTCCCTGAATTATATTCTGCGGGCCAAGTCGGAGAGGATGACATTTCGCCGGGGGCACGATACGGTGCAGGCTGTGGTAGCCCGGCAGGAAAAAATCGGCACCGGTATCCTGTACAAGACCCCGGAAAACATCCTGGGTTATGTACAGACCAATTATACTTTGCTGCAGGCTGTCCCTGCGGGCATTCACAGGAGCATTGAGACACTCGTCAATTATATCCGCAACCTGAAGTTGTTGTTCACTTCAAAGGAAGTGAAGGTCCAGGATAACCTGGGCAGTGTCGTCAGTATTGCGAGTGTTTTTCCCAGTGAGTGGGATTGGGAGAGTTTCTGGTCACTGACAGCTATTTTCAGCATCCTGCTGGCGTTTATGAATGTGTTGCCGATACCGGCCCTGGACGGTGGGCATGCGTTGTTTACGCTGGTCGAGATGATCAGTGGGCGTAAGCCGAGCGATAAATTCATTGAATATGCGCAGATGGTGGGGATGGTGCTGTTGTTCAGCCTGATGGCGTATGCGCTGGGATTGGATATTTTCAGGATGTTCAGGTAGGAGCGGGGTGGCCGCGGTCTGCGACCGTGGCGAGCCGATCTGGTGATCGGAGGCATGCCGATGATTAGTGCCGGTCGGATTTTTTTCGTACTTTTGTCGACTGCGCCGGCCGGGCGATGCCGCCGGAAAGCGCTGAATGAATGGGGGTGCCTGGTTTTGACAGCATAGATCTTTGAAGGTGTAAGCATGCCGTGCGTTGGATAATTAGCACGTAAATCTGAATATTCAAACTTCAAATGGCAATACTTCGTATGCCATGGCTGCCTAATCAGTGATTAGATAGTCATTAGGGCCGCGTGGCAGGTTGGCCTGTTACCAAGCTGCGCCGCCGACTCAAAACAAATACGGGATGCTGTAACAGAAGGCTGTGACTGTTGCTTAAGACTATCCAGCTAAGGAAATGATCGGTGTGTCCGGTTCCTGTTATTTCCCGACAATCAATGCCGGAATAAGCATGTAGAAAGCTTTTGGCGATTATGTTTGGACAGGGGTTCGAGTCCCCTCACCTCCACTGGATTTTAAGCCCTTGATTTTCAAGGGCTTTTTTGTTGATAGGTGATGAGGAATTGAAAGACATAAAGCCGGATTGACCGGGAAAACGTTGAAGTAACTGCCAAAATGATTAAATGTTTGCTGCCTTTGGTTTAAGGAATACATCTCCGGTGTTTATTTGTCCTAAGTTTATGCAACACAATTTTGGTAAACATGAAGAGATTTCTTGCTCTTAACTTCTTCTTACTGATCTCATTCCTCGCGCAGTCCCAATCCACCAGTATCCAATTCAGTAATATGGATTCAGCAACGGGCTGGATCCCTTTTGAACTCTACAATAACCAGATCTATCTTTCAGTAGCGATCAATGGCCATCACGCTATAGCCATGCTCGTTGACGGTATTACATCTAGGATCGACAGGGACTTCGCCAACTCCATAGGTCTTTTGCCGCAGGCGGATGTCCACCAGCCTGACGAAATGCCCTTGGAGATCCAAATAGCCAATCTGCGTCTGAAGGATATTCACGCCGCCGTTATGCCGCCCAGGCATACGGGTCATGCCCGAGACTTAATTCTGGGTGACGAATTGTTCAACGAATTAGCTGTAGACATTGACTTTGCCCGTCGAAGAATAGCCCTTTATCACCCAGCCGACATTCACCTGCCGGCAGGAGCGGTGAAGCTTACACTAAGTCGAACCGGCGATGCCCGTTCGGTCCCCGTTGCGGTAGAGAGCGGACCGCCGATGCTGTTTCAGGTGTACCTGGGCGATCCTTCCCCCTTGACGATCTATAGCCTCTATTCCGAAACCCACGGATTAATGCAGGGACGGCCTGTTTCCGTGAGGCTGGGTGCAGGCGGCGGGAAATACCCCCGCGAAGCCGTTGCAACATTAAGCCATATAAGTTTTGCTGGTGTCGTCTTCAGCCGGGTACCCGGAACATTCCCCGCCGATTCGGTGAGCGGGAGCCAACCTGCCGGGGTCGCAGGCCACATCGGTATGGGCACCCTCTCCCGTTACCGCTTGATCTTTGACTACCCTCACGACCTTCTTTTTGCAGCGCCGTATGCTGGAGTTGCCCGGAAACATTTCCCCAAGGATAACTCAGGATTGTTCCTGATCGAAAAACAAGGTAGCTATATAGTAGAATTCGTTTCCCCCCACAGTCCGGCCTGGCATTCTGGCTTTAAAGCAGGCGATACCGTTATACAGATCAACCACCGGTCCGTTCCTGCCTTCCAGGGCCAGGCCTGGCAGGCTCCCGGGTTGGGTAGTTTACGTTTTACAGATCCAGGTACTGCCTATGTATTCCTCTTGAAGGATGGCAGTATCAGGAAGCTGAAGACGGCGGCGTTTTTCTGAATAGGATCGCCACAAGACAAGATGGGAAAGGGTTTTCTTTACGCGCAGTAAGTGTGGCATACAAATGGATATAGAGGAAAAGTTAAGTCAAAGGGTTAGCCACTTTAGATTTTGAATGAGGATGAAAAGTGGCACAAGGTGTTCGATTGTAGTCCCCTCACCGCCACCGACACCTGTTTTATCTTCCGAGGCCATGGCTTGATATTTTTCTTATTTCATTTAATCGCTCCAGATATAGCCCGGATCTCTTCCTCTGAGACGCCTTGGGCGCGGGCGATTTTTGCCAAAAGCTCCATCTGGGCCCATTCGTATTGAGCGCGTTTTCCGGCCCGGGTAGCGGCAGAAATGATGATGTACAAAATAAGGGCATTGACGATGACGGCAACCGTGCCGATCAGTAAAAGAGAATTGCTGTCCATGGTATGAGGGAGGGGTTACATTTTAGCAAGAATTTTTTTCTTAGCCGAATCATACTCGTCTTTAGTAAGGGCGCCGCTATCATACAGATCCTTCAATTTTTTAAGTTCATCGACTCCATCGGCAGCGGGGGTAGTTGTCAAAGTGGTCACCGAAGGAGGGACGCGCTCAATTATTTCTCCGGCCGCCAGGGCGTCTTCAATTTCGACCTCATAATTGACAATGTTGCCGCCGCCAACCTTGAGAATATATTTATAGCCTCGCTTCTTGCTTCCTAGTTGTTTTACGGATTTCACTGTCAAAAACAATCCACTATACCTTCTGCCTATTGGCTGGATACCTGCCGTGGGGTCAGCCTGGGAGGCGCTCATCATTGCGGCCCACGAAGATGATGAGGTATGGATGTATTTAAAATCGCCGTTTGGAAGCGTGCCACGACCGCATTTAATAGCCGTTCCGATTTGAATAATAGAATCATTGGAAAGAATGAGAGCCATGTCTTTCTTAATTATGGTGTCCCTAAGAACTGTGGCCTGTTCTTGAGCATTGCAAATTAGAGGGAAAAGGAGAATGGCAAGGGGAATTTTCATATTGATGACAAACTAAATGTTAGGAAAATGTACGCCGTTCCGCCTGATAAAAAAACCGTGTTTCCACGGTTGTTTATCTCCGCAATTGTCCGTATTTCCGAGCCACGTCCCTGAGTTGCGAAGCCTTCTCGGCTTCGGTAATGCAAAGACGCCGGCAGTAAATCGCTGTTTTTTTACGGAGTAAAGAGTGGAGCCGGAAGCGGCGGCAGTATAGGAGACTGCAGGCACCCTGACAATCTTCATATCTACCTATTGTTACTTTTTTTTCAAAAAAGAAACGCATTTTGTTACCTTTTTTCATAAATTTGTATCATGGAATCGGTGCAGTCAACTATAAGTCATTCATTATCATTATTTAATGCTGGAAAGATCCTTTTCCCGGCCGATTTTCGGGGAAAGGGGTCTCAGGCTGCTATTAAAATGGCCCTTTCCCGGGCTACTGCCAATGGCCAGGTCCGACGACTGGCCCAGGGCATTTATTATGTTCCCCTTGTGGACCCGTTGCTGGGAGAATTAACGCCCGCTCCCGAAGCGGTCGCCGAACAACTGGCTGAACGGGAAAAAGTGCGCATCCGACCGACAGGCGCTTTTGCCTTGCATAAGCTGGGCCTGACTACCCAGGTGCCCACCCGGCTGGTGTACCTCACAGATGGCCACCCGCGCAAGTTCGAGATCGGAAAAGCAACAGTGGAATTTAAGGCTACTACCCCTAAAAAAATGTCATTGTCCGGTGAGATCAGCGGCTCATTGATCCTGGCGCTGGAAGGTCTGGAATTGAATAAAATCGATGACAATACCGAAAAGCGGATCAAATTCTTACTGCAACTGGAAAAGCAAGAAGTCTTACAACAGGACCTCCAACTGGCACCGGGGAAAGTATACGATTACCTGACGCGATTACTAAAACAAATAAGGCTATGATAGGATGGTTACAATTAACGCCTGATCAACGCCGGCAGACCCTGGAACAGGCTTTTATAAGAAGCGGGATGCAAACCAAGGCACTTGAAAAAGATTGGTGGGTCACCCTTTGTTTGAAGGCTTTATTTACCTCGCCATACGCCCCTTTCTGCCTGTTCAAGGGCGGAACATCTTTAAGCAAGGCCTGGAAGATCATTCAGCGGTTTTCGGAAGATATTGATATAGCACTCGCTCCGGAAGCCTTTGGCATGGCCTACGACCCGGCGCCCAGCCACAGCTTCGTTAAGAACCTGAAGCGGCGAGGATGCACCTTTACCACGACAGTACTTAAAACAGCTATGGAAAACGCTTTATCAAACCTCGGCGTGCCGGATGGAATGGTCGTCGTCGAGGCAGAGGAGGTGCCAGCAAACCGGCCGGATAAAGACCCACAAACCTTATTTATACGCTATCCATCTCTGTTTGATCCACATCCCTACCTGGCTGAAGAAGTGAAAATGGAATTCGGGGTTAGATCCTTTAAGGAACCCTTTGCAATGGTGCCGATCACTTCCCTTCTGAATGAAGTATTTCCCAATCCGGCTTATGCCGAGACCCCATTTGAAGTGGCTACAGTCGAACCTCGAAAAACATTGCTGGAAAAGCTTTTTCTACTCCATGAAAAATTTCATTCCGCTGACTTGGGATCGATCCGCCTGGAAAGACAGTCCCGGCACCCCTATGATATAGTATCGCTCCTGGCTACACCTGCAGCACAGGCAGTCTTAGACGACGGGCCGTTTTATGACCGGTTACTGGCCCATCGCAAACACTATGTCCGTCTGGCTGGTATTGATTACGAACAGTTGACACCCCGCCGGCTTAGGTTTATTCCACCTATTGAGCTGATTCAGGCATTTCGGGCGGACTATGAAGATATGCAGCACTCGATGATTTACGTGGATTCCCCGGGCTTTGATGACCTCCTGGAACAATTGAAATTTTTCAATGGTCGCATCCGGCTGATGGGTACGGGGCTTGATCTGGAAGCGGTCATCGCGTTATTCATGACACAATATGAAGAACTCATGAAGGCCGATGCAGAACGCCGGATCTTTAACGGTGATCTGACTCTGGCAACGGCAACGGGCGAGACGATCAATTGCCGGCTCACCATGCATCGAATAAGCAAAAAATGGATCTTTGAAGAAATTCGAATAGAAACGGAAGAATCATAGTCCTTCATTCCAGTACCAAGTTAACGCTATGGATATACAACAACTTATCCCGACGTTACGAATTTCTCCAACGTGTTTAAACAATTTTTTAACATCCGGCTGGCCGACCTTCGTAGGAGCAACTGATGAAATATTGTATTTTGTTGTCATGACTACTGGTAAAAAATACACCGTGTCAACCAGCGCGTTCTACGCCATTTTTCTTCCGCTGATCCCGGTTGCTAATCACTACTCGCCGAATGGTCCTTGCAATCCCGGTCTGGGCTTTCTTCTATTCATGCTGACGCCTTTCATGGCTGCAGGAGCGTTGCTCTTTTCCGGCATTGTCCGCTACCGGGGCAACCGCACTTTCACTGGTCCCACCATTATCAACGCCGGCGTACTTCTCGGCGTTATGGTCTTTTTCTTCTTTGGCCATCTCTGACAACCAACAATGCCGCAGGGTAGAAAGGCATGTATGGATTTTTTCCTCAAGGGGATCATTTGTAAGAATTTTTATAAAAAACCTTACAAATCAAGCTTTACAGCTTTATAATCAAAATAAGCCAACGTGTCTTACCCAATGTGGCACGTAAGTAGCTTAAACTGAAAAATTAAAGATTTGATTTTGAATTCTTTAATGTTTGAATGAAATGGAAAAGTGTGGTCAAGTGTTCGATTGGAATCCCCTCTCCTCCACCGAAATTTAAGCCCTGCAAATCAATGACTTGTGGGGCTTTTTTGTTGGCGGGATTTTTCTTATTTTTGGACAAATGATTTCTAATGAAATCCGGGGAAAACTTCAAAATATCGTTGGAGGAACTCGCCTTGAGGGGGCAGCAGATCGTTGCTCAACGGTCAGAAATCTCCTTGTCGAAGGCTTTGGAGCAAGTCCGACTGTTAAAGGAGAATTCGAAAGTCAGTCAATCATCAAAGAAAAGCAAGTCAGTTTCTTAAAGTCTTATGCTGAAAAAGAAGACTTATGGCTGGAATCCTTGCCGTCAGGTTGCCAATATTTAACTGAAGGTGGAGAGTCTAAGGTATATCTTACCGAAGATGGACGTTCTGTGATTAAGATACAGCCTACTCGTTATTAGGATTTACAGAGTTTGATCAAAAGCTTTTCGCCATGATTCAACAGCCATTTGTTGAAGGGGAGCAAGCCGCCTTGGAACATATCGAGGAGTTCTTGAAATTTAATGGTTTTAGCAAGACTAGGAGACAAGATTATTGTAATAAGAAACCAACAATAGACCATGCAAACTGCTCCACGCCCCTGGCGACTTTGGCAAAAGATAATTTTTCGTTTCACCTTTTTATTGCTGGGCAGTTCTACCTATTTCTGCTGGGTGATGATGTTTTATTTTGCCGACTCTGCCTCTCCTCGCCTTGAATTTAACCCGACTTCCCCATTTAAATTGTTGGTCGGCCCTTTTTTCTGGCTGGACCGCCACATTTTCCACACCGGGTATGATCCTAAAATACATGATGCCTTTCCGCAAGACGACCATTTCGGGGTCGTATTCTATCTTTCGCTGGTCCTATTGGCCATAATCGGTACGCTGACCTGGAGCTTGCTAGATAAGAAAAGACAGCAATATGACAGGTTATTGTTTTGGTTTCGCTTGTATATCCGATATATCCTGGCGATGATCATGTTTGGGTACGGCGTTTTTAAATTTATACCTGTCCAAATGACATATCCTAACATTGTTGATTTGCTGACTCCGCTGGGGGAGCAAACCAAGTTTACTATCTTATGGAATTTTATGGGTGTGGCGCCGGGATACATGATGCTGACCGGCTTAAGTGAGATCGCCGCCAGCCTGTTACTGCTTAACAGGCGTTCCCTGGTACTTGGTTACCTGGTCCAGCTAGGCGTATTGATAAACGTGGTAGCCTTTAACCTGCTGTATAATGTTACGGTGAAAATGTTTTCCACGCAGTTGCTCATCTATGACTTATTCCTGATCTCTCCCTACTGTTACAGATTATTCCAGTTGTTTTTTGGAGGACAGGCGGTGGCGCTGACTGAACCGGGTTATACCTTTTTGTCCAGAGGAAAAAAATACGGACTGGCGGGAGTGCTAGCAGGTATGCCATTTTTGCTGTTTTGCCTGGAGACGGCAGGCGCCAGCCGAATTTATAAACAGGAACAAGCGAATGTCCATCGGCAAAAATTGTATGAGGTCACGTCCTTTATAGCGAAGGATACCTTGCCGCCTCTGTTGACGGACACATTGCGCTGGAAAAGGTTTGCGTTCGCCTTCACCAATTATGCTGTCATTTTCGACATGAAAGATAAGAAAGACTTGTATGAGTGTGATGCCGACAGCAGCAAGCAAACATTCACGCTGCATGATGGTAAAGATACCCTTCACTGGCCGGTTTTTCATTACACCTATCCCACCGGCGATCAACTACAGCTTTCCGGCAAATGGAAGGGCCGGGACATCAAGGTCTCGCTGCGATCGATACCTATCGATAGCATGGTCGTAAACAAGGAGAAGGCAAAATGGGTCTTGGACTAAAGAAATTCTTGGCTCCCCGCGAGGTCAGTTGCCTATCGGGCACAGTTATAAAAATATGGTGAAAAACCTGAAATGACGGCATGCCGCTGCCGGCGGCAACAGGTAGATCAAAATCAACCGGCGTCCACTGTAATCTCTTTTGCCAGTGCTATGACCCGCTGCCTGATAGCATCTACATCCGTCCCAAGCCGGGCATATGCCAACACCACTCCCATACGACGATATGGCCGTGTAGTTGGTTTGCCAAATAGTCTGATACCTGCCTGGGGGTCGCTGAGGACTTTTTCCACGCCCGTAAATGACGGATCGCGACCTTCTTTATGTGCAAGAATGACCGCGCTGGCGCCATATCGCTCTTGTGTTATCGCTACGATCGGCAGGCCGAGTACGGCACGGGCATGCAATTCAAATTCGGACAGATTCTGAGTACCCGCTAACGTAACCATACCTGTGTCGTGTGGGCGTGGAGAAAGCTCGGTAAAGTAGACGCCGTCATCGGTGAGGAAAAATTCGACACCCCAAAGGCCACTACCGGTCAATGCGGCCGTTACCTTGGCGGCCATATCTTGTGCCACCGCCAGATAATCTGCGGATATGAGTGCGGGTTGCCAGCTTTCCTGGTAGTCGCCGCGCTCTTGCCGGTGGCCGATGGGTGGACAAAATAGGGTGGGGCCATTTTGTTGGGTTATGGTGAGCAGGGTGATCTCCGAATGAAATTTTACAAAGGCTTCAACGATCACTTCTATCTGATCCCCCCGTTTGCCGCTTTGTGCATAGTCCCAGGCAGGTTCGATATCGGCGGTGGTTTTGATCACGGACTGGCCCTTGCCTGAAGAGGACATTAGTGGTTTTATCACGCAGGGAATACCTACACTATCTACCGCTGCCTTCAATTCTTCGAGATTGGCTGCATAACGATAGTTGGCGGTACGAAGGCCCAAATCCTTGGCAGCCAGGTCGCGGATAGCCCTTCGATTCATTGTAAAGTTGGCAGCTTTGGCGCTGGGAACTACGTGAATACCTTGTCGTTCATAGTCATAAAAGCGTTCTGTGCGGATCGCTTCTATCTCCGGAACAATGATATCAGGCTGGTGCTTGCTGACAATACGGTCCAGCTCGGAGCCGTCGAGCATATTGATCACTTCGCGTTCGTCGGCCACTTGCTGTGCAGGAGCATCGTTGTAAGAATCTACTGCAACGACATATTCTCCGAGGCGTTTGACGGCTATCACAAATTCTTTGCCCAATTCACCCGAGCCGAGGAGCATGATTTTTTTCCGCATGTAATGTTTTTGAGACGGCAAAACTAATCAATTGAAGTCGGACAATTCTTATTTGCCTAACTTTAGATATGAAATCAGTGGTCCTATTCGGCGCCAGCGGGCAGCGGGTGATCCAACCGTAAAGATAAAGCGGTATCATTGGCAGGATATGCACCGATAATTGTGCCACCCGCGATATTTGTTATCTTTGGAACTCTATGGTAAACAATATGACATACGAAGAACTGGTAAAAAAGCATCCTGGCTCCCTGGTGGAGAAAATTGTAACAGAAGTAGTGAATAAAGATACCGTCGAGGTTCACTTTGAGATCGAGGACGATGACCAGTGGTCAGTAATAAAAGTGCATGTCTACGAAGAGGACAAAGAGATGTCGCTCCGGTTGCTTTCAGAAGGGAGATGGGTGTTGCAATTTGGATACTATGACGACGAGGATGAATTTATTGAACTGATTCAGCCGCTTACCCAGCCGGATATAGATCTGATTCCCAAGAGACTTCAAAAGGTTATGCAGAGAGTTCTCGTCGGCGAAGAAGGCTTGCGGCTCCCGGGGAATTTTTTGTCGAGATAGGTGCCGTTTGATGATGCAATAACTCAACCCATCGCAAAAGTATGGATCGACCATGGTTCACTGATAAAGACTTCACTTCGCTCGAGATCCGGAAAAATAAATCGCTCGCCGACCACACCGTGGTCAGATCTGTCACCATAACCGACGTGGGATACATCGGCAAACTAGCCGGCCGGATAGCACAGATCCCACCGAATGGCGATATGATGATCTCCTTTTCGGGTGCGGCGGAGCATATTGAACTGGTCTTTTATTCGGGCGACAAGGTGCAGGAGATCGACGTCATCCAAAAAGGCTTCAAAACACCGTCTACCGGCTTCAATACCAAAAACGATTATGAAAAAGGGCTCTATGCGGAGATAGATGCCGTCCTCTTCCCGGCGACGGGCAAGATTGTGCCGAAGGTGGAGGGGCTGGTACTGGACTTTGGCGGTTTTTCTCTTTGCTACAAAGGAACCCGATTCGAAGACCTGGCCCCGGTGACACTGTCGTTTCATATCGCTGAATTTGCCTACGTTGACAAGAAAGGGAACACTCAGTCTATTGAGATCTTCTCGGGCCAGCTTCCGCCGCCGCCCTTTGTCATCAAAGCCAACGGCCTCTCCATTCTGACCTTTTATTCAAAAGAGGAACAGCGGATTTATCCGGACTTTTTCCAGGTGGTGTAAATGAAAAAAATCGGGTAGTATAAACCACCCGATTGACTTTGTACCAACTCTACTTATAAAAGAATAAATCAAAAATTTCCTCCGCTTACATCCCACCAGATGCGGGTCCCACCGTTATCCGGTCCACCCATCGCAGATACGGCAGCAGTCACAGCCGCCGTATTCGTGGTATATTCATTCAGCGGATAAGCCAGGCGTCGGATCTGGGTCGCCGTACTGATTAATCCTCCACTATTGTTATTGGCAACGGTAAAGAGGTGCGGGTAACCTGTCCTTCTGAATTCTGTCCAGGCCTCCTGCCCTTCGGGGAACATGGCGATCCATTTTTGCGTAATGATACGTTCGAGGGCTTGTTCCTGCGTAGCGCCGGGATCCCAGGCAATAGTAATCGACTCAACTGCAGGAGAACTATTGGCTGAATTTTTAGGATCTGTATAAGCAGTCGGAGTGCTTGTATTGTTGGCGATATAGGCTGCTGCTGCACTGGAAACACCCCATTGAGTGAATGAAGTTTGAATACCCTGCTCATAATTCGCCTGGGCGGTTCCGAATCCGGGCCAACCGCGTAACGCGGCTTCGGCCTCAAGAAAATAAACCTCGGCGGCGGTCATCATAATCATTGGTGCTGCCGGAGCACAAGCGCCGCCTGCATTTACATTTACGATAGAAAACCCTCCATATCCTGGTTTTGCCGTTACCGCAGCTCCTACGCGGATGCCGGCATACGTCCTGCCGATGGTAGGGTCTGTAGTCGGGGAATAGTATACCGGGAGGCGGGGGTCATTGTAGCCGGACAGGATCGACTCTAAGGAAGCGCCCATGGATATATCCGTCCAATTGGTGGCAATGAACCCGATCGGATTATGATATCCTGAATTGGAGATACCGGCATCATCCGTAGGAGTGGTCATCAGTCCGCCGGCCGCGCCTAACGCTTTTACAGCCTGCGCCTGTGCCGTGGTCGGATCGATCTTTACGATATGCATGGCCAGACGAAGCCGCAGGGAATTGGCAAATTTGATCCATTCCGTATAGTCTCCACCGTATACCCAGTCGTTGGCCCCAAGAGGTTTTGAACCGGGATTAGCGGCTATATATGTCTGTAAATTGCTGGTGGCGGTATCCAGCTCTGCGAAGAATTGGTTATAGATACTCTGTTGGGAATCATACTGAGTGGAGGTAAGCGAGGTACCGGCCTTGCTATACGGAAGTGCGCCCCATTTATCGGTTATCCTGTCCATTACTTCGACTTTCAGGATCAATGCGACGGCCCACAGGTCCGGGTTCGTAGCGGGTACTCCTTTTTGGGCGAGAAAGTTGACGGGGCCCACCGTCAGGGTATAGGCGTCAATAAAAGCCTGCTGATTCCACCCATCGATAAGGAAATAGCTGAGGTTACTGATATTACCTTTAAAAGGATCCGGGGACATCATATATCCTGAGTAACAGTCCGCATTCAGATTTTGGTCCAGCTGATAATTGCCCTCTTCTCCGTAAATGGAGGCGAATATAGGCGGGAACAGCGGAGTGACCTGTACTGCGCTGGCGAGAAGCCCCGTATTATCCTGGTTAAAACTCTCGAATTTTTTCGTACAGCCCGGCATAGCTGCAACGGACAGCAGGAAAGCTGCTGCCAGGAGGCGGTTTTGATTTCGAAAATGTCTGATCGATTTATATTTCAGGTTCATTTTTTTGAATTTTTATAGTGAAAATTAGAGACCGACACTCAAGCTGAGGCCAAAATTTCTGGTAGCAGGCTGGGTAAATGTATCCACACCGCTGAGTCCATTCCCGGTAGACATAGTCAGCTCAGGATCGTAAGGGGCTTTCTTTGAGAAATACAGCAGGTTTCTGGCGGTAAGGGAAAGCCGCAGACTCTTGATATAGGCGGTTTTGAATGGCAGGTTATACCCTAGCGCAGCTTCACGCAGACGAATGACTGTGGCACTATAAATATATTCACCGGCTACGCCTGCACGGCCACCGATGATAGTATACCAGGTCTGAGCGTTTACAGTGTTAACCGTTTCACCGCTGGCAAGAACGCCATTGATCTTTACACCGCCCTGTTCTCTCGCGTCACCGCTGGCCTTGGAAACACCGTAAGAGTCCAGCATACCCTGGGTCATGGACAATACAGATCCTCCGAATTTCCCATCAATCAGGAAACTGAATATCAGCTTATTATACGTAAAACTGTTATTCCAGCCCAATTGGAACTTAGGATTCGGGTTCCCTATTTTCATAAATGCGCTCGAAACGGTTGGCGTAGTAGTAGACTGCATTTCGATTTGGCCCTTGCTATTGCGTACCAGGGTCTGCCCCCAGATATCTCCATAGGATCCGCCCGTGGATAGAACAGACTCATAATTATTGTTGGCGCTTGCGGTCAATATCAACGTATTGATACCATCCCTGGAATCCACGTCGATGATCTTATTATTGTTCGAAGAACCATTGAAGGAGGTATTCCAGGTAAAATGCTTCATTTTAACGACATCGTAACCTACCATAAATTCAATCCCCTTATTCTGGATATTTCCCGCATTGACATACCCCGTGGCAAAAGTAGTACTGTAGGAAGGAGTCACTTGTATGAATTGGTTATGGGTATTGGTCTTATAATAGGTAAAGCTTACGGTCAGCCTATCCTGGATCAGGCGCAGATCAGCCCCCACTTCGGTGGATTTTGTTTGTTCCGGCTTAAGGGTTGGAAAAGGCGCCGTAGAATTTAAGACTTCCCCTCCCGATATGCCAAAATGGGTAAGAGGTGCGGTCACATAGTTGGGCACCGTATTTCCTACTTCAGCATAGGACCCCCTTAATTTTGCATAGGTGATCACGTCGGGCAGGTGGACCAACTGGCTTAAAATAACGGACAAACCCGCCGAAGGGTAGAAGTAGGAGTCATTGGGTGTATATGACAAGTTGGAAGACCAGTCATTCCTTCCTGTCAGCGTGAGGTAAGCCCAATTATCCCAGGACAGGTTAAGATTGCCAAACACCGACTGAATTTGATTGTGGTTTGCGGGAAGCGCAAGGGCATTTGTAGAACCCGCTGCTACAACCAGGTTCTGTGGCACAAATTCGTTGGGAATGGCAAGACCAGGGGAGGTATAATTGCCGGCCACATTCGGACCGACGATGGTGCCCGAGGTGATATTGTCCATGATACTGCTGCCCAGCAAACCGTCTACTTTAAATTTAGTAGTGTAGGGCACGGTAAAGTTCAACAGCAGATCCCCATATTTTTGGGTCTGAGTCGAGTTGGTCTGATAAAACTGACCGTTGGGCTGGGAGTTCACAGGGTTGGTGCCTGCATACAAATCCTGTTCAATCGCGTCCGCGGAGCGATCTTCATTGCCCCGTGCCTGAAGGCTCAGCCAGCTGGTGAAATCATATTTGACGCTGGCGTTGATCAATATACGATTACGGTTGGTATTGAACGGATTCCGATACAATATCCACCAGGGGTTCTGTTGTACGTCCTCGTTAAAAGGCCAGTTCTGCGTAGGAGCGCCATTGGCCCCATCGGGACCTTCATAACTATTTTTATAGGGCGTGATATCCATTCCTCTCGGGAAAAGGTAAAGCCCGGTCAAAGGATTGAAATAAAGACCTAGAAACGGAGAGTTGTGAATTTTCTGTGTGATGTAATTGACGTTGACATCCACGGTCAGCTTATTATTCAAATAATGCCCGATCTCACGGAAATCAAAATTGTTGCGGGCCAGCGTATTGGTAGGTTCTACCCCTCTCGCAGCCGTATTGGCATAAGAAAAATAGGACTGGGATACGTCTGAACCACCGGACAAGTTAATGGAATTCGTAAAATTGTCCGCGTTTTGAAAGAATGCCTTCAGGTTGTCGGGAGCGCCGCCGGTTAATTGAGGTCCCCAGCTTTGAGTCTGTCCGGCGGCCGTTTGTCCGTACTCATTTTGGAATTTTGGCAGGTAGGCCACATGATCCGTAGAGGCGGAAGAAGAAAAGTTGATGGCCGTGCGCCCTACCTTACCTTTTTTAGTAGTAATGACGATCACGCCATTGGCAGCCTGGCTACCATATAAAGCGGCAGCGGAAGCACCTTTCAGTACGGTTATGCTTTCAATGTCATCCGGGTTCAGATTCGAGATCCCATCTCCCTGGTCCGCATTGGTGGATCCGCCATAGGTACTGTTCGGACCACCGGTCATGTTGGTGGTTGACGCGGAAATATTATTCCCAGTATTGGATATTGGTACCCCGTCGATGACATACAAAGGTTGATTTCCTCCGGCAGCGGAACGATTACCTCTTAAGATCACTTTTGCGGACCCGCCAATACCGGAAGCGCTGGGAGATATGGTTGCTCCGGCCACTTTGCCGTTCAGCGCGTCCATCATATTATCCGTCTTTACAGCTGTCAGGTCTGAGTTACTGATCTGCTGGGTGGCGTAAGAGATGGACTTTTCCGATTTTTTTACCCCAAGGGCCGTGACCACGACAGAATTTAGTTCCTTGGTTTCAACGGACAGGAATGCATCTACCGTAGAGCTGCCTTCTTGTACGATGACGTCTTTTGTGGCGTAGCCGACAGAAGTGAATTCAAGGACAATCGTACCTTCCGGGACGGTAATGAAGAACTGACCATTTGCGTCTGTGGTGACACCCCCTTTGGCGCTGCCTTTAATACTGACTGTTGCGGAGGCGATGCCCGTGCTTTTCCCCTCTTCTTTGACCACACCCGTGAGCTTTCGGGTATGATCCTGGGCTTTTGCGCAATACGCAACCAGCAGGAATAAAAGACCTGTTAAAACTTTTCTCATAAGTTGTTTAAGTTTTGATGTGAGATATTTGGTTTTGGTACAAGCAAAAGAATCCCATCACCCTTTTCAGGTATGTGGGAAGCTTTCCGCTGTGACGTTTGAGTTGCATGCAGTCACTAGCGAAGTGATAGAGAAGCGAAAAATGTAATGAGGAAAACTAACTTATTTTAAAAAAAAGAATTATACGGGTTAACATTTAGTTATCAGCATCTATTTCCCCCACTGATTATTCCCCCGATCCACATCTGGTAATACCTGATCGGGATCGAGCACCACCTTATCGATTTTCGTCTCCGACGCATATCTGAAGGTCCAGCTGCCGCCCCTATACCAGATATCTACCGGTAATTGCAGGGTTTCGGTTTTGCCATTGCTGAGCGTAATGGTCGCAATAACAGGCATTATCATTTGACCCTTATTTTCGATAGTGATCAAAGCGCCTTTTGCCGGGTCTCCGTCGATATACTCCACTCCCGTCACAGCCTGGTCCAGTTTCCAGGTGGTGAAAAACCATTCTTTCCAGAACCAGTTCAGATCCTCGCCCGTCGCATTGTTAATGCAATGGAAAAAGTCATAGGGAGTAGGGTGTTTAAAGGCCCATGCCTCCGTATATTTCCTAAAGGCATAGTCAAAACGTTCTTTACCGACAACAACCGTGCGCAGCAGGTTGAGACCATAAGCCGTCTTGCCATAGAATTGATAGTGCTGCTCTTCCGTCATCGCATCCGAAACGGTCATCAACGGGTCTTTGTATTGCATAAACTGCATGTAATCACGGGATGCAAAAAAGCTTTTATCGAAATAAGCCGGAGCATTCACGTACTCCCCATGGTTGAAAAGGTCCGTCGCGATGTAATTGACATACGTGTTAAAGCCTTCGTCCTGCCACATGTATCGTCTTTCATTGCTTCCCACGATCATCGGGTACCAGTTATGACCAATTTCATGAGCGATCAAAAACCATAGGCGGGCTTTGACCTCGCTATAGGTGTTGAAGATCATTCCGGGATATTCCATGCCCGGCGTGATACCGGCACTGCTGACAGCCACGTTCCAGGGATATTCAAAGAGAGTTTTGGAATAAGTTTCGATGCTGGCCTTTAAGTATTCGGTCGACCGCGTCCAGGCCGTATCCCCGTCACTCTCGACCGGGTAACAGGACATGGCAAGAGCCTTTCGGCCCGATGGCAGGTTTACCCTGGCGGCATCCCAAATCATGGCCTTGCCCGCCGCCCACGCCACATCCCTGGTATGCCTCATGGAAAAATGCCAGGTAAGATTTCCCTTTGCAACGGGCCGGGTACTGGCCTTGCCTGCCTCTTCAGCACTGATAATGGTGACCGTTTTATCACTGGTCGCCGCCGCAGCCAGTCTTTTTATTTCCTTGGCCGTCAGCACTTCGGCCGGATTTTGCAGATCGCCTGAGCCATATACTATCATCTCCGCCGGGGCGGTAACAAAGTATTCATAGTCGCCATAATCGCAATAGAACTCACCCAACCCCATATAGGGCAGGGTATTCCACCCTTCTACCTCATCAAAAACGCACATGCGCGGATACCACTGCCCGATCTGATAAACAACTCCGTTTTTGGTGTATTGCCTCCCAAAGCGCCCTGCTCCGTCGAGTGGGATATTGAAGTGGAAATGCATTTTGACGGATACCTTACCCCCCTTGGGAGATACGGGCCTGTCCAGGCGAAGCTGCATCCTCGTATCCGAGATGATGGGAGCTACCGGATAAGTCCTCTCCGCCTGCGTTATTGTGACATCTTTTATCTCGTAGCCTCCGTTCACAGTGCCTCCCAGGATCTCGAAAAAATCGCCGGGATATTTGGTGGCGGCAACAGCTCTCGATGAAGGCTTGAAAATATTCTGGTCCAGCTGCAGCCAAAGGTAGTCCAGCGGATCGGGACTGTTATTGGTATAGGTGATCGTCACATCACCGGTAACGGAGGTATCCCGTTCGCTGAAGTTGGCATGTATCAGGTAGCTGGCCGTGTTCTGCCAGTAATCGGGCCCGGGAATGCCCTTTGCCGACCGAAACCGGTTTCCCGCCGGCATACTAAAGGTTTGCGTAAAAAGACTATGCGGATCATAGCCTGCCGTGTCATTGGTTGCAGTTTGCGCATGGAGAAAGCAGACGTTCAAGGCCGTTAAAAAAGATAGTATAAACCTTCTCATTCCAGTTGTTTTGAAGAAATGGTAAGTTAGGTTATTTTTCTGCTATTTTTCGGTCAGGCGTCCCTGGAGGTCTTCGCCGGGCGTAATTTCCGGGCATGAATTATTTCAGCCCGGCGGCGGTCGCAGAACGGTATTCCCGGGGAAGACCCGATGTACATGCCCATAGTATAGCACAGATAAAAGAATTTCTGCAACTGGATCAGCCGCTGGCCAGGGTTCTGGATGTCGCCTGCGGGACCGGGCTTTCTTCCAGGGCGTTGCTGTCGGTGGCCGAAAACATCTATGCCACGGATATCTCACCAGAGATGCTGCGCTATGCGCCTCCCAACGACCGGATCCATTATACGCTGACCCCGGCGGAACAACTGCCATTCGACGCCGGCTTTTTTGATCTTCTCACCGTCTCATCGGGTGTCCACTGGTTCGACATCGAACGGTTCATTGCCGAAGCCCGCCGAGTGCTGAAGAGCAAAGGGTGGCTGGTGCTCTACGAGAATTATTTTGATGCGGTATTTCAGACGGACCCGGCATTTGCGGGCTGGTGGACCGAATTCTATAAGAATACCTTCCCTTCCCCGCCACGGAATACGCGTTATCCCTGGACGAGCGAAAACCTCGCACCGCAGGGGCTTAATTTTGTCAAAGAGCTTAAGTCCGATTATGTGCTGCAGATGACAAAGGAACAGTTGGCCCTTTATTTCACGACGCAAAGCAATGTCATCGCGCGGGTGGAGGCAGGCCAATGTAGTTTCGAAGAAGCGGAAGGCCTTTTGTCGCGGGAGTTAACGCCGTTCTTTGCCGGAAAGGAACCGAAGCCTATCGGTTTTGGCAACTGGGTCAAATTCATTCAAAGTCCCGGTTAGGATACTTCGAAGAGAAGGCCCGCGGGCGTTATTAAGTATAAAATTCTTCACGCGCTCCAAGTCTTACTATATTCTTCTTTTGTTTAACGGGGTACCTTGCAGCCCGAACCTTTCAAGTATACAACCCCGTAATCACGATCCATGAAAAACAGCCATCTGTTGCACCATACCCTATGCAGGGTTTTTTTGTTTCTCCTGCTGACGCTATCTTGCCTGTATGGCTTAAAAGCCCAATGTCCTGCCTCGTCGCCATTGGTGATCAATGCCGTCAATCCTACTGAAAGCCGATGCCAGGCCTCCGGCACCGCGACCGTGTCGGTGTCCGGCGGTTCTGCGCCGTATACCTACAACATCACTGCGGGGCCCATTACGGAGCCGGCCCAATCGTCCAATGTATTACAGTCATTGCCGGCGGGTACCTATACTGTACAGGTAACCGATAATTGTGGTACATCTGTCACCGGTAGCTTTACGATTTCGGGCACATATGCCGTTCCTTCTCCGACTTTTACGACACAGGCGACTTCCTGTCCCGGCAGCAGCGATGGTTCGCTGACCGTTAGTGTCGCTTATGGCCGGGCGCCGCTGACGTATTCGCTGATCAGTCCTTCGCCGGTCACTGCGGGTCCGCAAACGAGTAATGTTTTTGCCGGCCTGGCCGCCGGTACGTATACCTGCCAGGTAGCGGATTCCTGCGGTAATATTCAGACCAGAACGGTTGCTGTGCCGGCTGGCAGCGGGGGAGCTATAAGTATTTTGGGCTTTGTGAGCTACATTGCCTGCGATTCCTTTTCCTTTACCGTTACCGTTAATATGTCCAATGCTGCCAATTACAAGCCTCCTTTTACCACGTCGATCACCTTGCCGAATGGTACGGTGATGACGCATGTGCTGACTTCCCCTGTCATCTCCTCCGGCGAAATCACCGATGTATTCAGGGTCAGGTATCATCATACGACCGGTAATTCGGACCCGGTGACATTTACAGTCACCAACAATTGCGGTGTCAGTTCAAGCGAGACGATCGACCTGTCCACCCTTCTCGATATGACCGTCACTGGCACTCCTTCTTCCACTTGCGTTGGCGCTTACACGTATACATTCGATTACGTTTCCGCCTCACAGGTCCATTGTACGCCCATTACCTATACGCTGGTGAGTCCCTCGGGCGTCGTGCTGGCTACGCAAACCAATAATCCGACGTTCGGCGGATACCCGGCCGGCAACGGATACGAAGTGATCCGGCAGGATTGCTGCAGATCGGATACGCTGACATTCGATTGGGCAGAACCGACTTCTTCTTCCTCGCTGTTCTTTGGTGACTTTACGGAGCCCTATTATACCTGTAACGACGGGACGACGGGACTCGATGTGTATTTCATTGGCGTTTCTACCAATTGGAATGTCATTGTGGCTTCCGGCCCAGCCTCCGTCACCTTTGCCAATGGTACGGTGCATACCTATACTTACCCCGATACCGTCCAGGTATCGTCTGACCAAAATACTATAGGTATCACCGGATTAGCGGCCGGGACGTATAAGATAATCGCAGCCGATGCGTGCGGAAACAGAGACAGTGCTATGACTACTATCGTCCCTTCCGATCTCCGGCATGACACCTTTAGGGCCTCGGCAGTAAAAGGATGCCCCGGCGCCAACCAGATCCTGGTCAATGTTACCTCCAATGCTTATATTAGTTACATTTTTACCATTGCCACTATAACCGATAATTCCTCAACCGTCGCCAATGTCACCACTTCTCCTTACTCCGGCGCGATAACAGGGCTTTCCTCCGGTACCTATGATGTGGCCTATAACTATTCTTTGTCTGTAGCTGTTTCCTACCTGAGTGGGATGAGTACTATTGGCTGTGACGTCATTACAGACACCCTCGTCATCCCTCCCTATACCCAGCCTGTATTTGCCTCTTCTCCCGCCGTGGCCAATTGCGGGTCTGTCAGGGATGTGGCCTTGCTGCCCGACAGCGCCAGCGGTGTTTCTCCTTACGAGTACCAGATCACCGCCGGGCCGACGACTACTTCGGCTCAGGCAAGCCCCGTATTCTCCGATCTGTCCGCCGGGACATACACCTTCCAGATGACCGATGCCTGCGCCAACAGCTACTCGAGCAGCATCACCATCAACACGCTGGCTATGCCTGCTGTGTCTACCACCGGTGGAGGCTGCGTCGCCGGCAGCGCCGCTATGTTCACGCTCCCGGCCAGCCCTTTCTACAGCTATACCTGGCTGCACCCCGACGGCACCACCACGACCGGAGATACCCTGGCCTACAACCCCATCACGAGCGCAGACACGGGTACGTATACTATTACGCTGACCAGCTCGGTGGGCGGTTGTACCAGCACCAGCAGCGAAGCGGCCACCCTGGGCTTTTGCACGATATTAGCCGAAAATTTGCTGAATTTCAGCGGCCGGCCTGTGGCGGACAACATCCAGCTGAGCTGGGAGACTGCCGGCGGATCAACGACCAGCTATTTTATCGTCGAGCGGAGTACGGACGGGATGACGTATACTGCTATTCAACAGCTAGAGGCAGCGGGAGGGGAGTCGTCGCATACATATACTGCGACCGATACGCATGTGCCTTCGGGAACTGTTTACTACCGGCTGCAGATCGTGGACATAGGCGGCGGCGTCTCCTATAGCCAGGTTATTTCATTCAACATTGGCCAGCAGCAGGCGGTCAATGTATACCCGCGATTGATCACCGGCAATACTCCGCTTACGGGCACTTATCCGGCCACGGACGGAAGTGCCTATTTCCGGGTGATCGGCGTTGATGGCAGGATATGGCGGACTATCCCGCTTGCCGCAGGGACTACGCAAACTACTATCGATGTCGCGGGGCTGCCCCGGGGCAATTACTTCATCGTTTTCACGACACCCGATAATGAGGTGCCGATGCAGGTCTGGAAGGAATAAAATGTTCTCTGGGGGATCAAAGCTTTACTTGAAGCGGACTACGGCAAGGTTGGAAGGATCAGGGTGAAAAGCGGGGATGACAACATTGTTTTTGGAATATGCTTCTGACGGAGTCAGTTTGACGCAGACTGTTTCGCTGCGCTGCGACCGAATGGTCACGATCTTCTCAAGGTGATCGCGGTGAAGACCGATGCATTGAACGATAACATAATACTTTCCGGGGGCGATGTCGGAAACCGTAATGCTGTTATCGCTGCCTGCAGCAAACACCTGGTGAACGATGCCGGCACCTGTGAGATCGTAACGATCGAAGATGATGAGGATGGAATCTCTTTCTTCCATGCCGGCGATCAGGTTTTTAAACAGGAACCGGGCGGCGCCGGCGTTCGCTGACTTGTTGTGATTGAGCATGGCGGGGGCGACTTTGGGACCCGGATCGGCTGTAGTCTTGGGACCCGGTCCGGCTGTAGCCTGTAATGACGCAAAACAGGCTATAAAAAGAATGGTGTAGAACAATCGTTTCATAATGACCCTTTAAAGTATTAGTACACTGTAGTGATCTGAACGTAACGATAATAAGTGTTTACACTTAGTTTCTGGCAGTGAGGGGCATTCAAGGGCATTTGGAG
>Ga0302227_10000952_pt1 | contig 22318 bp, 36 predicted proteins | sample II_Palsa_N1_1_FD_193525 | JGI IMG/M metagenome (GOLD analysis project Ga0302227, IMG submission 193525) | Peat permafrost microbial communities from Stordalen Mire near Abisko, Sweden - II_Palsa_N1_1 | ecosystem: Environmental > Terrestrial > Soil > Palsa > Peat permafrost | place: Sweden... | reverse complement strand
GTCGGGCGAGGGCCTTGGAGACACTAAAGACTGCGCGGAGGTACCCGACAACATGGTCGTCCAGGGGCTTGTCCTGGTAGACCTGGAAGTTGACGAGAATGTCGCGGGCGAGGGCTGCGTTGTAGTTCCCCGCGCGGTCGGCCCGTGGCCACGGAAAGTCTGGCGGGAACAGCGGCAGAAAGTGCTCGTTGAAACACTGCTTCAGCAGCGGCTGCTGCTTTGCGCCGGCGTCGTCTGTGAGACGGTTGCACAGCGTTGCAGCGGCGGTCAATAGCGCATGGTCGATCGGGTCGACGTCAAAGGCTTCTTCGGGCAGCCACGCGAGGTAAAGGTTCATGAGCCACGACATCAGCACGGCGATGCGTGAGGACGCGTCGGTGACACGGAGGATGTCCTGGATGAGCGACTGGCGGACCCCGTCGATGTCGTCGCCGTTCACGCATATTGCCTTGGCGGCGGCGGCCACGGCTGTGTGGAGGGATATGATGACGGTGGAGGAACGCTCCTCAGAGCCCTCCGGCGGCTTCTGCTTGCGTTTCGGCGGCATGCCGATAAGTTGGTCAAAGTGAAGCTGCCTTTAGAGCTACAAGGTTTATCACACGTATTCTTTTGACCTCACACCACCATTCACTCTAGGGGAGACATGTGGCATTTGTTCCGGCTCTTAATTAGAATACCCATGGTATTTTTGGTACGGGCACCACACTCACTTTTTAAATGGCCTCGGTTCTGGCGCCCCTGCGGCTGGAGGACCGGACGGCTGACGAGTGGGGGCACCTGTACCAGACGGATGTGGCGACGTTCTACACGGATGCGATCCAATTGGTGCACGGGCATCGCGAGCACCAGTGGTACCCACCCTCGTGCCCCCCTTTTCCCTGCTTTTCCAACACGTGCCAATCAAATAGGTGCCGCGAGCGCCCGCCCGCAATCCGTTTCGTGCGTGAGCGATTGCTCCGCGTGCTAGAGTTTGGCGTGGACCAGTGGGACGGCGTGCGGATGCTGCATCAGGACATTGAGGACGCCCTCTCGTCGTGCCCGCGGTGCGTTCGTGGGTACCACATGGCCCAGCTGTCCTTTCGCACCGAGTTTGCGCGGCAGCATAGCGCGGCAGACGTCAACAACCTCATGAGCAGGATCCACGAGTTTGACGTGCAACGGCTCCTGCGCATCCTGCGTGTCCGCACCGCGTCGATGCTGCTGGGGTCCTCAGCTGACGGCGGCGGATCACAGGCCTCCCCAACCGCCTCCCAAGAGTCCAACAGCGCGCTCGCCCCTCCTGGCAGTGGCTCGCCGATCATGTCCACCTCTGGCGCACGCACGCCACCACTGCAGTTTAACGAGGTCAGCATCAGCTGCGCACTCTTCGAGGTCCTGAGCCAGTTTGATCTCTTTGTCGACCCGAGGCTGCTTTCGCACACAGTGCGCCGCCTCCTGTGTCACGAGCTGGCTGCAGACATGATCACCGAGCCCATGAGCGGGTTCTTCCTCCTCCTGCTCCATCGAGAGGAGAGACTGCGGTGGATGGCGATCACGCAGGTCACCGCATCCGCTCTCAAGGTCACCCCGCAGCATTTCAACGGCGTAAGCGTCGCAATCCATAACACGATCCTGGTCTCGCTCTCGCGAGCGGACGTGGCCGACCAGCGCCTCGCCCGCTATAGGCACGAGCATTGCAGCCTCGACGTCAACGTCCTTCTCAGTGCCCTCACGTCTGTCCTCAACGCGCTCGCCCCAGAGACCATCGAACACAGCCTGCCAACAGGCATCGTCACCGAACTCGTGCGCGAGCTCACGACCAAGTGGACGCGCAGTGCCGAGAGTGCGATGGACCACCGATCCGAGATCTCTGGGCTCCAGCTCACCTGGCAGGCCTCCGAGGCCCTCTTTGGCGGCCTCTCCCTCACGAGGTTGCAGTCGATCCCCCACAGCGATGCCCTCTGGTCGGCCCTGTCCAACCTGCTGGACGCCGTCTCCTTTATGCGCTTCCTTACGGCCGAGAACGTTCGCTCGTCAGCCCTCCGATGGCTCGCCGTCCTCTTCAACCGCGGCATCCTCCCCCTGACCCAGTCAGCACCGGCCAGTCTGCGCATCGCCGTCCAGGAGGGCACCAACGCCACCTTCCAGGACCCACCCGTGATCGACATGCTCGCAAGCTGCGCCGAGGAGTGCCTCAATGACCACAGCGCGGTCTCGGCCTGGACATCGGCCCTCGCCGCCGCCTTCCGCCACCGCCCGGCCAGTCCAAATGCAGACACGATCAACGACCTCAGTGCCAGGCTCTCCCAGGGCCTCGACAGCGAATCCCGCGTCCTGCCCCGCGTTTTCAACAGCCTCTACATCAGGAACGACGCCGACCTGGCCGTCCTTGAGAAGGAGTGGTCCGAGTTTTTTGTTTGGTACGACCTCGAGCACACAACTCTGCTCCTGCATGGCACGGGCCCGGTCAATAACGGCGCCGCACTGTCGGCTCAGTTTGCGTCATGGCCAGCAAGATTGCACGTCAACTATATCGCCGCCCTCTCGCGGTACCTACTGCTCTGTCCTCTAGACCCTGCAGATAGGGCAGCGAGTGAAGCCCCTTCGTTCTTCTGTGACACCTCGGCCGAGATTAAGAAGTGGCAACGCGAGCTCAAGGCCGATGTTCACTCGTACGTTGACGTCCTGACTGAATAAAGTAAAATAAAAAAAACTTTCTTAGGTACTTTGTGGCCCTGAACTCACGGGGCATCCTCCAGGGCCTGATGGCAACCTCGTCCTCTGTCAGTCTTGTCGGGCCCCTCCTCAATCTGTGGTCAGTCATCCAGCGCGACGACTCTGCCTACCGCCAGCTCGTGACTGTACGTTTCAGATATAAATACGACAGACAGCTCAATGCGTTGTCAGCAGAGGACGTTTGAGTGTGACGACCTACAGGGGATAATTCAGAGCATGTTCAACTCGGTCAATCGAGACGGCACCGACGTGCGAGCGGTCTATCAGCGGACGGTTCAGAGCATCCGCGGGACGGCATCGGTGCTGCGCGGCGCCCTGCTCAACCTCGCAAACTGGAACTCACCCAAGTCACTCCAGAACACGATTGCCAAGGCCTGTGGGTACCTGAGCATGATGAAGGCCGTTTACGTCTGCGAACCCACGGTCACGGGCGGTCCTGTAAAAGAGTCCAAGACTGCGCTGATGGCCACGGTGTGGGACCTTGCTGGCTCACTCATATCGGCTGTGCATGCACTGCAGCTTCTGGGCGCCTCGGTCGACAGCCTCCATGGTCTCTTGACCCGGAAGAGTGGCATGGCTGCGGTCTGGTCCCTAGCAGACCAAGTGGGTTCCCTGCATCACGATCTTATGGAGTACTACTTCCAACTGGAGAACGAGCGACCACGCCCGCCCCCTCCTCGCTGCGTCGACGTGCGAAACTGGCTTCCAGCGCTGGTAAGCACGTGGAGATCTGTGCCCCAATCGGTGACTGCACATGGTATTGCCTTTGCCAGGGCCGTCCTAAATGCAACCGTCGAGGCCAATGCGATTGACTTTGACGTGCGCAACTCGATCTCGCAAACCCTCCGTGATTTGGCGGCTTCACTTGCGCCACCCCCACCCCCACCGCAACCTCAGCAGCCTCAACCTCAGCAGCCGCATCAGCAACAACGTCCACAACCTCCCGTCGTTGCCTCCTCTTCGTCGTCGTCTCTGTCGTTGTCAGCGACTCCTGCGGCCGCATTAAAACGACCGACATTGGCGGTCTTGCGTGCCCAAACCTCTGTCGAGACAGTTTCGCCTATCCTGCTGCCTCCAGCACCCGCGCGATCCGAGCCTGTCCAGACGTTACATAGGCCCCCACTTCCAGCATCCCTGCAGCCCTCACCGCGTCCTTTGCTTGGCGTCTCCAGTGGCAGCTCTTCAAAGTATTCCTTCACACAAAGAAACGAGTACTGGTATAAACATTTTTTTTTCTTTTTGCAGAGGGAAGGTGCTTCAGCTGAATGTATCCACATTCGCTGTCCAAAACCCTGTCAACACCCGCGGCTTCAGCTCAGCTGTGCCAAATGGGAAGCCGTTCCCCGCACCTGCAAGCAACTCCAGTTTGTGGTCAGCATCGTCCAGCTCCAGCTCGACCTCCACGAACGGCCTCTCAGCCCTGTTGAAGGATGCCAAAAAGCTCAACCAGCCAAACAAACTCGCCAGTACCGACGATCCGAACAACCCAGGCATCGTTCTTTTGTCGATTCAAACGCCCACAGGCCAAAAGCGCCCGGCCACGGCGACATCTCGCCCAGCCACGATCCTTCCTGCTCGCGTTGCCGTCCCCATCACCATGCCAGGTGCCGATGCCATTGATCCTGCCAAGAGGATGGAACGTGAGATCGACCGTTTCTACAAGACTGTCCTGCATTGGAAGCCAGAGGCGATTTTGGGGCAAGGCAACGCTGAAGGACCGAGTGTCCCCCTCCAGAAACCGACCGAAGAATTTGCTAGCGTCGACGACTATATCAAGGCCTACGAGCCCTTGTTTTGGCAAGAGTGCAAGGCTTCGATGAAGTCTGTGGACGGCTCGGATTTCGCTTTTGTACGTTGACAGAAGAAAAATCAAACACTAAAAAATAAAACTTTTTTTTTTTTTTAAAGGGACGGCCAGGGATGAGAGAGTTCAAGGTAGCCGTGGACGGCAAGACGAGCGACTCCAAGTATGACCGATACGACATGACCATCCATAGTTCGTCCCAGGATCTCGCTCAGAACGTCCTCGCGAACGACGATCTCCTCCGCTTCTTTGTGGTTTGTCATGTTGCCTAATAATACACTTTAACAAGCCATTTTGCTTGCAGATGGACCAGGGGAGGAACGTTGTGGGCGAATGCGTGATGGTCTTGGACACGATCCACTCCCTGAATCGGCAAGTGCTCGTCCGCTGTCGTGCCGTTCAACTCCATGAGCCCTGGACTCGCTACATCACAGCCACAAGCACGCATCAGGTCTACATCCAACGCATCAACAGCCTCACAACGGCACTTCGCGAGTTCCGTGCTCTCATGGTATCATAACAAGCCACCTTTTTTTTTTTTTTTTTTGAGAATGTTGATTTATCGTTTTCTAGACTGTCCCAGACATTCGTCTAAAGCAGCTGTTGCTCAGTCCTCGCGACATGGTGGCCGGTCTTCAAGACCGTTCTGCACTTGGTGGAATGGAGCATCTTAACGCTCGCTACAACAGCAGCCAGATCGCCGCCATCCGTGCCTGCTGCGAGCGACGCAAGGGCTTCACGCTCATCCAAGGTCCCCCTGGTACTGGCAAGACATCAACACTTATGGGCACAATCGGTGCCCTCCTGTCTTCGCAAACGGGAGGAGTAGCACGCGTGCTCGTATGCGCACCTTCCAATACAGCTGTCGATGAGATTGTCCGTCGTTTGATCAAGCATGTCCTTTTTTTTTTTTCCCCTGGACGTGCGTGCGCTAAACAAAAATTTATGTCTACTAGGGAGGACCTGCTCACCTCGACCGGCCGTGCTTTCCGACCTGTTGTCGTTCGCATGGGTGCTTCTGGCAATGCGATCAATGCCGATGTTCGCAGCGTGTGGATTGACAACCTCGTGGACGAGCAGTTCCAGGGTCAAGGTATTTGACTCGCTTTGTCCCCTGTGAAAACTGTAGCAAGTGCACTTCTTGTAGAACGCTTCAAACGGTTCAACGAGAGCCAGACGAGCAAGGATGACCAAATGAACGAAATCCAGAAAAAAATCGACGACATCAGCAACGAAGTCAAGGAGAAGGACGTGAGGAAGCGCATGTTCACTTCCGGTATATTTTTGCCCATGCCATGTTGTTGGTTCCGACCCTTTTTTTCCCCCCTCTATCAAGCCAATCGCGTGTCCGAAGCAGAGGACATTGAAGATGATATCCGCGAACTTTTAGAGCAACGAAACGAGCAACACAAGAAGCTGACGAGCCTCCAGAGCACCCAACAGGCCAGGTATCGTTAAAATTATTTCACAGTGTTGATCCACGTTTGCAGGGAGATCAATGCGTCCAAGGTCAACCTCCGCAAAGAAATCCTCAAAGCTGCTCAGGTTGTCTGCTGTACACTCAGCGGCGCAGGCCACGACGCGTTCGGAGACGTCCAGTTTCCCGTTGTCATAATCGACGAGGCCGCACAAGCAGTTGAGATGGTACACTGACTGTCAATGGGACGGATCCTGACGATTCCCTTTATACAAAGTCAACTCTTATTCCTCTGCGCTTTGGCTGTGACCACTGCATCCTGCTGGGCGACCCCAAACAACTCCCGCCCACTGTCTTTTCCAACCGTGCCAAGGCGAATGGATACGATCGCTCGCTCTTTGAGCGTGTGCAAAAGCGCTGCCCGCAGAGTGTCGTCTTCCTCAACACGCAGTATCGCATGCACCCGACCATCGCTTGGTTCCCGGCTCGTCATTTTTACGAGGGCTTGCTGCACGACGCACCCAACATGAAGCTATTGAGGACGGAGCCGTTCCACAGCAACACCGACGAAATGTTCCCTCCTTTTGCGTTCATCAACATCCTCGGGCGCGAGTCGCAGCGATCGGATGGCCCATCGATATCCAATCCGGTCGAGTCCAAGCTCATTGTCGACCTCATCTACCTCCTGTGCTCGTCCTACCCAGACACCCACGTAATTTTATTCTCCGTATGATCACTGTGTTAAGACTTTTTTGGGCGGGGTGGGGGCGGTGGGGGGTCGATGTAGTTTTACGGTCGCATTGGTGTCATCACGCCGTACAAGCAGCAGATGATGGTAATCCGAGGAGACCTCAGGAGCGCCTTTGGTCCGAGGGCTTGCGACGCGGTCGAAGTCAATACCGTCGACGGATTCCAGGGTCGCGAAAAGGACATTATCATTTTGTCGTGCGTTCGTGCGCCTTCAGGTGTTTACACTATTGCGCAAAAGTAGCAAGTCAAGCAATATATTGATTAGCTGACAATGCGACTGTTTCCCACGGCATTGGGTTTTTCTCGGATGTGCGTCGCATGAACGTTGCCTTGACGCGCGCCCGACAGTCGCTGTGGATCGTGGGACATGGCGAGTCGCTCGAGAGAGGCGACAAAAACTGGGGAGAGCTCGTCAGCTTTGCAAAGGAGCACAGATTTTGTAAGTTTTTTTTTTTTTTTTTTTTCCCTTCTTCATTTGAAGAAATTTGTCCAGTCCACCGGTCCGACCGACCGCACACACGCAGCGATATCTCCTTGCCAAATCTGATCAATTTAAATAATGCACCGACGTCGACCTCGACCTTTGCTGCCGCGACATCGTCTTCCGCATCGGTGTCCGCTCGTCGCCGTGGCCTCGACGATGTTAGTTCTGACGACGACGCTAACCAGTCTTCTTCGAGCAGCAGTGGTGGCGGTGCAAGCAGCAACCATTACAGAGGCAACAACAACCGCGATGGACGACGTCAGCGCCTGCATTACTGAGTAGAGACATCTGTACATACAAAAATCATTCCACTACAGTTTTTCCCCCCTCCCTTGTATTATTGAAGTCTTGGAAGGAGGTTATCAAGGTCGGCCACGGCAAATGCCCAGGCAGCCAAACTAGCTGTGCACAGGGACAGCTCGTTGGGGAGAACCGACGTCATGGTGTCTGCCTTGGTGTGGTGGTAGAAAAAGTAGCTGTCGAGTTTGTCTGGGCGTCCGTTGGTCGCGACGTTCAATCCAGAGCAAGGCACGCCCTCCACACACATGGGCTCGATGTCGACACCACCGCCGCCCACCGTGACAGTGCCTGCACCAATGCGCGCCAAGTACGTCGAGCCAATGTCGGTCATGATCTGCAGAGCCGCTGGCGATCCTGTGAATCCAATGCCAATCTAAGATTTAAATAAAAATAATTTAGGATGCCGAATATCAAAAAGCTTTTCTTTGCTTACGGGGCTGAACGTGCCCGAGTCTGACTCGAAAGCCCACGACACCTTGGGCAATTCGTCCACACGGTTGTTCTTGTACACTTTACCTCCGTTGGAGCCATTTTCCTGCATGCATTATTTATATATATACACACACACACACGCGTGTAAAAAAAAAGAGGGGGGGGGGGGGATACCTCGTTGGTCCAGAACACAGCACGGACAGTGCGCTTGGGTCGGATGTCGTACTTGGCCATGAGACGCAGGGCATCCCAAGCGACAAAGGCGCCTCCTCCGTCGTCCAAGACGCCGGAACCGACGTCCCACGAGTCGATGTGTCCTCCGAAAACGACGACTTCGTCCGGGTACGTGGTACCCTTGATCTCGGCAATGATGTTGCGCGAGATCGAGTCGGGCAGGAAGTGTGCCTCCATGTACAAGAACAGCTGCATGCCAGAGTTTTCAAAAGAAAATTCTTGCCGTTTTGTTTTGCTTCTGTTACCTCGACTCGCTGGCCGTGACTGATCCAGCTAGCAATTAGGTCAGCGTCCTCGAGAGTGATTGCGGCACCGGGGATGCCGGCTGTCTCCATGCTGCCGGTGTGCGGCGTATACAGGGAGAAAGGGGTGATGGATCGCTGTAATTATTATAGTATCCAACAATGAGTGCAAGACAAGGGGAAAAGGGGGCGAAGAATGCGTACGACGATGCTGGCGATGGCGCCGTACTGCTCTGCCCTGATGGCTCCTTCGCGTCGGAACTGGCTGTTTATGCCGTAGGCAACGTACGGTGCGTTGTGAAGGACGATCTTGCCGGGGATCTCGTCCGCACGGGCCTCGAGCTCCTCAAAGCTCTCGACGACGATGACCTCGCCCTGGATGCCGGCAGGGCCGGTGCCGTTGGACATGCCCAGGCCGAGGATGGTGATGTCGATGGGGCGAGGTGCGACGATCCTGGCGTACTCGTTGCCACGGACCCAAGTGGGCACTGCACCAATAGGGTCAAGCCGTAATAGCAAAAAAAAGGAAAGACAAAAGGTACCAGTGACAGGCTCAGTGTAGACCAGATCAAAGTTGTCCTCCTGATTCATGCGCTCGACGACCCAGTCGATCGACTGCTCCAGGGACTGCGTGCCCGACAGGCGGTGGCCGTAGGCGCGCGTCATCTCTGCCAGGCGATCGTAGGCGAGGCTCTCGCTCAGGGCGAGGTCGATGAGCAAGTCGATGCTCGTCTGGTTCTTGAGCGAGCGAGGGCAGGCAAACATGCTGGGCCAGACGTAGTCGACGTTGCACTTGTCCTGGCCCACAAAGTGGGGGGCGCCCGCGCGGGCGTGCACGTCGCACTTGAAGTCAATGTTGACGTGCGTGCACTCGGTGTGCGGCACTGCAAACGACAGGCGCTTGGTGCTGCTGCTGCTGGTGGAGGCGGTCAGGTGGCCAGGGGACAGCTCGATCGACCGCTCAGCCCACTTGGGCGCGGCCGCGGCGTCCGTCATGGACATGGTGCACACCTGGTCGGCCGTCTGCGGGCACCCGCGCACCGAAAACACAATGTCGCCACAGACGCCGCGCAGGGTCAGGGCCGGGGCGTTGGACGCGTTGTGGACCTACTTGGGAACTCCGTTTAGATACGATAACACGAAGAGCCAGCATGCCGTACCACAGCGGCACCGTTCTTCAGGCCCGTCAGGTCTACAAACGTGTCGCCGTCGCTGCTGACCCAGCGGCAGGGGCTGGCGCTCACGCAAGCAGCGGCGGCCAGGCAGCCAAGCACCAAAAGGAGGAGTCGAGGCATTCCAAAAATCAAACAACAACGACAGAGAAAACTTATAATTTGCTAATGGCCTTCTTCGACACAAGCTGGACGATCTCCGCCTCGGTGAGGCCATACTCTTTGAGGACATCGGCTGTGTGCTGACCCACCTGAGGGCTCGGGGCGCCCCGCGTCTGCGTGTGGGCGGGTGTGCGCGACAACTAGCGCATATGAAAATGGTAAATAAAAAAGTAAATAGATAATATTTCTGTTTTGGCTGTACGCGAGGTGCAGGCGCGGCTTCGCTGAGCGACGGGTCCTCGGCGTTGGCGATCATGAGCTTGCGCGCCTGTGCGTGGGGATGAAGCATAACCTCGTCAATATCGAGGATGGGAGAGACGCAGGCATCCGTGCCGTCAAAGACCTACAGATTGATACTCAGTTACGAGGGAGACGAGAGGCGTACCTGTTGCCACTCGGCGCGGGTCTTGCTCGCAAAGATCGAGGTAAATTTCGCCTTCATCTCGGGCCAGGTCGACGTGTCATTCTGGCGTGGGATGTCGGAGAGCTTGAGCCCCAAGCCGTTGATGAGCAGATCGTAAAACTGTGGTTCGATCGCGCCCCTAGAAGTTTTTCGTTTTTAATTGGGTGCGGGGGGAGAGAGAATTTTTTTTCTTTTTCGGAAGACTCGTACACAGCCATGAATTTGCCATCCTTGGTCTTGTACGTCTCGTAAAAGTGGGCGCCCGAGTCAAGCATGTTGTTTCCGCGAGGACGACTCCAGAGGCCCGCGCGATTCATGTTGAAGATGAACGATCCCAAGTACGCAGCGCCGTCCGTCTGAAAAAAACAAGGCAGGTCAACGAAACATTACAGAACCAACACACACAGACACACACCATTGCAGCATCCACCACCTGGCCCTTGCCGGACTTGTTGCGCTCGACCACCGACAAGAGAATACCCAGGGCACACATCAGACCCCCACCCGCAAAGTCTCCTAGGAGATTGCCGGGAAACATTGGCTTTTCACCCTCGCGACCGATGGCCTGCACGACTGCCGAGTAAACAAAAACAAAAACACAAAAAGCAAACAAAGCAGCGTACGCCGAGCATTCCGGAAATCGCAATATAGTCAATGTCGTGGCCGGCCATGTTGGCGTACGGACCCGTCTGACCAAAACCGGTGAGGCGAGCGTAGATCAGGCGAGGGTTCTCCTTCAGCAGTTCGTCCGGTCCCAGCCCAAGGCGCTCCATCACGCCGGGGCGGAAGGGCTCGACGATGACATCCGCACTCTTTGCCAGACGCTTGATGACGGCGATGCCCTCGGGTTTCTTGAGATCCACAGCGATCGAGCGCTTGCCACTGTTTGAGGACTATTAGGCCGTACAAGGTAAACAAAGCCGACAGACCGTGCGAGGTTGTCCATATTGTACGTCGCGTCAGCGCGGTCAATACGCACGACGTCCGCCCCGAAATCGGCGAGAATCATCCCTGCAGGTCCGGTCGTCAGAGGTCATCCACACACCCGTCTTTTTGGCTACCGCAGAACGGCACAGGCGCAAGCCCAGCGACCTCGAGGACGCGCAATCCCTTGAGCGCCATTTCAACAGTGTTGTCCCCAGCACTTTTGAGGCTCGTGTTCTCTGTGCGCTTCTGGCTGCGTGCTCTGCTCTGTGCTCTCTGGTGCCTTGCTCGGTTGGAGCCGCTGGCGGCGTGTCGCTTTCGTCGCCACTCCGGCTTGCTGGGCTCCACTCTGCTACAACTACTTGCGCTCTCCGATCCGTCTCTTTTTTTTTTTTCACCCGACCTTCCTTACCTTTCTTTTTTTTTTTTTTCATGCGCATGACAACCTTGTCGCTGCAGGGAAATAAAATGGCCTCGCCTGTCAGCCGAGCTGTTCTGAGCGTCGCCCGCTCGCGTGTCTCTGCCGCTGCGCGCCCCGCCGCGTTTGCGCTGGCTCAGCGTTTCTATGCTGCCGAGGCCGCGAAGCCTGCTGCCGCCGCTCCTGCTGCCGCCGCTCCTGCCGCCGCCGCTCCTGCTGCTGGTAGACCGCCCCCCCGCACAAACTGCTGTGTGTTAAAGTAGTGATGTCTCTTGTTTCTGCAGTGGCACCCAAGAGCGTCACCGCTGGAAGCAATGTCACCCTGCAGGTCCGCCCTGATGGCGTCGCGATGGTCACCCTCAACCTCAAGGACTCCAAGGTCAACGTCCTGTCCAAGCCACTGATGGAAGACTTCAAGTATGCTGGGCTCTGGCCATTGGGAAGCTAATTTTTTTTTTTCTCCCCTTCTTCAGCATTGTTCTTGACCAGGTCCTGTCCAATTCGAGCATCAAGGCAGCCGTCCTGATCTCGGGCAAGCCGGAGGGCTTCATCGCTGGTGCCGACATCAACATGCTCTCGGCGGCCAAGTCGCAGGATGAGCTTGCCGAGGTAAAAATTTTCTTTTTTCAAAAAAAAATTTTTCAAATTGAGATTTTCATCTCCTCTTTCTGTAGCTCTCGCGCGCTGGCCAGGCTCTCTTGGACAAGTTGAGCAACGCGCCCATTCCATTTGTCGCTGCCATCAACGGTGACTGTCTCGGTGGTGGTTTCGAGGTTGCTCTCGCGTGCAAGTACCGTGTCGCTACCTCGTCGCCCAAGACCTCCATCGGCCTCCCTGAGGTGATGCTCGGTCTCCTTCCCGGTGCCGGCGGAACCCAGCGTCTTCCCAAGCTTATTGGCCCCCAGAAGGTTTGCTTGGTGGACTTTGTTGATAAAAGTGCTAACTTTCTCCGTTCAGGCTCTGCCTCTTATGCTCCAGGGCAAGTCCCTCAAGGCTGAAAAGGCCAAGTCGCTCAAGATTATCGATGTTGTCGCCGACCCGTCGGCCCTCGAACACGCTGCCATCACTGTATGTGTGTCCTGAGGGGTTACGAACTCAATCTCATTCTGCTTTTTTTTTTTTTTTGGCGACAAAAAGTGCGCCCTTCAACTCGCATCGGGTGCCCTCAAGCCCTACCAGCGCCAAAAGAGCCTCCTCGATCGCGCCCTTGAAGATTTCTCGTACGGCCGCAACTACATGTTTGACACTGCCAAGAAGACTGTAAGCACTTCCGATGAATACCTCCTAAATTATTATTATAGGTCCTGAAGCAGACCCTTGGCAAGTACCCCGCTCCTCTTGCGATCATCGACGTCGTCAAAGAAGGTATTGAGAAGGGCATGGCTTTTGGTCTCCTCAAGGAGTCCGAGGAGTTTGGCCGTCTCGGTATGACCAACGAGAGCAAGGGTCTCGTCTCGCTGTTCTTTGGCCAGACTGCCCTCAAGAAGAACCGGTATATTCTTTTAAAGAAAACGTGTTTTTTTTTTTCAAACTCGTTTCGCGTGTTAGCTTTGGCAAGCCTTCGCACAACTACCAAACCATCTCGGTTATTGGTGCTGGTCTCATGGGTGCCGGTATCGCCCAGGTCAGCGTCGAGAAGGGCTTGAACGTCTTCCTGAAGGTATAGATGGGTCTCTCTTTTCCCCCCCTAACAACAGCGCTTTTTTTGTGTGTGTGTGTTACCAGGACACCAACACCAAGGGTCTCTCCCGTGGTCTCCAGCAGATCTACAAGAACCTCGACACCAAGGTCAAGCGCAAGAGCATCAAGGTCCTCGACCGCGACACCACCATGGCCCGCGTGACTGGTCTTACCGATTCCGATCCTCTTGTGAACAAGTACCTTGCCAAGTCGGACATGATCATCGAGGCCGTCTTCGAAGACCTCGGCGTCAAGCATAAGGTGACTCTTCCCGAAACGTTGTGACATAAAAATACTAATGAGAAAAAATTGTTTTCGTTCCCCAGGTGCTCAGCAAGCTTGAGGAAATCGTTCCCAAGCATTGCATCATTGCCTCCAACACGTCTGCTATCCCGATCAAGGAGGTTGCCGCCGGCCTCAAGGACCCCACTCGCGTTGTCGGCATGCACTATTTCTCCCCCGTGGACAAGATGCAGCTCCTCGAGGTCATCACCACCGACCAGACCAGCAAGGAGGCTGCCTCTGCTGCCGTCGAGATCGGTATCAAGCAGGGCAAGACTGTCATTGTCGTCAAGGTAAATTTTTTTTTTTTTTTTTGAGTAAAAGTTTCACTTGTTTCTAATAATAATAATAATAATAAAACAGGACGGACCCGGCTTTTACACCACTCGTATCCTCTCGCCTTTCATGGTCGAGGCCGGTGGTATCCTCCAGGAGGGCTACGGCATCAAGGAACTCGACAACATCCTCAAGCAGTTTGGCTTCCCCGTTGGCCCTGCCACGCTCTTTGACGAAGTCGGTATTGACGTGGGCAACCACATCCAGCCCACCCTCGTTAAGGCCTTTGGTGCCCGCATGGGTGGTGCCAACAGCGACATGATGGTCGAGATGGTCAAGCTCGGCCTTGCCGGTCGTAAGACCGGAAAGGGCTTTTACCTGTACGAGGGCAAGTCCAAGGATGTCAACCCCGAGGCCCAGACTCTCCTTGAAAAGTACAAGGGTACGTTTTGCTGCCGATTGAAAAACACGAGATTTTTTATTAAATTTTTAAAAATGTCCCTGCAATAATACTAGTCCAACCCAAGGGCAGCCACGACGTCGAGACCCTCCAGAACCGAGTTGCTCTCCGCATGATCAACGAGGCAGTGTTCTGCCTCCAGGATAACACCCTCGAGACCCCCGTCGATGGCGACATTGGCGCCGTTTTCGGGTATGCGCTTCTTTCAGGGAAAAAACATTAGCCTTTCTTAATCTTCAAACATCACGCTAGTCTCGGATTCCCCCCGTTCACCGGCGGTCCCTTCCGATACATTGACACCATCGGCGCTGGCAAGATTGTCGATCAACTCAAAAAGCTCCAGCAAGAGCACGGCGATCGCTTTGCCCCCGCGCCACTTCTCGTGGACTATGCCAACGGAAACAAGAAGTTCCACAAGTAGAGATTTTGTTGTTTTGTTCCCTTTATTGTTTCCTACACTTACCCCTGTCAAAAAGTTTCCAACTTGAAAAAAATTCTAATAAAAAAGTCCCGAGTTGCTAAAAACAAAAAACAAAACTGACAAAGATAACGAAATGGTTCATTTTTGGCTCTCGTACTTTGCTATCAGTTCAGGACAGTCGCACATTGCTTGGGGTTCCCTGTAATTTTTGAATCCAGCTTAGACTAAGGTCAGTTCAGCGGCCAGTACCAAGTGTCATCCGACGCGCCATAGCCCTTCCATCGAATCCTGTATTCGACGACGCCAGCCTTGACCCTCTTGCCAATGATAGATTCGACTTCGAACACTGTCGAAACCGTTGCAGGAGCAGTCTTTGGGGACGATTTCGCTGGCGGCCGCTTTGCGGGCGACTTGGCAGCCCTGGCCCTGGGCGAACGAGGCGGCGACGCTCTCGCTGGTGACTTGGTGGGTGACAACGGCGCTCTTACGGGTGACTTGGTGGGTGACGACGACACTGGTGTCGACGCTTTCGCCGGTGAGCGCATGCTTGCCTTTGCGGGTCTGCCGCTTTCGGCAGGCGATTTACTTTTCAGAATCGAAGGCGAAGACGTCGGGGCCATCCTCTTGACTGGGGAACGTGCCCAGACCTTGCCTGCCGCGCTGACTCCGTTCTCGGCGACCCTAGAAGGACGAAAACAAGGGGTTGTAGTTTTGTGGAGGGATAAAGGACGATCGTACCGCTTCTTCAACATGCTCGTCCGCAGCGACGGTTTCTTCGTCAGTGGCTGCCTATTGGATGCTGGCTTGTTCGCCACCGGCGGCTTGTGAGCCACAAGCTCATCTTCGTCAGTCGACTCTTCGGTTCCGTCCAGGATGTCGTCCTCGGCCGTCTCCAACGTCGTCACCTCCGCCGTTATTATCGAGCCCTGCGTCGTCTTGACCGCTACACAGTCGACACCGTCGATTTCGTCCGAGTATTCAATCACCGACCCAAACACAGTCGCGGGCTCCTGGAAGTACGGCCCGTCGTCGTCGTCGTCGTCGTCGTCGTGGTCGTCGTGCATAAAGTCGTCGTCGTCCATAAAGTCGTCGTCGTCCCCCTCCTCCAGCTTCGCCAGCTCCTCCGCAGGGGCGAAAGTTGGTTTCGGCCAAGGTGGACGACGAGCGGCATTGCCGTCCGTGTTACTGCTGCCGGCGCGGGTCTCACTCGCACGACCACCACTGGACAGGCTGGGCTCTGGCACCGCAGGCTTGGACGACGACGACGACGACGACGAAGAAGAAGTCAACCAGGCAAACACGGACGCGAGCATGACGCAAACAGTTACCCTTTTTTTTTCCCAGGGATGCACACACGAGAAATTGTGGCCGTGGGGGTCGACGGGGTCCCGACGGTCTCGCTGCATTGGCCCCTCCGTGGTGCTGCTGTGGCCGATGCTGCGTCAGTGAACACGTTTGTCATGTTCCCGGGCAACCCTGGTGTGGCAGACTACTACATCGAGTTCCTGAACGAGGTGCACGGCCTCTCGGACGGACAGATCGAGGTGTTTTGTGTCGGGCACGCGGGCCACTGTAACTACGACCAAGCTGCATGCTGGCATCGCTCTAACGTCTCTTTTGCGACGATAGCTACACTGCCGGCGGGCTATCAGATCCCTCGCCCATACACGATGGCGGAGCAGGTGCAGCACAAGGCAAACTACATCAAGCAGTTGCACGCACAGAATCCCAAGCGGCGCTTCATGCTCGCTGGCCACAGTGTTGGCGCCTATATTTCGCTGCAAGTATGCTGGACAAGAACCGTCTGTATGCATCCATTCATTATTTTAAAAAAAAATTTTTTTTACAGGTGATCAAGGCGCTCCCCGAATGCACGTTTGACAAGGTTTTCTTGCTCCTCCCAACCCTGCATCACATCATGGACACCCCGCGCGGGCGCGAGCTGACGGTATGTAGCGACACACAAACCTTGCTTTCTAAGTAATCAACCTCGTCCAGCCACTGACCGCGCAAATTCCGCGCACGATCGTCTCATTCATTGCTGCTGGATTCAATTTGCTTCCTCTTGATGCGAAAATCTGGATCGTTGGCTTGGGATCCAACCAGCCCCCTGTGCATGCGCGGATTGCGGCAGAGTTCCTTTTGCAGTATGTGTTTTTTGTTTTTTTTCCCGACCATGGTCTAAATATCCCCAAAAGTCCCAAAGTTGCCTACAACTGTTTCTTTATGGGCAACGACGAGATGCACAATCTGCGAGAGCTGGATGAGGATACGATCCGGGCAAACCTGACCAAACTGAGCTTCCACTATGGACATGTCGACGGCTGGGTTCCCCGTGAGCACTATACCAACATGAAGGCTGCGTTTCCTGAAGGTGTATCCTTGTTTTCCTGTCTGGTGCGCTCACAGTTTTGACGAAAATGGCCAGGCGACATCAAACTTTGCGACGAGCATATCCCGCACGCATTCGTACTCGGTCACGGCAAGGAGTTTGGCCAGACGATTGGCGGGGAAGTCCAGGAGTATCTGCTGAAAAACACAAGTACGACCCAAAACATTTATTAATATTTCCTATGACTGACTGAACAATTTTTTTTTTCTTTCTTTGTAGAACTCAAGTTTACCGCAAAGCCCGCACCAAAGGCCGTCATCAATGGGGCGAAGAAGCAGGTCTCGAGCAGTGCTGCGATCATCTACGGTGCCCGCATCTTCACAGTCACTGCCACCGTCGCTGCGATCGCAGGAGGCCTCGCGGCAACCTTTCTCTTTTAGAACCCAATGTTAAATCATTGTTTTAATCATCATTCGGTAAAAGGAAGTTCACGCTCACGGTTTTTTTTTTTCCAATGTACATTCACGCGTATCGATCTAGCTGTAGAAAAATACAAACTTCTTACAGGACGGCTTGCCACACATGCAGCGCAACCAAATGGTGCTACTGGACGGTGCGTAGTTTTCCTGATTGGGCTTGTAGTTGAACGTGAGCTCCTCGCCCCGTCGAATGTCTCGGAGGGTGAAGAACGCGATATGGTTGATACGCTTGTCGAGTTCTGAAGTGTGCACGACATAAGCCTTGAGGTTTGGTTCGCAGCTGTGGTTGAAAAACCTTGATGGATTTACGTCTCAGCGTACATAATGGTGATTCACACATTACCGAGAAAAGTTGCCCTTGCGAGTAGCGTCAATCACAAAGTCCTTACCGCTCAGATCAAACAGGTAGGTACGGCTTGGTGTGTCCAGCCCTTTTTGGAAAAAAAAAACAAAAAAACATGGAAGTTTAACAAAAGAAAAAAAACGACCATGCATCTTACCACGCTCGTCAGCCTGCTCTGCAGTCACAATCTCGCCCGTGTACTCGATTACAAATGTTCCTTTGGGGATGTCTTGCTCGCTTCGGACACCCCAGCCACACGACTCGGTGTAGAGCAAGCACACGGAAATCGGGTTGTTTGCTTGGACGATCCTCGACGGGCAGTTTGGCCCACACCCACACCTGTTTTATTGAAAGCATATGTTGAGCACAGAGACGATAAAAAAACAATAACCACGACATACTGGCTCGTACACTCGTACACAATGTCGTACTCAATGTACTCGGGCCGCAGATGACCTCTACTGTCGTACGCCTACATTTATTGCATTGTCAGAAAAGTGAGACGATCTTGCTGTTGTTGGTCTCACATGAGAGGTGAGGGCACCAGTCTTCTCGTTGCGCGAACAGCCGCAGACAACATCGCGCACGCATAGGCGACTTTCCAACTTTTTCACCGCCTCCTTACTCGTGACACACTTTGGGAGGTACTTGCTGACAAGGTGGAGTGCTGTTTTTTTATTTATGAATTAATTCCAGTTATGAGGAGATGAGGCGTACATCGAATGCCCTCGATCTTGCGCGTTTCCCTGTCGCGGTGGACCTCGATCTTGACACTGCTGGGGAGATCCTTGATCCACGCAGGGAGGGTTGTCTCGATCTCGTTGTCGGCTTCATCCGCGCTCGCTGTCGTCGAAGAAGAAGCAGCGTTGGCAGCGGCGGCTCCACCAGACTGGCTTAGAAGGGCCGGCAAGTTGTTGAAAACCGTGTCTTTGAACTTGCCCCCGCCAATCATTTTCCGTCGGTAGGTACGGACGAGCGGGCTGCAGTGGACGTACACATACGGCTCCCATGTGCACCATCCCGTATTGCTCCACTCGACCAAGAAATGCTCCTCTCCCTGCAGAATCAAAGGGCGTGGGGTCAGAATGGTACGCTCAAAAAACAAGTCAGTACATTGATAATGTTGAAGCCGTGGACAGAAGTGACAACATGGGCATCGCCATCGTCCTCCTCCTCGTCGTCCGCAGCATGGACCTCGCCAACAGTAGGGGTAGGAGGAGCGGGAGTTGCCGTGGCAGTAGCAGCCGCACTGGTGCTGGCACTGTCTCCTCCCCCGACTTCATCCTCGTCGTCACGTCTCCGTTTCTGTGCTTGCGTTTCGGTAGCCGGCTTGCCGATACCGTCACTGCTGCTGCTGCCAGTACTGTAGTTGCTCGCGGTGGACGACGTCGAGTTTGCACGCGGCAGATCTGTCGGCGCCGACATGGCCCGCCGCAGTGCACTGAAAATCAGTCATTTTAGGCGATGTCGTCTCCAGTGAAGAGTGCCGTTGCGGCCGCGACGGCGGCACTCGTCAAGCCGTTGCCGCAGAAGCGCTACTTTCGGCAGCGTGCCCACTGCAACCCGTTCAGGTATGTGCCTTGTCGTCCTCGGGTTTGGCTGACAGCGTATCGTACAGTGACCATGATATTGAATAGTAACGCGCACTCTCGTCAATGTTGAAGCGACTGAGAAGCAACTCTTTCTTTTTCTTTTTTTTTTTTTTGAAAAAGCCCTGTGCACCCCATTGCCATGAACTGGCACAAGCACTACCCACATTTTTTCAAGCCGGACGGATCCCCGGCAGGGCCGGCAGCGCAGGTCGAGTTTGCGGACATTGGCTGCGGCTATGGCGGTTTGCTAGGTACGACAAGCCACGTGGCGTTTGGACTGCCTCCACTCACGCCCGTTGTTGTGAATACAGTGGCGCTCTCCAAGCTGTTCCCGGACAAGCTGATGCTGGGCATGGAGATCCGCGTCAAAGTGGCGGATTACGTGTTTGAGCGCATCGCGAGCTTGCGCACGCAGGAGCCCGGGCATTACGAGAACGTGTCCATTATCCGGTCAAACGCGATGAAGTTTTTGCCAAACTTTTTCCTCAAGGGCCAGTTGTCAAAGATGTTTTTCCTCTTCCCGGACCCGCACTTCAAAAAGGCCAAGCACAAGTGGCGTATCATCAGCCCCACGCTGCTCTCCGAGTATGCCTATGTCTTGCGGGAAGGTGGGCTCGTATACACCGTCACAGATGTCAAGGATCTACACGAGTGGATGGTCAAGCATCTCAGCGAGCACGAGCTGTTTGAGCGCGTTCCCGACAGCGACCTGGTAATAAAAAAGGAAAATTTTGTTTTCTCTTTTGGGGGCATCTCAACATGTGCTGTAAACAGACCGACGATATCGTCGTCCCGTGTGTTATGCAAAGTACTGAAGAAGGCAAAAAGGTCGAGCGCAACAATGGTGACAAGTATTTGGCAGTTTTCCGGCGTCTTCCCAACCCTGCTTAGTTGTTTTATTGGCGATTTTGATATGTGCAAAAAAAAAAATTCTGAATAAAATCACGATGCGCTAGTTGTTGTATCCATCGCCTCGTCGTCGAGCTCCTTTTGAGCAGTTGCAGCGTCTGCAGCTGCCGCAACAAGAAGTGCTGAAATCGACGAAGCAGATTCAGGGAGGGGCGCCTGCGGGGCAGGTTGTGCTGGAGCAATCTCAGGTTGCACCTGCTGATGGTCTTGAGAGTCCTTTACGGCCTGTGATGAAGACGACGCTGCAGATGCTACATGTGTATACTTCAGTAGCATCACAAAAAGTAGGACAGGAGGCATACCCTCATGAAGATCGACTGTTTCGTGGACAAAATGACCGGTGGCCGCGTAGCTCGCAAATTCTTTCTTGTACCTTGCCTTGTCCTTCTCGTAGATGTCGACGTACTGCTGCTTCTCATCTGCCGTCATGGACTTCCATTTTTCTGCCAGGAAGCGCGTCTGCTCCTGGGGTGACATGGTGTGCAGCGACTCCTTCATCTTGATGCGTGACTGGGCACAAAAGACGACAAATGCTACAAGGCTTGGCAATCAGAATTGTTTTGAGCCAACACAGCGTACAATTAGTGGGCTTCTTGGGCGCGTTGGGATCCTTTTCGACCTTTTCCTTCTTTCGGTACTCCTTGTCTTCGTGCACTGGGTGTGATGCGACCTCCTTTGGAATTTTTTTTTTTTTTCAGTATTTTTATCAGTCTAAATTGGGATCGGTACATCGTCGTCGTCATCGCCCAGACCATCGTTGCCATCGTCACCTTCATCGGCAAACCCGTTTGTGCCGCCATCGACCTCGTTGAGCTTCAAGAAGAGCAGGCTAAGGATACGTATTTTTTTTTAAAAAAAAAAAAAGACTTCCTCCAAAAAGCATGTCAACGCACTTTCGCTCGGCGCGCAGCCGCCGGACGTGCCTCCGCTTACGCTCGACTTGTATGTGTAGATCACGGTTATCCTAGTCCCGCCCAAAGCGTGAGTGATCGCACACAAAACCCTTCCTCAACATACCTTTTCTATGTCAGCTAGTTTGCGCTTGAGCTCGTGGTACTTTTGGTGATACTGCTGCAGGACGACTGGCAGAGGGAACAGTGCACACGAGTTTTGTTAGTTGCCGGCGTCGTTTCGGCACAGCGCACCCCTTCCGAACCCGCCTCAAGTGGGGAAAAAAATAGAAAGGAAAACCGCTGTTGCCCATCATCCCCTTGCTCTCTCTCTCTCTCTCTCGCCATCACGGTTCGTCCGTACCTTCATCCCCGCCTCCAGACGCTTTCGATGCAGAGGCCATTTGGACGTTGTCAGCACACCACACGCACGCGCACACCCTCAAACAACTCGCGGTGTGAGAGAGTAACCCGTTGGCTGTGGACACGCGGCTCCCCGAAAGTGGCTGCAATTTTTTTTTTTCCCTGCAGTCTGGCGAGCTGCGTGAGCAATGGACGTGCTCTCGTGGGTTTGGAGCCTTTTTCAGACGGCGATGCGGTCGCTAGGCCTGTGGCGCAAGGACGCAACCGTGCTCTTTCTAGGTACCTCGATTCCCATGTGTGTCTCGTCCTCTTGACAGCGACCATCCGTCATAGGACTGGACAATGCTGGCAAGACCACCTTGATGTACGCCCACCGCAAGTCGCAATTCCTTGCTGACTCCTATCTTTGTTCTCTTCGGGTTGTCGCCAGGTATAAACTCAAGGACGGCGCGCTGAAATCGTTCATCCCCACCCAACGAGCACAAGCACAAGAGCTCGTACGTTTGACAGCAATCAGAGAAAGTTGTGCAACTGATCGCAATGTAGCAAATCGGCGCACTCTCGGTCAAGGCGTGGGACCTAGGAGGGCACGAGGTCGTGCGGGAGATTTGGTGTGACTACTACCTGGAGGTGCGAGCTCTCGCTTTTTGTTCGAAAGACTAAAGTTTGGCTACGTAGGCCGATGCAATCGTATTTATGGTCGACAGCGTGGATTCCGCACGCTTTGATGAATGCAAACACGAGCTCGACGGTCTCCTGGCCACGCCAGAACTCGCTCACATCCCCATTGCTGTTTTGGCCAACAAAGTCGATCTACCTGTACGCGAAACTGAT
>Ga0302227_10000950_pt1 | contig 22367 bp, 24 predicted proteins | sample II_Palsa_N1_1_FD_193525 | JGI IMG/M metagenome (GOLD analysis project Ga0302227, IMG submission 193525) | Peat permafrost microbial communities from Stordalen Mire near Abisko, Sweden - II_Palsa_N1_1 | ecosystem: Environmental > Terrestrial > Soil > Palsa > Peat permafrost | place: Sweden... | reverse complement strand
TACATGGCCTCAAGGCTTTCCGCACGTGGCGGACATGCACAACAGCCGATGTGAAGCCGACCCGGGGCCGTATTTAGGAACAAGGCAAATGTAAGAGTGTGCTGGCGAACATCGCAGAAGACGCCGAGGTCCATTTTAAGCGCTTGCCCCGCAATGTGCCACTGGCGATGGACTGGCTGGGTTCATCGGGAGCGTGGTTGTATCGAGTGTTCAGCGCTTGCAGAGTTCAACACGCCGGTGTATGGCGTTGGCGCATTCAGCGCTTCAGCAGATCGCTGTCGAGAGCGGCATCGAGCTTGTTTCGCAGTGCGGCAAGACCGTCACTGAGCCGCTGTTCCTGGCCCTCGTGCTGCTTGCGCAGGGTGAGAAATTCGTGCGTGACGCTGATCGCGGTCAGCACCGCCAGCCGTTCGAAGCTGGGCGCCTTGGCGTTCGCACGCAGTTCGCGCATCTTTCGGTCGAGGAACCCGGCCGCTTCGAGCAAGCCGTCGCGCTCTTCCGGCGCGCAGGCGATCAGGAATTCGCGGTCGATGAGTCGCAGCGCGACCGGTTCACTGACAGGTGTGTTCATCAACCGTTGCTCTCAAGCGATTTCAATCGTTGGATCATCGCTTCGACGCGGCTTCGTGCCTGCTCGTTGCGCGCCAGCAGGCCTGCACGCTCGCCGGACAGCTGCTCCTGGCTCTGGCGCAGGCTGCGGTTTTCCTCGGTGAGCCGGCGCACGGTATCGAGCAGCCGGTCGAGCTGCTGAGCCAATGCGGCCAGCTCTAGATGGACATGGTCGGACTGGGCGTGATCAGGCGTACTCATGGAAGAAACTATAACAGGACGTTGGCGGAAGTCAGCGGGTGATCGGCGAGGGCGGATGGCCCTGCCAACATCTGGATTAAACTGGCGGCCATTCCTCGCTGGAGCACCGCCATGACGGCTAACGGGCTTTTGGGCCATGACGATATCGATACGCTGGCCATTCGGTTGCGACTAGGCACCGATGCCAGCGAACTGCACGGCTCGCTGTGTGGCTACCTGGCTGGTGGCGGCTCCTTGCAACAGACTTCGGTGCTGGTCGCGCTGCAGCTTGATGGCGAGGCAACCAACCCGACGCCGGATGATCAGGCGCTGCTCAAGCAGTTCGCCGAGCAATGCGAAACCGAGCTGGCCGATCCCGAACTCGGTTTTGAACCGATGCTGCCGGAAGATGATCGACCGCTGAGCGAGCGTGCTGACGCCATGGTCGACTGGTGCCGGGGGTTTCTCGGCGGCTTCGGTCTCGCCGGCACGTCGGCGCACGCGAAGCTGTCGGAGGAGGCACAGGAGATCCTGCGCGATCTGGGCACCATCGCTGCTTCGTCATTTGATTTCGGCAATGAGACCGAGGACGAGGACTCGCTGATCGAAGTGCAGGAGTTCGTGCGGGTTGGCGCGATGTTGCTGCACACCGAATGCACCGCGCACGGCAAGCCCGCCAGCGGCAGCGTGCATTGATTCCGACTTCACCAGGGTTGGCCGCGTTGGCAATCACACGGGAGGAATTCGCACGGCGCCGCCGCCAGCTGATGCAGATGGCTGGCGAAGACGCGGTGCTGCTGGTCGCCGCGGCGACCGAGCGGATGCGCAATGCCGATGCGGCGTGGCCGTACCGGCAGGATTCGGACTTCCATTATCTGGGTGGTTTTCCCGAGCCCAATGCGGTGCTGGCGTTGCTGCCCGGCCGCCGGCATGGCGAGGTCGTATTGTTTTGCCGCGAACGCGATCCCGCCCGCGAGCGCTGGCATGGCCAGTCGATCGGCACCGAGCGCGCGGTGGCCGAGTACGGCATGGACGACGCGTTTCCGATCGAGGACATCGACGACATCCTGCCCGGGATGATCGAGGGGCGTGGTCGCGTCTACTGCCACTTCGGCCGCGAACCGGAGTTCGATGCGCAACTGCTCGGCTGGATGCGTCGGTTGCGTCAGCTACGTGGTGGTGGAGTGGTGCCGAAGGAATTCGTCGCACTCGGCCATCTGCTGCATGATCTGCGGCTGTACAAATCGCGCGCCGAGCTGAAGCTGATGCGCGCGTCAGCCGCGATAGCGGCCGAGGCGCACCTGGCGGCACTGCAGATCGCCACGCCTGGACGCCACGAATACGAGGTCGAAGCGGAGCTATTGCGGGTGATCCGCAGCCGCGGCGCAGTGCCAGCGTTTGCACCGATCATCGCCGGTGGTGCGAATGCCTGCGTGATGCACTACCAGGCTAATCGCGCGACGCTCAATGACGGCGAATTGCTGTTGATCGACGCTGGCGCCGAACTGGATTGCTATGCGTCGGATATCAGCCGCACGTTTCCGCTCAACGGTCGCTACAGCCGCGAGCAGCGCGCGCTATACGAAGTGGTACTGGCTGCGCAGCTGGCGGCGATTGATGAGGTACGGCCAGGCCAGCCATTCAATGCCGCGCACATGGCTGCGGTGCGCGTGCTCGCCGAAGGTCTGTGCCAGCTCGGTCTGCTTAAGGGTGACGCCGATGCGGCGATTGCCGAGGGCAGCTATCAACGGTTCTTCCCGGCCAAGACCGGTCACTGGCTGGGGCTGGATGTGCACGACGTCGGCGACTATCGCGTCGGTGGTGAATCGCGCCTGCTGGAGCCGGACATGGTGCTGACTGTGGAGCCCGGCCTGTATGTGGCGCCGGATGATCGGACGGTGGCCGAGCGCTGGCGTGGCATCGGCATTCGCATCGAGGACGATGTGGTGGTGACCCGCGACGGGAATGAGGTACTCACCGCCGCGGTGCCGCGTGATGCCGACGAGATCGAGGCGCTGCTGGCCGCACGTTAGTTCAATCCGTCAGCTCAATTCATCAGGCAGCTGTGAATCATCACGCCGGCGATTCGCCGCATCGGTGGCCTGCACCTCGTACCACATCGCATTCAGGATGGCGAACGCGCAGGCCAGGCCCAGCCCCAGGATCCATGAGAAATACCACATGCCGGCTTACCTCGTGTTTGTGTAGAAGCGGTTGCAACAGAACCAAAGAACGTCACGTATCTTGTAGGAGCGCACCCTGTGCGCGATGCCTTTCGCAGGGTAAGAGCATCGCGCACAAGGTGCGCTCCTACGTCATTCAATAGCCGCCATGTGCCGCCTTGCGTATCTGCTCCAGCGTGACGCGCCCGCGCATCACTCGATACACCCAGCTGGTGTACAGAATAATGATCGGTAGAAACACAGCGGTGACCATCAGCATCAGCTGCAGCGTGCCGCGACTGGATGAAGCATCCCATACGGTGAGGCTGGAACGTGGATCGAGGCTGGATGGCAGCAGGAACGGAAACAGCGCGAAGCCGGCTGACGCGATCGTGCTCCCCACCATCAGGCTGCTGGCGATAAAGCCGGCGACGCTGCGCCGGCTGATCAGCACCTGCACGCCGACGGCGGAAACCAGTGCCAGCAGCGGTGCGACCCAGAACCACGGATATTGCATGTAGCTGGCGAACCAGCTGCCGCCCTGGGCCACTTGTTTGAACAGCGGATTGGAAACGCCATCCATCACCACCGGACCGGCCACCGCGTAACCGGGGATACCGTAAGCCAGCCAGACACCGGCCAGCACATACAGCGCGGCATAGATCAGCGTCATCCAGCGCGCAATTTTCACCGCGCGCACGGCAATCGTCTGATCGGCCTTCAGTGCAGCCCAGCAGGCGCCGTGCGCCAACAGCATGCTCAGCGACACCAACCCGGTCAGCAGCGCGAATGGATGCAGCAGCTCGAAGAAACCACCGTGCCAGCTCATGCGCAGGTCGTCGTCGAACTGGAACGGTACGCCGAGGAACAGGTTGCCGAATGCGACGCCGGCCACCAGCATCACCACCAAGCCCGAGCCGGTGAGCACCCAGTCCCACAACGATGCCCAGCGTGGGTCATGAATCTTGTCGCGGAAATTGAAACCGACCGGGCGCAGGATGAAGGCCAGCAGCACCAGCGCGATCGCAAAATACATGCCGGAAAAAGACACTGCGTAGAGCATCGGCCATGCCGCGAATGTGGCGCCGCCGGCAAGGATGAACCACACCTGGTTGCCCTCCCAGGTGGGCTCGATGCCCTCCAGCAGCACCAGGCGTTCCTCGTTGTTGCGACCCAGAACCTTGAGCAGGCCGGCGACTCCGAAATCGAAGCCGTCCATGATGGCGAAACCGATCAGCAGCGTGCCGAGCAGAGCCCACCAGATCACCCGCAGCGTGGTGTAGTCGAGCATGGTGAGATCCTCAATGACCGGCGGTGGTGGATGGGTCGATGGACGGCCAGATGCCCAGGCCATCCGGTCCCTTGCGGGTGAACTTGAGCATCAGAGTCACGTCGACGATGGCCAGCGCGGTGTAAAACAACATGAAGCCGCCGAGCGAAGTCAGCACCTGGCCGGCACTCAGTGACGACACGCCCAGCGCGGTGGGCAAGACACCTTCGATCGCCCATGGCTGGCGACCGTATTCGGCGACGATCCAGCCCAGTTCGATCGCCAGCCATGGCAGCGGCAGGCTCCACAGCGCGAGTCGCAGATACCAGCGCTGGCTGTCCAGCTGGCGCTTGCTGGCCTTCCAGAACGACAGCGCGAATAGTGCGATGAAGTAGAAACCGCAGCCGACCATGATGCGGAACGCCCAAAACAGTACCGGTACGTTCGGGATGGTGCTGTCGGCCGCTTTCTGGATATCCGCCGGGGTCGCCTTGCGTGGATCATCGACATAGCGTTTGAGCAGCAGCGCATAGCCCAGGTCGGTATCGTGCGCCGCGAGTGTCGCTTTGGCCTGCGCGTTGTTCTTGTCCTGACGCAGCACGAGCATGGCGTCGTACGCCTGGACGCCATCGACGATGCGCCCTTTCGCTTCGCCGACCAGTTCGTCGATGCCCGGTATCTGCTCATCGAGCGAGTGGGTGCCGATCACGCCCATGACCCAGGGAATCTTTATGGCGGCGATCGTTGTGCGTTGAGCCACGTCGGGAATGCCGACCAGGGTGAACGATGCTGGCGCGGGTTCGGTATGCCACATGGCTTCGATCGAGGCCATTTTCATCTTCTGGTTCAGCGAAACGCTGTAGCCCGACGCATCACCCAGCACCACCACCGACAACGCCGCCGCCAATCCGAAACTCGCTGCCACCGTCATCGAGCGTTTTGCGAAATCGACGTTGCGCCCGCGCAACAGGTACCAGGCGCTGATCGACAGCACGAACATTGAGCCCATCACGTAGCCGGCGCTCACCGTGTGCACGAACTTGTCCTGTGCGACCGGGTTGAACAGCACGTCGGAGAACGAGGTCACTTCCATGCGCATGGTCTGCGGATTGAACGCGGCGCCGACTGGATGCTGCATCCACGCGTTCGCGATCAGGATCCACAGCGCCGACAGACTGGTGGCCAGGGCGAGAAACCAGGTCACCAGCAGGTGCTTGATCCGCGAGATGCGATCCCAGCCCATGAAGAACACGCCGACCAGCGTGGCTTCCAGGAAAAACGCCATCATTCCCTCGATCGCCAGGGGTGCGCCGAAGACGTCACCGACATAGTGCGAGTAATACGCCCAGTTCATGCCGAACTGAAACTCCATCGTCACGCCGGTGGCCACACCCATCGCGAAGTTGATACCGAACAGCACGCCCCAGAACTGCACCATGCGTTTCCACACCTCGCGCCCGGTCATCACGTAGACGCTCTCCATGATCGCCAGCATCCACACCAGCCCCAGCGTCAATGGCACGAACAGGAAGTGGTAAAGCGCGGTCATCGCGAACTGCAGGCGTGACAGCGTGACAACATCGGTGTCGATGATCATGGGTGACCTGCGGGTGGAGTTTGAGATGTGGGCGCCAGCAGATGCGCAATCGCATCCGGGCTGGTGTCGGGTTTCGGCTGCGGCGCGAACAGCAACCACCAGATCAGCATCAGCAGCATGATCTTGAGAGCGACGACGCCGAATAATTCAAAGGTCAGCCGGCGCAGCGGCCGACGCGGCGTGCTGACATTTTCTGTCGGGGGATGAGTGACCGCGGAGCTGGGCATACAGCGGGTCCTTGCAGTAGCTGTGTGCCAGCATACGCCGCCCGGGTGTTCTGTGAATGTGCAGGGATGTCACAGTGGCAGATCACCGCAGGTCCGCTGCGGCGAGGGCTTTCTGCTCAGGGGCGTGTAGGGGCGGCTTTGCTGCCGCTGACACGACAGGTTCAAACTAGCCCGAACGCGTCCCGAGTGAGGTTCTCCGGTGCGCCGTCGGTGCACACCACGTCGTCCTCGATGCGGATACCGCCGTACTGGCGGAAGGCGTCGACCCTGGCCCAGTCGATCTCGCTCGCTCGTGGTTTGGCTTTCAATTCTTCCAGCAGCATGTCGATGAAGTACAGGCCTGGCTCGATCGTCACTACCATGCCGGGCTCCAGCACGCGGGTCATGCGCAGGTACGGATGACCGGCCGGGCGCGCGATGCTGCCGCCACGATCGCTCTGCTGGAAGCCGGCTACGTCGTGCACCTGCAGACCGATCGGATGGCCGAGGCCGTGCGGAAAGAATGTGGAGGTGACACCCGACTCCACCGCGCTTTCCTCGCTCATCCGAATGAAGCCATGCTCGCGCAGCACGCCGGCAAGCACGTGATGGGCATGGACATGCAGTTCGGGATAACTCTGGCCGGCACGCACCTTGCTGACGAAGCCTTGCTGGGCAGTATCGACACTGTCGATAAGCGCCTGGAACTCGCCGGCATCCGCAGCGGCATAACTACGCGTGATGTCGCTGGCATAACCGGCTGCGCTGGCGCCGGCGTCGATCAGGAACGAGCGATGACGCGCGGGTGGCGTGGGGTCGAAATTCGTGTAGTGCAGCACCGCGCCGTGTTCGTTCAGGCCGACGATGCTTGAGTACGGCAACAGCGCATCGGTCTGTCCTGCGGCTGCGAGGTAGGCCTGATGGATGGCCAGCTCGCTGGCCCCTGCGTGGAACGCCTGTGCGGCGGCGCGATGTGCGCGTGCACCGATGCGGCTCGCCTCGCGCATCAGCTCCAGTTCGTAGGGTGTCTTGTAGCTGCGATGCCAATGCAGGTAGTCGAGCACGGCGGGCGGATTGTTCGCCTCGACACCATCCAGCGTGGGGCAGGCGGCCGCGATCACGGCGCGTTTGCCGGCGGGCAGTTGCGCCACGGCATCGGTGGGGTTGCGCACGATCACGATGTCGAAATGTTCGACCCAGTAGCCATGCGGCGCCTGTGGCACCACATGCCAGTAGTCGCGCGGCTGCAGGAAGATCAGTTTCGGCTTGCGACCCGGCGTGTAGGCGATCCAGCTGCCCGGTGCATCGGTCAGCGGCAACCAGTGCTTGAAGTGCGGACTGACCACAAACGGGTAGTCCTGGTCATCCAGAAACTTGCGCAGCGGCATGCCGGCGGCAATCACCAAGTGCTCGAAACCGCCGAGCTCAAGCGCGGCGTCCGCATGCCTGAGTAGGGTGGAAAAGTGCTGGGGATAGAGCGAAGCAAGTGAGTCGTGCATGGGGATTCCTGCGGGAAACGGAGCACCGGATCGTAGCGCACGCGTGTAGGAGCGCACCCTGTGCGCGAAAAGCCTACGGAGCGGTGACGCCGAAACGGCTACGCGCCCATAGGCTTTTCGCGCACAGAGCCTGCCCCGAACTCGATCCGGGGGTGCCACGGGATTATGGGCAGGCTCTCAGGCCTGTGCCAGCCAGCTGTCGAGTCGGGCTGCATCGGTGTCGGTGATCGCCACGATCCGGTAACCGGCCCAGACCTGCCCTGGACTGGCAGCAGGTTCGTGCCATTGCTCCTGGATGCCCACCTCGATCGGTTGCGACTGGGCCAACAGGCGCCCCGACGCCGGCAGCGGCAGACTCACTTGATAGAGCGCCTCGCTGCGCGGGGCGTTCGCACTGATCAACAGCATGCCGGTGCTGGAAAGGTTGCCCAGATGCCCCATCGGTTGCCCGCTGATCACATCGGTCACGATCGCCGTGAACGTCGCGCGCTTGCGCTCGGCGCGACGCTGGTTGGTGGTGCTGTCGTGAGGGTTCATCGGCGATCGGACTCCTGCGGGATGGGACGCTGTGCGCTGGCCGACTGGCGCAGACTTCCGGTCAGGCTGCGCCAGGCACGGTCGAGCAGACTCTCGCGCTGGGTTGGCATTTCACACGCGCGGCCGCTGGCGATCTCCTGGGCCAGTTGCGTCAGATTCATTTCCTCACCGCGCTGGCCGCGCCGGCTGACCAGCAGGCAACGACCGGACATCGGTGAATACCAGGCCAGCTTGCGCTGTACGAGCTGCCCGGTGGTCGGCTCGACAAATTCAAACCAGCTGCCAAACGGCAATTCGCGCAGGTGCTGCTCGATGCGGCGCTCGCGCGGGCTGGCGTCCCGCTCTCGCGACGGCGGAGCTGGAGGTTTGGGTTGAGAAGTCGGTTTAGCCGTCACCGTAGCCGTAGGCGCAGACGCAGTTGTGGGTGTAGGTGTAGGCATCGATGCGTGGGTGGCAGCCGGTTCCTCACTGGCATGTTCGCCCAGTCGCTGATGCTGTTTCAGGCGCAGCGCGAGATCGGTGGCGCTCGGCAGCACCACCGAAGGATCGGGGTTTTCCGTGCCGAGCAGCCGCTGCGCTACCTGTACCGATTCCTCGGCATGCATGCCGATCTGCTGCAGGCCGTTTTCCACGTCCAGTTGCAACTGCAGACTGTCGGTCACCGGCAATCGACCGAGCAACTGATCAGTGATCGCCAGCTGCGCCCTGAAGTCATCGCTGTCCTCGCCGTGACGTAGCAAGGTCAACGCCAACACATCCGACCAGGCCCGATCCAGCAGGGCACGCAGCAGGCCACGCGGCGGTGATTGCGCAAAGCGTTCGGCCATCAATGCGCTGGCGCGTTGACGCGCCTGATCCAGCCGCTCACGACCCTGCGCGGCCTCCACGTGACGCCGTTCGGCGGCTTGCGCCTTGCGCGTGAGCAGTGCCAGATGGTGTTCGATATCGGCCAGCAGGCTGGTATACAGGCCATTGCTTGGCGGTTCCTTGCTGGCGCGCGCGACCAGTTGCTCGAGCTTGATTGCCAAGGGGCGATTGAGCTCGTCGTCGCTGCCATCGAGCCAGTCGTTGGCGGCCCCGGTTACGGTATCCAGCAGCTTTCGCGCCGGATGCTCGGGCTTTTCGAAGAACCCATGGTCGGCGATCGCCATGCGCAAGACAGGCAGTTGCAGGTCGCCGAGGAGGGCGCGTGCACTGCCACTCTGCTGCAGTTGCTGGCCAAGCTGCTCGAACAGCATCGCGACCAGCTCCACGGTATCGCCCTGTACATCGCTCAGCTGGGTGCGCGGCGCGCCACTGGGGTTGCCGATATTGAGTTGGGTCAGCAGCTCTTCGCGCAAGCGCTGGGCACTGCGCAGCTCGCGGCTGGCCTGATCGGTGACCTGCGCCAGATGCTGTTGCAGTGCGCCCAAGGCAGTTTGCAGTTCATCGGTACTGGCGGCGCGCCCGGCCGGCTGTCCGCGTACCACGCCCTGATCGGAGCGTCGCTGCGCCAACAGGTTGCGCAGCGATTCCAGCACTTCGATGGGAGCGCCTGGCGCGCCGGCAGTATTGGCCTGGCGTGCCGCTTCGGCGGTCGGGGCGGCAGCGGCTTCCGCCGCGCCCGGGTGCGGCCGGATGTTGACGTGGCGCGGAAGCGAAATACTGCGCAGTTGCGGCAGGATGCCATCGGCCTGCAATTGCGCATTGATGGTGTCGTATATCGGTGCCAGTGCCTGCATCAACCAGCGGTCAAAGCTCTGCAGCAACAACAGATGATGTTCCAACGGCAGATCCAGCGCGCTGGTGGCCTGATGAAATGCCTGTGCCAGGGCATGCGGCCCCAGCGGCAGCGCGTCACCCTCCAGCGGCGGCGCTGCGATCAGCACGGCCAGCCGGTAGCCCAGTTCGTACAGTACGTTGCTGTGCCGCACGTCGCCGCGCGCGCCAAGTTGCTCCAATGCCATCGTGAGCTCTTGCTTCACCGGATCGAGCAATTCCAGTGATTGCCATGCCTTTGCGTCGGCCGGAGCTTCCGATTTGGCGGCAGCCGTGCCGATATTGTTGAATGCCGCGCCAACCTCGGCGATGAATTGTTGCTCGAGCAGGGTTCGATCCTGCAGCACGCGTTGCCGGCTGGCGAAGCAATCCTGCTGTTCGGTGTGCCGGTGGGCGCGTTCGGCCAGCGCAAACAGTTCGCGCTCAAACTCGCTCAGGCATCGCCGCAACGGCTCGTGCAGCCCTTCCGCACACAGCGCGTAGCTCGTCTCAAGCAAGTGTTTCGCGCGCGCAGACCAGTGTCCGCTGCTGAGGCGCGCGGGCTGAGGCGACGCAAGCGAACGACGTCGATCCTGTCCGACATCCATGAACGAACCCTGTTATTCCCCTGGAGGCTTGAGTTTATGCCGGTTGTCGCGATCATGCCATGGCTGTCGGCCGGGCTGTTCAATCGAGAAAGCCGGCAATCACATCGTTGAGGAAGCGCTGGCCAAGGGCCGTGGTATGCAGTTGTCGCGCGCCATCATGCAGCCAGCCGCGCTGACGGGCAGCGGCCAGAGCGGTCGCAATGCGTTCGGCGGGCAGCCCGGTACGCTCGGTGAAGTCGCCGAGCGGCACGCCGTCGACCAGGCGCAGCGCATTCAGCATGTACTCGAAGGGCAGCTCGGCCGCACCGACCAGGGTGTCGCCACCGATCCGCGCGGGGCTGCCGCAGGCATCCAGATAGGCCCGGGGAAGACGGGTTTTCCAGCGCCGGTGCACCTGGCCGCTGGCCGCGTCGCTCCATTTACCGTGGGCGCCGGCGCCGATACCCAGGTAATCGCCGAAACGCCAGTAATTGAGATTGTGTACACAGCGCCGCCCGGTCTGAGCATAGGCGGAGATTTCGTACTGCCCGTAGCCGGCCGCGGCGAGGCGCTGCTCGCAGGCCTCCTGCATCGCCCAGGCGTGATCGTCGTCCGGCAATGGCGGCGGGTTTGCGGCGAACGCGGTGTTCGGTTCCAGCGTCAGCTGGTAATGAGAAATATGGGTCGGTTGCAAAGCGATGGCGCTTTCCACATCGGCCAATGCGCCTTCGAGCTGCTGCTGGGGTAGCGCATACATCAGGTCGAGATTGATGTTCGTGTAGCCTGCATCCTGCGCCGACTTCACCGCCGCCTGCGCTTCTGCAGCGCTGTGGATACGGCCCAGGCGACGCAGTTTGTCGTCGTCGAAGCTTTGCACACCGAACGAAATGCGGTTGACCCCGGCCGCAAGATAGCCGTCGAAACGGCCATGCTCGACGGTGCCAGGATTCGTCTCCAGCGTGATCTCGCAATCGTCGACGAACGGCAGTCGTGCGCGGGCGCCGTCGAGGAAACGCGCAATCAACTCCGGCGTAAACAGGCTTGGTGTACCGCCGCCGAAAAACACGCTGACGATGGGTCGGCCATGCACGGCCGCACCGAAGTCGGCGAGATCGGCGTCCAGGTCGACCAGCAGCAAATCCGTATACGCGTCATACGGCGGTGGTTCGCTGCGCAGGCCGTGTGAGTTGAAATCGCAGTACGGGCACTTCTTCACGCACCACGGCATGTGTACGTATAGCGACAGCGGTGGCGCGATGAGGCTCATAGGTGCCGCTCAGCCAGTCGCGCGTGTAACTTCGTCAGCGCCTCGCCGCGATGGCTGAGTTTGTTCTTCAGCGCGGCGTCCATCTCGGCGACGCTCTCGCGCCGACCCTCGGGCAAGAACACCGGGTTGTAGCCGAAACCACCGGTTCCCCGGCCTTCGGTCAAGATGCTTCCGTACCAGCGCCCCTCGGTGATCAGTGGGGCGGGATCATCGGCAGATTGCAGCAACACCAGCACGCAGATGAAGAACGCGCCGCGTTGCCCGGCCGGTACGCCATCCAGTTCGCGCAGGAGCCTGGCGTTGTTCGCAGCGTCGTCGCCATGGCTGCCGCTGTAGCGGGCCGAGTACAGGCCCGGTGCGCCGTGCAGATGGTTTACGCACAAGCCGGAGTCATCCGCCAGCGCGGGCAGGCCGCTGGTGAGTGCTGCATGGCGGGCCTTGAGCAGGGCATTTTCGACGAAGGTCAGGCCAGTCTCTTCGGCGTCCGGGATCCCCAGGCTGCCCTGGGTGACCACTTCGAAACCGCTGTCGCCGAGCAGCGCGTTGAATTCGGCAAGCTTGCCCGGGTTGCTGCTGGCGAGAACGATGCGCATGAACCTGCTCTCAGTTGCCCTGTGCCAATGCGGCACGTTGCGCGGCGACCAGCTCGCCGATGCCTTTTTCAGCCAGCGCCAGCAGTGCGTCCATCTCGTCGCGACGGAACGCGTGACCCTCGGCGGTGCCCTGTACTTCGATGAAACCGCCGCCGTCGTTCATGACCACGTTCATGTCGGTGTCGCAGTTTGCGTCTTCGGCGTAATCCAGATCGAGCACTGGCAGGCCCTGATAGATGCCAACCGACACGGCGGCAACTGCACCAACAATCGGATTGCGTTTGAGATTCTCGCGTTTCATCAGCAGGCTCACCGCATCGACCAGTGCCACGTAAGCGCCGGTGATCGCCGCCGTGCGGGTGCCGCCATCAGCCTGCAATACGTCGCAATCCAGCGTGATCACCCGTTCGCCCAGGGCCTGGCGGTTGACGCAGGCGCGCAGGGAGCGGCCGATCAGCCGCTGGATCTCCATGGTGCGGCCGCCCTGGCCACCGCGCGCGGCCTCGCGTTGCATGCGGGTGTTGGTGGCGCGTGGGAGCATGCCGTATTCGGCGGTGACCCAGCCCTCGCCTTTACCGCGCAGCCAGGCCGGTGCGCGATCCTCGACGCTGGCGGTGCATAGCACGCGGGTGTCGCCGAAGCTCACCAGCACGGAACCCTCGGCATGGCGGGTGTAGTGGCGTTCAATGCTGACAGGGCGCAGCTGATCGCTGTTTCGGCCACTGGGACGGGCGGGGGCATTCATGGGGGTGTTTCCTGACTTCGCTTGGCCGGATTGGGCAAGGCGGGACGGGAGAGTTTACCATTGAGTACTTTTCTCACGTTCGGATGACACCCGATGATCCGTAGCATGACGGCTTACGCCAGTGCCGAAACCACCGGGCCCGCCGGTACGCTCAGTTGCGAACTGCGCACGGTCAACCACCGTTACCTTGAGTTGAGCCCACGCCTGCCGGACGATTTGCGCAGTTTCGAGTCGCTGCTGCGCGAACGCATCGCGACCAAGCTGTCGCGCGGCAAGCTCGACATCACCGTGCGCCGTACCAGCGATTCGCGAAGTGAATCGTTGCAGGTCAACAACGCACTTTTATCCCGATTGTCGGAATTGAATCTGGATATGGTCGCGCTGTTTCCCGGCTTGCGCGCCGAGTTCACCGAATTGCTGCGCTTCCCGGGTGTGCTGCAGCAGAACGCGATCGATCCGGACTCCCAGCAGGCGGCGCTGTTCGACGTACTCGACCGCGCGCTGGATGCACTCACCGCCACGCGTGAGCGCGAAGGCGAAAAGCTGGCCGAGATCCTGCGCGACAAGCTCGACAGCATCGAGCGTGTAGTCAACGACGTGCGCGGCTGGATGCCGCAGATCCGCATTGCGCTGCGCGCGCGGCTGGAAGGGCGACTGGCCGACCTCAAGCAGCCGGTAGAGCCTGGTCGGCTGGAGCAGGAACTGGTGTTGCAGATCACCCGTACCGATGTCGACGAGGAGCTGGACCGGCTCAGTACACACATCGGCGAAACGCGCCGCGTGCTCAGCTTGCAGGAGCCAGTCGGGCGCCGACTGGATTTCCTGATGCAGGAATTCAATCGCGAGGCGAACACCCTGGGCTCCAAATCAGTCGACGCACGCAGCACCAATGCCGCCGTCGAGCTGAAGGTGCTGATCGAGCAGATGCGCGAACAGGTGCAAAACATCGAATGAGCGCGACCGCTTCCACCCGTGCCGAATCCAGCAGCAGCGATTCCGTCGGCAAGCCGATCGAAGGCACCTTGTTCGTGGTCGCTGCGCCTTCGGGCGCCGGCAAGTCCACCCTGGTCAATGCGCTGCTCGAACGCGAGCCGGCGATCTCGTTATCGATATCGCACACCACGCGACCACCGCGGACCGGTGAGCTGTATGGGCGGCATTACTATTTTGTAGAACGCGGTGAATTCGAGCGCGAGGTTGCCGAAGGCATCTTTCTCGAGCATGCCGAAGTGCACGGCAACCTCTACGGTACGTCGCGCACGACAGTGCAGGCGCTGCTGGCACAGGGGCGCGATGTATTGCTGGAGATCGACTGGCAAGGCGCCGAGCAGATCCGCCGAACCAAGCCCGATTGCGTCAGTGTGTTCATCCTGCCGCCGTCGCGCGCGGAACTTGAACGGCGCTTGCGCGGTCGTGGTTCGGACAGTGCCGAGGTGATCGAGCGACGGCTGCACAATTCGCGTGGGGAAATCGCCCATGCACACGAGTTCGACTACATCCTGATCAACGACGTTTTCGAACGTGCACTGGCCGACCTGCAGGCGATCGTGCGTGCGGTGCGCCAGCGCAGCGCGCTGCAGTGGCAGCGGCACGAGTCGCTGATTGAGGAGTTGCTGGCTGCCGACGTGACACCTGAGTGACATGACGACCTCCGCATGGCCTTCACACGCCTATTCGGCTACCTTGGTTCCTTTACCTTCGCAAGTTATTGCCCATGACCGATACCGTTCGCGCCACGCCCGATAGCAGCACGCTGGTGCGGGTCCGTGGCCTGACCACGGTGCTCAACGGCAAGACCATCTTCGATCGTCTGGATATGGATATCCCGCGCGGCAAGGTCACTGCGATCATGGGTCCCAGTGGCACCGGCAAAACCACCTTGCTCAAGCACATCACCGGACAGATGCGCGCCGATGCGGGTGAGATTCTGGTCGATGGCAAGAACGTGCCGGACATGTCGCGCGATGCGTTGTACAAGATGCGCGAAGGGATCGGTTACCTGTTCCAGAACTCGGCGTTGCTGACGGACTTCGATGTGTTCGAGAACGTGGCTTTTCCGCTGCGCCAGCATACGAAGTTGCCGGAAGTACTTATTCGCAATCTGGTGCTCCTGAAACTGCAGGCGGTGGGCTTGCGCGGCGCTGCACGACTGCTGCCGAACGAATTGTCCGGCGGCATGGCGCGCCGGGTGGCGCTGGCCCGCGCGATCGTGTTCGACCCGATGCTGATCCTCTACGACGAGCCGTTTGTCGGGCTTGATCCGGTAGCCTTGAACCAGGTGCTGAAATTGATCCGTACGCTCAACCAGACGCTCGGCATCACCAGTGTGCTGGTCGCGCACGAGCTCGATGCGATCAAGCAGGTGGCTGATCATGTATTCCTGATTGCCAACGGCAAAGTGGTCGCGCAGGGCGATCCGAAAACCATCGCGAACGACGGTTCGCCGTGGACCCGGCAGTTCTTCGGCGGCGAGGCGGATGGCCCGGTGCCGTTCCAGTATCCGGCCGGCGATTACGCGCAGGCGCTGGGCTTTGCGGGAGCATCGAAATGAACCCGCGCGCACCGCAAGGCCACAATGTGGTGACCCAGTCGCTGGCCCAGATCGGCAACTGCGGCCTGTTCCTGCTGACCCTGCTGGCAGCGATTCCACGCAGCTTCCGCTATGTGCGCGAGACCATTCGCCAGCTGTGGTTCGTGGGCGCGATGAGCCTGACCATCATCATGGTCTGTGGCCTGTTCGTCGGCATGGTGCTGATGTTGCAGCTGTATCACGTGCTGTCGATCTTCGGTGGCACCTCGGCCAGCGGCATGGTGGTGGCGCTATCGGTTTATCGTGAACTCGGGCCGGTGGTCACCGCGTTGCTGTTCGCCGGTCGCGCCGGCACCTCGATCACCGCCGAGATCGGCCTGATGCGCGCCACCGACCAGATCGACGCGATGGAGATGATGGCGGTCGATCCGATTGCCTACGTTGCCACGCCGCGTTTCCTGGCCGGGCTGATTGCGATGCCGCTGCTGTGCTGCGTGTTCTGCGCGATGGCGGTTTTCGGCGGTCACCTGGTTGGCGTGAGCTGGCTGGGCATCGACAACGGCACGTTCTGGTCGAACATGACCGCGGTGGTGGAAGTGCACACCGACATCGTCAATGGCGTGCTGTTCAAGAGCCTGGCTTTCGGCGCCGTGGTATCGCTGATTGCGGTGTATCAGGGCTTCACCACGCCGCCGACCAGCGAGGGCGTGGCTTACGCCACCACCCGCACGGTGGTCGCTTCGTCGATCGCCATCCTGGCACTGGACTTCGTGCTTACCGCGTTTCTCATGTGAGTGCACTGAAGTGACTGCCGCCATGATCATCACCGCCATTTTTTATTGTCCGTCTTCCGATTGTTCACCGAGTCATTTTTTACAGAGGGTAGTGCCGTGAGCCAGCCAAGAAATTCCTACGCCATTGGCACCGGCCTGTTCATCGTGCTCGGCTTTGCCGCGCTGGCCTATCTGGCCACCCAGACCACGTCGGTGGCGAATGTGCATCAAGGCGCCAGTTACGCCATCGATACGCACTTCACGAACATCGGCCAGCTGAAGGAGCGCGCACCGGTGAAAGTCGCTGGCGTGCGGGTGGGTCAGGTGCAGTCGATCACGCTGGAGCCGGGTCAGGAAGTGGCCGATGTGAAGCTGTCGATCGACACCAGCTACAACAAGATTCCGCTGGATTCGGTGGCGACCATCTATACCAGTGGCCTGCTCGGCGATCAGTACGTCGGCATCCAGTACGGCAGCTCGAAGAAGATCGTGGCCGACGGCGGCACGCTGGCGCTGACCCAGCCGGCGCAGCAACTGGAGGAGATGCTCGGCAAGTTCTTCGGTGCCGGCGGTGTGGCCGACAATCTCGGTGGCACCTATACAGTGAAGGCGAACTTCACCAACGTCGGTGCGCTTTCTGTCGGCGCTCCGGTGAAGATGGCCGGCGTGCCGATCGGCAGCGTACAGGCGGTCGTCGCCGATCCGGTGAAGCTTGATGCCGAGGTTACGCTGGCGATCGACAAGCGCTACAACGCGATTCCCGACGATTCGTCAGCCGCGGTGTTCACCAGCGGTTTGATCGGGACCCAGTATGTTGCGATCCAGCCGGGCGGTTCACCCGACTCGCTCAAGAATGGCGATGAGATGGTGCTGACCCAGTCGGCTATGCAGCTGGAAGATCTCATCGGCAAGTTCCTGGTCAATGGTTCGTCCAGCGACAAAAAAGATGCCGACGACGGCAAGTCATCAAATAACCCTGCCCCCGCTCCCGCCGGCAAGCACTAAGCCGGCCCCGCTGAAGGAATTACCCATGTTGCGCAGACTGGCTCTTGCCACCGCCCTTGCAATCGGCGCCATCGCCATCGCCCCGGCGGCATTCGCTCAAAGTGCCCCCGGGGACGCTGCTTCGACGGCTGCGCCGGCTTCCCAGCAGTCACCCGAGCAGATCGTGCAGTCGATTGCCGATCAGCTGGCCAACGACATCGACGGTCATCGCGACGAGTTGAAGCACAATCAGGAAAAGTTGATCAACATCATCGACGAGGTGTTCCTGCCGCACTTCGACGTCGACTACGCCTCGATCCTGGTGCTCGGGCAGCACGCACGTGAAGCGACGCCGGAGCAGCGCAATCGCTTCTCCAAGGCGTTCTACAACTCGATCACCCATCGCTACGCCCAGGGCCTGCTCGACTACACCCGTGGCCGCGTCAAGGTGTTGCCGTTCAACGGCGACCTCAACGACAAGCGCACCGTGGTGCGCACCACAGTGCTGATGGACGACGGCAAATCGGTGTCGATCGACTACGCGTTCCGCAAGAGCCGCACCGGTGACTGGAAGGCCTACGACGTGATCATCGAGGGCATTTCCTACGTCACCAATTACCGCAATCAGGTCGATGCCGAGATCCGCAAGGACGGTATTGATCAGCTGATCAAGAACCTTGAGACCCAGGGCGAGAACGCGCTGAAATCGATGGAACAGGACAGCAAGGGCGCACAGTGACAAACGCAGTCGACCACGCGGTTCAACTGAGTGCGAGCACGCCGGGAACGCTCGGCGTGAGTGGCGTGCTGAGCTTCGATACCGCCGCCTCGGCGCTGCGGACGATCCAGGCCGCGCTGGCTGGAAATACGGTGACCCAACTTGATCTGGCTGGTGTGCGGCATAGCGATAGTGCCGGTTTGTCATGCGTGCTTGCCGTAGTGGCCGATGCCACCCGACGGGGCCATGCCGTCAAGGTCATCAACATGCCGGCCGGCATGCAGGTGCTGGCGCAGGTGTGTGAGGTCGACCGCCTGATCGGCTGAGCCCACACAGCGATTGCGCAAACGAAGAAGGGGCCCGTGGGCCCCTTCTTCGTTTCGTGGATCCAGCCGCCAGCGTTATCCGCTACTGCCTGCTGCCGCTACCATTTTGCCCTTGATTGGGATGCTTGTTTTCCCACTGATGCTGTTGGTCCAGCAATTGATCGGGATCGAAGTCCTTGTTGTCCAGACCCTGCATCTGCTCGATGACCGAGTCAGGCACGTGGCCGTCATACAGTCGGTAAAGTCGCTGCTGACGATAGGCATCGCGCATGAATGCGTAGGGGTCGTAGGCGGACTTCAGGAAACTTTCGGCATCGATGAACTGGGAACGCAACGTCACCAGATACAACACCTGAGGTAGGTAGTACTGGCCATACCCGAAGTGGTGGTCACGCTCGAAGTAGCTCAGCGGATCGAAGAAATAGCCATCCACCGGAAGCTGCCATACATCGCGCATGGTGGTCGGCCCGAAGAACGGCAGGATCAGAAAGTCGCCATCCGGTACGCCCCAGCGGGCCAGGGTGATGCCGAAATCGGTCTCGTTCAGCGGCATGCCCAGCTTGCTGGCAGGATCGAAGAAGCCGCCGACGCCCAGCGTCAGGTTGACCAGGAAGCGCCCGGTGCCTTCCACCGCCTGTTTCGGCCGCGCCTGCAGCAGATTGTTGGCGATCGTGATCGGCATGTGGATGTTGGTAAAGAAGTCGCTGATCGAATTGCGGACCGGTTCGTTGGTCACCTTGCGATAGCCAACGGCCACCGGGCGAATAATCGCCTTGTCCAGCGAATCGTTGAAGGCGTAGACCTTACGGTTGACCTTCTCCAGCGGATCATCAGTGCGGGGTTTGGCGATTGTGCAGCCAGCCAGCAACACGATCGCAAGCAACGGCAACCAGCGGCTCAAGCAAAGGGAGCGGGGCGGTGAGGTCATCGGTGCAAGGGGGTTCGCGGCAGGGGACGGTATATTGTACTGGCTGGTTTTATATCTTGCACGGCTTTCAATCTGCTTTCGCAGTGGACGCACGAACTGCTGAGGCAGCCCGGCATCATACGCGTTGCGTCTGCTGCATTGCCAGAAAAGCACTCGCTGGCTACACTGTCAGACCATATAAGTCATTTTATTCTTTGAGGATTTCGCATGGCACGTATTACCGTGGAAGACTGCCTCGAGGTGGTCGACAACCGTTTCGAGCTGGTGCTGATGGCGACCAAGCGCGCGCGCCAGCTGGAAAAGGGTGCCGAGCCGGCCGTCAATCCTGGGCATGACAAGCCGACGGTGCTGGCCCTGCGCGAGATTGCCGAACGCCGTATCGATCAGGCGATGATCGACCAGATCGACAAGAGCGAGCGCGAGCGCGCCGAGCGCGAAGCGCTGGAGTGGGCTGCCGCCGAGGTTGATGACGACCTTTCCAAGGGCGGTGACGACTGATGGAAGGCGGCTGTAGAACGCGGGTCCGCAGCGCCGGCTTGTCCGGTGCATGGGTTCGCGCGCAAACAGCCACCGTCTGGTCTTGCTGCCGCCGTCGTGAGGTGGGTGCCTGAGTCGGCCCCCGGAAACGATGACGACGGCCACGCATCCCGCTTCCGTCGACATGTCCGCGTTGCCGCCGTATGTGCTGGCTCTCAAAGAGCGCATTGCCTACCTGCCTGAAGGGCAGGTGGAGCGCGTGCTGCGCGCATTCCAGGTCGGCGCGCAGGCGCATGAGGGGCAGGAGCGCAAGAGTGGTGAGCCCTACATTACCCATCCGGTGGCGGTGGCCGGGATACTCGCCGAGCTGGGGCTGGATGCCGAAACGATCATCGCGGCGATCCTGCACGACACCCTGGAAGACACCGAGTTAAGCCGCGATGCCTTGGCCGCCGAGTTCGGCGAGGTCGTGGCCGAGCTGGTCGATGGCGTCACCAAGCTCGACAAAATGCGTTTTGGCAGCCGCCAGGAAGCCGATGCGGAGAGCTTCCGCAAGATGCTGCTGGCGATGGCGCGCGATTTGCGCGTGATCCTGATCAAGCTGGCCGACCGCCTGCACAACATGCGGACGCTTGGCGCCAAGGATGCCGACTCGCGCCGCCGCATCGCCCGCGAGACACTGGAAATCTTCGCGCCGATCGCGCAGCGCCTGGGCATGAACAAGTTCAAGGCCGAGCTGCAGGATCTGGGCTTTCGCGCTTTGTACCCGGACCGCTACCGGGTGATCAGCGAACGCATCCGCGCGGCGATCGGCAACCGCCGCGAAGCGATGGGCAAGATCGAGACGGCGCTGTCGATGCGACTCACCGCCGATCATCTGCAAAGTCGCGTGGTAGGGCGGATCAAATCGCCGTGGAGCATCTATTCGAAGATGCGTGGCGAGCACAAAAGTTTTGCGCAGTTGATGGACGTCTACGGTTTTCGTGTCGTCGTCGACAGCGCGATGAGCTGCTACATGGCGCTCGGTGCCGTGCATGCGCTGTACAAACCGGTCGACAAGCGCTTCAAGGATTTCATCGCGATCCCCAAGGCCAATGGCTACCAGTCGCTGCACACCGTGCTGCTGGGGCCGTTCGGTGCGCCGATCGAGGTGCAGATTCGCACGGCCGAGATGGACTCGGTTGCCGAGCGCGGTGTCGCCGCTCACTGGGCCTACAAGACGGACAGCGGTCCGGCCAACAGTGCGCAGGCGCGTGCGCGCGAGTGGTTGTCTTCGCTGGCCGACAGTTCGGCCAACACGGTGTCGTCGGAGTTCATCGAGGCGGTGAAGATCGACCTGTTTCCGGACGAGGTCTATCTGTTCACTCCGCGCGGCGACATTCTTTCGCTGCCGCGCAACGCCACCGCGCTGGACTTCGCTTACGCCGTGCACACGGATGTCGGCGATCATGCGGTTGCCGCGCGCGTCGACAAGAAGTTGCTGCCGCTGCGCACGCGACTGGAATCCGGTCAGCTGGTGGAGATCATCACCGCGCCGTCGGCGATGCCGAATCCGGCATGGCTGGAGTCGGTGGTTACCGGCAAGGCGCGTACCGCGATCCGCCAGTATTTGAAACATCTGCAGCACGAGGATGCGGTCGACTTCGGTCATCGCATGCTCGATCGCGCGCTGGATGCTTTGGGCAGCAGCCTGGACGGCATTCCGGCAGCAGTGCTGGATCGGTTCCTGGAGGCATCCAAGCTCAAGCGGCTGGAGGAACTGCTGTCCGACATCGCGCTGGGCAATCGCATGCCCGACGTGGTCGCCAGCCAGCTGCTCAAGTCGCGTGGCAAGCAGCCCGGCGACGTGCCGCAGGCACCGCAACATGTACAGGAGAAAATCCGCATCACCGGCGCCGAACGCGGTGTGCTGAGTTTCGCCAACTGCTGTCATCCGCTGCCGGGTGACGACATCATCGGTTACCTGTCGTCGGGCAAGGGCATCGTGGTGCATCGCGAGGAGTGCCCGAACGTCGTCGAGCTGCGCAAGTCACCGGAGCGTTGCGTGGCGATCGAGTGGGATCGCGATGTGCAGGGCGACTATCGCGCGCAACTGCGTATCGAAGTCATCAACCGCCCCGGCGTGCTGGCCACCGTGGCTGCTGCGATCGCTGCCGCCGACTCGAATATCGAGAACGTGGAATACGTCGAACGTGACGCCGCCGCAGCGACCCTGCTGTTCGCGATGGAAGTGAAGAACCGCAAACATCTGGCCGACGTGATCCGGCGCGTGCGCCGCACCGGCGTGGTCAGCGGCGCGTATCGCTATCCATTGTGAAGCAGGGGTGAGGGGCGAGTAGCGAGGGCGTCGCCTCGGAGTTCGAGGTTGCGCCCTCGCTACTCGTCTCTCGCCCCTCGCTCGCTCTACACTCGCGTTTTGCCCGAGGTTCCCCCCATGTCCCGCAGCATCATCGCCACCCATCAGGCGCCGGCCGCCATTGGCCCGTATTCGCAGGCCGTGCGCCATGGCAATACGGTGTATTTCTCCGGCCAGATTCCGCTCGATCCGGCGACCGCCGCGCTGGTTGACGGTGACATCACCGCGCAGACGCGCCGGGTGTTCGACAATCTCGATGCGGTGGCCAAGGCTGCTGGGGGCTCAC
>Ga0302227_10000942_pt1 | contig 22424 bp, 42 predicted proteins | sample II_Palsa_N1_1_FD_193525 | JGI IMG/M metagenome (GOLD analysis project Ga0302227, IMG submission 193525) | Peat permafrost microbial communities from Stordalen Mire near Abisko, Sweden - II_Palsa_N1_1 | ecosystem: Environmental > Terrestrial > Soil > Palsa > Peat permafrost | place: Sweden... | reverse complement strand
TGTTTTAAAAATGTTTTTTTTTTTGATTTGCTTAATGGAGACTGGCCTCTAAACTTGTGACGAGCGTGCTGGACAATTTCCTGCTGCAACGCTTACCACTCGACAGCCTCTTTGTGCCGCTCCTTTTAACCTTTTTTGGTTATGTGGTAATATATAAATAAATAAAAACAGGCAGTGACATTTTTTTCACTTTAGATGCCGCTGGCAACCGTGCAGCGCATCATTGACGTCGTCCTCCTGGACGGAGCCGATGCGCTGGTAAGAGTCTCCGTTGCGCTTCTCGTCCACTTTAAAGCGGATCTCCTCGTTGACGATCGCGACAAGGTTTTCATTGTGCTTTTTCGGTCGTCCTTTTGCTAAACCTTTTTTTTTTAATTAATAATAATAAAAAGGTCTTTTCAACTGTGACCAAGTCGTTTTCTGCCGTCGACATTGATAAATTGATGGAGACTGCCCAGTCTTTGCAAATGTCAGAGTACGAGCTCAAGCTTTGGCGCAGTCAGTTTGACGGCAACAAGGCCCGGACGCCAAATTTGCCCTGCGAAGTCTCGATCTTCCACAAGGGCTCGGGATTGCATCTGATCGTCCTTTCACCACCAACAACTCTGAAATTCCCTCTCGACCTGGGCTATAGCAGGCCGACGACGGCGCTGTCTCGCTTGCTCATGCAGCCACCGACCTCGCCACTGGTCCTCGAGTCTTCACCGACGTCCCCTGGAGGCGAAGGTGACCTCGTCGACGTCGGCAAGATCCCTCAGGTCCACACGCTCAGAGACCTCTTTAGCCTCGACAACGGGCCGCTCGTTTTTCGCAAATACCTTGAAATTCAAGCCGTCAGCGACGACCCCGTCAAGTTCTTCCTGGCCGTCAGCGACTTCCGCAGTGAGGCCAAGCTGGCCAAAAACTCGGACGAAATTATCGAGGCTGCCGAGATCATCTTTGAGGCGTTTTTGACAAAAGTAAGCGTTTGTCATCTTGAGAGGTTTTTCTTTTTACCAAGGCGTTCGTTCCTGTGAATCCAGCCAAAATCCTTGCAAAACCTCAGCATCTCCAACAGCAAACTTGTTACGGAGATTGCGGGCGGTCTCAAAAAGCCCCCGCCAGGGCTCTTTGATGCGATTGCGACCGAAGTCTTCCGACAGCTCGACATTATCCACTTCCAGGCCTTTCTTGACAGTGCTCTGTACGCCAGTGTTGTCAAGGTACAAATATTTTTTCTTTTTTCTTTTTTTTTTTTCCCTTTCTTTATCCAACCTCTCCACTTGCAGAAAAAGACAGAAGACAATACAGCGATAAAGGCCGAGGATGGCGACGCAGACAAGGGCAAACTCAAGACCACAAAGAAGAAGCTGCATCCCGCCCCATCTCTGATGGTGGCTGCCGGCCAAACCGGAAAGCCGATCGGCAAGTCGCAGTCCCATCACCACTTGCTCGATTCCAAGCATGACCCGGTATCGCCCCTGTCCCCAACGCCGACGTCGCCCGACAAGCCATCTGGAAGGATCGTCAGGAAAAGCGTCTCCAGCAAAAACATCTCGCGGGGGAAATCCCTCGGACCCGGAAGCCTGCATGTTGCGTTGGATATCGCAGAGTATTGGCAACATATGCAAGACTATGGTTTTTCTTTACCAGTAATTTTTTTGTTGGCTTTAATAGAATCGACAAAGAGACTCCAAAGCAGCGGTCAAAAGACGAAGGCGACATTGGTTTGGGCATCTCTGTCCCTCTACGCGGTCGTGGCCTGAGTGAACGGAAAAACAAGCAAGACCAAGCGAGCGAGGACGGCGCGCCTCCAATTCGACCCTCGTCGGGCCCTCTCAAGCAGTACAGTGGCAAGGGACAAATGTATTCAGAGCAGGCCAACGTTTGGGTACGAACTGAAGCAAAATAAGGCACTTACGCTTCGTCCGTCGTTTAGGTTGAGTTTGATCGCTCAAGTACGCATCTGCCGCCAACCGACCACATGAAGAGGAAGCGCCTCGCGATTGCGACCTTGAACATCTGCAAAGATGGGCGAGAACCTGCTGCGCGCTTCCCAGCGATCGGAGAGCATCTCATGAACCTCAACGCAGACATCTACATCCTCCAAGAGGTCACACCAAGTTTCCTCACGACCTTGCGCTCGTTCCCTTGGGTTCGGGAATCCTATTGCCTCTCTGATGCCACGGGAACCAAGTTTGACCGTCGCAAATATGGACAGGTATGTGTAAAGCAGTACCATTTCGTAGTTCTTGTGAGTTCACTATGCAATCATGCTGTAGGTCATCATGTCGCGTCTGCCCTTTGTAGAGCTGGCGTTTTCGCAGCTCCGCTCGCGCTCGCATGCAATGGCTGTTGTTGGCGTCGTCTTTGTACGTGCTTACCATTTGCAAAGTAAATACAAATTTTCATTCTTCTTTCAAAAAAAAAAAAAAAAAAGTTGAACAACCGCCGGATCGGTATTGCTGCCGTCGATTTAGACGACCTCGAAAGCGACAAACAGCTGCGTGCAGAGCAACTCGAGACAGTTATCAACCTTTTGAACGATGCTGGCTGCCAGGATGTTTTCATCGGTGGATCGTTCGCGTCTGATGCCAAGTTTGACGAACTGGTCCCTTCCGTAGCTTCAACAGGGGAAACCTCGCCTAGCCCAAACAGGAAGTCTTACATCGATCTCTGGGAGCGCCACTTTGCGTCGAGTACGTTACCTGTGAAGCTTGTCCCTTAACCGGGAAAAAAAAAAAGACTTTCCCCTGCTGGCTCGCTCTGGTCCACCAAGCCCTTCGCACGTGAACGGTACGCCTATTCCAGTATCACCATCGGTCGCAACAAAGGCTCCGAACGCGTCCGATAAAAAGGCCCCAGTCCCCTTTGTGCCCGAGACAAAGGATCCGATGATGTCCAAGGTTCTGCGTCCCCCGGCCAGTTCATTTACAGATCGAGTCGCCATGGCACGTCGCAATAAGGATGCCACCCGCGAGGTCGCCTTGAACGTCTACATTGCGGCAACGTCGCATGACGCGTCCGGTAATCCTCAAACACCCGTCGTATCTGGCGACATCTTGGCACGCTCTCCGGATGCCTTTGCACCAGCCAATTCCTATGGTATATAATGACGCAGGGTAGCGTACCTAAAAAACTATGTTCTTTTTTTAATAAAAAAAACAGGCTTCACAATCAACATTCGAATGAACCCTCTTGCGCGTGACCACTTCCTTCGCTTCCCTGCTCGCCGACCGGATCGCTTGATCATGGGCACCGACGACGGATTCTGGGGTATAACGCACAGCCTCCGTCTGTTTGCAAACGACCCAGTAAGTGAAAAAGAAAAGAAAACGTTCCCTTTTTTTAAAAAAATAAAATGCAAAATAGATTCCCAACAACAAGGAAGGCCTCTTCCCGTCTGCTCACTTTGGTGTGATTGCTGTCGTCGAGACAAACCACATTCGCAATGACGAGAGACAGCCATCACCAAAAGGTGCCCTTGCACCACCGGCCCCGACTGCACCATCGCCTGCATCCACCACCGCCTCAACGACGACAGCGCCGACGGCTCCAACGACCACTGCCGCAGCAGGCCAATCTGCCAAGTCCGACAAGTCGAGTCGAAGCAGCAATGCCGCCAACCATGCCAATGGATGCTCGATCCAATAAGTTATTTAAAAAAAGGGGCAAAATCCACCTATCTATCTATCTATTTATCCCCTCCTCGTTTTATTTTCCTCAACGGATCCCTCCACTTTTCCGATTAGCCAAATGCCGCCCTTGTGTTTTTTTTTTTAAAAAAAAAAAAAAAAGAATTTTTTACAGGCTTTGTACAAGTGGCCTTCTATTTTTGTTTTTATTTTTTGAGTGCTTTACGGAGAGCGCGTGTGAGCTTCCTGCGCTTCTTGTGCTTGTGCTTCTTCATCTTCAACTTGCGCTTCTTGAGGACGTTGGACATGAGCATCGGCTCGAGGGTATTTGGGATGCTGAGAGAGCATAAACAAACACAAAACAGAACAGTGAGCATGAGCAAACTATTTTCAAAAAAAAAAAATACCTGGACGGGCCAAACAGCTCTGCGTTGCTTGCTGGGCTTTTCAACTAAGGCAAACGGAAGCCGTGAGCCTTTGCTCACTTTTACTAACGTACCAGCAATCGACTGACCGACTCCCATGCACGTTGGAATGCGCGCCCTTCTAGCTGCTCAAACATGCCTGACTGCTGCAACGCCGTCTGCGGCATCTTGGCCGCAGCGGGAGTCACGGCTGACGCCGGGGGCAGCTCGAACTTGCCCTGCTCGTTCCGCAGATGAAGCCCGTTCAGGTTGGCCATGGCCTTTTCAAAGCCGTCGTGCATGCTCTGTGGCGTCCGCGACACCGCCGCTGCAATAAAAGGGAGAGAAAACGTCAAGTTTACACAGAAACCCCAACAGGGCACCAGTACCAGACGCGTGCGCGAAACGGCGGTGCACGAGAGCCGACGCGCCTCGCAAAGCAGCAGCCATTGCTGAAAAAGTAGTGTGCTTCCCATGCTACATTTATTTCTACAACTCGCGCTCGTTTCGCGCCTTGTGATACAAGGGGTTGGTGTGAGGGCTGGCGATGACAAAGACGCGGTCGGTCGTCGTGACGATGGATGATTTCCTGTCATTCATTTTTTTTTTTTACACAACGTGATTTAATTTCAAAAAAAAAAAAAAAAAAAATTTAATTACCACGGGTTTGTGTAGACAAAGTTGAAGTCGGTGTTGCCGAGCTCTTCGTCGCCCTGGCGGTACAAGCCGATGGCGAGGACACCATAATTGATCTTTGGTGGAGGACGTTATTGGGGAACGCATTCACGTTATTCGTACCATCAAATATCGGAAGAGGCGTCCAAAGGTAGGCTCGATGTCCTCGCTGTGCTCGGACGGCGCCAACCCGTCCATCGTCGATTGCTCAGTGAGGATCAGCGTGAAAAACCGCGTAGGAATATCAATGCAGTGGACGCGTTGCTGGTGGACTCCCAAAAAGTCGTCGAGTTCTATATGGAAAATATAAACGTAGGTTCCGGGCGTAAAAATTTTCGTACCGTATTGCTCGCGCCTTTTGAGGTTGCAAAGCAGATCGAATATCCCCATCACATTCTCGCGGCTGAAAACGTGGAAGAGTAGTCCGTCGATCATGCTTGAAGAGATGATCCGTCCAGACACATATGCTGCAAAGAAGGTCATTTTTTATTGCGATTTTTTTTTTTTTGTGTGTGTGTGTGTGTGCGTACGAGGTGAGAGAAGGTAGCGATAGTCGACAGAAAGGCCTGTTGGTATGTCTTCATCGCTGATCTTGCGGATGGGAGGGATAAAATGCCAGTTGTTGCGGTAGGTGAGCTCTGTTTGGATGTCCTTGTGTTTTTCGGGGCTGGTGATGTTGATAATCTTGTGGGTCATCATACTACGTATGAAAAACATGGTCAGCAATCATTCGGCAAATATAGGACGACATACATGCTTTTCACATCCACCATGGGCTCTTCGAGATTCTCGCTGCTGTCAATGTCGGTCCTTCCGTTCACGTCGCCCACGACACAGATCCGCCTTGCAGCCACGACATTTGACCTCTCTAGGACGTGGGTCTTTGATGGGTCTCCCTGTCATTCAGTTTAGTTTACTATGCAGACTTAAAATAATAATAAAAAAAAGACAAACCACGAGGAAATAGATGAGCGGGAACTTTGAAAAAATGCGCCAATCTTCCTGGGTTGGTCTCTCTTGGCTCACAAACACGATCGGGAAGATTTCACTGTAGCGCAAATGAGACGCGCGCAGAGTGCACACAAAGAAGAAAAAATCTCTACCAGAAAAGAAGAGCTTAGGGAAGGGTGAAAAAAACATGAGGAAATCATACCTGATGGACCCAAACACAATCACATGGGCCGAAAACTTGCGGGCATCCTTTATTTCGGCGTCATCCACGGACTCGACGGGCTTTTTGAGCAAAAAACTAACGAGATATATCGTTAGAAAAAGGCTGTTTCTCTAAACAAGTTCGTCACCACTCTTGAAATTTTGGATCGAGGAAGCCAATCTCTACGAGTTCGACGAACTCTTGAACAGAAAGGAAGCCACCGATCTAAAAAAAAAAAAAATACTTGTTAATAAGGAAAAATATGGAACGTACCTTTTGGTCGCTCTGATCAAGCGGCAAAACCTTGAGCGGCTCGTTTTCGTGGCTGCGTGCGTAAACGGTGAACAGAGACTGGTCCATAAAGCGTTGACGAGCCTCGAGAGCAGCCACCTCGGGTGTTTGCAGTTCGTTCATCTCGATAGTTTGCATGTGCACGCGGCCCTCCGAATTGTCCGACCCTTCAAAAATCAAGGGCATTAGGAAAGTACTATTCGCTATTTATGTAATAAATACCATTGGGAACCGAGGTAAAGATATCGTACAGCGTGCCAGATTGGAGTCTCGTGGCCGAATGCGAAATGAAAAAGGCAATATCTTCCTCCTGAATGATATAGTCGTACATGACCGCAGTGGGGTTGAGCATGGTCTGCAAAAACACGATCAAAATCGGTTTTCTGTCATTGAAACAAGCAAAACTCACATGGTGGACGCGCTTGGCACGAATATACGTGCGAATTCCGACGACGATGACAGAGTACCTCTCATATGCGTCCTAATAAGTAAATTTATGGAGACCGTACACACAAACCAGTTGGAATACCAAACACATGAACGAGAACGTCTTATTGATGTAGTACGCGCTGACAGGAGCTTCAAACATCTCGTTGTTGAGGCCGTCGCTGTACTGCTCGATCCAAGGCTTACTCCCTTTTATAGGGGATGCTTGTCGCCACAAGTTCATCAGCATAGGGCTCACGCCGCAGTGGAGACAGTTCAATGCCATGATCGCCTGCTTGTACGTTTGCACGGAGATCGTGCAGTGAGCATCCTGTAACTGCGCCTTGTAGTCTGGGACGTTGTTTAGCACGTAGATGGGTACACTGGGCGCGTGCTCTCGTACGGCCCAGGCTCGGATTGTGTTGTGCCGATCGGCTTCGACAAGGTTTCGGTAGTATTTGTCTAAATGATATTACTTCCTTCAGCAGAATAAGACGACAGCTGTTTACCGCTCAGCAGAAAAACAGCCTTGGAGTCTCGCACTTTGGCCCGGCGGAGATCTCTCCCATCCTACAGTAAAAAAAGTTGAGAACCACCTCGAGAGTTTTCATTCTCTACCATAAACGATCCTTGGATAAACGAAACGTGGTCACGGTAGTAGGGCAGGTTGGAGAGGTTCTTTAGGAACAACGAGGTCTGGCTGTGGAGCATGACGACAATTTTCAAATTGGAGGAAGAGTAGACCTGTTTTCGTTTACGTCAAAATTTGAAAAAATGAAAAAAATGAAAAAGAATTCAATACTCCAGAGATGAGCTCGTTAAGTGCATCAACGACGGATGTTTCGTGGGCGGAAGGGACGCAGAGGACGACATGGGGTTCGTAATTGGTGAAAAATTTTGCAAGCCAGCTCTTTCTGTAGGAACCTCCACTTGCTACCAATAAAAACAAACTTGTTTTTTTAAAAAAAATATACGTATATTTCCAAATTACCTCGCCGAAGGATGAATGCATCGGCAAGCGCAGAGATCTGGAGAGGAATAACATAAAGGGCTGCGATGATGATGGCGATGATGATCATACGCCCTTGGACAGACTGCGGGGTAATATCACCATAGCCGACAGTGGACACGGTGACGACCATGAGATACAGTGAATTAAACAAGGTCAGTGGCTCGCCCCAGATGTTTTCAGCCCACTGGATTGCCATCATCCCTGAATGGGGCATTTTGCATTGAGCGTCACTTTTAAAAGAAAAAAAAATTTTTTTTACCTGTCAGCACAAATGCAAACACAGTCATTGCGATGAGAAAGATCTTTTCGTGGACGACATCATACTCGCTTTGCAATGCTGAGAGTGGTGTCAAAACACAGATGTTTGTTTCAATGAATTATTTACCGAATGAATGGTTCATCATGATAAATATTTGATTCACTTTTGCAGTGAGGACCCAAATCCGGAGGTACGCGGGCACATAGATAATCTATGGCGATGCAATGGGTTAGACAAAGGCCGATCAAGAGAACCATACAGAAATTTGGGATGTGTCGAAGACAGAGGCAATAAACAGAAACACAGTGATGAGGTCGATCACGGAGATCGCAAGCGCCCTGTACAGCTGGATTTTGATCACAAACATGCCTGTGAATAAATTATTAGACGCGCGTTTCTCTTTCTGCGTCAGAACGCACGAAACAAGGTCGCCAGGGCAATGATGAAGGAGATGACAACGTAGGACACATAGAGCCAGTGCGGTCGATTGGTTGTCCACCACTGCCCGTCCCTTCAATACAGGAATGGAAAGTTACAACACAAATTGGTTGGCGAGCACGATAGCGTACACTGTCACCTGAGACACGTTAACAACGGTCGACAAATCTGGTGTGCTCTCGTCAAAGCTCTCAAAATACCCGCGTTCAATAATGTAGAAGAATATCATGAGCACGTCCAGGACGACGAGGAACCAAAACTGGCAGACACAAAAACCGGTCAGTGCAATACGACAGACACGCACCAATCGACTTGCCCACAGAAAAGCGACCATTGAATTGCTCGTGGAGAAGCCATACGAGCCAAAGTTGAGGAACGGGGCCGCCACCTTCTCGGACCAGACCTGGAAGCTATCAAAGGCAAGCCACCTGGTACAAAGCCTGTTTAGATTAAGCACTGACGGGACACATACACGGCATGGGTAAGCGGCCGACTGCTCTGTCGCCCCTCCAGCAGCCTCTGCTTGATGTACTTTTCGCGCTGCTTCTTGATCGACTTGACACCACCGCCGGCGTTCCTCATCGTCCTTGCCTCTGCTGTCCCAAGCGTACTGCTCTCGCCGCCGCCGCCGCCGCCGCTGCTCCCAATGCCACTGTTGCCGATGGCGCTGCCAGCGGCACTGCCAGCGTCAATTGTCCGCAAAGAAGTGCCACTGGTCATCGATGCCCCATCGACAGCGGCGTCCTTCACATCGGCCTCGCCGTTCTACCAGTTGCGTGTTAGTGCGCATCACGATGTTGGAGCGTTACTTCAACCATTCGACGACGCGATTCGACGACGCGATTCGACGACGCGCAGACAAAGATTAATGCGGCTCCATTTTTCACATTGACCTCCCCAGCCCAAATGTCCACAGAGCAGACGACGTCATCGACGGAGCAGCAACAGCAGGCCGAGACGGTGCAGGAGCTGCGCGCCCTGTTGAGCAGCGCACGTGCGCGCATCGACGACCTGGAGAAGCAAAACAACAAGTGGAAGCACACGGCGTCGGCCTTGGTAAGAACAAAACAAGTGCACAAACCCTGATTTCGTGCTGACATTCGCTGTCAACGCACGGGTCCTGCAGCAAGCGGCGGCTGAGCAAGAGGAGGACTACATCTCCAACAAGCTGCTGAGACGCATCGACGAGGTCAAGGCGGAGAAGGCGCGCCTGCTGCAACAGCTGGAACGCGACGAGCAGTACATGGCAGACACACTGCAGAAGCAACTCAAGCAGGTACGTCGGCCACCCGCTTTCGCATGGCGTTAAACAAACGTACCCAATAGCTTCGGGAGGAAAAGGTCCAGCTCGAGCAGACAATGGAGCATGAACAAGAATTTGCCATCAATCGACTCCGGAGACAGCTCCAGCAGCTCCAGCAGCACAGCGCCGCAACGCCACGATCGCGACGCAACTCGGATGCCGACATCCGTCGTGAGGAGCAATTGCGCGCCGCTCTCATCCAAGAGCAGGCTGTTTCCCGCAGGGTATCGATATGTGTGTGTGTGGTTGTTCCGACTCGTTTTTTTTTTTTTGTTTGTTTTTGCCGCACGTCAGAACGAGGAAACAATCAGTCGTCTTCGCGTCGATCTCGAAACCGAACGCACCAAGAACCAGACATTGCAGGGGAAAATGGACCTGATGCGCGAGGCAAATGTCGCCATGGTACGGATTCCTTCTTTTTTTTTTTTTTTTTTTGGCAAACACAATCCTTTATTAATATATATATATCACAGCAACTCAGTGCCGAACAGCAGGAAGAGTTCATTTCCAACAAGCTGCTCCGACGCATCTCGGACCTCAAGCGCGAAAAGGAGCAGCTCCTGCTGCAAGTCGAGCAAGAAGAGGAGCACATGACCAACACCCTGTCCAAGAAGGTCTCGCAACTTGTGGCCGAAAAGGGTGCCCTAGAGTTGACGCTCCAGACCGAGCGCGAGCAAATGATCTCGGCCCTTCGCGAGCAATTAGCCAAACTGAGCAACTCAAGTGATGCCGGCACCGAGGAGCTCGTGCATTCGATTGAAATTATGACCGACCAGCTCCGCCAGTGGCAACAGAAATATCTCGCCCTTGAAAAGACAAGCACGTTCTTTTGAAGTGACATTTTTTTTTTTTCTTTCTTACTATTGCCTTGCAGAACGAGCCGAAACCGACACGCTGCGCGAGGAGATCGCCTTTTTGCGTTCTGAAAACCTTCAATTGCAGCAGACCATTGTGCGTCTCGCTCCCGGCGGCGGCGGCGGCGGCGGCGGCGGCGGCGGCAGCAGCAGCTCGAACGGAGGACGGTCCAGATCGGGATCCGTCCAAGGCCTGGCGACCACCTCATCTCCCACGATCAAGAAGCCCACCACACCACTGTAAATTGACACTCGGTATATTGACAAAATTAAGCCCTACCCCGCAAAAAAAGGCACGTTGGCATGGACTTTTCTGATGGCGGGCACTCGGCGTCGGCCTCCCACCAGCCCCTCTCGCCCACATTCGCCTTGGTGATCCCGCATTCTGTCGCGGCTTCTCACCAGCCTGTAATGCCCATGATCAACACCGCCCACAAGTAAAAACGAGTCTCGTTTTTGAAGGATGAACCCCTGCAATAATCTCCTTGAAATGTAATTTTGTGATTTTGGGTGAATAAATTAAAAGTGCAATGTGAATGATATCGAAATCTATATGAGGACCACTGGGTGCTGATTGCACTTTGAACAGCCGCTCTTGGAGATGTCCACGTTCGCATTCCCGGTCATTTTCGGAAGCGATCGACCGGGAGAACTCGGACGAACAGCGGAGGTCGTGGAGGAGGATGGTGTTGGCGCTGCTGTTGACTCGGGCCGCTGCAAGGGTTGCGGTGCCGAGGGCTTTGGCGATAAAGGTTCGGCGAAATCCTTTTTGGCGGTCGAGAAATCTTTCCCGGTCAGGGATCGCCAAGCCTGGCGGATCGCCGACAGATCCTTCTCAAGGGCGCTGCATTGCTGGGCCAGAGCAATCACACTAGCCTCCACTTGGCGGGTCGAGGCTTTCCAGGCATCGCGTTCTTCCTCTAGGAGCTCTGTTTGCATTGCTCTGCAAAGGAAAAGTTTTCAGTTTAAACTTGGTTGAGGTTTGTGTACCTGTGTTGAGTCTTGACAAAGGCCTCGTCTGCTGCGATGTCCTGCTGAACGCGTTCGCGCAGAACTCGCTCCCACTCGTTGCTTCCAATGGCTGGGCCCCCGCTGTGTCCAAGTCCAACAGTGACGAGCAAACGTTTGAGACGATGGGCTATCTCCGACTGCTCGCGTAGCTGACGGTCCGCTGAATCCAGAGCAGTCTGCTTTTCGGCCAAAAGAGCGTGGAGATGGCTGTCGTCTCCGTCCGCTGCAACGAGCCGTACTGTCGAAGAGCCCGCCTCCAGTTCGCTGGCACCGTCGGTCTGTGTGGCCTTTGATTGGATCAGTGCAGGGCGAACGTAGGCGCCAGTACTGTTAACCGTTCCTTCGCCGCTGCTGTTGCGTACTGATCCGCTTCTGTGCAAATTAGTGCTGTATTAGCAAGCGTAAACATTGATGGGCAGAAAACGCACCTGGCCTTGGCAAGCGCCTCGGTAAGCTGTTGCTTTTCTTGCCGCACCGCATCGATAGTGCCGGTTTGAGACGTGGCCAAGGATTTCCAGTGGCTAATGTGGAACGCGCTATATTCTCGCAACTGCTCCAGCTCGGCCTGGACCGCCTTTTTGGCACTCGCAAAGCCTATCTTTTCGTTGTTCTGTTCGAAAGGAAGGAAAAAAGTCAGGCAATTTTCAAACGAGACGCACCATACCAGTTCGTTGTATTCCAGGAGCCAGTGCTGTTTGGCCTCGTTGTACTCTGCCCTGAGATTCGCGAGCTGGTCATAAACGTCGTTTTCAAATGCTGTCTCGATATCGATCGTGCGATGTCGCGGGGATCTAGGCACGGCGTCGATCGGTTGTCGCGAAGCAAATGTGGCTGAAGCTACGGCCGCCGACGTCCTGGCTGTGGCAACCGCGGCGTCTGCATCGCGGCGCACCTTGACGATCATCTCATTGGCCATTTCCAACTGCTCTTGTGTGAGTCGAGTCTCACGTCTGGCATCGTCGAGCTCCCTCAGTAGGTCGCGGTTCTGCTGTTGGATGCTTTGGAGCTGCTGTTGATGCTGGTGGTACACCTTTTGCAGCTGTTGCTCGTGCTGCTGCTGTGTCTGCTGTAGCTGCTGCAAATGCTCGAGCTGTTGCTGTTGCTGTTGCTGCTGCTGCTGCTGCTGCTGCTGCTGCTGCTGCTGCTGCTGTTGACGTTGGGACAAATCCAGATGAGAGGACGACGTCGACGAGGCGAGCTCGAGTGCCTGCCTCGCCTGCTCGTACGTTTTTCTCATTTGCTGCATCTCGCTTTCGTGTCGCTGCTGCAGGTCCACGGCTGCCTGTCGACTTTGCTGCAGCTCCTGCTCGTGCCGCCGCCGTATGTCCACGGCCACCGCCTCGTTTTGCCGACGTGTCTCCTCCGTTGCCTTTTGCAATCGATCCACCTCGCCCAGCAGGAACGCCTGATCCTCCAGCAGTTGGCTGTAGCCGTCATCAGCATCGTCGTCGGGGGCATCGCCCTGGCCCGCCTGCTTCTTGGTCGTGCTTGCATCCGCTTTGGCAACACTTGGAGTAGGAGGAAGAGCAAGCGCCCTCTTGAGCAGCGCAATCTCGTCGTCGCGCACCTTGAGAACGCCGTGCAGTCGATCGATCTCATCCTCAAACAGCTGCAGGGCGCTGCTGCTCTTGATCACGCCGTCGAGCGCGAGCTGTTGCTGGTGCGGCTGAGCTTGCCGGGGTCGATGGCTGTGACCGTTACTATTTGCTATTGCGCCGCTTTTCCGCACAGCGAGTTGCTGCTGTTGCTGCCCGTTGCTCGGTCCACGTCCGTTTGGCTGCACGAGCATATGAGACGATGTCGGAACGTCGGTGCCCAAAAGATGGTGGTGCACGGCGAGGTCAAACACGAGCTGCTCTCGTAGTTTGCCCAAGGCGGCGGTCATTTTTTTTTTTCAAACTAAATTTTTTTTTTTTGAGGCAAGTTGTACTGGCGTGCGCGTCTTGCTTGTTTTCTGTCTACCCCGTGCGCTTTACACTTTCAGAGAAAGGAAAGAACAACAAAAGAAAAAAAAAATTAAGGAGAAGAAAAAAAAAGAGAGGCCCAAATTTTTTGCTCATCACTCGGCCGCACCGTTAGGCGTCGGAGTGACCGGGGCGGGGTTGGTGGGAGCTACTGCCGATGTGCTGCTGTTACTGGCTGTGCGCGGGACCCCGGAGCGGGGATTGCCCTGAGGAACAGGCATGGGGATCATCACCATGGGCACTTGGGGCATTTGGGGCGGGTAGTAGACGTCCGCTGGAGCAGCACCCATGTACATGTTGTTGTACAAGAGAACGGGCTGCTGCTGGGGGTAGTAAGGAGGCATGTAGTAGGCTTGTGGGCGATATTGGGGTTGGCCGCCGTATGGAACCGCACCATACATCGGCTGTTGCTCAAAGTATTGCGGCTGCTCCATCTAAGCAAAGCAAAAAAATAAGACACGGAAAACGAAACTTTTTATTTTTATTTTCGTCGAAAGGAGATTATACCGGAGCCATGCCAAGGAAGGTAGGCTGAGCAGGCTGGTAGCGCTGTGGGCTGGTACCAGTCTCAAACTCTTGGCTGCCCCGATGCATCTGCTGGGGCTGTTGATTGTATTGTTGTGGCTGCTGCTGTTGCTGTGGAGGTGTAGATCGCGCACTCGAAGGAACAAACGCCTTTGCGTTCGGGTTGAGCTCTTATGACGAGAAAAAAACAAGAAAGTGTTATTAGACGAGATTAAATAAGAAAAGCGTTACTTTTGACGGGAGTCACTGTAGCCACAGCGGCTGCAGGAGCAGTGGACGATGCGGGCGCATCGGTGGATGCCGTTGCAGTGGCAGCGACGTCCACACTCGCAGCGACTACTGGCTCACTTGCCTTTTCAGGGTTAGCCGCATCGGTGGCCACGGCCGACGGCTCATTGCTGGACTGTGCAGACGAAGAATCGGGAAAGCGGACCTTCAGACTCTTCTCTGAAAATTTCTTTAAATCTTCCGTCTTCTTTTGTCGTTCCGAGAGCTGCTGTCGTCGCAAGGCATCGTTGCCCTATATTTTTTTTTTTTTTTTTTAAAAAAAAAAGGAAAAAAAGTTAAGCAAATGGAAGAACAAAACTGCCGAGATATGCCTTTTCTTTGGCGTCATTGATAAACTGTAGCTGCGCATCGACTGTGTGCGCAAGGAAATCGTCGTCCACCTTTTGATTGGGCTTGGGAGGGCGCACGCTTCGATGCGGCGGCACGTAGCTTCCATGTTTGCCCTGCTCTAGCGGCTTAACATTCTGTTGCTGCTGATCCGAGCGGCGCACAGAGCTGTACTTGGCCTCTTCGTTCTCAAAGCCTCCCTCGTCCTGGCGGTTCCGATGGTTGGACCCCTTTTGCATGGAGTCGGCAAGCTTTGCTGCCTGGGCAGCACGCTCGTTGTAGGTCGGATCAGACTTGTCTATCTTGGTCGTGTAGAGCTGCCAAAAAAAAAAAAAAATGGGAGGTCAGTGTCCGAAAAAGAGAGACTCTGCAAAAAAAGTTACCTCGTCGCTGTAGGTCGAAACGAAGCCAAACGTTTTCTCGTTTGTCGCAAACTGATCAAACTGAGAGTCCGTCGCCATGTTATCGAGGTCGATGCCTTCCGCGGGCACCGACTCGTCATTCCACGCCACGAGTTCGCGCTCGTAGTTGCTGCCACTGTTGCTGATGGCAGTGTCCGTCTGGTCATTTACGCGCACTTTGAGTAATACGTAAAAACAATTCAATCGATTACCTTGAATGAGGTGGACGATGCCGTCACAGGCTGACCAAAGGAAGAGCTCTTGAGGTTGATGCCAGTGGCATGGATTTGCACAATGTCGTCACCTTGCAGAACGAGGCTGTCCACAACGTCCTTGCTGTTCTTGACAGACACCTTTCGCAGCACGACCGTCGCAAAGCCGCTACGAAATGCTTGTTTTAACCGCCAACCAGGAATACAAGAAAAAAGAAGGAAGGATACTTGTTGTTGTTGGCCAGCTTGAACGCATGCAGTGTGCCCGTCTGCACGACCCCGTTTGCCTGCGTCACCTCGACTTGCTTGCCCACCAGGTTGGCAAAGACAAGCAGCACCTGGTCGCGCACCGACGCGTTGGTCGTTGCGGGGGCAGTGCCGTTGGTGGGCGTGGCTGCAGTAGGCGCCACAGGCGTTGTCGGTGCCGACTAAAATATATTAGGTGGGTGAAAGAAGAAGAAGAGGACATCCAGGTCAGCGAGAAAGAACAAAAAAAACAAAAAGAGGTGCATTACGACAGTTGCGGGGGCAGCGGCAGCAGGCGCCTTGACAGCCTTGCTAGCAGCAGCCGAGAACGACATGACGCCCGGCCTGACAGCGGGCTGCGACGACGTTGCTGGCTGTGGCTGTACCGGCAGGCCAACTGGGGATGGTGGCTTGCCGGCGGCAGGAACTGGGGCGCCGCGACCTCGGCCGGCAGCAGCAGCAGCAGCGCCGGTGGCGGCAGAAGGAGAGCGTCTATCAGCCATTGTAGTTCTCCGGCCCGGTGGTCCTAAAAGGCGTCTAGGGACAGAAGGTCGTCCTGTTTGCCAAACAGGGACACGCCGACTGAAAAAAGAAAAAAAAATTTTTTTCGAGGCTTTTTGGAGCTCCACAATTTTAAACAATCGACTGAAGCCGCTCAGCAATGGCCAGCTGAGTTCTAGTGAGGTTGGACAGGAAGACGACCATGAGCAAGTCTTGGATGTTGTTGTTGAACATCTGCTCAAACTGCTGGCGGTCGACCTTAGGGACTGAGGCAACGGCATCGAGGAGCTGGCGGCCAATGGTGGTATCGCCGGTGATGGTACCCTTCTGCAAGGAGGAAGGAGAAATAAACAGTTGAATCAAATGCGTATTGAACAAAAAAAAACAAAAAACATTTTAATCCAAATACCACGACATCGTCGACGTATTTTTGGGTTGTCGCGAGGAGCTCCTTCACATTGAGCAGCGAGCGCTCAAGGGTATCGAGATCCGAAAGGAGCGAAGCAGAGTTGTCGGGAGCTTGCTGAGCGCGAGCAATCAGGTCCACTGAGCAAAGGGGAAAAAAAAAACCAAACTTAAAATGGCAAATTTTCTTCTCTCGTACATCCTATCCGCTCAGACTCGGCCAACTTGAGCTCAGATGGGATCGGAAGGAACATAAAGCCCTGGGGCCCATCTGGCGTGACAAAGCCCACATTGGAACTTTTTTTTGGCAAAACATTAAAAACAAAATAAAGACACGGACGGACCTTGTGTAAGCCTGGATGTTGAAGCGGTTGTTTGTAAGCTCGGTGTCGATGGTGATATGGATGGGGTGCTGGAGCTCCTTGCTGAGGGTTGCACGGATCTCCTTTGCGTAAAAGTCGTGGATGACCGAGGACGCGACGGGGATGGCGTTTCCGGTGGCATACCTATCCCACGTCAAATTCAGCAGCACCAAAAAGGCAAATGCATACCATCCAACGATGATCTCCTTGGGCTTGGCGCGCTGGTGGAGCTCGAGCATGGTCTTGTGGAACTCGACGTCCATCAGGGCCTGGTCGCCGACCTCCTTGTGCTGCACGGGGAAGGACCCACGGACCTCGACGTCGCCGCTCTCACCCACGACACCGAGGAGCGTGCCGATCACGCGCTGCTTCTCGTACTCCTCGTTGCGTCGCACGTAGTGGTCCAGGACAGAAAGAACGACGGCCGGGTGGACCTACAAAATAAGGGCACGCGGGTGGTGCAATCAGCAAGAGGGCAGAAAAGAAAGGGAGGGGGAAAAAAGGCATACGCGGACACGGTGCACGCCCGACGCAACCGCCGGCAGGGTCATCTGCGCCTTGCCCGTCTCGAACGTCAGCTCGCCCTGCGACTGCAGCTGCTGTTGCTGCTTCTTTTGCTGCTGGTGGTGCTGCTGCTTTGTGAACGCCATGCCGCCCGAGCAAACCTGCTAGGGATGTTGCTGAGGAAAAGATGGCTCTGTTTGTCCCGCTCAGTTCCCGGTCCTGCTTTTCGTCGAAGGATGCACGTCGGCTACTACTTCCCGCAGAAGAAGCTGCAGAAGCAAAGGATCGGCGACATGCTCGACTTTCTGCGGTACGACGGGCCGGAGATGCCAATCTGGGCGGGTGTAACCTGCATCATAACACAGGGATAAGCACCAGTGCACACTCACGCCGATTGACCTGGACAAGCCTCTGGACGAGCAAGGGCCGTTTGACATTGTACGGTTGCCGATGGAGTGGACGGGGGGCTAGGGGGAAGACTAAACCAATCCAATCGTCGTCGCACTAGGTCCTGCACAAGCTGACAGACTTCATCGTCCAGGCAAAGTCCGCCGGTGATGTCTACGCGACAGCGTTAGTGAGCAAGCTGCTAGCGTGGGCAGACAAGCATCCAAAGATGGTCTGGCTGGATCCGCTGCCAGCAGTGGAAAGACTCACGGACAGGATCGAGACGTCGGCGGCGCTGCACGAGTGTCTCCAACAGTTCCCAGGTATGCGGTTGTCTGTTGTTTAGAAGTCATACCACGTGTGCGTAGGCATCTTTTCCATTCCGACCAGCGTCGTCGTCGATTCATCATCGCTCTCCTCCACAAAGGACACTGCTGCCCTCTTCAAGGACCTGCGCTTCCCTCTATGTAAACTTCCCTTGCCTTTCCCCCCCCCCGCAGCCAAGTAACAAACTCGGAACATGCAGTGGTCAAAACGGGACAAGCATGCGGGACAGGCGGCCTAGCTCACACAATGGTTGTTGCGTTCACGACTGAGCACGTATTGGCGGCACTTTCGCAACGTCCCACTGCTCTTGTGCAAGAATACATCCGACACAGCAACGTCATGAACAAATGTTACATCCTCAATGGCAACGTGCGCATTGACGTCCGGTCTTCCCTTGATGTTGACGAAACTGGTATGCCACCTCTGCTGTCTTATTGCATTGTCGTTCATCTTACAAACTAAAATAAAAAATAAAAAAATAAAAAATAAGGAACGGTCGCCATCGAATTCGACTCGCAGATGATCTCCAAACGGCCACAGGACAAGGGATCGGCCGCCAACTCGACGCGTTCAACTCCAACACCGCCACTTCCACCGGCATCCGTCGACATGGACCGTGTCCGTGCGATCGCTGCCGCACTTGGCAAAACCCTGGTACGATTAATTTGATTTGCTTGAACCTTCTTTTTTTTGTTTGTTTGTTTATTTTTAATTGTAGAACTTGACACTATTCGGCTTTGACCTGATCGTGGAGGAGGGTTCCTTAGACTACTACATCGTGGACGTAAACTACTTTCCCGCGTACGACGGTGTGCTCGACTTATTCGAGCAAACCTACGATCTTTTATGCGAAAAAACCAAAAAATAAAACTCCTGTAAAGTTCCCCCATGGGGCGTTGTAGTATGAAAATGTTGCAGAAACGAATGGATATTGAACTACTTTATTTTTCAAGTTTCATCGTTTGCGTGAAATAAATTTTTGCTCGGCTCATGCGGCGGCAATCGGCCGAGGGGTGATCCTGGCATAGTCCCACGCTGGGAACCACTGTCGCATGGCCAACTCGTTGGCAGTGAGAGGGAGGCCGTACGTGAGCGGAGCAAAGAAGACAAAGAGACCCATTGCGACAACGATTAGGACGGCGACGATGGCTTGGAAGACCCACTTGGGGCCGGTCTGCTGCTGCACGCGGTCGAGGACCAGGGCAGAGATGAGCACGGAAAAAATGAACGCGGCAAAGTAATGGTGCAGGAAGAGGCATCGCTCCATCGTGAAGAAAGGAAGGTAGTGAAAGACCCAAGCGACAAGGAAGAACCGGCCCTTGGCAAGCAGGCCTAGAAAAAAATGAAAAAAAAAACAAAACAGTTGAGTTCTTTGAAAAGAGAAAAAAAACGGAGTACCATCATCCGAAGTACGCTCCTCTTCGTCGAGGACGATGATGATGATGTAGGTCAGCAGAGTCACAAGGGCGCCCCACCACACGAGCGGGTTGCCGATCAAGTACACTTGCGTGTCGAATTCGCTCCAGAAGCTGATGCCTCGGTGCAAGATGGCCCACTCCCACGGGTCTGACTGCCAGGGGTGGGACACGGCGAGACCTATGGAAAATCGCCTTTACTTCCTCATCCTTGTTCTTCCACTTTTACCGGCATTGTAGTAGTTCATCGCACGGAGGAGTTCGTTGAGCTTTTCCAGGAAAGATAGCTTGTATGCGGGCTTGGGATGCATCGGCACTGTAGGAAGAAAAAAAAAAAAAGCCTTATCAGCAATGGAATGCCAATGCTATCCTATCCTGTTTTACATTTGGGGTGCTCGTGTTCAATGACGACCCAAAGCAAACCGTCGTGCACAGGAACAGTGCCCACCTCGTACAGACCGTTGCCCCACTTCTTGTCCATTTTTTTAGGATGGGTGATCAGATACGCTGAAAATATGATTTGTTACTTTTTTCTGGAACGGATATGGAAAAAAAGTACCTCTGGTGTCCTGGTTCATCAGACGGAACTGAGCGAATTGCACAAGCATATCGCCACCATCCAACTTGACATTGGGTGTGTAGTCAATCGTCCAAACGGTGGAGTGGTCCTCGGGTGTGTGGCTCTTCACGACACCGACGTGGTTCCAATTCTTTGATGGGAAGACGGTGTCTTTTTGTTTAGACGCAAGGTAGAGCTTGGTTGCTTTCTGCAAACACATTTTGAGTTTAAGATCCATTTCTTTTGGTGTGGTGTCATACATTCAGCAGACGGAAGTGGGAGCCAGGCTCGATCATCTTGACACGCTTGTTCTCCAATTCGCGCTCGTTCAAGGGCATGATGATCCAGTAGTTGTTGTCGTTTCGCAGATAGGATCCGCCCACGACACCGTCAGACATGCCGGGGTACTTGGTGCTGTTGGCAGAGAGATATCCTTCACAGTTGACATTGCGGATGGTAATTGTTGATCCGTATGCGATCGCTGTGCAAATCTTTTTGTGAAAAAAAAAAAAAAACGAAAATTGTACTTACACTTGGGAGAGATGGCATAGTGATTGCCAATGAGCTCATCTTGGAACTCTTGCGACATGAAGGCATCGCCGGGTCCAGTCTTTGGCAGCAGGGTAAAGTGGACTGCGAAAAACAGAGCAAACATCTACGGGTTTATTTATTAGGATAAAACACTCTGTATAGAACACATACAAACAACGGCAAGGCGATAAGACAAAGCGCGCGTGCTTGAAAATGTCTCAAAAACTCCAGCTGGAATGAAAAGCACATTTAGTTTACGAATGCCTCCACTGGGCTCTTACGAATGGCTTGGTCAAGAGGATGCGGAAAAGCTGATCAATGGTGAATATGCCAACAACTGCCACTATGAGGACACCGATAGACTTGTTGCTAATGGCAAGGCCCAGGACAAAGCCAGTGAGCGTGAGCCATGTCCACCATCCCTTTCCGAACGGCCTATTGGAATGGGAGAATAAGACTAATACCTAGTGCGATCAAGTGCGTACTCGTGCAGCTGGTACTTTGAAAACTTGAGCCAGCTGAGCGTAGCAAACATGATGGGCAAGAGGAGCTGGGCGTCGAGGAGGATGAAACGCGACTGCGTAACCAGCGCATTGTCAAAGCAAAGCATGACTGCAGCTGTAAAGCTAGCCAAGACCGACACGTCGAGCTCACGCAGGATCCAGTAGGTCAGCGGCACGAGCAGTCCTCCCATCACGGCCGATACCGAGCGCATTTCCGCGAAAGGAACTTTAGCCAGCACACGTGTTACAACTGGCAAAAGGACGGCAAGGGTCGCACATACCTTCCCAGCCCTCGTACGAGTCGTTGATGGCGTAGAACGGATAGCTGCCGTCATAGTCCAGGAGCCAGCACAGGAGGGCCAGAAGGAGCTTCGCCAGCGGCGGGTGCAAGTCGAAAAAGTAGGTGCCTCGGAGGTAGTAGTTTGTAAACTTGCCAAAGTGGACCTCGTCAAAGCTGGGGGAAAAAAAAAAGAGAGAATGTAAGAGCCCCAGCTTCTCCCCTGCTTTAGCACGTACACGACTTTGTTGGGCTGATCGACGCGCCACAAACGTATGCCCAGCGAGACTGCCGCCAGGGCAACGATAATGGTCCAGTCCTTCTGCGTCAGAAACGTCTGCGGGCCCTTGGGCTTGGGATCTGTGATGCCGAGCCGCTTGGTGGCCCAGCCAAACAGGCTGTCGTTGTGCGCCGCCGCCGCCGAGGCAGACGCCTTCTTGATGGAGCGCTTCGAAGGGGTCGAGGCCGTCAAGGTCGCCGGAGGAGGCATCAGGGGGCCACACTTGCATAATCATGGCACCCAAGCGGAAGGCGGTCGTGTCGCGAACGGCCACACCGACGCCATCGGCGCAATCGCAGGCGGGCCAGGGAGGCGGAGCCGGCGGGGTAATGCGGCGGGAGTCACTTTGGACTTTTGTTAGCCAAGTAGAGCTAAAAAATTTTGCCACCCACTTTGTAGTCGGACGACGAGTCGGGAGGTGTGACGGGGGGCGCAGGCGTGGACACGTCCAAGTTCAAGTCCAAGTCGCGTCTGGGCGTGAACTCGGGCAGGAGGAAAAATCTCAAGCAAATCCTGCAGCTGGAAAAGTTTGAAAAGCTGCCGGTCAACGTCGCAACCTGTATTCATTGCGGCAGTTGACGCCATGCCTGATGCCATGCTTTTCTTAAATAGACTCGAGCATCGAGGCTTCGCCACCGTTTGTCACTCGCAAAAAGTACTGCGACATCACCGGTCTCCCAGTATGACGCTGAATCAATCATACAAGAACTACAACTCGGTTATTACAGGCAAACTACACCGATCCCAAGACACGCCTCCAGTACCACTCGGTCGAGGTCTTCCGCTACATCCAGCAGCTGCAGCCGCATCTCGTCCAGCAGCACCTGGCCCTTCGCGGAGCCGAGGTCAAACTAAACTGATCTCTATTTTGTTATTGTAATACAGGTGTTTTTTTTTTAATATTAAGGACGATGTTGCTCCACTGTGACACAAGGAGTTGAGTTTAGATAAAAAAAAAATTCACTGTTGT
>Ga0302227_10000940_pt1 | contig 22445 bp, 12 predicted proteins | sample II_Palsa_N1_1_FD_193525 | JGI IMG/M metagenome (GOLD analysis project Ga0302227, IMG submission 193525) | Peat permafrost microbial communities from Stordalen Mire near Abisko, Sweden - II_Palsa_N1_1 | ecosystem: Environmental > Terrestrial > Soil > Palsa > Peat permafrost | place: Sweden... | reverse complement strand
AAAAATTTTACGCCGGGGAATAAATTTCAGGCCATCAATCAACGCATGGGTTTCCACCCGATTATGAGTTTCGATATAACCTATCTGAACATCTATCCCATTACGCTGCAAGGCATGTGCCTCCTGCAACATACGGTAGGTTTTACCCACACCGGCACTCATGCCAATATAGATCTTGAACTTACCCCGCCTCGAGCGTTTTACCAACTCGAGAAAGTGTTCAACAGATTGTTCTTTTAGATTTTCTTCACTCATAATTTAACAAACTAACAGCCCCCTCTAAATCTCCCCCGGAAGGGGCGACTTTTAAAAGCCCTCCATTCCGGGGTTGGGTTGGGTTGGGCTGATTTTTACTTCATTTCGTCCAAAGCCACGTTCAATTTTAAAACGTTTACTTTGGTCGGGCCGAATAAACCTAATAATGGTTTTTGGGTGTTATTAGCTATCAATGCATCTATTTTATTGGCTGATATATTTCTAACCTTAGCAATACGTGCTACCTGTACCGCTGCACCTGCAGGTGAAAGATCAGGGTCTAAACCACTGCCTGATGAAGTCACCAATTCGGCAGGGATTTGTGCGCGGGTTACTGTTGGGTTGTGTTTTAAAAAGGTATCAATCGCCGCGTCAACGGTTTTTAAATAATCAGGGTTTGATGGGCCTTTGTTGGTTCCTGCACCTGCATCAGCCTGGTAATTGGCAGCCGATGGGCGCGACCAGAAATATTGATCCTTAGTGAATTTTTGACCGATGTTGGCAAAACCAACTACACGGCCTTTGTACATTACTGTTTCGCCATCGCCATTGCCGGGTGCAAATTTACCTATGCCGGCTACTGCCAATGGATATACTCCTGCTAATAATACGAGCAGTATGATAGTTAGTTTTAAGGATGGTAAGAAAAACGCTTTCATTTTATTTTTAGATTTGAGACGTTAGATATGAGATTTGAGACACCTTGTCTATTCTCTTTATGTTATTAAATCATTAGTGGGTTTAAGATGTGAAATATGCTTTTGTCTCATATCTCACATCTCAATACTCACATCTATTCTATAAGAATACACCTACTGCTAAGTCGATCAATTTGATACCGATGAATGGGATAAGCACACCGCCTAAACCATATATTAATAAGTTACGGCGCAATAATGCGCTTGCACCTATCGGTTTGTATTCTACACCACGTAAAGCCAATGGAATAAGTAATGGGATAATGATGGCGTTAAATATTACCGCTGATAAGATGGCAGATTGCGGGCTATGCAGATCCATAATGTTTAATGACCTTAATGCAGGTATGGATACCATGAATAATGCCGGTACAATGGCAAAGTATTTAGCTACGTCGTTTGCGATAGAAAAGGTGGTTAATGTACCACGGGTCATTAGCAATTGCTTACCAATTTCCACGATCTCAATCAGCTTGGTTGGGTCGTTATCCAAATCCACCATGTTACCTGCCTCTTTGGCTGCCTGGGTACCGCTGTTCATGGCTACACCAACATCTGCCTGGGCAAGTGCAGGGGCATCATTGGTACCGTCGCCCATCATGGCTACCAGTTTACCGCCTTGTTGCTCGGCTTTAATGTAGTTCATTTTATCCTCAGGCTTAGCCTCGGCAATAAAGTCATCTACACCAGCTTTTTCAGCAATAAATTTGGCTGTTAACGGGTTATCACCGGTAACCATTACGGTTTTAACACCCATTTTGCGCAGGCGTTCAAAACGTTCGAAGATGCCTGGTTTAATAATATCCTGTAACTCGATAACGCCTAAGATCACTTCATTTTGTGAAACCACTAATGGTGTACCACCATTTGAAGCGATGGTTTTTACATTAGCTTCAACTTCAGCCGGGAATTTATGACCAGCTGCAATTGCCATATTACGAATAGATTCAAAAGCACCTTTACGGATGCGTAACCCGTCCGGGGTATCTAAACCGCTTGAACGGGTTTCGGCAGTAAATTTGATAAATACCGAATCGGCAGGTGCTTTGGTTATTACGAGGCTCTTGCCTTGTTCGGCCAATTCAACAATTGATTTACCTTCAGGGGTTTCATCAGCTAATGAGCTTAATACGCAGGCTTTGATAAAGTCGGCTTCGTTTACACCGTTTGCAGGGTAAAAATTGGTTGCCTTACGGTTACCAATGGTGATGGTGCCCGTTTTATCTAACAAAAGCACATCAAGGTCGCCCGCGGTTTCAACTGCTTTGCCCGATTTGGTGATCACGTTTGCACGCAACGCCCTGTCCATTCCGGCAATACCGATGGCCGATAGAAGGCCACCGATAGTTGTCGGAATCAAACAAACAAACAAGGAAATGAATGCTGCGATAGTTATAGGCGTATTTGCATAATCACCAAACGGTTTCAGCGTGATACAAACAATCACGAATATCAGCGTGAAACCGGCTAATAAAATTGTTAACGCAATTTCATTAGGGGTTTTCTGGCGAGAAGCACCTTCAACCAACGCAATCATCTTATCCAGGAAGCTTTCGCCCGGCTGCGTAGTAACTTTTACTTTAATACGGTCGGACAATACTTTGGTACCACCGGTTACAGATGATTTATCGCCGCCTGACTCGCGGATAACCGGGGCTGATTCACCTGTGATGGCCGATTCATCAATGGTAGCAATACCTTCGATGATCTCGCCATCGGTAGGGATGGTATCATTAGTTTCGCAGATAAATACGTCACCTTTTTTCAATAGTGACGACATAATGGTTGTTTCTTTGCCATCCACTAATAAGCGGGCAGGTGTTTCTTCGCGGGTTTTGCGTAAGCTTTCGGCTTGTGCTTTGCCACGTGCTTCGGCAATGGCCTCAGCAAAATTGGCGAATAATACGGTTAAGAACAGCACTAAAAATATAGTGAAGTTATAACCCCAACCACCCTGCCCGGCGTTTGAGAAAGAAAATATGGTTACAATAAGCATTACAAATGTGCCTATCTCCACAGTAAACATAACCGGGTTACGTACCAGTATACGTGGATCAAGCTTGATGAATGATTGCACAAGGGCATCCTTCATTTGGTCAGCCTGGAATAATGTATTTTTATCAGATTTCATGATTGATATCTATATGATTATTTAATTGAAAAGTGTTCGGCTATTGGGCCCAGGGTTAATGCCGGGAAGAATGATAGTGCAGCAACGATGATGATAACCGCTAATATCATCACCCCAAAAGTTCCGGTATCGGTTTTTAATGTGCCGGCAGATTCGGGCACAAACTTTTTGTTGGCCAAAATACCTGCGATAGCAACCGGACCAATAATTGGCAGGAAGCGGGCAATGAAAATCACGATGCCTGTGCTCACATTCCAGAAGATGTTGTTGGCTGTTAAGCCTGCATAACCTGAACCGTTATTTGCTGAGCTGGATGTATATTGATATAACATTTCAGAAAAACCGTGGAAGCCCGGGTTATTTAACCATGCTGATGGTTTAGTTGCCCAGCCTGCGTTTGCAAAGTGGATTAACACGTAGGTTGATATGGCAGTGCCTACTAATATCAGGAACGGGTGTAATAAAGCAATCAGTGAAGCAATCTTCATTTCGCGGGCTTCAATCTTCCGGCCCATAAACTCAGGCGTACGCCCTACCATCAGCCCAGAAATAAATACCGCGATAATGATAAAGATGTAAAAGTTAAGGAAACCTACACCCACGCCACCGTAGAAAGCGTTGATCATCATATCAAACATTTGCGCCATGCCCGATACCGGCATCATACTATCATGCATCGAGTTTACCGAACCGTTTGAGGTTACCGTTGTAGTAATGCCCCAAAAAGCTGAAGCGGCAGCGCCGAAGCGTACCTCCTTGCCTTCCATTGAACCGCCGGGCTGACTAATACCCATGTGTGCAATGGCAGGGTTGCCGCCAACTTCAGCCGTTACCGATGGATATACCATGGCCAGGAATCCGACGGTCATCACCCCGAATACTACCCAGGCCAGTCTCTTTTTATTTAGATAGAAGCCTAAAGCAAACACAAGCGCGATAGGGATTAATATAATGCTGATATTCTCAACCATATTGGTTAAGTAGTTCGGATTTTCGAGCGGGTGGGCCGAATTAACACCAAACCAGCCACCACCGTTTGAACCTACTTGTTTGATAGCAACCATGGCTGCAACCGGCCCGCGTGATACGTGAACGGTATTGCCTTGTAAACCTATTACCGTTGCTTTGCCTTTGTAGCTGGTTGGTGTACCATTAAACGCTAATATTAATGCAACTACAAAGCTTATTGGTAATAATACACGGGTGATTGATTTCAGGAAGAAGTCCCAGAAGTTACCAAGCTTGTCGGTAATCTTATCTTTCATGGCTTTAAAAACAACCATCATGGCAGCCAAACCTGTTGCGGCACTGACAAAGTGTAAAAACATAAACACAAAATGTTGTGTAAAGTAAGTCGCCAATGATTCGCCTGAGTAATCCTGTAGGTTAGTGTTGGTTAAAAAGCTGATGGCTGTGTTAAAAGCCAAATCGGGTGTTTGGCTTGGGTTACCATCGGGGTTTAATGGTAAGTGCGATTGGAACAGCAAGCAAAAAAAGGCATAGAATAACCATATGGCGTTAATGGTTAACAATGCTTTTAAATGTTGTTTCCAGTTCATCTCGCGGTTTGGGTCGATACCGGCAAACCGGAAGATGAAACGTTCCACCGGGGCCATAAAGTCAAGCCAGGTATGCTCGCCTTTAAATACTTTAGCTATGTATTTACCAAGCGGTATGGCCAGCGCTATGGTGGCCAGGTACATAAAAATAATACCTATGTATTCTGTGTTCATGGTTTATATAGTTTAAAATCTTTCGGGGTTAAGCAGTACATATACCATGTATATGAATACTGCGATGGCTACAAAGAATAATGCGATCATGATGATTAGATTTTTTCGAAGTAATTAACAGACTTGAAGAATAGCCAGAAGATGACTACAAATACAATTAGATAGGCGAAGGTGAGTATGACATCCATAATATTGTTTGTTATTTGAATGGGCATATGCCAAGCGAGTGCCACAAAAAAGGCATTCGATTTAAATTATTAATAATCAGTTATTTATACACATTTAGTTGATTGTAAAATATCGACAACAAAAAAGACCCTACCATTTTGGTAGGGTCTTTTTTCATATTGAGGTGGTATGTTTTTTTATTGGAGTTAAAGCGTTGACCTGTGCGATTCCCATTTTAGTGGGAGCAGGAGTGTGTTCGTCGCTTGGCTAACACACCCCTGCTATTACACAAGGCAGTGCGCCCCCTCTCAAGAGGGGAACTTTAAAACCATTCATTCTGATGTACGAAGAATCTGTAAAGTAGTTTACACCGTACAGATTCTTCGTTCCTCAGAATGATAATTTAATTTTATACTAACTTATAATGGTCAAGTTTACGGTAAAGTGTGGTAAGGCCGATGTTCAGCAGGCGCGCGGCTTCGGTTTTGTTGCCATGTGTGTGGTGCAGTACTTTAAAGATGTGCTGCTGTTCGATGGATTCCAGATCCAGGGCATCTTTTTCGATGTAAGCAGATCTGAATTCTACCGGTAAAAGTTCGGTTTCGATAACGCCGTTATCTGCCAGGATCACCACACGCTCTATTACGTTTTTAAGCTCGCGTACATTGCCTTTCCACATATGCTGGGTAAGTACATGGATAAACTCGTCGCTCATTTTGTCGATGTGCTTATTCACTTTGGCGGCAAATTCTTTCAGGTAATGTTTGGCGATGATCTCGATATCAACCTTACGTTCATTTAAGGATGGCAGGTTGATGGTAAATACCGATAAACGATAAAACAGATCCAACCGGAAACGACCGTCTTGCGCTTCTTTTTGCAAGTCTCGGTTTGTGGCGGCTAGTATACGGATGTTGACTTTAGTGGTTTGCGTATCGCCAATTTTTATAAAGCTGCGGCTTTCGAGTACGCGTAATAATTTGGCTTGCAATTCGAGGCTCATCTCGCCCACTTCATCCAAAAATATGGTGCCGTTGTTGGCCTCTTCAAACAAACCCTTTTTATCTTTTAGCGCCCCGGTAAATGAGCCTGCTTTGTGGCCGAATAATTCGCTCTCCAAAAGTTCTGCCGGGAAGCTGCTACAGTTAACTGCTACAAATGGCTGTAAACGGCGTTTGCTATCATAGTGGATCGATTCTGCGAAAACCTCTTTACCAGTGCCGGTTTCGCCTAGTAACAGTACCGTGGTATCGGTTGGGGCAACACGTTTGGCAACGTCAATGGCCTCCATAATCGCCCTTGATTTTCCGAGGATATGATCGAAACTATACTTACCGCTAATGCGAGCCTCAAGGTTGAACACTCTTAACTGGAACTGTGCTTTTTCGGCAGCTTTGTATACTAATGGGATAATCTTATCATTATCGTCGCCTTTAGTAATGTAGTCGAACCCACCATTTTTGATGGCTTGTACCCCATCGGAAATAGTGCCGTAAGCCGTAAGACTAATCACCTCTACATAAGGTTTCTTTTCTTTAATGAGCTTTACTAATTCAACACCGTTAATATCCGGGAGCTTTACATCGCTTATCACCACGTGAATATCCTCTAACATTAATAGCTTAAGGCCATCCTTCGCGTTATGGGTTTGGAAAACCTGAAACCCCTCTAACTCTAATATCCGTGCAATTAATGAGGCCAGCTTTTGCTCGTCATCAATAACCAGTACTGCTGCCAATGATTTTGTTTTAGTATCCACAAGGTCAATTTTGTTATTGTGCATCTAACCAAAAGAGTGCCTGACGTTGATTAAAAATCAAAAAGCATTTAAACCGCTGATAAAGAGCGATATTTTATTATCGAAATTATTCTTTATGAAAATAGCCTTTCAAAATGATAGGATATAATTATCAATTTGGAAGGATGGATTTAGTAATACACTATTGTAATATCAGTTTTAAACTAAAGCCGAAGGTGGTAAATGAGGTATTAAAACTTTGCGAAGTATAAGGTTTGGTGATGTTAGCATCGTAAAAGAAACTGATGTTAAACTTATCAGTAAGGGCGTAACTAATTTCGGGGCGATAGGTAATATTTTCTGCACCGGATGATACCTGCGAGGCCAACACATCTGGCTGGAAAATTAATGTCTTGGTATTTCGCAAGGCGAAGGCCAGGTTAAAGGTAAGATCGTTTTTCAATATAAAATCTTCCCACAACCCAAACGGGAACCTGAAGTTTTTGGCTTTGTAACCGAAACTTACCACTACATCATCCTCATTTTGCTGTGCCAGCTGACTGTTTAACAGGCTTAAACTAAGGGCACGGCTTTGCATATAAGATATACTGGTGGTAACGTTATTTTTAAAACGCATATCAATACCTAACAATGGCGCAAACTGCTCAAAAATAGTTACCTGCGAAAATTGGTACATCGGTAAAAAGTCGTTATTGATATCACGGGCGTTAGCCGAACCATCGTTCTCGGTATATTGTAACAGCGAGGTATAGCCGCCCACATTATAAGTTGAACTGTAAGCATGTTTCAGATCGAACGCATCAAAAATATCAGCCATAAAAGGGATTTTCACCAGGCCACCGTAGGAGATCTGCCAGTTTGGTAGCGGGATACTCGGGAACTGGCTCAAGCTTGATGTCGCCGCATTTTTACCGCTATAAGCTGCCAGGAAAGCCGGCACGAGCACGTTTTGCGAGTTAGGACCATAACCATCGGCATAACCATTAAGCACCACGCCAGTAGAGTTAGGGTTTAGCCTGCCTAAGCGTTGTGATATGACAGCCCTGTCGTTCAGGAACGTGTTGTATAATGGCGAAGTATTATTGATGCCGCTGATTTTTGAAAATGCAGTACCAATAGTTAAATACGACATGCTGTAATCGCCCGTGGTAACCGGCGACAAGTTTTCAAAACTACCCGTTTCATCCAGGTATTTAAATGTTGTTTGGTAGGTTTGATCGGTTGTTTTAAACGCCGTTAATATAATGCGCAAACCTTGTATCGGTTCTAAGGTACTGCTAAAGTGCATGTCCTCATTGTAGGTTTTTACATAAGCCTGATCCTGTAGTGTATCATCAGATATCCAACCGTTTTCAACCGCGCGTTCTCTCAAATCTGTTTGGCTACCCAATAAAAAACCGATACCCGGCGCGTTATATGATGGATCCTCACCAAAAATAGTCGACTGTGGTAAATAGCCCGGCAGGAAGGTACCCTCGGTTTTGGTATACGTAAAGTTGATGGTTTTAATAGTGGTTAAAAAATTAACCAGCAACTTAGTTAAACCCGTTTTTTCCTCCTCGCCTTTACCTGGCTTACGCAAAAATTTAAACTTGTTATATAAAGTAACAAAGTTTAATGTTGGGTTAAACAATATGGTACGCGAGTTTTGGATACTGTTACCCACGTCAAGCTCCGGATCATCGATAGAGAAACCAGGCTCTGCCAGCCAGTTAAAATGCGCGCTGTAACTTGCAGTGGCCGAGATCCAATCCATATAAGGTATTTTGCTGAATGGAATAGCATAATTTAACGCAAAGGTGTGGTTATAGTTAGTGGTGCGCCCCAAATGCGCCAGGTTATTGTAGAGTGTATCCCGGTTTAAACCTGTTAATGGCCCCTGCGGTTCATCAACAGTTGAGAGGTTGGTAGCGTCAAAATTCATGGTTAATGATTTTGTCAAATTCCAGCCCAAACCAAATACCCGGGTAATAGTAAAGGTGTTGTTATAAGTTGTTGGGATAGCAATAATATCGCTTGGATCGTTATTTCGCAGGGTGGTTTCCGAGTCGAAACGATCAAAGTCAATACTCATATTAACCCGCGTGGGGACAAGATCAAGGTTAATGTCCTTGATCAGCTGCAGGCTATTCTTCTTAATAATTTTCGAAAAAGGCGTTATGTACTTCGCCTTATCGGTATAGTTATAGGCCAATTCTAAACGATACGTCTTCTCAAAATCCGAGAGCGTTGTAAAGTCATGGTGCTCATAATCGGTATAGGCATAGGTGGCATTAAAGTTCGAAATATCGTAGACCCTGCTGGGTGCCGTGGGGTTGGTTTTAGCCACGTGCACGTTAGTAAAGTTGATGCTTTTTCGTTGCGTTAACGATTCTGCCGCGCTTTTGATGGAGTCGCGCTGCTTGGTGCTTGTGGCATTTTTGAGTGTTTGGCTCAGCAAAACATCGGGCGTTGCCGGGTCATATAAAGGCGTGCTTAACTGTTGCGATATATCGATGTAGGTTGGTATGTGCACCCCGCTTTTATCCGGGAAGAATTTGCCAAGCTCCATATTAGCCGATACATCATAACTTGAATTATTATCCAGCGAGCGGTCGCCAATTTTTGAATCAAGGGTACCGAAACCTGCGGTTTGGTCACTACCCGATACGGTTACATCGGCAAAATCAGCCAGTTTAACATCTGCTTTAGCAATAGCAGCCCAGCCATCACGCTGATTAAAATCGGTTAGCCTTAACTCATCAAACCAAACAATCCCCGATTTTGTCAAACCATCATCAGCAGTTGGGTTATTACCTTTGTATGGGTTACGTACGCCCAGCATTACCGTAGCAAGGCGGCTCAAATCCGGCTGCCCCATAATGGTTATCCTGGCAGTGCCAATGGTAATGGTATAAGGCAAGGTGAGCGGCCATGGCTGCCCTTTGTATTTGGCGGCATCACGCGCCAGTTTAGCGTTAGTAAGTAATGATAGTTGCAGATCAACCTCATTAGCAGCGGGCCATATGGTATTTACATTGGTTGATCCCGGTGGTGTAACAAGCATCGGGGTTTCGTACTCATAATAGTTCTCGGTATAATCAAGGCCCAGGCGAATAAAGGCATGCAGGTCGCCATTATTTAAGTTTGATGTTGGTAAGGCTTCGCAATGCACAAACATTTGCAGGTTTTTATACTGGCGCAAATCGTTATTAAAAGTTTTAAATGCCGCCTGCGAGTAACCATCTTTCAGGTTAGTTACACTTAATGATAATGATTGCTCATTTAACTTGGTATTGGCATTTACACTGCTGTAATTAGTTTGGCGCTGTATGCCCGGCGGGGTAACATACGGGATAGGCTGGCGGTTACCATTTTCCTCAATATTTACTGTACCTACCACCAGGGCCGAGCCATCAGGAACCGGGTTAACAAAAGCCGGATCGGCGATAACGTTAGCCGGGTTATTGTCCGAGTCAAATGCGCGCCAATCGCCGCGTACTAATTGCAATGTTGCAAAACGCAGTACCGCGGTATCGGCAAAATTAGTCATGAACATACGCATGAAGCGGATGGATTTAAAATCCTGTATGCCGCCGTAAGCAGTTTGGTAATTGGAGATAGGGATGCGGAACTGATACCAGGTATAACTTTGCGTGGTACCATCGGCCAGCTTAACACTGGAGGTTACCTTATCATTTACAAAGCCCTGCCCAACCACCAGCGTTTTAGGGGTTAAGTTAACATGATACTCAAAATATTCATCATCCTGGTTCATGTTATTATCGCGGTCAATATCTTCCTCATCTGGCAACGACGTAGCTGCCGACGTTTGCAATCCTGATGATAATTCGGAGTTACCATCTGTACCATTGTATTTGGCATATCGTTGCAAAATACCCGCGCCGGCTTCATTAAGCGCCGCGCCCTGGTAATATTGATAATCATCTGATGAAGGGTCGGCCGCAACGGCCGCGGCAGCCTGTGTGCTAACCTGGTGTTGTACGGCTTGTACGTAGGTGCCAAATTTCGCCCGTTCGTCGGCATCTGATAATCCGTCCAAACCAACATCCTGCAAAGAACGTGCATTGGGGTTATTATCAAACGCATTAACAACCGGTTGCAGTTTAGCTACACGGCCCCATGCAGTAGTATCTACGGTACTTAAGTCGCCGTTTACAGGCAGGCCATTCTCTATACTTTTCCGGCCATCCTTTAATATATCTTCGGAGATATCACCTAAATCGAAATAAAGATCACCTCCGGTTGAATTTGGTTTCCCAATAAACGGATCAAGCACCCAAAACTCGATATAAGTTACATTGAGTGCTTCAAAATCAGTAGTTGATATCGCACGCATCATACCACCCCAGCGGTTGTTTGGGTTTTGCAGGCTACCATCATTGTTAATACCGGTGGTTGCATAATTGTATGGGCCACGCACACTTGGATAGTAAGCCAAATCGAAGGTTGGCAATATTTGCGGTTCACCGGTTACCGATTGTACATATGGGAACACCTCGGTTTGCAATACTTCACGCACGTATGGTTTGGAAAGCTCGGCACGGGACACCGGTATGGTTGACGACGTATAAAACGTTGGGTCGATATTATAAAATGCTAAGCGGGCACGGTTATAGCCATAACTTAAGTTATCAAACAGCTGCGACTCGGGAAATAGTTGCGGTGTACCTGATATTTGCCAGGTGTTGGCACTATTCAATTGGATCTGCGACTGGCTGTTTTCAAAGTCATCCAAATAAGCCGTACCGTTTTTCGAACCGGCATAATTTAATGAACTTGGCGTACCGGGCAGCAGCTGGGCAAATTCACCACTTAAGCTTACTGATGACGGTGCTTTAGTATGGATGAAAGGGATACCATCAACCAAACGGGTCAGCATTCGCGATGGCGAATTATAGTTCGCATCCAAACCCCATATGGTGTTGGAGATAGACTCATCGCCGACGGCCTCGTTTTGCGAGATAGGTTCTTCGGTTAAGTGCATAACGGTTGCACCCAGGGCAAACTTAGGGCTAACCTGATAATCAAACCTCGACCCATAAAGTGATTTTTGCTGCACGCCGAATAATGAGTTATTCTCCAGGTTAACGGTAATAGGCTGCCCCGATGAAAGGATAGATTGATTGAGTATACGGATAGTACCGGCATTATAATCCACGGTATAGTCGTTGCCTTCAACCAACTTGGTGGCACCAACCGTTACAATAACTGAACCCTGCGGTATATTTGTGGCATTCAACTGGTACTCGGAGCCGCCTTGCGAGGTATACGTACCTGATATGACATACCTATCCAGCGACGGGTAAAATTGCTGCGCTACGGTTTGTGTGGAATCATACAATGGCTGGTATACATAAGTACTCACCAGGCTTGTTTCGCCCGGTGCAAACTTGGCAGCCAAATCAGCACCGAAAGGCTCCACCTCCGGGAAGATGAGCAAGCCGTTATGCGAATCGATTGTGATACCCTCTAAATAGTCAAAATAGCCATCCGGTATTTTTTGATTTTGCTGATCGAGGTTATCTAAACCCATTAACTGCAGCCAAAGCTTGCCGGTGGTATTTTTACCTTCGGCCATAATGGGTTTGGCAATGCCTGATGAATTATCCAACCGGGTAATACCTAATTTAAAGTTAGTTGAGCTGATTTGGTAAGCACCCAGGGAATAGATATTTTTCATCATCAGTCCCCAGGTTGGCAGGTTAGTTTTAAGGAGCGTATTCTTTAATAATTTTACGTACAATACATTTGGTGTAGTGTTGTTTACCGGGCGATCGCTGGAGAACTCACCAACCTGGTAAGTAGTACCATTGTAGGTATACTGGTAAGCAACGCCCAATACCTCATCATTATTTAGCGGGTAATTAAGCGATATATAACCTAACTGCGGGTGCAGCGTGTACTCCTTAGTGGTTAACATACGCGCATACGTTAACTGGGCATAGTTATCGCCACCACCAACCGCGGTTGTAAAATAACTCGCAACAGTATTGGAGTTGGTTAAACGCGCGCCGGCAGGCAGGTTTTTAAGCAAACTGTTTGATTGTTGGGTAAAGCCCGGTATATCGGTACCTGCCGGCAATGCCGAATAAGCAGAACCTCCTTGTATCAGGTGTGTATTGTATGGCTTGTTTTCACCTAAATCCATCAAGGCTAATATATCCCTGGAGTTGGTGGTAGAGTTATTACGGTTGGTGATCCAAACCTCAATTTTGGTAATATTTACATTCGAACTGATCAGTGGCGAATTTGCCAGTGCCTTATCATAATTATTCCTGAAATATTGCGCCAGGAAGTAGTGTTTGTTCGCATCATAAGCATCGGTAGTCAGTTTAAAATTACCTTGCTCCGCGCCGTTGGTAATAGTAATGGTTTTTGATTGCGAACGCTGTTGCGAGATGATGGAAGTGATATTCAACTTGCCAAATTTTAACTTGGTTTTTACACCGAATAGCGCCTGCACACCGGTAATGAGTGTAGTGTTTAAAGGCATGCTTACCGTACCAGCCTGTATTTCCTGTATGATATCATCTGGCTTGCCTTTGTAATCCATTTTTATCTGGTTATCAAACTGGAACTGGGCATTGGTATTATAGTTGGTGGCCACCGTAAGGTTGGTGCCAATGGTACCGGTAACGTTCAGCTGTATTTGCTGATCGAAATTAAAATTGAACTGGTTACGCTGCTCAGAATTAAATAAAGGGTTTGAGTTTTTATTTATTTGGCCCGCGAATGTTGCATTGGCTGATCCCTGTGCTTTAATATCAATGTTTGGCCCGCCGAAGATCTGTTCGAACGTTTGGCTATGAATTTTAATCTGCGGAATAAAGCCAGGCTGCTGCGATTGGTAGGCATAGTTATCGGCCAGTGTTTTAAAGTAATCGCGTTCGGTTTCCTGCTGTTTAATAGCCAGGTACTCCATGTAGGTAAGGTACCTTGGCGCGCGGTAAAGCATGTTACCTACACTCTCGTATAAAATATATTGGTTGGTGGTGGGGTCATATACAATAGTACGAACCAAATTTGGCGGATCGGCCTCAAAAATACCCTCGCGCAAGCGCATATTGTTTGTTTCCTGGATATTGTAAGGCTCCTGTACTTTTACGGTATCCTTATTGGGGGTTACTATTGTTGGATCGGGCAATTGGGCAAAAGATCGCTCTGTTCCGCAAAAAACGAAAATAATTAAGATGCATACAAGTGTTTTGAGCGTAAGAATCTTAGTCAATCAGCGATCAAATTAATATAGTAATTATAAGTTTTTTAAGGCGGACTTGATCAACTGTTCAACAGTTAAATCTTCCGTGCTTTTATTCATTTCCTGGTCCAAAACCTTCTCAGCGGCGTTGCGTGCAAAGCCAAGCATTACCAGCGCCGAAAGCGCTTCATCCTTGGCGGTATGCGTTGCAGGCATTACGGTAAGCGTATCAGGCCCTTCCTTGCGAAGTTTATCCTGCAATTCTAATATTACACGCTGGGCCGATTTTGGGCCAATACCCTTTATACGTTGAATTAAGGCAACATTGCCACCAATAATTGCATTTTGTATTTCGATTGGTGTAATGGACGAAAGCATCATCCGGGCCGTGTTAGGGCCGATGCCTGAAATAGAGATTAAATGAAGAAACAAGCGGCGTTCACCCTCTTCGGCGAAGCCATAAAGACTGTGACCATCCTCCTTAACATGCAGCCAGGTATACAGCTTGCAGCGTTCGGCGGTACCCAATTGCGAATAGGTGTGTAATGAAATGTTGATGTGATAACCTACTCCGCCGGCATCAATCACCACATACGAAGGGCTTTTAAAAGCTAATTTACCATCAATATAAGCGTACATGTTTCTTCTATAAATTGTTTTTTAAGTGTAAGTTGACTGGATGTAGTTTAGGTATTGGCACTTAGACGAACAAAGCCGCCATTGGTTTAAAGCTGAGAAAAATAATTCTCACCCGTTTTTTTTGACCCTAAATTATCTACGTTTTTAACTCAGCCATAAACATATTCTATTTTTTAATTGTCTTATCTGCATACTTTACAGCCTGTGGTCGGTGTTTTCACCGTACCACTTATGCTAATATCAAAACAATGTACTATCGGATGGTGCGGTGAAAACACCGACCATAGGCTAAATTTTTATTTTTAAACCCGGCCAATAGCTTATTATTTTTTAGTTTCCTATTCAAATTATCTTACAGCCTGTGGCCGGTGTTTTCACCGTACCACTTATGCTAATATCAAAACAATGCACTATCGGATGGTGCGGTGAAAACACCGACCATAGGCTAAATTTTTATTTTTAAACCCGGCCAATAACTTATTATTTTTTAGTTTCCTATTCAAATTATCTTACAGCCTGTGGCCGGTGTTTTCACCGTACCACTTATGCTGATATCAAAACCACAGGATAATGTATATTGAATGGTACGGTGAAAACACCGGCCATAGGCTAAATGATACGGTTAAAACACCGATCATAGACTAAATATATCCTATTTATTTTTAATTATTGTGCTATCATTACTTTCCTTCTCTTGCGCGTCAACAACCGCAATGGTTATCATATTCACAATCTCACGTACCGAACTTCCTAACTGCAGCACATGTACCGGCTTTTTCAAACCTAATAATATCGGCCCAACAGCCTCGGCGCCGCCAATTTCCTGCAATAATTTGTAAGAAATATTGCCCGACTCCAGGTTAGGGAAGATCAGCGTATTTGCGGGTTTTCCGGTTAGGGTTGAGAATGGGAAATTATCCTTCAATAAATCAGCATTTAAAGCAAAGTTGGCCTGCATATCACCATCTACTATCATGTCAGGATATTTATCATGCAGTATCTTCACTGTTTCACTTGTTTTATCGGGAATTATTCCATTGTTCGAGCCGAAGTTAGAATAAGACAGCATTGCCACACGCGGCGTAATGTTAAACTGTTTTACCGAGCGCTCAATCAGCACTGTAATATCAACTAATTCCTGTACCGTTGGGTCAACATTTACCGTTGTATCGCCAAAAAATACAGGGCCCTTTTGGGTAAGCATCATATACATACCCGCTACCCGGTTAATACCAGCTTCGGTACCGATGATCTGCAGTGCCGGTTTGATAGTGGTTACATAATCTTTGGTTAAACCAGAGATCAATGCATCAGCCTCGCCAAACTGCACCATACTGGCACCGTAGTAATTGCGATCGTACATTAACTTCTTCGACTGGAACAAACTCACGCCTTTGCGCTGACGCTTTTGATACAGGTGATCAGCATATTTATCCATATTTTCCGCATGGCCGCTTGCCGGATCAATGATTTGCACATCATCCAGATATAAGTCGTTTTCACGCATAATGCGCCTTATGGTGGCCTCGTTACCCAGTAAAATTGGTGTACCTATCCCTTCTTCTTTTATAATTTGGGCAGCCTTTAATATCTTGTAAGTGTCTGCCTCGGCAAATACTATACGTTTAGGGTTTTGCTTGGCCTTGTTGGTAAGCGTGCGCATAATACGGTCATCAATACCAATGCGCGAGCGCAGCTCTTCAACATAAGCATCCCAATCGGTAATTACCTTACGCGCCACACCCGAATCAATAGCCGCTTTGGCTACCGCCGATGATACCTCGATAATCAAGCGCTGATCCATCGGTTTAGGGATGATATAATCCCTGCCGAACTTTATATTTTTTGTATTGTAGGCGAGATTTACAGCCTCCGGTACTGGTTTTTTAGCAATACAGGCAATGGCGTGCACCGCTGCAATTTTCATTTCCTCGTTAATAGCAGTAGCTCTAACATCCAGTGCACCACGAAAAATGTATGGGAAGCCTAATACGTTATTCACCTGGTTAGGAAAATCGGACCGGCCGGTAGCCATAATGATATCCTTACGGGTATTATGGGCGATATCATAAGCAATCTCCGGCTCTGGGTTGGCCATGGCAAAAACAATTGGGTTTTTAGCCATCGCTTTCAGCATATCTGGCGTTACCACGTTTCCGGCCGAAAGGCCTACGAAAACGTCAGCATTTTTCATACCATCGGCCAATGTTGTTATATCCTTGCGGGTAGTCGCGAATTGCAGGCGGATATCATCCAGATCGGTACGCTCGGGAGTTATCAGTCCGTTGATGTCAAACATCACCATATTCTCCTGCTTTACACCAAGCGACAAGTACATCCGCGAGCAGGAAATTGCTGCCGCGCCCGCACCGTTAACCACCATTTTTATTTTATCGAGCTTTTTGCCCTGTATTTCGCAGGCATTGATTAATGCCGCGCCTGAAATGATTGCCGTACCGTGCTGATCGTCGTGCATTACGGGGATCTTCATTTCGGCTTTCAGGCGTTGTTCTATCTCAAAACAGGTTGGGGCAGATATATCTTCGAGGTTAATACCACCGAAGGTTGGCTCTAAAGCCTTTACAATCGCTACAAATTCATCAGGTGTTTTGGCATTGATCTCCAAATCGAAAACATCAATATCAGCATAGATTTTAAATAGCAGGCCTTTACCTTCCATTACCGGCTTGCTGGCTTCGGGGCCAATATTACCTAAACCTAATACCGCGGTACCGTTGCTGATTACACCAACTAAGTTGCCTTTGGCGGTATATTTATAAACATCCTCAACGTTTTCGGCAATACGTAAACATGGTTCGGCCACACCTGGCGAATAAGCCATAGATAGGTCGCGCTGCGAGTTGGTAGGCTTGGTTGGAACCACCTGGATTTTGCCCGGCCTGCCCTTAGAATGGTAATTTAAAGCGTCCTGTTTACGATTGGTTTTATTATTCATTTGCTCAAGTTCAAGAACACAAAATTACGATTTCTTTTCCTAAGCGCTTGGACGAAAGACTACAGTTAATGATAATTTGATGAACGGATAATCCGCAACAGCCCTATCAGCCTGTTAAACAGCTTATCCAAAAATCTAATTTACCCGTTACTTATTTTAAGCCTCTGCCCTACAACTGCTTTATTGTGATGTAAATGGTTCCAGGTTTTTAAGTCGCTTACTTCAACACCATACTTATCGGCAATATCGGCCAGCGTTTCACCACGTTTTACTTTGTGGTAGGCCGGCTTATTATCATCAGCCGCGGTATAGTTTGAATGTAAAGGAACATAAGTTTTTTGCGGCGCGATGTAAGCAACACCAGGCGCCGAGCTGTTTAAAGCATCATACAAAGCGGCATATTTTCTGCTATCAGCCTGTGGGATTATCAGCCTGCGCGGGCTGTGTGCCGATCCGTTGATCACCTGCATACGGTAAGCCGGGTTTAGCAATGCCAACAGTTTGGCATCAACCCCTAAAATGGTAGAAATATTGTTAAGCGAGATTTGCCTGTCAACCAAAACAGTATCAATATTTAATGAGAAACTGCATGGCTGCTCGGTGATATTGTGTTTTTTGTAGTAATTCATTACATATGCCACCGCGATGTAGGCAGGCACGTAATTCCTGGTTTCAACCGGCAGGTATTGGCGGATAGACCAGAAATCGGTTGCGCCACCGGCTTTTGCCATGGCGTTTTCCACGTTACTTTTACCGCAGTTGTATGATGCAATGGCTAACAACCAATCGCCAAATTCTTCGTAAGCATCTTTTAAATAAGCGGCTGCTGCATAGCTTGCGCGTACCGGGTCGCGGCGCTCATCTATATAGCCATCCATATTTAAGCCGTAAAGCTTGGCGGTTGTACCCATAAATTGCCATGGGCCGGTAGCACCAACACGTGAAATGGCGTTAGGATCAAGCTTTGACTCAACAATAGAAAGATATTCAATCTCAGCAGGGATACCCGCATCACGAAAAACTTTTTCGTAAATAGGGAAGTAATATTTTGATAAACCGATCACATGGCCCATCTCCTCGCGGTTTTGGGAATAGATGTCGATATAGTTTTGTACGAATTCGTTATAATCTAAAGGCACGTCCTTTTTAATAGCATCCAGGCGCAGTTTAATTACGTTTTGATCGGCATTAAGTTGTGCATTGTTTGCCACTGCATGGGCAAAAGTGGTATCGCCAAAAGACATTGGTGATGCATGAATTTCGCCAGGATTGAAGATGCTCGCAGCGTCGGCAAATTGCAGTGATAGAAGGCAGATAATCGGAATTAATAATCTCTTCATTTTTTGTTATTAGGGATTGGACCTCAAAGCTATTATTACGCCTAAAACCCAACTAATGTTGCAATTTTTTATAGTTTAACGAAATATTTTGAAAAGTTTAACAATTCCTGCTCTTCGAATCGCCCGGCTAATAATTGTAATCCTAACGGTAAACCTTTATGATTATTGCCCACCGGTAAAGATATCGCCGGTAAGCCCGACAATGATGCCTGAACGGTAAAAATATCGGCCAAATAGCTTACTACCGGGTCGGTTTCTTCAACACCGATATTATAAGCCGGTTCGGGTGCAGTGGGTGTTAATAAAAAATCGTATTCCTTTAAAATTTCCTGCGTTTTTTCGCGAATCAACCGGCGTGTTTTTTGAGCCTTGGCGTAATAAGCATCGTAATAACCGGCACTTAACACAAAAGTACCCAGCATAATACGGCGCTTAACTTCTTTACCAAATCCTTCGGAACGCGAAAGCTTATAGGTTGATTGCAGATCCGTAGCCCGTGGACTACGATACCCATAATGCACCCCATCATACCTTGACAAATTTGACGATGCCTCGGCAGTAGCTAAAATATAATAGGTTGGCACCAGGTAATCCAGGTACTCAAAAGTTATCGGTTTAACGGTGTGCCCCTCCGCGCGAAGTTTATCAATAGTTAAAGTCAGCACATTTTTAACCTCGGCATCAACGCCGGGGCTCGATAGGGATTCCTGCAAATAAGCGATCTTCTTTTTGCCCGGTTCGGCCAACTCACTGCTGAATGCCGGTACTTTTTTGCTGGATAAGGTGCTATCGTGTTCATCTTCGCCTGCCATCACTTCTAAAAGCAGGGCCGCATCTTCCACAGACTTTGTTATCGGACCAACCTGATCGAATGACGAAGCATAGGCGATAACGCCATATCTTGAAATGCGTCCATAAGTAGGTTTCAAGCCGATCAACCCGCAAAATGATGCCGGTTGGCGAACAGAACCACCTGTATCGGTGCCAATGGCCGCATGGCACAGATCAGCCTGTACAGCCACCGCAGAGCCGCCAGACGAACCGCCGGAAACTTTAGTGTTATCAGCAAAGTTTTTTACCGGGCCAAAGTACGAGCTTTCGTTACTGGCACCCATGGCAAACTCATCGCAATTGCAACGGCCGATGATGATGGCATCCTCGGCTAAAAGTCGCTCAACAATGGTTGATGAATATATGGAAGTAAATCCGTCTAATATTTTAGATGACGCGGATACTTTATGATCCTTGTAGCAAATGTTATCCTTTATACCGATAACCATACCGGCAAGCTTGCCGCCGGTGCCTTGTTTTATTTTGGTATCAACAACTAATGCCTGTTGCAGCGCTTCGTCCTCAAAAACTTCGTTAAACGCGTTTAAGTGCGCGTTTGCCTTAATGTTTTGTAAGTAATGCTTTACCAGTTTCTCAACGGTAACTTCCCCGCTTTGCAACCCGTCCTTTATTTCTATTAAAGAGGAATAGTTTTTAGCCATGGGGCTAAAATAAAAAACTTATCCGGTAAATGGCTTGAAAAATTGAGGAAATCACGGTTTAGAATAAGGAAAGCGTGATTTAGTGGTGCGGCGAAAACACCGGACACAGGCCAAATAAAAAATTCAATCAAAAGATAAATTATTTTTCAGCAAGCTTTTTTAAATAACTCTTTTGCAGATCGGCTAATTCATCGTCATAACCTTTTTGGTCGATAAACTGCTCGGGGTAATATGGATCGCCGGGTTTATGTTTTTCATGCAAACCGAACTGACTGGCATGTGAAGATAGCCACAGATCAAATTGCAGGCCTTTCATTGCGCTTAGGGTGTAAGCATAATCCTTACCCACATTCGGATATCTCGGCATACCTGATAGTTTAGTTTCATCAAGTATGCTGGGCATATTTGCGATTAATACCCGGTACACGCGGTGTTCATCTTTAACGTTGAATAAAAAGCTATTGGCACCTTTGGTATGCCCGGGGTGATGCAGCACGATGATCTGCATGCCGCCAAACTTTACGGTATCCCTTTCGTGAAATAGATAATCAGCTTTAACCGACTTAAACATGGGGCCTTTACCACCCATTACGTAATCAGAATTGCCCCCTTCTGCCAGCACCTGCGCATCGGCTGCATTAATCATCATTTTAGCGCCCGTCGCTTCTTTTATATCAGCCATACCGCCCACATGGTCAAAGTGCGCGTGCGTAGCCAGCAGGATTTTGATATCGCTAAATTTAAATCCCAATGCTTCGATATGTGCTTTAATCATTGGGGCTGAATCTTGCGCACCGGAGTTGATCAATATGTTGCCATCTGGTGTAGTAACCAGGTAACAGGCCAAATCATAAGTACCTACATAATACAAATTACCCGCAATCCTGAAAGGCTGATAGTCCTGTGTCCATATTGCAGGGTTATTAGTCTTGATAAGTTGTTGGGCGCTTAATATCGGGGTGATAAAAAGCAGGTTGAGGATTAACAGTATGGATTTTTTAAGATTTAGCATGTGGTAGAGATGTGCTAAAGATACTATTTTTAGTGGTGTGGAAAACACCGGCCACAGGCTGAGTTTAATTTGCGTAATAATGATGCGCCCGCCAAACCCTTAATGGAATAGTTTTATCATTCGAAACATCCCAGTAACTAATAACATAGGTTTTAGCATCAACAAAAAACTTAAAATGCGGAACTAAATTAATTCCGTTATTTTCTGCTACAGTTAACCAATATCTATTGTCTTGTTTTGTTGGCTTGCTATCTATATAAGTTTCTAAATGCCTTTGGTGATTAGTTACCTTAATAATATACTTATCTGCCCGAACAACTTCCGGTAAGGATGCGATCATATCCAAAACCTTTTCATCTTTTTGTGTTAATTTTTCTTCAGACTGAGAATGAGCTATTATGGCGATAAACAACGCAAATACGATGAGTATATTTTTTTGCATCAATGCCTAATTTTAGCTTATGGCTGATACTTTCACAGCAAAAGTATCTTTTGAGAAAAGGATCTTTAATTGAAGATTTGAAAATCAACCGACTTTCAAATCTTCAAATTTTATGAGGTACCGGAAGATTAAACCTTAGGTTTTTCTTCGGTATTGGTTGGAGTTGTAGTGTTTGTTGTGGTTGTAGTACCTTCGCCGTTGGTTGCGTCTTTAAATTCTTTAACGCCTTTGCCTAAACCTTTCATCAGTTCAGGTATTTTTTTACCGCCAAACATTAGTAATACTACCGCGCCTATTAAAATAAGCACTGGTCCGTCTAATCCCATGATTTCTTAGTTTTTATGTATGATTAATATTCTTGTTTACGCTTTATGCTCTTCGGTTGTTGTACTGGCCGGTTCAGGGGTTACATGCTCAACCGGTGTTTCGTGCACTTTAAAAGGATCAGCAACCGGGGCAGTATTTCTAACCGGCTCAGCTATTGCTGCGGTAGCACCAATTTCCGCAACTGGTACAATATCATGATGCTCAATAACAGCAGGGGCTTCGGTTGGGGCAACAGGCACTTCGCTAACCGGGTTTGTGGCCGGGTTTTGCACGGGTGCAGCCGCTGCTTCA
>Ga0302227_10000939_pt1 | contig 22458 bp, 38 predicted proteins | sample II_Palsa_N1_1_FD_193525 | JGI IMG/M metagenome (GOLD analysis project Ga0302227, IMG submission 193525) | Peat permafrost microbial communities from Stordalen Mire near Abisko, Sweden - II_Palsa_N1_1 | ecosystem: Environmental > Terrestrial > Soil > Palsa > Peat permafrost | place: Sweden... | reverse complement strand
TAGAAGAAGAAAAAATAATGTACCCTCGGACGTACCCAGCGGTCTTGAGATATGCGGTAATCAGCTTGGTCGTGAGACTGTTGCGGCGGAACAGCGAAGGCGATTCGAGCGTGCGAAGGACTTCACGTTCGATCATGTCCTTGAGGAATTCGCCGATACTGTTGCGAGACTCGAAGATGCTGATGAGCAAGGGCGCAAGCTCGTCACCATCGTTGACGTTGACAGCGTCACAGAGGGCAGTTGCAAGGTAGTGGTCAGGCTGGACAAAGAGATCTACCAAGCGCGTGTAACGATCTTGAAGGGAGACTTCGTCCAGCTCGGCAAACTCGGTGCCCTGGTTGAGAATATTGGTGAGCACTTGCATGAAGGCCGTTCGCGTCTTCGAGTCCTCGTGGTAGCCCATGCTCAGCGAGTACTTGAGACCCGAGTCCACATTGGCATTGAGCATGTTGGACATGGCCAGGATGGTGTAGTCGCGGAGAGGGACAAGGTCCTTAAGGACGTCCTTGGAGCGATTCAGCAGATCCTGAAGGTCTGCGATAATGCAAGAAAAAAAAATTTTTTTTTTCAGTCGAACAAAAAAAACCCACCAGGGTACCTTTGGTGATCTTGCCAGAATGCGTGCCCCGCTCAAATGAATCGATCATGCGGCAGCGATTCAAGAGCTTTGTCATGAAGGAAAAGTACTTGTTGAAGAGGAGGGCACGCGCCTCACTCAAACTAGAGCTGTCAGACTCGAGCGAAGACTGAACAAAGTTGTAAAGATTCCTTCCTTCCACTCAAAATTGTGCTTACGTCCATTGGCTGCAGGGGGAGCTGGTACAATAGTGCGTGGATGGTCTTCATGCATGCTAAATCGAGATCCTTGGAGTACTGAAAAAGAAAAGAAAAAAAGAAAAACATTTTTTTAAGGGTTGACCTTTTGCATTAATGCGTAAGAAAACCTTTTGGATCTGGCCCGCTTCATCGGCTGCCTGAATGGCACTTCCCTCAGACTTGACAGCAAAATCGGAAGTCCACTCCACAAAGTTTTCCAGCAGCTTTTTTTTTTTTTTTTTTTGAAAAAGGGATTATTTAACCCATGCGATCAGTCAGTACCTTATTGCGAAACTTGATTTCTTGTCGGAAAGAGATGAAACTGCGCTTGGTCATGAGAACTTCGACCATCTGTACGCATGTTGTTGAGAGAAACTAAAACTCTTTTTGTCATACAGTCGTCATCTTGATCTTGATGCGCAGGGACGTGGACGTGCGTCCAAGACGGTTGAGATAGCGAGAGAACTGCAGCAACAGTGATTCGAGGTCGACGGACGCCAATGTGTCTGAGAACGAGGTGACGCGCTCGAGGATGAGACGGACAATGACGATGAGCTGCTCGATCAGCAGAGTCGCACGCTCGCTCGCAATAACCTCTTCGTTCTTGGTATCGAAGAAAGTGTCGACGCGGGAACGCATGCACGAAAACAGCATGGGGTACAGCGCCGACGAAATCTCCATGCCGATCGTATCCTTTACAGATTCGCGCACGGCCACCGAGTCGCACACAAGCCAGTCCAAAAGTTCCTCAACAAACTTGAACATTGCCTGCTGTGCTTGAGCACGGTTACCACCAGAGGCGTCTGTAAACCTATAAAACAAATATTTACATGTTTTCCAAAAAAAAGAAGGAAAAAAAAAAAGGGAAGCAGGAACTTACGACTGCAAGCTCACAGACGCTTTGCTGAGTGTTGGTGGTGGATCTGAGGAGGTCGTCCCGGGACTGTGTCCTTTGGATGCAGCATCCTGCAGCGCAATGCAAACGCCACCGAGAGCACACAAGAAACCAGTGTAATTTTGCCACTCGCCCTTGTCGTCCAGTGCTGGCAGTCCGAGGTCGCGAATTTTGTCCTTTTTGTCAGACTTTTGGAAGAGCGTCCCACCTGAAAAATAAAACCAATCAACGAGCTGCAATTGAGAGGCATTTTACCCGAGCGAGTCTCCTTGGATTCGGCAAGGGCACTCTCAGAAGTGACTTTCGCAATAACGGTGATTTGAGGGGCCCAGCGACGGTACGCTTCTTCCCAGGCGGCCATGTTTCCGGCCGACGGGCGATCAATGTGACGGAGGAGACGGCGGATACGTTTCTGCTGCACTTGGCGGCCGCTCACGACAGAGCTTGTCGAGGCCAACTCCTTGTAATGTTCCAAATTGTCGGCGATCTGAAGAGAACTTAGTTTCCGCTAGGAAAAATTAATTTATTCACTACCGGGTGGACATAGTCGATCTCTGCTAGCAACTCTGCTTCTGTGCACAGCGCACCAAGACACCGAGCCGCTGTGGTCCAGATGCTGTTGTCTTGCGAGCACAGGAGAACCAAAAGGGCAATCTGATTTTTTTCACAAATAGGAGTTTCAGTGCTTTTTTTCTTCAACTCATTTGGATGACGCACGTACCTCCAGCATAGTGGACGACTTGTTGTGTTCTTGGATTGAGGCACCGACAGCGGCAACATCGCTGTGAGCAAGGAGAAAGTCATTGCGTGCCTTGAAGATATCGGCTAGAAGGGTCAAAAGGAAACGCACAGTGGCCTCCTGCGGAAAAGAAAGTTAGACCTGAAACAAAGATATTATAATTATGCGCACATCTTCGCGCTCGATGATTTGCTTGGCCAAAGACAAGGTCACTTGGCACGAGATTTCCCAAAAGGCAGGCATGATTTCCTCAGGGGAAGCCCATTGGGCAATCATGCTGGGTTGGTGCAGTGTCGAGAGCGCCTTTGCGGCCTTTGCGCGCAAATTGGCATCTTGAACACAGAGCGTCAAACCAATGATGAGACCCCTAAAGGGGGAGAGAGAGAGAGAGATCATAGTAAATAAAGGAAACGTCGTAAAAATGCCCAAATACCGATTCTCTTCGCGTTGGGTTTTCGGGTCAGCACTAAACAGGGCGAGTGTGGGGTCGGCAATGTACAGGGACAAAATATTGAGCTGGATGTCGAGCTCTGTCCGTGCCTCTTCTTCGCTGTTGGCTGCCTCCTTTTTCTTGGCGCTGCTCAGTAGCGAAAATGACGATACTTTGGACTTGGGGTCCACCGTCTAATGAAAAATATATATCATTTTTTTTTTAATTAAAAAAAAAAACTTTTAAAATAAAAATGAATTTACTCGTTTGGCGGTCAGGAAATCCAAGAAAAGTTTGCGCAGTGGCGAAGCCAAGTTGCTGTACGTGGCACTGATCGTGGGGTTCCAGGGGAGACGGTTTTCCTCGGTAGCTTTTGTTTAACGTATGAGTTGATTGGAGAGAACAAAGGTCGGCCGGCATACCAATTTGAAGACAGCTCTTGACCAGGACGAGCTTGAAAATTGAGGGTGCGTCATCCTGAAGACAGATCGGGAACAGCGACCATATGACGTTGCGCGAGTTGAGACGGAACGAGGCCGTCAGGCAATCGATCATGATTTGCTGGTCAACAATGCCGTCCTGGTTGGTAAACGGATTTTGAGGATCAAAGAGGCGGTCCTTGAGCTCGTTCTCGATTTCTGGCACCAGGTGACGCAGCGCAGAAAGCTTGTCATTCTTGGACACGTAGGTGGCGGCTATTATGGTTGCTTAGAATGAGAAGACAAACATTCGAGCAGGCTTGTACCTCTGCAGATGTCGACGTAAGAGATGGCCGCCACATCGGCCAAATTCTTGGTCTTGAGAGACTTTTTGAGATTGCTCAGGAAGGTCGACTTGCCAGAGGTTACTGCGGCAGAGCTGCCTTCGCGAACGGTGATACTGTTGGGTTTGTTTTTTTAGTCGTTTGGTATTCTAGGAAAAATGTGCAGATTACTTGATCAAAATGTCGGGGCAGAGCGTGAGAAGCATTGTTTGCACAGGCCAAAACACGAGCTTTTTCTTATAGTTGTCCGCCATTGCGTCAAAGATATCAAACAGGACATCTGGCCCACCCGCGAGTCTGTGGGCATCTCTTATGTAAATACAAAAAAAAAAAAAAGAAATTCACTTGTTACCTGCGCTGCGATTGGCAGAGCGACACAAACTCCATCGGATGGGCAGTGATCCAATTCCAAATCGCTCTGCGAAGGATGACAGCAAGGTTGACGAGAACGGTGCGCTTGAATGAGCGGCACGACGAGGACAGCTCTTGCAAGATTTCACTCAGGCGTCGCGAGTTCAGGTTGATGTGTTCGAGCAATTGGACGTCAAAAAGGTCAGCGTTTTCCTCCGTCATGACAGAGAGCGCTAAGAAAACGGCCTGAGAGCTTGAAAGTGGAGCGTCAATTACCTTGGATGCGTGCCTTGATTCGCGCGAAAAATATGGGAAAGTTGGACGCGGAAATGTAGAACAACACTTGGCCGGCTGCCTTGTGCATGTCGTTGGCGACGTCCGACGCCTCGACTACACACACACACACACACACACACAAAGAGACGTTAGGTGCCCAAGAAATGCGAGAGATCTACAACCTTGCAGGAAACGGACACAGAGCGCAAAGATCTGCTTGACCAGGGCTTCCTCGAGTGCGGGTGGATCAGAGAGTGGTCGGATCTAGTTACCAGTTGCAAGTAAGAACGCGAAAACCGTACAGTTTTTGCTAGTACCATCGTATCCTGCGACGATGTTTCTCCGGGCATTGGCTTGGGCAAGTCGACGGCCTTTCGCTGATACAAACGAGGGTCTTAGCGCCTTGTTGCATGTTAAAAGTGGCCATACAAAGAACTCCCAGTGGCGATCCATGCACTTGCCGAGCGACTGCAGGACAAACAGCTGGGACCTCTCAAGCACTGGGTTCGTCTCTGACGAGGACGACGTGGATGGCTGTGGCGGGGACTCGTATTTAGAACAGGACTCACACGTAGGACGCACCTTTGAAATGTTTTCGAGCAATGTTGCCAGACCTGACGAGACCATGCTCAGCCGTTGCTCGCTCAGGTTGACCAGTGACAACACGCTCTGCGTGATGATGGGATCGTCCAGCTCATTGTTGCTGCTGGCACTGTTTGGCAGCTGCACGCGAACGGTTTAGTCCATAAATAAACAAGTCTAGACTGCGGCCTTTTCAGAGCAGAGGGACGAGTGGTGGAAGACAGCAGGCTTGTATGCCTGGAGTGGGAGGTGTCGGGCAGTGCCGTGCTCGCAACGCAGCCCACAGCAGCCCACCAAACACAGGGAAAGCGTTTCAGAACCCGACCCGGCTCGCGCACAGTTCAAAAATCCCCACACCGAGAGCGAGCGAGAGAGAGAGAGAGCGAGACAGGTTATCAGCAGAAGCATAACGCACCTTCTCGCCCAGTCGGTTGACGAGCGACAGAATGAGACGCCCCTCCGCTGAAGAGAACGACTGCGCAGTCGCAGCGACGTTTGTCATGCGCGCGCGCTCGGTCTGGGTGATGAGCTTATAAAATGTCAACTCTGCAAGTGCGATTTGGCGGACGTCCGGACATCGTCCTGGAGGGCTTGTCTCCGACGATGACTGTGGCGGCGTTGCGCGAGTTGGTGAGTTGAAGCTTTCCTCTATTTTTATTTATTATGAATCAGGTACGGCAAAGACTGACGACAGCCGAGGTTCAGGACAAGCGACTACGATTCATCCTGCGCGGCAGGCTGCTTGCCGCTGATGCGGTGACATTGGCTCAGTGTGGGATACGATCGGGAGATACAGTGCATTGTGTCTTGTCGGAGGGCGGCCACGAGACAGCGGGCGAGGATGTGGCATCAACTGGACCTGTCGACGCGCCCCTGAGCAGGACAACCACCCCCAATTTTGGCTTTGATCGATTGCGTGAGGCGGGGTATAATGACGATGAAATCGGCGCACTCCGGCAACAGTTTCACCTGCATAATGGCCTTGTACGTGAGGATGACGGTATCGTCCCACTCTTCTCTAGTCAAGTATTAATTCAAATGCATCGCAGAGACGAGGTTACACCACGAGGAAGAGTGGCTCAGCAATTCGATGAATCCATCCACAACCTCTGGTACCCCCCCATCAGGAAGACCCTTTCTTTATAAATAAAACTCACTCGTAGACAATGCGTACATGGACATTGTCGTGTACTCGCTCGTTGGCTTCCTCTTTGGCTTTATCGTCATCTTCTTCTTGAGCGTCCATCGTTTCAAAGATCGTCAGGTCCGGTCAATCGTTGTCGGCGTCCTCGTCAACGTTTTCCTAGGGATGATGAAGCCATAGGACCCACAGTTTTTGTTTTTTTTGTGCGTGCGAATATGTTCGCCAAAGTCGCGTTCGTCGCCCTGTGCGTGGCTGTTTGTGCCGCGACGGCGACCTCTACGCATGGTAAATGCACGAGGCAGGGGGGTGGGGGAAGGTGGCACGCTAACGAGAAACGGTGCAGGCAACCGACGCTTGATCCAGTTCAGTGAGACTGAGAAACGCTGGATGTCTGAAAAGGAGGTGCTCGATCTCATTACCGAGAACAAGGCCGAGGGCATGCTGGGCGTCGGCTTTGTCGACGTGACGGACCACCAGCAGCGCACCATGGTCAAGCGTGCCAAGTATCTTCTTTTCGTCGTTCAAAACACACGGTACCAAACTCGTTGTTTGTTTCTAGGCGTGCTTTCCCGACCGAACCCGCACAGCAGGCGCTCGTTGGCGCGCTCACCCGCTACATGAGCTCGCAGGGCATGGCGAGCTTCCTGGACCAGTTCTCGAACGGATTCAATAACCGCTACTACCAGTCGACCACTGGCGTGGCTGCGATCGAGTGGCTTCGCGATTACATGCAGGCCATCGCGGACGACAGCAACCGCAACGACACATCCTGCGAACTGTTCCAGCACTCTTGGGCCCAGCCTTCGGTCATCTGCAAGATTCAGGGTACTCTTTCTGGTCTCGTCTCTGGGTGTAACTTTTTTTTTTTTTTTTTTTTTTTTTGGCAGGCAACGGACCCATCGCCGATGAGGTCGTCGTTTGCTCTGCCCACGCTGACTCGATCAACAGCCTCAGCCCGATGAATGGCCAGGCCCCTGGTGCCGATGACGATGGCAGTGGTGTCACAAACTTTGTCGAAGTCTTCCGCGCCATCATCGCGGGCGGCTTCCGCCCGAGTCGCTCCATTCATTTTATTGGCTACGCTGCTGAAGAAGGTAGGAAGGCGCCTGTTCACATGACTGAAAATGATATTCTCTTTTCAGTCGGTCTCCGCGGAAGCCAGGACGTCGTGGAAGAGTATGCGAGCAACGGAGTGGATGTTTACGGTGTGTACCACAACGAGATGAGCGGTTACCCCGGCAGCCAGGGTGCCATCACCATTCTGCAAGACTACGTTGATCCGAGCCTGACTGCGTTCTTGATGAACCTGGTCGATGTCTACACGAACCTTCCTATCCAGACTGACACTTGCGGCTATGGTACAAGCTTCCAGGGTCCACCTAGCAATAACCCTGTGAAATTATAGGATGCTCGGACCACGCCAGCTGGACTGAGGCTGGCTACTCTGCCATCTGCACGGCCGAGGCAGGGCCCAGCGGCGAGGTCAACCCCAACATGCATCGCGCCACCGATACCCTCGACAACCTCGACATGGAGTACTCGCTCGAGTTTTCCAAGCTCGCCCTCGGCATGGTGATCGAGCTGAGCGAGTTCTCTGGTCGCCTTTAGTACTGCAGTGCAGCAGTCACAGCCCAGTGCAGCAGTGTTAAAAAAAAAAGAAGGAAAAAAAAACACTTTCCAAAAAAACACGCGTTCCCACTATGGTGTGGACGTCTGACGGCCCAGAGACGACCGACAACCGCAACGACGCAAGCGGCACTGCTGGGGCTGGCACTGGGGCTTCCGGCCTCGGCGTCAGCAGTGGAAGCAATGTCGGAAGCCTCTATGCCACGAACGGCCACGCGTTGTCGTTCACCAGCACTGCGTCCGTCCAAGTGCCGAACGTGGCGAGTCCCGCCAAGCTGCTTGTGAGTGCAAGCTCGGACGACATGGACGTCGTGACGCGCTCGGCGTCCCTGGAAAAGGTCCGAGAGCACTTGCACGTACGCCTGCCGCGTCCGTTGGTATGCAGACGTGCACTTGCACGTTGAACGCGATTTTCAGGCTTACGTCTCTCCTGGTGTTTTTTTTAATGCTCAAAAGGTTGAACTGCCGTACACGGTGGAGGCATGGTCAAGCTACAGCGCCAACTACCACCCTCGCAACATTCTCTTGGACAAACCCACTGACCAGGCGTCCCGCTGGTCGTCTGGCAGCAACAACCAAGTGCAGGTATCGTTTGGACGCGTATCATCCTTATTTGCGCGTGTCTTTAGTATCTCCTGCTGAGACTGGACAAGATGTCGGTCGTTGGCCAGGTCACCTTTGGAAAATACTTTAAGGGTACTATGCACCAGGCAGAGCATAAACAATGGAGGGCTGACGATGATTGCGGATTCAGGGCACGTGTGCAACCTGAAAGAGTTCAAGGTCTTTGGAGGTATCTCACCAGACAACATGATCGAGATCCTCCACGCGGGCTTGCGCAACGACGACGAAGCAGAAACCTTCCCCGTAAATAATATGCACACATAAAAATGAGGGTTGCGCTTTCTTAGTGCCCAATCGCACAATAAAAGACATCACATCGCATCAACAGTGTCCTCTTTCCGTGCCAGTACATCAAGATTGTGCCTCTTCACGCATGGGTGCGCTGAACAATTCCTACGCCTGTCATTAACGAAACACGCTCAACAGGGTGCAAACTTCAACTTTAGCATATGGTTTGTGCGACTCGCCGGAGTCAGCGACGACGTCTTTACTAGCCAGGCGTTGGAATCGTTTGTGCGCTACCGCGAGGACGAGGCGCTTCGCCTTTGCCTGAAGCACTTTCGCCAGCGCAACTACATGGATGTCTTTTCTGCTCTTCAGAACGTGCGTGTGAAGTTGTTTCGACTATGTATTCTAACGTGAGAACACGTAGCGTTGCAGCTCTCTGCTCGAGGACAGGATGTTGACAAAGCTGCATCAAAAGATCGTGCTCGAGGGCGACTTTGCAGGCGCCGAACAAGTGCTTGTTCAAGCTGCAAACGAGGGCCTGTTTGAGGACTACATCAGCGACTGCACGTACGAGCCGCAGTGGCGTCGGATCATGCCCGGCCCCAACGATGCTTCCCCTCGCATGCGCGGCGGTCATCAGATGTGCATAGGTAATATATTACCCTTTATTGGGAATTAAAAAAAAAAAAAATTAAATATTTATGGCTGCTTAGACATGACCGGGGGCAAGATCTACCTTTTGGGAGGATGGGATGGCCACATTGACATGGCCGACTTTTGGGAGTTTGACATCAAGACAAGCCAGTGGAACTGCACTTCTGTTGATACATCCAAGGAGGGTGGACCGACGGCCCGCTCGTGCCACAAGATCTGCATCGACTCGAGCAATCGAAAGATTTACCTCTTGGTAATGCCCTGCGCCGCTCTGTGGGGAAACATTGTATTGATCTACGCTTTCATTCAGGGCGGATATATTGACCCCGATTTGCGGTCTCAAGTGACGCTAACGTGCGACTTTTTCGTCTACCACATTGATCTCCGCACATGGGAGTGCATCAGCCACGATGTGCATGCAGACGGCGGCCCTGAGCTCATCTATGACCACCAGATGTGCATGGACTCGGCACGACAGGTCATCTACGTTTTCGGCGGGCGCTCGATCAATACCCGCTCGCTCAACAGCAGCGAAGACGAGTACAGCGGCCTCTACGCGTTTGATGTGAGGCGCAAGACGTGGCGGTTGATCCGAAACGATGACGGCCAGCCCAACTACAGCATCAAGCTCAAGTCTCGGATCGGCCACTCGATGCTCCTTAACCCGAATGAGCAGGCGCTCTACATATTTGCCGGACAACGCAACAAAGAGTACCTCAACGACTTTTTTGTTTACGACATTGGTGCGTGCTCTCTTTTTCATTTCTATTTATTTACTTACTTAAAGTTGTGTGATTTGCAGAAAACGACGACGTCCTCGAAACGTCTCGCGACTCTAGCCGGAATGGTGGTCCGGAGCCTGGGTTCACCCAGCGCGCAGCTATCGATCTGGATCGAAACGAGATCTATGTCCTGTCTGGTCTGATGCGTGAAAAGGTCTCTGCCGCCGAGACTGTCAAAAACAGGTATTTATTTATTTGTTTATTTATATTGTCGTTGTTGTTTTTTATTTGTTATATTTTTTACTAGCTTCTGGGTCTACAACTTGCGCAAGGACCGGTGGACCAAAATTTATCAAAACGAGAATCAGGACTCGCAGTACTGGATCCGCATGAGCAACACTGAACCGTGCCCTCGATTCGCACATCAACTTGTGTACGACCACAACTCCAAGATTCACTACATGTTTGGAGGCAACCCCGGCGATGTGAACTATGCTCGCGATCGCTTGGATGACTTTTGGGAGCTCAAGCTCAAGCGTCCCGCCCCCTCGGACATTCTTCGCAAGGTTGACAAGCGTTTGCTTTTAGTGTTCCTTCGACTAAAATGCTGCCCCCCCCCCCCTCAAAAAAAAAATAGACCCTGTTTATGCTTCGTCGTCAACAGTTCCGCGAGATGTGCAGCACGGAGCACGACCAGCCTGTGAACGCACTTAGGTACCTGCAGACCAGCATCGCCGAAGTCGTCAACCACGAGGACGAGAGTGAGAGTGCCCTGTTCCGCACCCAATCCGCCGTCTTGTTCCAGCGCCGCCCCTTGACCATGCCAGAGATCTTTGACAGCCGGACACAAGTGCACGAGGAGATCCTCAACTTTTTCCCAGCTTCGCTCAAGCAGCCCAAGGAGACCCTGGTCTCCCTCGTTACTCTCTCGCGATAACTTTTTTTTTTTTTTTGTTCATGTATAGTCGTCGAAGCTAAAGGCGTAATTGGTTAGGGAGGGTCTTTTGTTAATCATGGTTCCCTTCTCAAGCTCGCTGGCTCCCTTCTCAAGCTCGCCGTGTCCCGCCCTCCTCCTGCTGTGCTCTCGTGTCCCTTCGGCGAGGTTACTAACCGACGCTCCGTTTAAAGAAGGAAAAAAATGACGAAGAGGTGGACACCTGCGCTCAACGAAGTCGTTTGGGCGAAACTGGCCTCGTACCCGATCTGGCCTGCCAAGGTAAACGACGCAACCCGCCGACCCACGCGCCCACCACCCGGCAGGCTTGTTGGTTAACTTGCTTGCTACCCAGACTGTGTCCAAGAAGCACATGCTCATCAGCAAGGCTGGCGCACCAAAGAAGGACACGATTGGTGTCGAGTTCTTTGGCGACCATACTGTGTACGTTTGTATTTGCGTTGTTGGGCGGCGCGTGAACGGCTCTCACACACACAGAGCGTGGATCAAGCCCAGCAACTGCACCGCATGGAAGGACCACAAGCCGACAATCGACAAAAAGGTCAAGGACGCATACGACGAGGTACTTTTGGCAGACATGTGCGCCTGTGTGTGGCCAACTGTCGTTTAGGCAACGGCGCTGATTGAGAAGCTTGGAGGTTCGACCATCATCACGACCGAGGGGGACGATGACGACGACGAGGAGGACGACGAAGAGGACGAGGACGACGAGAGCGACGCCGATGATGACAAGGAGGTGAAGGACGAGGACGACAAGGCTGCCGGGGACAAGGAGGAGAAGAAGAAGGAGAAGAAGAAGGCGAAGAAGGAGAAGAAGCACAAGGAGAAGAAGGAGAGAAAGGTACGCATTTGTTTCCGTTTGCTTTGGGTTTTTTCATGCTGCCCTGTATCAGGCTGACAAGAGGGACGATGCCGAGGATTCATCAAAGACGTCCCCCTCTTCAGAGGAGGAGGACAGCAAAGGCAAAAGAAAGAGGAAAGCTGCGGACAGTGACGACGACGAGGAAGAGACCGAGAGTCTCAAAAAAGAGGACGAAGACGGTAGCAGCAAGCCTGCGACGGGGAGCGAGGATGCTGACAAGGCCGACAAGAAGCACAAGCATAAGAAGGCTGTAAGAGTGCTTTCCCCCCCTCCCCACCGCGCCTTTTCACCTGTCGTGTCACAGAAAAAGCACAAGCACAAGCGCGAGGGCGAAACAGAGGAAGAACGCAAGGAGCGCAAGCGTCTGAAAAAGATGAAGAAGGAGAAGTCGGCGAATGCAGATGCTGACGCCGATGGCGACAGTGATGACTCCAACGATGGCATGTTTTTGAACTGTTGAAGGCTATGCAACTAAGAAAGGACAAGTACCAGATGAGACGCCTGCATCAAAGAAGGCAAAGGTGGCGGACGAGGAGGAGGACGAAAAAGAAGACGCACTTGTTCCAAAGGACGAGAAAAAATCAAAGGCTCCCGTCACAAAGAAGGAGAAGCCCGAGAAGAAGTCTCCCCCCGCCGAAGTTGCCCTACCCAAGAGGGAGAAAAAGATTGCTTCTGCGGTCGACGCTGGACCGGATCCTCGCTTGAAAATGATCAGCAACATCAAGGAACAGCTCCATCAGTCGTTCCAGCCAAACAAAAAGCCAGACCTCGAGGCCGCCGACAAAGCACTGGGTCAACTGGACAACATCACCATGAACATTGATCTGCTCCAGGTCTCTCCAAAAAGAAAAAAAAATTTTTTTTCTTGCAGGGGGACTAATGCTTGACAACGTTGTTTAGGAAACTGACATTGCCAGGTTGGTCAAGCGTCTCTCCAAGTTCGATGGAGCAGAGCAAATCAAATGGAAGAGCCGTTGCGAAGCGCTTATTCTGTCGTGGAAAGGTACTTTTTTGGTGGAATAATTGAACAAGGCATGACATCTTCCTTTAGCTGTGATTGGTGAAGTCCTTGCTGCCAGTGGCCCCACAACGACACAGCTAGGAAATGATAGTTCTGCTAAATAGAAAAAAAAAATTTTTTTTTCCTTTCTTCCTCCTCATCTCTCACAGTCCGAGTCCTGCTTTAAACGATAGATATCCCTTTTTGAAATTTTGAAGTAAAAAATAACCAGCACAGATGTTATTGGAGCTGTTTCGACAAGTCCACCTTTTTAGTTTCTAAGATTGCTATTGCGGCAGTCGCTTGGGCCAACGTCTGAGCAGACTCTTTCAACAAAGCCTCTTGACTCAATAGAGTTGCATTCTCTGCTTCGATCTTGGCTTGTATTTGAGCGCGATCGATGTCCAGCTGCTTGTTCTAAGGGGGAAAAAAAACAAACAAACATTTTATTTCGATTTTTGAAAGATGGCAAGAAGAAAAAAATCCAAGAACCTTGGCAAGGACCTCGGCCAACTGTTCCTCCACGTCTTTTTGCAGTTGCAAAGCACTTTCCAAACGCGCCTTCATTTGAAAACAGCATTTACCAATAAATAAAAAAAAGTGCACGAGAATAAATTCAACATACATTCTCTTCGTCGATCTCTTTCCGTAGCCTTTCCAATGCAGAGGGATCCACTTGTGCAACCGGAGAAGATGACGCCGATACTGCGGAGAAGGAAAACAGGTCTGGTGACTGGGATCGGATCGGTGTGCCAATAGGCGATCCCTTTAGAGAACCCGTTCCATTGACCTGTTTTTTACGTTTTGTGCAACAACTTTCGAATATTCTCTTACGTCAACGGGAAGAAGCTCTTTCAATTGTACGGGCATGGTCGACGGCAATGCGATGCCCCTCCGTCGAGCATTCACAAGGTGCATAAATACGCAGAACGAACCAAAATCAATGGAGCCCGCCTGTTTGTGGCCCAGGCACAATGTCCAAATCTGCGCAAACTCGGAAACGGCCAGTTTGGATTGAATGAATATATCGCGAGCCTCAGACTCGGTCATACGCGGCCGTCCATTGGTAACCTTTTGGAATACAGACGTGAACTTTTCACGGTCGGTGGGAGTCGTCGCCCATGAGACTGGCAAAAAAAAAAAAGGACGCAGTTGGTCCCCTTATTGAACTGGGTTTGTGCAATACCTTCAGCAGGCACTGCTTGCCCAGGAAGAGGCGACACTGCGAACGGAGGACTGACGGAGCCAGCTGCCACGGCTGTTGTTTTCGCGGGGATGAGCTCGGCAGGTAGAACTGCTGGCAAGTCTTGGATGTCATTATTTATCAGGGCAAACGAGAGTTTCATTGCAATCTGCACGAATGGACGGTCAAACAATCCACAAGGCAGAAGAATGCGTACGGAAAACTCTTCAATGTCCATCTTGCCATCCTTGTCGACGTCCGCGAGCGCCCAAATCTTTTCGAGCTTTGGCGTTGCCAGCTTGGAACCGAGCAGGACCTGTTTTATCTTGTCGCCTAGGGTAGGCAGTAAGGGGGGAGTTACACAGGTTAGCACTGCATCAGGGCATACCGGTTGCAAAGCCATTGACAGGAGCGAGTGTAGCAAAAATGTCCGAGTACTTGGTCCGCTCGGCAGCCGATATCTGCAGGCTCGTGGCCCCTGTTGTTGCTGCCGTGGTAGTCGTCGTCGTCGCCATCGCACCGGGTGTCGTAAGCGGTGCCTGCTGTCCTCGCACAGGCTGCGGCATCACGATCGCACCTGCACCTTGTTAACAAAGCGGTTAATACCCAGTCCAAGTCCAAGCCGCCACCGCGGTTCTGATACTGTTCTGCCTTGCTTGAGCCGCCAGGCGCATCAGGTTGGTAAACGTCGCCCGGTCAAACGACTTGGCATTCAGCGGGTTGCCTTGTGCCCACACCTACAAACCGGTGAGTGCCAAGCTCTGCACGCACGACATACTTTGGCCAGCACGGCGTCGGGCAGGTTGCTCGCTGTCCGCAGCAAGTTCACGACTGCCTTGGCTTCCACAAGGCCGTCTCGGTCTGTGTCCAGCGCCGTAAACTGCGCGTCGAGGTCCTTGCATTGGGGTCAGCCAAAAAGATCTCTCACACACGCACACAACAGTACCATTCGAAGCCGTCAAAAAAAAATATTTATTTTGTTTTCTTTTCACAGAGAGGGGACCTTTCCGGTGAGGATGCGATAAACATCAATGTACTTCTGGAGAGTCTGCTCGACAACAGACTCGGGCAAGAGGAGGCCGTTCTTCTTGTCAAAGTTGACCGAGAGCAAGTAGTCACGAACAAACTGCTTGTCAAAGCTATTCTGACCACGTCCGGCCTCGTATTCGGCGGCGGGCCAGAAGCGGGACGAGTCTTTAAGCTCGTTTTGTATGAGAAAGGAGGGACAGGAAACATATTTATTTAATTACCAGGAGTAAGCACCTCATCCGCAAGGACCAGCTGGCCGGCCTCATTGGTTCCAAACTCAAACTTGGTGTCGGCGATGATGATGCCGTGCTCGTGAGCATACTCACTGGCCTGCAGCAGTCGCCAGTAACATGGTTACTACTAGTAATTTATTTTCGATAACTTACCTTTGTGTAGAGCTTGACACTCGCCTGAGCCATTTGTCGGGCATACTCTGCACCGATGATCTCTGCTGCCTTGTCAGGGTGAATGTTCTCGTCTGAGAGTTGGTTTTCAATATAGAATTATAGCTTTCTTGAAAAAATCGCACCATGCGCGCCAATCTCGGCCTTTGTGCTGGGGGTGAACAGGGCCTCGGGAAGTTTTTGGCTCTCGACAAGTCCTTCCGGGAGCTTGATGTTACTGCACAATGGGGGCATTAGATACAGGGTCGCCAAAGTGAACAAAACAGCGACTTGGGATACCAAACAGTGCCGCTCTTCTTGTACTCGGCCCATCCGGAGCCCGTGATGTAGCCGCGCACGATTGATTCGATAGGCAGAATCTTGAGGCGCTTGACAAGCATGACTCGGCCCTATTGCCACGCATCGCTTTAGTGCCGTCTTGCTTGTTTTCACCGCCTCACCTCCAGTTGGCTCTTGTACTTTTGGACGACCTCGGGCATCTTCTCAATGTCCGATGTAATCAGATGGTTGGCCAGCTCATCTTTGAGCAAGTCGAACCAGAACAAGCTCAGTTGCGTGAGGATCTTGCCCTTGCCGGGGATGCCCTGTCTCCCAAAAAAAAATTTTTTTTTTCAAGGACCACATGGCGCTTGGGTTTGATTATATACGTTGAGCATAACGACGTCAAATGCGCTCAGGCGGTCAGTGGCGACAAAGAGCAGGCTCTCGCTGTCCACCTCGTACACATCGCGCACCTTTCCGCGCGCGAGCAGCTTCAAGTCGGGGCAGCTCGTCTCGAGCAGGGCAGGCGAGACTGACATCTTCAGGGACTCGAACTTTGGTGACCGACCGGAAAATGTGGCCGTTTGTAACTGTCGCTCTGTTTCCTCCAAAAGCGCAACTCGTGCGCGACGCAACGGTTCTTCTTGTTCACTCGAACATGCGTGTGGTTCTGTTAGTGGCTGCAAAGCAAGTGCTACTACAGTCTTTCCTTTTCCCTCTGTGCTTGACTAAAGACCCGGACTTTACGCCGCTAACAATCTTTGAGCGTTTCCTCAATACTCGCACATAGAGAGAGAGAAAAAAAAATGCAAACAGAGGACACGGGCATTGTCGTACCCGAGCGCATTGTCGACCCACAGTCACGCACGCTGTACACGCGTGGAAAACTTTTGGGCGAGGGGGGATTTGCAAAAGTCTTCCAAGCCAACACGGGCGCCAGCGTCACTCCTTCAGCTGAGCAGCTCGCGGTCAAGGTTGTGACCAAGTCGTCCATCATCAAGGCCAAGGCCAAAAGCAAGGTATACACTGCAAGCAGTCATTCGATGGCATTGACAAAATGTAACCATCCTCCTCTTTTTTTTTTTAAAAAAAGTTGATGAGCGAGATCCGCATCCATTTGTCCCTCAGCCATCCCAACATTGTCGGCTTCCGCCGATGCTTTGACGATGAGATCAACTTTTACATGGTTCTGGAGCTCTGCGAGAACCGGGTACGCTCCTCCCCCCTTTTCCTCTCGTCCAGTGCACCCCAATTAATTAATTAAAAATTAGACGCTGTTGGAACTGGTCAAGGATCGAAAACAGCTCACAGAGGCAGAGACCAAGTACTACCTCGTACAACTTTTGGCCGCTGTCCAGTACCTCCACAGCCGCCACGTCATCCACCGCGATCTCAAGCTTGGCAACCTCTTTCTCAATAAAAATCTCCAGATCAAGATTGGAGACTTTGGACTCGCTACTGTCGTCGAGTTTGAAGGCGAGCGCAAAAAGTATTCTTTAATTTTTTTTTCTTTCTATTTGATGGTTCTAATGAGGGCATTCCTCAAAAAAAAAAAGAACCATTTGCGGGACACCAAACTACATTGCACCAGAAATTCTTGACAACAATTTGGGTCATAGCTATGAGGTCGACATTTGGTCCATCGGAGTCATCCTCTACACCATGCTCGTCGGCAAGCCGCCGTTCCAAACCAAGGACATCAAGTCCACCTACAAGTAACCTGCAAAGTAAAAGGGGGGTTTTCTTATTCTTTTTCTAGGAAAATTCGAACAAACGACTACAATTTCCCACCCGAGAGCAAAATTTCACGCGAAGCCATCACACTCATCCGTCATTTGTTGCACCCTGATCCAGGTATTTTTCTACTTCTTTGTTAAAACTTAAAATTTTTTTTTGGCAGCACAACGAGCCAGTTTGGATGAAATTTACTCGAGCTCGTTTTTGAACTCGGGCTACATCCCCAACGAGCTGCCCCTGTCGTCCCTTCACACAGAGCCCCTCATTCTTGCTGTTGTACCACGTCAAGATCGCAGTCAGCGCGTCGCGCTCGAGAATGCGCCGGTGGCGTCCGACCCCAATGAGCTCGCATCATCTCTTGCCGCCATCTCAATCAACGACAAGAAAACAGTCCAAGAGACCAGTAAAGCCGTAATCTCGTCCTCGGCCGAAGTAGCGCCTACTCTTACGAACGTGTCACCCTCTTCAGGAAAAGGTAATACGTTGAAATCAACTTTTTTGTTTATTTTTTTTTTTCCCTTTTCCCTTTTCCAGAGAACATCGTCAGCAAGCGTGTCCAGTCAGCAAAACCACCAGGTTCTAAATTTGCTTTCGCTTGTTTATTCTGTTTTAATTACTATAAAATGTTTTTAAAGTGGTCCAACCGACGCAGACAAGCTCGTCGCCAAAGCCGACGAGTCTGAACATGCCAGCCGTGATTGCAGTACAACAGCAACAGCAAGTGCTCACTTCAGTCTCCGCATCCCCCGTTGTTGCCACCACACCGACCACGCCGATGGTTGCAGTCCATCAGATGCCAGCACCTGTGACTGCAGATGGGGGGTCCCTCTTGCTTATGCTGGCCAAGCGCCTCAACAAGCTCTTTGATGAGTCGGCGCCAACACCATCGGCATCGAATCCAATGGCCTCAGCATCCGCGTCATCAACAGGCTCTGGCCTGGTGCATCTTTGGGTATGCCGTCTGAGAATCAGCGAAAAATAATAGTCGCTTTCTTAGATCGGTAAATGGGTCGACTATGCCAACAAGTACGGTCTCGGCTATGAACTGACCTCGGGTGCCTTTGGGGTTTTTTTCAACGACAACACGAGCATGGTCCTTCAGCTCAACGAGACGTACTATTTTTTATTTATTTTATTTCTTTGTTTTTTCATTTATCCCCGAAAACTCTTGAACAGGATCGAGTACTGGGACCCAAAGACATCTGTCAGCAACGTGCAAAACTACACCGCCGAGACCGTGCCTTCGTCCCTGCAAAAGAAATGGACCTTGCTTCAGCATTTCAAAGAGTACATGCTCAAGAATCTGACAAGGGTATGTTTATAAATTATTTATTTTCTCTCTCAGCTTTTCTCATGTTTGTTTCAACTAGGACCCTGTGAGGACTGCCGGCGACGACTTACGTCTGCAACTGATCAAGCATGCCCGCGTAACAAAGTGGATCCGGAGCAAAAAGGCCGTTTTGTTCCGCTTGAGTCATGGGGTTGTTCAGGTACGATAAGCTGCATTGCATTTGCTTTTTTCATGCTCACGATAACAACCCAAAGATAAACTTCCTGGACCATGGCAAGTTGGTACTGGCGAGCGACGGCGAAGTGCTCTACATTGACGAGAACCGGGACGTCAAGCTGCTCAATCTGACCGCTCTGGAAGCCTCCAAAGCTCTCGTCATCGCAGGCAAGTACGAGGACGCAGAGATTGTTCGCCGAATTCGGTAAGACCCGTCTTTTTTGTCGCATCTGACCACAACCCGTTAACTAGATACGCTCGAGAAATACTGGTTGCAGCCGTAAGTGGAAGTACCACTGCCACCACTGCCACCACCGTGACTGGGTCATCAACAGTACAGGGTGCCGCGGGTCTAATTGCTGGTGGCGTACCTCGTTAAATAGTGTGTAAATGTACTTGCGCTTTTTTTTTTTCGATCGTCAGGGAGCCTGCCAAAACAGGCAGGTCAAAGGCTATTGTTGTGGAAAGTTTGCAAAATTTGTTTCGACTTCCGGACCTCGTTCACTTGGAGTGAATTGCAAGTCCCCTAGCGAAGTCATAACTCAATTACACAAGTCGCCTACGCTCATGACACCGCACGGCCACCAGCTTCTAGAATCACATGTCCTCAGTGCCCACCCGCCTGTCAACTTGTCCTCAGCCTCCGATCCGACACTGTCGATCGATCGTTCTGATCCAAAGGATGACAATTCAATTCTGATAATACTATATTTGAGTCTCTCAATGCTGCTTTTCTTATTTTATTTATGTAAATCTGAACAAAAAACATGCCTACGTACGTAATGAAAGAAACAAAGAAAGAAAGAAAAAAAAAAATTTTTTTTTTAAAGTCGCTTCCAAGCGGTCGTGGTGTTGTTGATCAGAACTTGCTCAGAGTTGGCGGCGCGCGGAATAACCTTGCCAATCTGGTAGTATGGGTAGTTTTGCTCCTTGAGGTAGGCTTCGACAGCAGGGGCATTCTCGGGAGAAACGACCATGACCATGCCGATACCGCAGTTGAAGGTGCGGCCCATCTCGTGGTCCGACAGGTTGGACAAACCTGCAAGCCATGCGAAAACAGGTAGGAGGGGCCACTGTGTGGCATCGAGCTCGACCGCCATGTCCTTTTTTTTTTTTTTTTTGGATAGTTGCTGTTAGTAACTGGATTGCTAAAAAAAAATTTTTTTTATTCCTACATCTGCAAGGACGCGAGGAATGTTTTCAAGGAGACCGCCACCGGTGATGTGCGCCAAAGCGAGCAAGAGGTTCTTCTTGGCCTAGATGGAAACAACATTGCATGTGAGAAAGGAGCAACAAGATCACATACCAATGGAACGCAAGGGTTGACGTAAAGTTTGGTTGGCGCAAGCAAGACCTCGCCAATCGTGGCCTTGTCAGAGGCAAACGGCGGTGGTGACGTGTAGTTGATGTTGTGCAAGCTGATCACATGTCGAACGAGCGAGTAGCCGTTCGAGTGGACTCCCGACGACGGCAGGCCAAAGACAATGTCCCCAACCTTTGTCGGCTTGGGAAGCACTTGGTCGCGTTCGACTGCGCCAACGCCAAAGCCAGCGAGATCATAGTCGTCTATAGGCAAAAGATTGGAGAAAAAATCGAGCGAGGCTTGCAGATACGTTACCATCCATGTACATGCCAGGCATCTCGGCAGTCTCACCACCAACGAGAGCACAGCCAGACTCCTTGCAGGCGGCAGCAACACCGGCCACCACCTTGACGGCCACATCGACCTGCAGCTTGGATGTTGCATAGTAGTCCAGGAAGAATAGGGGCTCAGCACCCTGCACAACCAGATCGTTAATGCTCATGGCCACGAGGTCGATGCCTACCAGACCGAGCAGGTTATTAACAAAGGGTTGGTGCACACAGATGAAGGGAGTTACCAATCGTGTCATGAAGTCCACAAATCTGAGCCACACGGAGCTTTGTTCCGACACCATCAGTGCCCGAGACAAGGATGGGGTCCTTGTAGTTGATGGCCTTCAAGTCAAAAAGGCCACCAAAGCCTCTGTGTCCTCTTGTTAGAAACATGCAAAGCACGCAAGGTCAGACTGAGTTACCCAAGGGACGAATCGCAGCCAAGGCGAGCAGTAGCCTTGGCCAATGGCTTGATCTTCTCGACAAAGAGATCTCCAGCGGCCATATCGACACCCGCTTGGGCATACGTGATTTCGGCGTTGGCCGGATTGAGGCGAGCGAGCGCACTGTTTCGAATAAATTCTCCATGTAAGAGAGACTGAATAGCTTCGCCTGTGATACCGATGGGCAATGTCTTGACGGAAAAACATGCCCTCAAAGGCAACTTCACGAATACCACTGTACGCCTCGCTGAGGGCCTCCTGCAGGGTCTTTCCGACACCGGTTACGGAGAGGACGCGGCCACCCGACGTGACAAGAGCAGGCGCGTCGGTGGCTTCCAGCACTGGCTTGGTTGTGGTGGCGCCCGCAATGTAGACCTGACGCGAGGGCGTGTAGAGCGCGGGCGTGTTGAAGCGGATAGGGGTGCCTTTGGCGTACGATCCTGGGTAGCCATGTGCAGCAGCGACGACGGTTGTGGCATAGCCATCGCGGTACTTGACATCGACCGAATCGAGGCGTCCCTCGCAGCAAGCCTTTTGTTGTTGTTGTTGGCATGACGTTTTTTTTTTTTTTCAGTCGACATGGAAGAAAAATCGTCGTTTACCAGCATGATCTGCGCAAGGTCGCTGTCATCGTGCAAGAGGGGGATAAGAACTTGGGTCTCTGGGTCACCAAATCGGCAGTTGAACTCGAGCACCTTGGGCTCGCCCGTGGGGGTGACCATGAGGCCGGCATAGAGGATACCGGTGTAGGATGAACCTGAAAAAAAGAAAAGAAAAAAAAAGAAAGATCGATGACTGCGTCTTTCGTCAGTCGCATGATACCTTCACGACGCATGCCGTCCACAGTGGGCTTGAGAACCTTTTTCACCACAGTGGCGATCAGAGCAGGCGTTCCCAGTGGAGCAGGCGCGTACGCGCCCATGCCGCCAGTGTTAGGACCCTGGTCACCGTCAAATGCGCGCTTGTGATCTTGCGCAGCAGGCAGGGGAACGACAGTGTAGCCATCACTAAAAGCCATCACCGACAGCTCCTCACCCTCGAGGAACTCCTCGATCACAACCTCGTCGCCTGCAGCGCCGAAAGCCTTTTCTCCCATGATTGTTTGGACAGCTGCGACGGCCTCCTCGGTGGTTTCTGGCAGGAGCACACCCTTGCCTGCCGCCAGCCCAGATGCCTACTACGAATTTAATTTTTTTCAAAGTAAATAAACGCCCTTACCTTGATGACCACGCGATGCGAAACGCTCTTGACGTACTCGGTCGCGGCAGCGAGATCGGTAAAGACCTTGTAAGCGGCCGTGGGGATGTTGTGGCGAAGCATGAAATCCTTGGAGAAGGCCTTTGAGCCCTCGAGCTGGGCACTCTTCTTGCTGGGACCAAAGCATGGGATGCCCACTGCACGAAAACAAACGAGTAAGACCCCACCCCCACCCCCACCCCCACCACCACCACCACCACCACCCCCATCGCACGCAGCGGCATTGTACCTGCTTTAAAGGTCTCGTGGACACCATCGACCAGAGGCTGCTCGGGGCCGACGGCGACCAAGTTGACCTCGTTGGCCTTGGCAAAGTCGACGAGCTCCTTGAAGTG
>Ga0302227_10000936_pt1 | contig 22511 bp, 35 predicted proteins | sample II_Palsa_N1_1_FD_193525 | JGI IMG/M metagenome (GOLD analysis project Ga0302227, IMG submission 193525) | Peat permafrost microbial communities from Stordalen Mire near Abisko, Sweden - II_Palsa_N1_1 | ecosystem: Environmental > Terrestrial > Soil > Palsa > Peat permafrost | place: Sweden... | reverse complement strand
ATGAGGCGCTTGGCGTCGAAGACGGTGTTGTGGGGGTTCATGGCGACCTGGTTCTTGGCGGCATCACCGATGAGACGCTCCGAGTCGGTGAAGGCGACGTACGAAGGGGTGGTGCGGTTGCCCTGCCAAACGAGAAAAAAAAAAATGTTATTTGCCAGCCAAAAAAGAAAAAAAAATAATACCTGGTCGTTCGAGATGATCTCGACGCGGTCGTTCTGCCAGACACCAACGCACGAGTAGGTGGTGCCAAGGTCTGTTACGCGGAAAAGAAAAAAAATGAGTGCGTGAAAAAAAAAAGTGCAAGAAAAGGGAAAAAAAAAAAAACTTACCAATGCCGATTGCGGGGCCCTCAGACATGGTTGTTGAGTGAGTTTTGTAGAAGAAAAAACACTGGAACAACGGGGGCAAATAGGTCAGAAAAAATTAGTCAAAGGGGCGACGGAAACGAGAAAGAGTTGCACTTGGAGGGAGAAAAAGTGTGCAAGAGTGTCTGACAGTGTCAGTTTCCTTTTATTGTCACGCCAGAAGGGAGAGGGGCGAAGTGGAACGTTGGAACGCTTACGGCAGTGGAAAATAAAGAAGTGCGCGAGCAAAGTGAGAGGGGGCCTGTTTTATACAGCTGACCGCTGGTGGAAGGTAAGCGAAGGTTTTTGGAAAAATGAGCACGTGGCGGATTGGTCATAGTGACGTCATGGGTTTTCTTTCCTCTTGATGCATGCTGTTGATGCTGTAGGGATGTGGATTGAGGGGGGTGTCTGGTCCTGGTCCTGGTCCTGGTCCTGGTTGTTTTCCCCTTCGGGACTAATGTGTTTCTTCAACCTAGCCAGCAAATGTCAGCAGCGGCCAGCCGTAAAAATTTCTCGTTTTTTGGCTTCAAGTTGACCTTTTTGTAGGGGCTCCGTGGAAGTACGCGGCCGCAGGGCTGATCGGCGCTGGAGTGTGGTATGGGTGCGTGTCGCTCGCGTTCAACCATCAGACGGCATCGTCGCCTCTGGTGAAAAATATTGTCTTCCAATTACGACACAGCGCAACGGTCCACGGTGTCCTCGGGAACGACATCAAGCCGGGCTACTGGTTCACGGGAAGCATCAACCAATACAAGGGCACGGCGTCGCTCGACTTTAAGCTCATCGGAAGCCAAGATGAGGCCGCGGTGCACGTGAAGGCGCGCAAGTCGGACAACAACTGGACCATGAACGAGGTTATCCTCACACCGCAGAAGCACACTGGCCAGAAGATCGATCTCTCGGGGGAGCTGAATATATAAAATCCTTCCTTCTGGAGGGGGAGGGGAGGAGAATGTAAAAATATATCAACAGCACGCTGCACAATGATTATTATTTTTTGTTTTGTTTTGTTTTTTGATTGCTATACATCGGAATCGGAATCAGTGGCCTCTGTGCCTGCGCCGCCGTAGGGACCAGCCGCGGTCATGAAGGGCGCAGAGCTAAAAAACGGCACGTCTTCGTACGACCATTGCTGACGTGGTTGTTGCTGGGCATGTTGTGCTTGCTGCTGGATGGGGATCGGATCTGCCACGGCCAAGTTGGTAAACTCTTGGCCAAAATCGACGTCGTCAAAGCTGCTTGTCCGTGCAGCAGCAGCAACACCGTTCGTCCTGGCCGTCGTCGACGAAAAGGAGATTGGTGATACCAATTTAGAGCCGTTTGTCTTGGCCATCGACGAGCCCAGCCACGAGCCTTCCTGTCGCATCGACGACGACGACGACGACGGAGGCTCCACCGCCAGCTCCGATTCGAGTTGTGTAGGCGATGTATCGGCACTGCTTGTTGGTACAGTCGCAGACCCGCTGGTCCCTGTCAGTGCCGACGACGATCGCGAACCAGCGTCCATATCGTGTTTGCTGCCATCTTCATCCCCGGCGTTATAATCCAAAAAGCTGCTGCTCGCTTGTTTGTGTTGCTTTCCGAGCCCGTTGCTTTTGACTGCGAGAAAGGAAGGGGAAAAAAAAAAAAGGTAATTTTTTAATGAACAAAAAATATACAAGCTACCATTTTCGGGCTCTGGAGGTGGGAGGGCACTCGATTCCGCCCGGATGGGTGCTGTAGACTGCTGGACGGTGATCACCACAAAGTCGTCATCGCCATGGACGCCGTTGCCACCCAACTCGCTCTCAAACGTGGTCACTTCCTCGATGGTGTTTGGCGCATTAAACACTTCCGCTCGCGTCTGGTCCGACTTGACTCGAATGCTCGTGACCCAGTCGAGCATCTCACGGTACGAAGAGGCCTGTGATTTATTGGATTAAAAAATAAATAGTATGAAAAAAAAAAATTAAAATTGGGACGTACCATGAGAGCAAGACGAGGCGACCCCAGCACAGCAGAGACCGAGCTCGTCGAAGGCATTACTATTTCAAAACTAAACTGGATGGGGGCTGGCTGCTGGGGTGCGTCTAGCTGGGCCTTTTTGAGGTTGATTGTGAACTGATGGTGGACCGAAAAAAAACAAACTTAATAGTTGGGGACGCAACAAAAGATTTACCAGTGGATTAGCAAAATCAATCGTCGCCGAGTTGCCATCAAAACAATGAAGGAACCCGCTCTCGGTGAGAACCACTCGAGCTAGAAGGCAACTCTTTTAAGTGGATCGGGGGGGGAAACTAGGGAAGCTTACAGGTCTTCCACGAAACGTTCAACGTTCCAACACGGCGTTGCAGAAAACCAGACTTGAAAGTCTTGGTGCACTTCTCATCTTTGTACTGATACTCGAGAGGCTTCACAGCTTCGAGCCATGCTTGCTTGTCGTTTAGCTGGTCCAACAACAAAAAAAAAAATTAAAAAAAAATTACTACTGAAACAAATGGAACAAAGAATCCCAACTTACCCCAGACTCTTCCGCAAATTTTTCAAACGACTTTCCGGGCTTGATAAGTGCACAAAACTTGCCAATCTCTGCATGCGCCGCCTGATTTACCCAAAAATTGATTTATTGAATTTTATTGTTTTTTCCATTTCGTTGGCGCACTGTGATATCGGCATTGGACATGGCTGCCTTCCAGTCGGAAAAGTTCTTTAGCACGATCTGCAGAACCCGGTGAGAAAAAGAAGACAAGAAACATCGTACAACTGACCTGGATATTTTCCATCAAGTAGGCGTCAATCTTGGCGAGTTCGCCGTAAAAGCCGAGCATGCTCTCGTTAAACACGCGCTCCTGGCTAAACAACTTTTCGCATTTCAAGTTGAGCGTCTCCTGCAAGAGCCATGGGTCGCCGCCGGGCATGTCGGCTGTTGTTGATGAAGCCGCCCAAGCAGCCTATGCAGAGGGGGAAAAAAAGGGGGGGACGTAAAATAAGGGCGGCGTACACACATACAAACCTTTTCAAACATGTTGAGGGCAACAAGCGTTTCGATGCGACAGAGGCGCAAGTTCTCCTGATGCCGCTTGATTTCGTTTGTGATCCCACGGACGTCCTCGTCAATTATCTTTCGCAGCTGGCCCATCAACTTGGTGCACTGGCTCGTGATGTTGCTCCCTATTTTTATTTTTTTTTCAATTCAACACTCCCATGGTCAAACGATCAATGAGGGCATTCCAACCGTACCAAGCGTCAGATGTTTGTTTGCAACCTGTCGCGAGTACTCTCGCAACGCCTCCAGGCTGTCCTTGAGAGCACCTACAAGATGCGACGGCAATCAGCACGCCTTCTTTTCTTGCTCAGCGCAAGCTGTACCGTAAGTGTCACTGCCCGTGGTCAGCCTCTCGGCCAGGCTCGAATGCATCTTGCCATAGTAGGCCTCAAGGGCGGCCACGTCTTTTTTTTTCTTTCGCTGGTTAGCCTTTACATTTCGTGCATGCTCGCACCGTCCAAATAAGAGCCCACGCCGTGCACGAGCTCGCGCCAGCCAGCCAGCCGCGTGAGCATTGCGTCCGCCTAGTTTGAGGCACAAGGGTTTGCGTGTCATTAAAGCAAGACGTCACCGCCCCCCAGCCCCCGTTACAGAGCACCTCTCACTCAACTGAACACCAGTAGTTTTCCTCACGTACCTGCTCGTTCTGTCGAGATGCATGAGGCCACCGCCTGGCAATGTCTGCGGCCACCGCTGGTGACAGAGGCAACTGCGACGTCACCGATGTCATTTTCCTGCGACTGTCAACATGAACGTTTTGAGTTGATGACCCACAATAACAGAGTTGAGACCAAGGGAGGAGAGGGGGGGAGAGTGCAGGAGGGACAACAAAGCGGCGGTCGCGTAGACAAAGCGCGCGCCAAAAAGAGTCAGAACTGAAAAACAAAACGAGGCCAACGCTGGGGACAACACTTTCGAAAATGGGGCTACGGGAGTGTACCCAAGGCGGCTAAACGGGATCGGGATTCTCCCCTGGGACCCTTTATATTGCGCGGGGACACTTTGCTAACGCCTACTTTCTCTTCCCCAACCACTCAAGGAAAAAAAAAAAAAAAAGCAAAATGAGCGTCAACTCGCAACAGCTCAAGGCGTACATAACGAGCGCGGAGACTTGGTTCCTCATTGAGGCTGTAACGTCCCTTTTTTGTTTGCTTTGCTTTTGTCGCCTTGCCTGACCCCAAAGCCACCAGGGTCTCGGTCTCTTTGCCGCCATCAACATATTCTACTACAATTTCCCGTTGTTCCTCTTTGGTCTGACGGCGCTGTACAATGTGGAGAACTCCAAGCCCCTGGTCAACGTACGCTGTTTTCACGCGGTCCTTGTCTAATCCGCCGCACAGTTCCTCATCCTTCTGTTCCTCTCGATCACCCTGGACATTACAACGATGGTGCGCACATCGGATTTTTTGGCAAATGTATTCAGTCCCCTGTCATGCAGGCACTGTACACAAACTCGTATTCCAGCGGTGCCTACAAGTTTGGCCTGTCCATGACCATCATCGGCCTTGTCTTCAAGCCCCTCGTCATCGTGCTCACCTTTTACACGCTCCAGGGCCGTGGTGTCCAGCTTCCCTTCTCGAGTTTGTTTTGTTTTGTTTTCGTCCTTCCAATGAGCACTCACCATTCCCATTGTTATTTTTTGTTTGTGCAGTTCCCCAGATCAGCCTTGGAGCCACCGCTGGTGATAACGCCGTTAACAACGGAGCGTATCAGACCATCCAGCAACAGCAGCAGCCCGCTGGCTACCCCCAGGGCGGTTACCCCCAGGGCGGCTATCCCCAGGGCGGCTACGCGCAGAGCACCGTCTACACCCAGGGTGGGTTCACCAAGGAGACCCCGGCGACCGTCCCTGTGGACGACTCGGAGACCAACAACTACCAGACTCTCTAACCGAGTGCAAGAATGCAGCTGTTTTTTCCTTTTTTTCTTTTTACCAAAAGAATAACTGAGCCCCTCACAACTGATTAGAGTCTTTCGAATCCTCTATTGCTTCCTTTCCGCATGGCAATGGCAATTGTAGTTTATACAAAAAATAAAAAAAATGAAAACGGTTTAATGTCAGAGAAGAAAGGTTGATTTGGACAAGGCGGCGATGAGAAGAACGATTGTTAGAAGAGCACCCCATACGAGAGAGATATTGGTCGCCATAGCTACTTGCCCCGACTGGTATACAGCTGCGAGCACGGCAGCTGAGCGCGGCATTCCTTTAGACAAACACGGAAACCAACAAGATTGTTTGCGTATACCAAACGGTGCCGCGGTGAAGAACCCCGTTAGCGCCCCTAAAAACATGTACAACGGGATGGCGCAGACCGATAGCCTCTTGCGCCGAAAGACGAGCATCACCCACACGCCTGTTAGCGCGTACACCGCAATGTTGAGCACAACCGTCCATATTGTGGTGAAGGCCCATACATCTGTTTTTCGTTCCCTTGCGCCGTTTAGTGCACGACATCGCACAGCAATGCATTACCGAAAAAGTAGTACAGCTCAGCGTACGTCCCGTTAACAGAGTCTAGCGATGGCCAGCTCGGGCTGGTGTAATTTATTGGCGGTTCAAACGACATCGCCACCAGTAATCGTTTCTGAAAATGCCGCGATCGATGTTCACTGTTTCTCCCTTCCCAATTATGTCATAATTATTTGGGATGTGCCTGCTTGCTGTTAACAAAAAAACACATTGATGTGGGTGGAGCGGAGAAAAAAAGAGGAAAGAAAAAAGAAAGGAAAAAAAAAAAAAAAGTCAAAATAAAAGGAAGTGACCAAAACAAAACAGAAATAGTTTTGCTCTGTTTAGGCGTCGAGGGTGAGCGAGAGGCCGAGGTCGGCAGTGATCGACGAAGAGCCGGACCACTGGAGGGTCGAGCCGATGATGGCCTTGAGGTTGGGCTTGAGCTTCTGGGTGTACTGGAGGAGGACCTTGCCGTTGGTGTCGAGGGTGGTCTTGAGCGACGAGGTGGCATCGACGGCGTAGTCGGTGCCGATGGCGAGGGTCGAGTCGGCGCTGCTGAGCTTGTACGAGACGGCGGCACCGGCGGCAACCTGGTTGTTGATGCGGTGGAAGTAGGAGGCCGAGAGGCTGTCAATGTCGACCTTGCCAGCATCGGGCTTGGCAGTGACGGCAAAGGCGTAGTCGGGCTGGCTGTAGCTAGCAGCAACGGTGTAGTTGCCGAGGGCGGCAGCGCCCGCGTTGTAGGTGATCTCACCACCGAGGCTGAAGCCCTTGTAGCCGACGACGAGGTCAGCGGTGAGGGGGAACTTCTGGTTCAGGACGTCAATGGTGGCGTTGGTGTTGACGTACTCCTGCTTGTAACCAGCACCAAACTTGGCACCAGCACTGTTTTTACAACAGCGATCGAGGTAAGCGATTTAAAAATAAATAAAGACTGGCCCATACCTCTTGGTGTCCGACTTGACCGAGACCTCAGCGTTGACGTTGAGGCCCTTGACAACGGCGTTGCTAACCTCAGCCTTGGCGACGAGCTTCTTGTCGGTGGTGAAGGTGTAGGTGAAGGTGGCGCCTGAGCATCGTTCAAAAACAGCTATCAGTGACGTGTCGCGAAAACAATGAAAAATTTAAACTACCGTGGGCGGCATCGGTGTGCTTAAGCTTGAGGTCACCCGAGACGTCCTTGCCGCTGTTCTTGATGGTCGAAGTGAACTTCTACTCGCATGTGAAAAGGAGGAGGGGAAGAAATAAAAATAGCGCGCCAAAAAGAAAGAATTTAGAAAGAGAATCCCAGAGGTTCTCACGTTACCAAGCCGTTCACAGCCTGGCTGTTGACCTCGAGGCTGAAAGGCGAGACGTCGGCCTTGAGCAGGTCCTTGGCGGACTTGCCAATGTCGGAGAACTTGACGGGGATGGCCATTTCGGTCGTACGTAAAAACTGCGCAAAGCTAAAGCACGACATAAAAAAAAAACGGCTCAGTACCAAATCCACCGACGGACGGAAAGTGTGAAATGAGTGAGAGCGACAGAGCAAGACAGACACCCTCAGGCCGTGCAACGGCCTTCCCAAGCCTCGAAAGGGCACAAAAACCAAGGAAAATGGGATATGACGTTTTCCCGCCTGTTCTGCTACCACAGCAGCTCAAATATGGAGGGAAAAGCGGATCTGTCCCTACTTTCTGAAGACTCGAGTATTTGACAGAGGGGGAGGCGCGAGTACATGAGGAAACAGACGCTGACCCAGCCACAAAGAGGCCAACAGCAAAAAACGAAGGGAAAAAAAGAGAGTGAGAAAAAAAAAATAGCGACCCGTCGGCAAGATTGACGACCCCCAAAGTCCTCACAAAGAAAAACACAGGCCAAGAGAGAAGGTCGCTCCGTCGAGACAGCACGCATGCGAGCAGAGGATCTGTTGCGGTCTTTCCGCTCTTTTTTCTCGACCGAGTCTGAAAAAAAAAAAAAAGGGTCTTGGAAAGGGAAAGAAAAAAGATGCACACTCTGTCTTTGAGAGTATGAAACAGCGCCAATAAACGCGCCGAACGAGAGCCTGGCGCTCAGCGTCCCCGGCAGTCGTCGCTGCTGTTTTCGTGTCTGTTCGTTCGTCTGCTTCCGGGCGCCCAGCGAAAAATTTTCAGTGGTCGGGTCGTCGGAAAGTTGCTTAGTTTTCCAACTAAATATTTCGCCACTGGTAAAGATGAGCAACGGCAACAGCGTCGTGGAGGCGATTCAGCAGTAATAAGCTGGACGGAAGGATGCGGTCTGACTCACTCGGACACTTACTCATATGTAGGGACTTTGAAAAGTTCCAAAAGGTGTTTGACTCGGAGACGGCTCTGCGCGAGGTAAAGACCCCGCCCCCGAACCAACCCCCCCCAAGCCCTTATTGCAACATCGACTCAAATAGAGCATCCGCACCATTGTCCGCGACATTGAGGCCAAGGTGCGCACGATCACGGGCATCCTCAGTACCGCGCACGGTCGTGGCGTCAATGGTACGGGACAAAGAAGAGCACACCTGATTGCATCAACCGCTTCGATGTAATAGTGGCTGAGGTAGCCCAGCAGGCTCGCGCCGTCTTTCCGTCGATCCAAGTTCTGTATGCACAGCTCAAGGGGCAAATCCCCGTCGAGCGCTTCTACCGGTACAACGACATGTGGCGCAATCCGACGCAACAGCTCTGCTTCGGCATTGCGTTCATCGTCTTTCTCGAGTCGACACGGTGTGCAACCCTTGCCGAAGTCGAGGCTCTCCTTGGTGGTAACTCTACCTAATTCCTGCAAATGTCTCTACAAGGACTGACATACGTGTGCTCTTTCAATTTTTAAATTATTTTTTTTTTTTGAATGTGCAGTGAAGGCAGAGAATCTGAACGAGTTCCACTTTGACGCTGAAGACTATTTGCTGGGACTGTGCTCGCTGAGCAATGAGCTGGTACGGCCAAGATCAAGAACCAATTCAGTTTTAGAATTCCTAAAAATATTATTCTGTGCCAGTCCCGACTGGCCGTCAACTGTGTCATCTCTGAGAACTACCAGCGCCCGCTCGAGATTGCACAGTTTGTGGCCGAGCTCTACGAGGGCTTCCAGCTCCTGAACCTCAAGAACGACAACCTGCGCAAGCGATTCGACTCGATCAAGTACGACGTCAAGAAGATCGAGGAAATCGTCTACGACATCAGCATCCGCGGTCTTGCCAAGAAGCCTGTCGCCGCCTCTGCCCCTGCAGCAGAGACGATGCAGTTGTAAAGAAGAGCTTGAAAAGAAAAAGCTGAAGTGCAGTTTCGGTGACGTCAGTTGAACATGACAACAGCTTCGCTCACAACGACCTCTGTGGTCTCGTCAGGTAAGGCAGGCCGCCTCTGCGGTAGTGTTTGCTCACCCACAGGACCCGAAACTTCCCTCGCAACAGACAAGGTCAAGGTCGGCGTGTTTCCGCAGCCGGCAAACTTTGCCAAGAACCTCGTGTATGGCGGCACGGCAGGTCTCATCGGTGCCGCGTGCATGTTCCCCATTGACACGTCCAAGACACGCTTCCAGAACGAAAAGGTACTAGCGCTACTCGTGCTGGACTATGTGGGGCTGGGGCGGCGGGCGGCCGAGGGTTGTCGGGGCTGCCCTTGGGGTGGGATAAGTGGGCGATCACCTCTGTGTGTATTCACCTCGTGCGACCTCTAAAACATTCCCTGCCCTGCCCTGTGAAGGTCTTGCCCGGGCAACAGAAAGAGTACAAGAGTATCTGGGACGCGCTGGTCAAGATCGGCAGGACGCAGGGCTTGCGCGGCCTGTACAATGGCCTCCAGGTAACGCAGTATGGCCAAGACACGTGGGTTCAAGTGGGGAACCATTGCCGTTTTTAGATTCAAGCTCTCGGCATTATCCCCGAGAAGGCGCTCAAGCTGTCTGTGAACGACTCGATGCGGTACTATCTGCGGTCCAAGGATGGGTCGATCTCGCTGTTCAACGAGGGACTCGCCGGCGCCGTCGCAGGCTTTAGCCAAGTCATTGTCACGTCGCCGATGGAGATGTTTAAGATCCAGCTGCAGTTGCAGGTTTGCTCGCATTGGTGGTTTCGGCATGCCGAGAAGACTAACGGCATGTCAATCTATAGGCAACCCTTCCTCGGGAGAAACAGAAGCAGGTGGCGCAAGTGATCGGCGATGTCGTGCGGGGAGGCATCAAAGACATTTACCGCGGTGTGGGCGCGACGCTTCTGCGCGACGTGCCCTTCTCCATCCTCTACTTCCCCCTCTTCTCCAACATCAAGGTCTACATCGCATCGCAGCCGTCGTCGGGCGTGTTTGGGTACTTGCATAAGCCGGGCTCGTCGCAGACCGATCCCAATGTCAACAACCGCGTCAACCTCATCGGCAGCTTCACCGACGGGCTCATCGCTGGTGCGATCGCCGGGTGGGCCGTAACCCCCGCCGATGTGATCAAGACACGTCTCCAGGTGCGAAGTGCTTTCTTGTTATTTTTTTGTTGTTTTTCTGACAATGGTGTGCCAACTACAGAAAGAAGGTGGAATGAAAGAGTGGGGGGGCATCATCAACTGTGCCAAGCTCACATTCCAAAAGGAGGGATTCTCGGCCTTCTTCAAGGGAGCCACTGCGCGCGTGATCCTTGTCGGGCCGCTCTTTGGTATCGTCCTCGCCACGTATGAAATCATGCCCAAGTTTATACATCTGTGAGTGTTGCGCGCATTACAGTTTGTTTGGTTTTTTTTTTACACTCCTGAGTGCATGTAGTCCCAGATTTTTTTCCAGATTTTTTTTTTCTTACTGAGATTCACAAAATGGTTACTTTCTTAATCAATTACATTCGCTCCAGAGGAACGAGGCCAAGGAGCTTGAGCCCGGTGGCAAGCGTCAAACGCGCCGCATTCCACAGGGCGAGGCGTGGCTCGGCTAGGCGAGCAGGCATGTCCTTTACGCGCACGACCGAGTGAGCCGACGACATCAGCTTGGCCAGCTCAAACAAAAAGGACAAAAGGGGTCGCGGCTCGTTGGACGACACGGTGGCTGCGAGCGTCTCTTCAAAGTTCGCCAGGGCTTTCACGATCAGGATCGCCTCGGGCTCGATCAGCGTTGCAAACGCCGCTGCTTCGAGTGCACTTGGCTGCTGCTGTGGTGAAAGCTGGCAGATGTTGAAAGCACGCGCATGTGCATACTGCAAGTAGATCCCGCTCTGCATCGTCGTCATGGACACATCCACTTTATCCCACGAAAACAGCGGCATCATCTGATCACAAGGGAAAAAAAATTTTTTTTTTTTAATATTTAGAACAAATCGGGTTTTCTTCCTGTTTTACCCTGTGGCTGCTCTTGTTGCACTCGTGCACGACAAAGCACGACCATGCGAGCTCGCGCGAGAGCAGATCTACGTAGCCCGGTTGATACTTTTCGAGCTCTTCCAGTTTCACGGGACTCTCGCCCATGATCGCCAAGATGCGCTTCTTGCCCTCCTCCAGCATTCTGTCGAGACCAACGGCGGCGGCGTCACCACCACTACTCCCGAGGCTATTTTCCACCAGCACGAGCCGGTCGCTCACGAGCACGCGCTTGAAGACGAGTCGGCGCAGGGGCGATGCCGTCGATGTCACCAGAATAACGCGGCTGTGCAGTGTCGTGGCCGTCCTCAACATCTCTGCTGTATTTTTTTTTTTTTTTTTTTTTTTTTGAGGCATGCGTGAGGTTACCCAACGATTGCGGTTATTATACCAACGGTTGCCTCGTCGGACCACACGGCAAAGTGGTCGTGCCGTCCGGTCGAGGGGAACCTGGCGAGCTGCCTGCCGAGCTTTTCGACGTCCATCTCAGCCGCGACGATGTAGGTGACCTTGGGAGCAGCAATGCAAGTGGCGATCGTGTGCGCCGCGACGATGAGCCTGAGATGGGCCGTGTTGAGCATCGACGCGTCGCCCTCGGTGAGTGACGCCGCCGACAGCTCGACAAAGACGGCGACATCGTTGCCGAGGTGTTTGAGACGACTGCCAGTAGGCAACGTGAGGAGGATGCTGTGGACGTACTGGACCGTGTCGAGCGTGAGGGTGATCGCCTTTGCGTCCCTGTCCAACGTCGCCTCCTTGACCATGGGCACGGCCGCGGCCAGCCTGGATGCCAGCTCGGTCGCACACTGCGCCATCGTCTCGTAGCGTGGACGCACTGCGGGCAGGTTAAAGACGGCGCTCACCGGCACCATCCACTGCAAAGCCGCACTGCTGTTGCCGTTGCCGGGCCTCAGCGGTCGTGGCAGACGTGCGAGGGACTGTGACTGCGACGTGGTTGGCTGTGGCGATGCCGACTGGTGGGCGGCAAACTCGTCGAGAACCTTGCCAATTGCAGACCGCATCGGCGTTGGTGTCCTCAGAGTCAAGAGTCGCAATCTGTGTCAGGATCTCCTTTCAGTCGAAAGAACTAAGATTTTTTTTTTTTTCGTTCAATGAGCTTTCTGCAACGACGACCCCAACTACTTCGAGTACCGCTAGGACCACCGCAACGCACCATGACGACCCGTCTCTACAGAGGCCACCTTACCAAAGTCCTGCGGGAGCGGGCGGCCGAGCAGGGCGTGACGGCAGAGGGACAAAGGCACGTGGCTTCGTTGCTCAGGTCAACGCACGCTAACCCAGCCCTACATTGCACCGACAGAGGGATGATCATGTCTGTGGAACCCGACGAGCGAGCATACTTCCAGTCGGGCATCGTCTACGACACGCGCCATAGCATAATATCGGACCCTGCTTTTTGCCCTCGTTGTTGGATCAAGAAGATCCACTGCGTGTGCCCGATTGTGCGGCCCGTGGGAGACTGCGGCGTGAACCTGATCGTGTACATGCACGCGAAAGAGTACGCACGCTTCTCCAACACGGGGAGGCTGCTCCTGGGCAGCTTTGGCGACGATCGCGCCAAGCTGTTTGTGCACAAGATCCGAGCGCAAGAGGACGCCTTCTACGACGCCATCAATGACTGCCTGCGCCGCAACGAGGAGATCGTCGTGCTCTTCCCCGCCCCCGACGCCATCAGTGCCGACGACGTCAGGCGTCGCTTGAATTGGCCACCATCAGCAGCAGTAGGGTCGAGCAACATTGCCGAGTCCTTGGAAAAGCTAAATCTAGAAGGATCCTCTGCCGCTTCCTCGGCTTCTGCTACGACCCCGCCAGTGTCGTCGTCGTCGTCGCCGTCGTCGTCATCAGGCCCAGCTCAGCAAGCTGCCGGCGCACAAGACCGACGCCGGCTCACAGTCATCGTTGTCGACGGCACCTGGAACCAAGCTAGTACCATGATAAAGAGCGTGCCCGCAACAGTCCCGCGCGTCAAGCTTGATCCGACGATGCCGTCCATCTTCCTCCTGCGCAAGCAGTCGCAACTCGACCGCATCTGCACCCTTGAGGCCACGGCCCTCTTGCTCAGCGAGCTGCTCGGCCCAGACCACGAGGCGCCCTCCAAGCTCATCGACACATTCAAGGACGTCGTCGCGAAGCAGATGCACATCAAGCGCCCACAGCGTCGCCCGGCTGCCATGGAAAGTGAACAAGTGATCGGCGACCAGATTTAAAAAAATATCTGAAACATTTTCTTTTTTTTTCTTTTTTTTATTTCTAGAAAAAAAAAAAAATACAGCCTTGTGCACAGCCAACCGTCTTGTAAAGAGCAGAGGTGATCACAATCGTGAAGCATTAGCTTAGAAGAAAAAAGGGAAATGAAAAGTGAATTATTCATTCCGAAGGGGCCCAGACCGCCAAAGCTCCGTTTTGCCAACTTTTTTTTGAACTGGTCTAGGCCTCCGCGGCCAAATGTGTCCTGCAAGACAACACGCACACGACCCGCGCTCTCTTTCACCGTCAGTTTCTCTCCGACCCCCGCTATTCCCCCTCGGTGCTTTCTCTCTGCACACACACACCCCTCTTAGTCACGTAGCCACGCACATGCCTGTGTTCCCTGTGAGGGCTGCGTTTTGGTCCCTGTTTATCGCGCTCTTCCTTCCGCCCAAGTGCCGGGCAATAAACACTCGTTTATGTCCGATGGCAAAGGTGTCTCTTTCAACGCGTCCTCGCCTTCGCCGTGCGTGGCGCCGATGGGGACTGACGAAACCAATTCGACGGACTGCTGACCCTCTGTCAGTCAGCACAGAGGAGTGTCTACGTCGTCTCGTCGGCTCTTTTTTTCTTTTCTTTTCTTCGTAATCGGTGTACACGTCTCTGACACTCCCCTGTGAGCCCGATGGTTGCTTGTTTTTCAACCGTCGCACCGGGTAAGGTGTGAAGAATTCGCCCGCTGCTCTGTTTTCCCTTCATTATGACTTTTTTTTTTATCGTTGGAGTGTTTACTTTTTGTTTTTTCACTCGCGCCTCCCCCTTTCAATACTGACGAACCTCTTAATAAAACAGATAGCCCGATTGGAAGTGTCGGCTCTGCCTACCGTCTCTGACAGCTGAGCGTTCACCACTGTTTTAAAAAGTTTTACTTTTTCTCGTCGTCTTCGTCGTCGTCGTTTTTGCCCTTTTATTGGGAGCGCCGCTTGCAGCATTTTTACCGACACCCCCAAACCTCAACCGACACCTGAGCAGTACACCCACACGCTAAAGAAGAAAATGAACCTCGACCCCAACCTGATCGACATCCCCACGTTCCAACAAACCCTCGAGGGCGATGACTATGATTTCTCCAAGATGGTCGTTCTGCAGTTTGTTGACCAGGCCGACAGCACCATCCCAGTGATGCAAGCCCTCTAGTACGTGACTCCAGCTGTCGCTAAAGTGTAGCACTGACCGTCTTTTTTTTAGCACCCAAGGGAACTTGCAAGAGCTATCAAGGAAGGCACATTACCTAAAGAGCAGCTCGGCACAGCTCGGCATCAAGCGTGTTCGTGAACAATGCGAGCTCATCCAGCACTATGCAAACCTGGAGGATTTCCGGAACAACCATGCGAACCTCTCGCGCGAGCAGGCAATCGAACTCTTGACAGGGACACTTCAACGGTATGCTCCAGTTTCTGTAGTTTCTAAATCATCCTCTCTCTCCCTCTCTATATACATCTCTAGACTGCTCTCCGAGTACCAGGTGTCGAAGCAGTATCTCTTGCAGCTGTACTCTGGGTCTCAACCGCCACAGCCACAGCAACAACAACCGCAATACCAAGTAGGATCAGGTTTTTCGTTTTCGCAACGGGCTTTCCAATAGAGTGTCTTCCCTCCTAGTAATCTTGTGTGTTACTCAACTACAACTGCCCGCAAAATTGATGCGGAAAAAAAAGGCGCCCGCCATCGAGTGGGTAGTTTCGAAAATTAGAAATCTCCATTAGCATGCGTAACACCCTGGCTCTCTCTGTGTTCACTGCTGGCCAGAAGCCTTGTCGAGGAGGAGGCGAGAGATGATGAGGCGCTGGATCTGAGCGGTACCCTCGTAGATCTGGAAAATCTTGCTGTCACGCATGAGCTTCTCGACGGGGTAGTCGCTGTTGAAGCCGTTGCCACCAAAGACCTGGACGGCGTCGACGGCGTTCTTGACGGCAGTGTCACCAGCAAGAGCCTTGGCCATCGAGGCGTAGAAGGTGTTCTTGCGGCCCTGGTCAAACTCGTAGGCGGCACGCCAGACGAGGTGGCGCGAAGCATCCACGCCGATGGCCATGTCGGCGAGGAGGAAGGCGATCGCCTGGTGGTTTGCGATCACGGTGCCCATTGTCTTGCGTTGGAGGGCGTACGTGGTGGCCTTTTTTTTTTTGAATCGAAATTGAAAAAAGCATTATCATTTAAAAGCAGTGCCCTTTCTCTGTTGAAAGAAAACACACCTCATCGAGAGCGCGCTGGGCCAAGCCAACGGCACCCGAGCCAACCAGAGGACGGGTGAGGTCAAAAGCGCTCCTGAAAAATTGAGGCAAGTATCAGTGTAGCCAAAAAAAAAAAAAAAACAGTATTCTTCTTTTTTTTACATGGCGATCTTAAAGCCAAAGCCGACATCACCGAGGCGGTTTTCGTCGGGAACGACGACATCCTCAAAGCTGATGCCTCGCGTGTCCGAGGCGCGCTGACCCATGTTCCATTCCTTGCGGCCGCGGGTAAGGCCAGGGCTATCACCATCAACAATGAAGGCGGTGAAGGCCTTGCCAGCGTTAGCCTTGGGGTCAGTCTTGGCGAGGACAAAGAACCAGTTGGCGTAACCACCTGCAAGGCAACAAAATACATTTCTGAATACAACAGAAGGGGATGGAACTGCAATACCGTTGGTGATCCACATCTTTTGGCCGTTAAGGACCCACGAATCGCCCTTCTTGACGGCGGTGGTCTTGGCACCAGCGACATCCGAGCCAGCACCTATAGTTACTTGATCAAAAAAACACACACGAAAAAAAAAAATAATAATTTGGTAATCGATACCAGGCTCAGTGACACCGTACGAGGCAACAAGGGGCTCCTCGATCATGCGGCCCAGGTACTTTTTCTTCTGGAACTCGTTACCGGCTATGATGACGGGCGACTCGGCGAGGGTGTTGGCCTCCATCGCCGTGGAGATACCTAAACTCAAGGTGGGGCGGTGTTTTATTCAGCAGAAGCCGCGAGCACATGACACTGCGTACCGGTGCAGCCCCAGGCGAGCTCCTCAGAGATGACGGCACCCTCGAGCAGGCTCAGACCAAGACCACCGTACTTTTCACTGATGTGCGTGTTGAGGAGGCCAAGGCTGTGGGCCTGCTTGATGATCTCCCAGGGGTACTCGCCTATCAAGTCGTGAGCATGCTGTCGCTAAAAAAAAAAAAAGAGAAAGGGAAATAGACGCACCAGACTTGTCGTGCGCAGCAGCCGCGGGAGCAATCACGTTGCGGGCAAAGTTGCGAGCAGACGCCTGCAGCTCCTTGGTCTCGTCCGGGAGGTCAAAGCCAAACGACTTGGGGATGCGCGCGCTGGCGGCGAGCGTGCGAGCGGGCACGAAAAGCTTGGTCTAGGGTGGTCTTTTTTTTTCAGAGGGAAACGTTTTGGATGGTCGGACCGTTACCGCAGTGCGAAGGGAGACCATTTTTTTCAAAGTGTGTCACCCACGAGCACGCCCCACAAACTGCGTTGGGGGGCATTGCTGGGGGCATTGCTGGGGGCATTGGGAGGGGTTTGAACTGTCCTTACACGACCCGTCTTGTCTTCTCGTGTGTGCTAATAATGGCTTTGTCCCTCCCCCCCACCCAAGGAAAAAGACCACGTCGATTTCATTTGTGTTGTTGTGACCAACCACATGCTTTTTCGTGCTCGGTGGTTCAATTGAACCACACGGGGAGACAGTTCGGAGCAGTGCGACCCATGTGGGTTCGTGGGGCACACCAAAAAAGACGCGTGGAGGAGACACTCCCAGGACACTCCCACCCTTTTATTTTATCTTCCTAAAAACTGCACGTGAAAATCAACACCTGCCTTGTACGCCGAGTACCTTTTTTTTTTTTGTGGCCGAGTTGCGGCGCCTTTCCTCCCTCGATCATATTGGCTTCATGTCTGTGTTTACTGTTCAGCTGCTCGTGCTGTTCAACGTCTTTCGGTCTCGGTTTCTAACCTGCATTAACTCCACAGCTGCTTTCTCCCCAAACAAGGCGCTCGCCCAAACGCGTAAAGCGACGACAACACACCACATGCTGTCGGCGTACTTTCAGTTCACCGTCCAGGACAGCAGCAATACGGAGACGACGACGTCCTCTCCTGGCCTCGTGAACGTAACGTCTTTCCTGTCGTTAATTGGTGTTGACGTTACTTTTTTCACACTGGACGCCAGTCGGTCCTATCGTTCACCAGGGACCTTGCCCAGTCGCCACGGCGTGTCGTACGGACGTACGCCGAAAAAATTGAGCACGCCGTGTCAGAGACCATGTTTGGCAACGACCTGGACTTTGCCGAGCATTTTGTCGACCCCGCCACAAGTACCGCTCACAGCGCTGTCGATGATGCACAGCAGCAACAACCACAACAGCAACGGAAAAATAGCCTTTCGGCCTCGGACGCATCAAGGCTACAGGTCGTTCTGCACACTGGCAACCCCGCACCACAACATACCGTTGTCGATCGCTTCACCAACGCCTTTGCGCGGTATACCGGCGTTCGCGTCGTCGTTCCCGGCGTCGTCAACCGCCTCATCACTACCTCTGCCGAGTACCTCGGAGTCGCCAACATCGACTGGGTATGAGAGTTGAAAGTTTGTTTGAGAAGGAATTGATTTATTTTTTTTTCCCCCATTCATCTCTTCCAGTCTATTGACGAACTGCTGGACGACGATGGCGAGATTTCCGACGATGTAAACTATAGCAGTAGCTCCTCGTCATCGTCAGCTTCATCATCAGGCCATGACAGTGGCGACGATTGCGACTTTGAACATCAACGTCATTCTCTCCAGCTCGCCCTCAGCTCACAGCTGCGTCAGCACGACAAAAAGATGTTTTTCATCGAGTCCCCCATAGCTTCTCCCGAGATGTCGCGAGTACAGTCAGCCTTCAGCCTCAAGGCCCTGGAGGCGGCCGGTGAACTGTCTCCACTCCCGATCGCACTTTTTGCACCCTCATCACCCTCATCAATGCAACTAGCATGTCTTCAGCAAGACCGCCTTTAAACATCTACTCGTCCTTTGCTAGAACCCTAGCGGTGTACAGTTAACCGGTGTATAAATTATTAGTTACCGATTTCAAAATTTTTATTGTTTTTTGACATTTCAACAATCAAGCGTCGCAGAGTTTCTTTTAATACGGATTCGTACACAGAGAGAGGGTGCTCTAGTCCTTCTCGGCCATCTGGGTCAGGAAACCCTCGATCTCCTGCTCGCTGAGGGTCTGGAACTTTGTGTTGCCCTTGGTGACGATGCCAATCTCAAGCTCGGACGGCTTAAAGTCGATCGACAAGACCGACTGGAGGGTTGAGATGGCGAGCTAAAAGAAGGAAAGAAAAAAAAATTTTTTTTAATGGCGTTTCCTTTAGAAAAGAATGTTTTTCTTTTACCTGAACAGACTCCTCGTACGAGAGATCAGCGGTCTTTTTGAACTTTTTCTCGAGATAGTTGGTTGCCTCCTGTGCCTTGGTGCCTGCCGAGGTGGCCTTGTAGCCGATAAAGTAGCCTGCAGGGTCACACTTGAAAACCTGTGGCCCTCGCTCCTCGTCGTAGCCAATGAGGATCATGGCTGTAAAAACGTGATTAATTTTTCTGTGGGGTTCAATGGCGTCAAGCATCACGTACAAACACCGAGCGGTCGCATGTACGCGTACTGTGTGTACACCTGGTTGATGTTGGCTACACGCTTGGCCAACTGATCCACGGGAATCTCGTAGCCAAACTTGTACTTGAACTGAGCAGCCTCTTGGCGCGCGCGAGCAACCTGGGCACGCGCGTCGGCTAACAACAACAACAACAACAACAACAAATAAATAAAAGACGAATATGGTCTCGCGTACCAAGGATGCCAGTCATAACGCAGCCAATGTACGGTGTGATCTTGAAGACGTGACCGACCGTGCTGGGATCAATGAGCTTGTCCTGCGAGAAGAGACATGAAAAACCTGCGCCAAACGCGCAAAAAGGGGACAAACGGTACAGGCACTTTCTTCTGCGTGGCAATGACGGCACAGTCAAGGCCGCGGACGCCAACCGAGGTGAGCCCTCCCGCATTGATTGCCTTGAACGCGTACTCTGTTTTTTTTTTTCTTTCTTTCAACACAAGGGGGAGGGGAAACAGGCTGGCCCACGCACCAACTTGGTACAGACGCCCCTCGGGCGAGAAAATGGTGATATGGCGATCGTAGCCGGCGCTCGAACCGCGGGACATGGTTTTGGTGCTGACGACTGCCAAAATGGGAGCGGCAGTTTCAACAATCATGGCGCTACAACACGATGTGCACAGTGCGCCGTCGGCCTTCTTTGCGGGTCCCAAGGCCTTTTTCACGGAGCCGTTCACGGGCAGAGTGACCATTGCCTTTGACCTGCAGGAGAACATTGACTCGTTCTGGGAGAGCATCAAGGTCAACCCGTACATGAACATCCAACAAGTACGTTTCCGAGCGTATGTTTTTTTTTCCCGTGATTCTGACCACCGCTGTTGTGCGCCCAACCACATAGGACGTCCAGTATGTCCTGTTCTACTTTGTTGCTTGGTGTGTCGTGCATGTGTTCTGGCAGCAGGTCGTTGTGAGGGTACGTCCTCCCGTCTCCTTTTTCCCCGCAAAGCAATTATTCACGTAAAAAAAAAAACCGCGACACTCGCAGGCAGTCGCGGCATTGTTTATGTCGGACGAGCCCGACGACGACGAGGACGAGGAGCAAGAAAAAGCAAAACAGGCCGCCGCTGTTGCAAACGCACAAAAGACCAACGGCGCTTCCGGTCTGCGACAGCGCAAGGCCGGCGACACTTTGGACACCACCGCCACGACGTATGCTTGCGGGCAGTGTCGCCTCCTGGTCTAATCTTTGTACATACATGCAGAACGACTGCTGCTGCCCCTGTAAAATCTGCCAAGGACACCTACTACAACAGCAAGCTGCACAAGTACCTTACAGCGGGATGGAAGGCGTCGTGCTACAGTATGTTTGTTGCTTTGCCGCAATCTGGGTCCACTGATGCATTCACTCCACCCCACCAATAAAAAGGCTTCCTGTTTTTCAGCGGCATGTATGTTCTGTCTAGCCACTCATGGTGGAACGATACCACACAGTGGTTTTACGCGTGGCCTCACTACATTGAGTATGCTACTTTCGTTTTAAATGGCCATGCTCAATCGGGCTCCCTTTATCCAAAAAAAAAAAAAAAAAAAAAAAGGCCCGACGTCCTCCAGTTCATCTGCTCCTACCTCGGTTTTTACCTCTCTGAGACGGTCTTCCTCTATTACGAACCCAAACTGAAGGATCGCCACATCATGACCATCCACCATATCGCAACCATGTCTCTGATCGTCTTGTGCTATGTCGAAGGGTGAGCGCTGCATCCTCTTAAAGAAGGGGGTCTATTAACGCTTCCTTGCAGGTTCTACCGCTTCGCTCTTCCCGTCATGGTCATTCACGATGTCTCTGACCCCTTCATGGAAATTGCCAAGCTCTTCCACTATTCCTCGGCCAAGGTGCGTCCTACTTGTCGCTTCCGTTAATCTTACTGTCGTCACAATAGATTGGGAGCATCCGATTGGCAGACGTCTTTTTCGTCCTCTTTGCCATTGTGTTTTATATCTCGCGCCTGTTCTATCTGCCGTACTACATCATTGGATCCATTCTCTTTATTTCGTTCGAGGTCTGCGAGTATTGCAACGGAATGTACATTTGGCTCGTCCTTTTCGGCATTCTCCAAGTCTTGCATATTTTCTGGGCCTACTTGGTAAATTGCCTGGTGCTGCTTCTTTGTACTGTTCACTTACTTTGACGGAATGCAGATCTTCAAAATGGTTGTTCATGCCATCGTCGACAAGGGTGTCAAGAAGGACATCCGCGAATAAGACCTTTTCATAAAGTCGTACATTGCGGGCATTGCACAGTTCACAGGTTTCCTTAGTCACATCAATCCAAATTTTTTTTTAGGGCCTAGTATTTCAAAAAAAAAAAAAAAAAGGTAATAAGCAAGCTTTCATACTCATACTTCCTTCTTTCTGTCTTGCCTCTGGCGTTTTGTTCATACCCAAATCAGAAAAAAAAACACATTCACACACTATTTTTTCAACTGTCGTTTGAATTTTTTCTCGAGGGATTGACGCATCAACTGCTCTGTCGATCCGGCCGAGGCGTGCAGCGTCGTAATAGCTTGCGCCAGCTGGCGGGGAAATAACAGAAAATTAGAACACGACACAAAAAGCAATAACAAATAAATAGCACACCTGGTCGCCCGTAAACGAACCTACGCAATAGCTCATCACAGGCTCTGGTGACGAGTTGGCCGAGGACGTGAAGGCAAAGCAAAACTGTGCCGTTGATTTCTGCAAGAAAAGAACTCTACGTGTGGGTCAAACAGAACAGCGCGAAGCCAGTTACGTCTTCTTGGGTGCGGGTCAGATTGAGCACGAATTCGGTCTGTTTGTCGTCGTCTTCCTCATTATGTAGTAGCCCTCCGGATGCAGCAACAACCACAGACTTTAGTGCGATGCCTGCGTCCAGCAGAGCGAGCGTGGCGGCATTGACCGCAGTGCTGAGGAGTGACCCGTCGTCTTGCACGACTTGCACGACGATCTGAATCGTCGTCCGCGGGTGCAGCGAGCTCAGGATCACCGCGTCCACGGCTGCTCGCACGTGCTCCTCCAGTAGCTTTTCGCGTGTGCCTGTTTGGAGGACTGTGAAACAAACGTCCAAAAGCCTTTCCTGTTACTCGGGAGGCCATGTGCTGGCTTGACTATGACCTCGATGAACGCGCGGTCCAGCAGCTCGTTGCGCGGCTTGACCTCCGTCGGCCCCACCACCGAGCACAGCACCGACGTGGCGCCCTGTGAGAAGCGAGCCGAGCCGTCGGCGTGCTGCAGCGGGCCGTGCTCTACTTGCATGAATGTGTACTTGGCAAAATTCGTTGTCCATGTTTTTTTTTCCGGACAATGTTGCAACTAACAAACTAAACTCGAGTGCATAATACATGCGAAAATGCGTATGCGTGTACAGCCAGAAAACAATGCAAAGATGGACACTAAACCTCACTGTGAGGGTCACATTCGCATGCAGTGAAGCCAGAAATGTGTGTATACATGTAGTGTTTCCTGGCCTCACTGCAGGTC